>Ga0207428_10002854_pt1 | contig 17138 bp, 14 predicted proteins | sample RhiMethybrSRZTD1_FD_187600 | JGI IMG/M metagenome (GOLD analysis project Ga0207428, IMG submission 187600) | Populus rhizosphere microbial communities from Tennessee, USA - Rhizosphere MetaG P. TD hybrid SRZTD1 (SPAdes) (version 3) | ecosystem: Host-associated > Plants > Roots > Rhizosphere >...
TCGGCGCCAACGAGAGCATCCAGCTCACCTTCACCTACAACGTGGTGGATGGCAACGGCGGGGTGACGCCGACCACGGCGGTCCTCACCGTGACCGGCAGCAACGATGCGCCAATATTGAATGCGGCAGTTTCGCCGTTGATTGGAGACGTTGACGAAAACGCCGGCGCGCCCGTCGGCGCCGTCGGCACGCTCGTGTCGGATCTCGTCAATCTCAATCCGCCGAGCGGCGGACTCGACAACGTGACCGACGCCGATCACAGCGCCACGACGGGCGTCGCAATCACCGGTGCTGACGGCTCCAACGGCACCTGGTGGTATACCACCGACAATGGCGCCCATTGGACGCAGTTCGACCCGGTTTCAGACTCCTCGGCCCTGCTCCTTGCGGCGGATTCCGGCACGCGAGTCTACTTCCAGGGCGACTCCAATTTCAGCGGGACCGTCGACGACGCGTTGACCTACCGCGCCTGGGACCGGACCAGTGGAACCGCCGGGAATTACGCCAACACCACGGTGAACGGGGGGAGCACCGCCTTCTCCAGCGCGACGGACAGCGTGGATATCACGGTGAATTCCGCCAATGAAGACCCGGTCGTCGTCGGCGACCGGATCATCGTGTCGAACAGCACGACGGTCACCATCCCGGTCAGCGCGCTCCTCGGCAACGACACGGACATCGACGGACTCGAGCTCGCCATCACGGGCGTCGGCAATGCAGCCGGCATCTCCGGCCTGACGCTGAACCCGGACGGAACGATTACGTTCACGAGCGGCGCGACTGCCGGAGCAACCGCGGGAAGTTTCACCTATACCGTTGCTGACGGCGCGGGCGGCACGAGCACGGGTACCGTGACGATCGACATTCGTGCCACAGGCAATAATGCGGACACCATCAATCTGGGTAGCGCCGGCACATACCAGGCTTCGTACCTGGACGGCCGCGGCAACGGAGACAACTTCACCGGCGGCGCGCCGGGCGACATATTCGTCGGCGGCCTTGGAGCCGACATGTTGACTGGCGGCGCGGGCAACGACCTCCTCATCGGCGGCGACAACAACGACACGCTGGACGGGGGCGCCGGCAATGACGTGCTGCGCGGGGGCATCGGAAACACCGACACCATGAACGGTGGCGCCGGTACCGAGGACTTGCTCGATTTCTCCGATGGCACTTCGGCGGTGACTTTCACCTTGGTGCAGAGCTCAGGCTCGACGGCCATCACGAACGGGACTGGCGGGCTCGGCAACAATGACACTTACATGAACATGGAGGGTGTCATCGGCACGAGTCTTGGCGACAACCTCACCGGAAGTGCCGGCAACGATATTCTGCGCGGCGGCGGGGGCAACGACACGCTGAATGGCGCGGGCGGCAGCGACCTGCTCGACTTCTCCGACGGAGCGGCCGGGATCAACTTCACGCTCGTGAACAACGGCTCCGGGACGGTGTTCAACTCGGGTGCGGCGGGACTCGGTACCGACACATACTCCGGCTTCGAAGGCGTCATCGGGACCGCATATGACGACACGCTGACTGGCTCGGCATCCGCGGACCAGCTCCGCGGCGGCGAGGGCAGCGACGTCATCGCCGGCCTGGCCGGAGACGATCGCATCGTTGGCGGCGGCGGGGCGGACACGCTGACGGGCGGCGCGGACAACGACACTTTTGTCTTCAATTCGGCGCCGAACGCGGTCGACACCATCACGGATTTCAACGCCTCGGAGTCCGCAGCAAGCGAGGACATTATCGAGTTGTCGCTCGCGACGTTTACCGCGCTCACGACGACGGCCGGCAACACACTGTCCGCCTCGGAATTCGCGTCGGCGAATGGAACAGGAGCCGACGACACGTTCGCGGCGGGCGTCCATGTCATTTATGACAGCGCCACGGGCAACCTGTACTACGACTCGGACGGAGGCAGCAGCGCAAATCGCACGCTCATCGCCACGATTACGCAAACGAACCCGTCCGATACGCTGGACTTCAACGACATCCGGGTCGGCACCTGAGCTGAACGGCCGGTATTGGCGCTCCCAGAGGGATTCGAACCCTCGTACCAGCCTTGAGAGGGCTGTGTCCTAGGCCTCTAGACGATGGGAGCGTCGGGCCCGCGCAGGGGGCTGGTATTATATCGGCCTCTTTTCCAGCCACAACCGGACTCTGGATTCCTTGGATCACCAAAGCGGCGCCGCTCCGTCGCCGGTCATCGTCGAACGCGCGGATCATCCGGTCTCGCGCGCGCAGATATCGGGCAATGCGCTCAAAGTTCTCTATCGGCTGCGTGACGGCGGCTACCAGGCCTTCCTCGTCGGCGGCTGCGTGCGCGACCTTCTTATCGGCATCCAGCCGAAGGACTTCGACATTTCGACAGACGCGTCACCCGAGGAGGTGCGCAGGCTCTTCCGGAACAGCCGCCTGATCGGCCGGCGCTTCCGCCTTGCGCACGTGCGCTTCGGGCAGCAGATCATCGAGGTCGCGACGTTTCGCGCCTCGGGTGCGCCGATGGCAATCGATCCCGACCTCGACGGCATCACCGACGAGGATGCCGACGAAAACCTCGACGAAAATGGCGACATCGACGGCAACGTCGCGGAGCCCGGAGATTCGCGCAACCACGACCGCCTGCACGACGATCGCGGACGGCTCCTGCGAGACAACGTGTACGGCACGATCGACCAGGACGTGTGGCGACGAGACTTCACCTGCAACGCGCTCTACTACAACATCGAGGACTTCTCGATCTGGGATTACGTCGGCGGCGTCGAAGACATCCGTTCGCGGACGATCCGCCTGATCGGCGACCCAGAGACACGCTACCGCGAGGACCCGGTGCGAATGCTCCGTGCCGTGCGCTTCGAGGCGAAACTCGGCTTCACGATCCACGAGTCCGCGCGCGCGCCGTTCGCGACGCTCGCGGGACTCCTGGAGCACATCCCGCCGGCGCGGCTCCTCGACGAGTTCCAGAAGCTGTTCCTCGCGGGCTTCGGGCGGCGCTCCTTCGACCTGCTGCGCGAGCACGGCCTGCTCGAGCATCTCTTCCCCGCGACGGCGGCCCACCTCGCGGCGGAGAAGGACGGCATGGCGCTCGCGATCATCCGCGCGGGGCTCGCGAATACGGACCAGCGCGTCGCCGAAGGCCGCCCGGTCACGCCAATGTTCCTGTTTGCCGTGATGCTGTTCGGGCCGGTGTCCGCGGCCGCGCAGCGGCGCTTCGAGTCCGGCGCTCACCCGGGGGTCGCGATCGCCGAGGCGGTGGACGAGGTCGTCAGCGAGCAGAACCGCCGCATCGGCATCCCGAAGCGCTATTCGATCCCGATGCGTGAGCTGCTCGCGCTGCAGCCGCGCTTCCACCGCCGCGAGGGGAGGCGCGCGCTCGGTTTTCTCGCGCATCCGCGCTTTCGCGCGGCATACGACTTCCTGCTGCTCCGCGCCGAGGCCGGCGCCGAGCACCCGGAGATCGCGCGCTGGTGGACCGAGCTGCAGTCGCTGGCGCCGGAGCAGCAGCGCGAGCGCGCAGGCACGGAGACAGGAGGCGGGCAGGAGTCGGGCCCGGGCCCCCGGCGGCGGCGCCGGCGCGGCGGGCGCCGTCACCGCGCGCCAAATCCCGAAACCTGAGCGGCGCATGGACTGGACGCCGGCCTATGTCGCGCTCGGCAGCAATCTGTCCGGGCCGCGGCGCCAGGTCGAGGCGGGGTTCGAAGCGCTCGCGGGCCTTGCTGATTCACGCCTCGTGCTGCGCTCGAGCTTATGGCAGAGCGCGCCGATGGGCCCGCAGGACCAGCCGGCGTTCGTCAATGCGGTCGCGGGGCTCCTCACGAGATCCGAGCCGCGCGCATTCCTCGAGTCGCTCCAGGCGCTCGAGCACCGGCTCGGCAAGACGGAACCCGCGGTGCGCTGGGGCCCTCGCGTGATCGACCTCGACCTCCTCGTATTCGCTGAGCTGAAGCTCAACGAGCCGGGACTCACGCTGCCGCACCCGGGTCTGCACCAGCGCAATTTCGTGCTGTATCCTCTTTCCGAAATCGCCGCGGAGCTCTGGGTGCCGGGACTCGCTCGCGTCCGCCGGCTATGTGAACGGGTTTCGGATGCGGGCATCGAGCGGCTCAGCGCACGGGGATCCGGTGACGACTGAAGAAAAACGCGAGGGCTGGCCGCACCGGCTGGTGGTCGTCGAGGGCCTGATCGGCGTCGGCAAGACGAGCCTCGCGCGCAAGCTCGCGTCGGCCGTCGGTGCCGGCACCGTGTTCGAGCAGCCGATGGAGAATCCTTTCCTCGAGCGGTTCTACAAGGACCGCCGCGCGGCGGCTTTCCCGGCGCAGCTCTACTTCCTGTTCCAGCGCGCCCGGCAGCTCTCGGACCTGCGCCAGCACGACCTGTTCGATCACGTGCGCGTCGCGGACTACATGCTCGACAAGGACCGCCTGTTCGCGCGCATCGTGCTGGACGACGAGGAGTTCAAGCTCTACGAGCAGGTCTACGCGCGGCTCGCGATGGACGCCCCGACGCCGGACCTCGTCGTGTTCCTGCAAGCGCCCGTGGACGTCCTGCTGCAGCGCATCGACCGGCGCGGGATCCCGTACGAGAAGTACATCGACGCAGCCTACCTCGAGCGGCTTGGCCAGGCTTACACGCGCTACTTCCACCAGTACACGGCCTCGCCGCTGCTGATCGTCAACACGGCGGAGATCGACCCGGCCAACAACTCGCGCGACTTCGACGACCTGTTCGAGACGATCCGCACGACGACGAGCGGCCGGCACTACGTCAATCCGGTCCGCGCCTGACTCCCTGCCGCGCCAATGCCCAGGCGACGTGCTCGCGCACGACGGCGTCGCCGTCGTCCGCGCGCGCGCGCAGTGCGGCCACCGCCTCCGCGGAGCGCGGCGCATTTCCGAGCGCGACGGCGAGGTTCCGGAGCCAGCGGCGGAACCCGAGACGCCGCAGCGCGCTGCCTTCCGTCTTTGCGAGGTACTCCGGTTCGCTCCAGGCGAAGAGTTTGACGAGCTCCGCCGCGTCCAGGCCGTGGCGGGCGCGGAAGTCAGGCTCGGATGCGGCGCGCGCAAACTTGTTCCACGGACAGACGAGCTGGCAGTCGTCGCAGCCGAATACGCGGTTGCCAATCGCAGGCCGCAGCGCCTCGGGGATCGCGCCGTGGTGCTCGATCGTGAGATAGGAAATGCAGCGACGCGCGTCGAGCTGGTAGGGCGCCGTGATCGCGCCGGTCGGACAGGCCGGCAGGCAGGCGCTGCAGCTGCCGCAGCGATCCTTGGCCCGCGCGCCCACCGGCAGTGGCAGATCGGTGTAGAGCTCGCCCAGCATGAAGAAGGAGCCGGCTCGCTCGTTGATGAGGTTTGTGTGCTTGCCGATCCAGCCGAGGCCCGCATTGCGCGCGAGGGGCTTTTCCATGACCGGCGCCGAGTCCACGAAAGCGCGGTAGCCGAAGGGGCCGATCTCCGACTCGAGGCGCCTCGCGAGTTCCGAGAGCCGGCCGCGCAGCAGCTTGTGGTAGTCGCGCCCGAGCGCGTAACGCGCGACGTAGGCTTTACGGCCGTCGGTCAGGACATCGGACGCGGCGCGCGCATCCGGCGCGAGCGCGGCCATGCGCACGCTGATGACCCGCAGCGTTCCCGGCACGAGCTCTGCCGGTCGCGTGCGGCGGCGGCCATGCCGCGCCATGTACGTCATGCCGCCGTGGCGCTCGTCACCGAGCCAGCGCTCGAGGTTTGCCTCGTCCTCGGGCAACTCGATGCCGGCGACTCCGACCTGGTCGAAGCCGAGCTCGGCTGCGATCGCATCGAGCCGCCGGCGCAATTGCGTGAGCTCGGATTCGGTGAAGGAACTGGCCATGCGGCGAGGGGTAGCGGGGTGCGGCCAGTATAATCGCGCCGATGGACGCGCTGCCCGTCGAGGTCTATTCGGCCGCTTCCGTCCGCGCGATGGACCGGCATGCCGTCGAGCACGCCGGCATCCCCGGCTACACGCTCATGCAACGCGCGGGGGGCGCCGCGTTCGACGCCGTGAAACGGCACTGGCCGGGCGCCACGCGAATCGCCGTGGTGTGCGGCGCGGGCAACAACGCTGGCGACGGCTACGTGCTCGCGCGGCACGCGCGCGCGGCAGGCGTCGCAATCTCGGTGTATTCGCTCGGCGATCCCGGCCGTCACACCGGCGACGCGGCGCGGGCCTATCGCGAGTTCGCGGCCGAAGGTGGATCGGCAGGCACATTCGACGCGCATCACCTCGACGCCGCGGACCTCGTCATCGACGCGCTGCTCGGCACCGGCGTCGACCGGCCAGTCGAAGGTGCGTTCCGCGACTGCATCGAGCGCGTGAATCGCACCGGACGCCCCGTGCTCGCACTCGACATTCCGTCCGGCCTCGACGCCGACAGCGGCCTGCCTCGCAGCGCCGCCATCCGCGCGACGCGCACGCTCGGGTTCGTCGCGTTGAAGTGTGGCTACTTTCTCGGCTCCGCTCCGGATCATGTCGGTGCGCTCGAGCTCGCCGACCTCGGACTGCCCGCAAGCGTGCGCGAAATCGAAACTCCCGTCCTCCGGCGAATGAGTGGAGCGCTGGCAGCGGCTGCGCTTCCCGCGCGGCGACGCTCGGCGCACAAGGGCGAGCACGGCCGCGTACTTGTCGTCGGGGGTTTCGTCATGGCGGGCGCCGCGCGGCTCGCGGGCGAGGCGGCGCTCCGGACCGGCGCGGGCCTCGTGACGGTCGCGACCGGCGAAGAGGGCATCGGGGCGATCGTGGCGGCTCGGCCCGAGCTCATCGCGCGCCCGGCGGCTTCGGGCTCGAACCTCAAGTGGCTGCTGGCGGCCGCCGATGCCGTCGCGATCGGGCCCGGCCTCGGCACGGGACGCGAAGCACATGACGCTTTCCAGGTTGCCGTTGCGTCGGACCGTCCTCTCGTCGTCGATGCCGACGCGCTGAACCTGCTCGCGACGGATCCGCGCCGACGGCCCGACTGGATCCTCACACCGCACCCGGGCGAGGCTGCGCGCCTGCTGGGCTGCGACGCCGCGGCCGTGCAGAGCGACCGCCTCGGGTCGGCGCGCGCGATCTCGGACAAGTTCGGAGGCGTCTGCGTGTTGAAGGGCGCGCACACGCTGGTGCAGGGGGCGGAGCAGCCGCCCTGGGTCTGCGACCGCGGCAATCCCGGCATGGCGACGGCCGGCAGCGGCGACGTGCTCACGGGCATCATCGCGGCGCTGCTCGCGGGCGGTGCGCCGCCGCCGCTCGCGGCCGCGGCCGGCGTGCTACTGCACGCGGAAGCGGGCGACCGCGCCGCGCGCTCGGGCATACGCGGCGTGATCGCGGGCGACCTGCTCGCGGAGCTGCGTGGCGTCGTCAACTTGCCGTGGTGCTGACCCTCGCTGACGAGGCGGCGACGACCTGCGCGGGGGCGGCGCTCGCGCGTAGCCTCCCCGACATCGGCGCGCGCAACCTGCTGCTCGCGCTTTCAGGGGAGCTCGGGAGCGGCAAGACAACCCTCGCGCGCGGACTCCTGCGCGCGCTCGGCGTGACGGGTAGCGTCCACAGCCCGACGTTCACGCTGGTCGAGCCATACGAAACGGCGCGCGGGGCCGTCCATCACCTCGACCTGTATCGGTTGGAGCCCGGCGCGCGCGCCCTTGAGGGCCTCGGCTTTCGCGACATCCGCGGCACGCCGGGTCTCGTCCTCGTGGAGTGGCCGGAACGCGGCGGCGCGGTCCTCGGGGAACCGGATCTTGCGGTACAGCTCGAACATGAAGGAACGGGTCGGCGGATTTCACTGGCTGCGCGCGGCGAAAGTGGGTGCGCCTGGCTCGGGGCCAGTCGCGCCTTACTCGAAGAGTGCGGCGTATCCCGCTGAATAACTTGAATTAAAAAACCTTCGTCGCTAGAGTACCCACGGGGTTACTGAGCGCACGGCAGACATGCAGCCATTGCAGCGGACCGGCCTCGTCCTCTTGCTGCTCGCCTCCGGCTCGGCGGTCGCCGCGTCGGCGTCGCTCAAGGACATCCGCGTCTGGGCGAGCCCCGATTCCACCCGCGTCGTGCTAGACCTCTCCGCACCCGCGACTTACACGCTGTTCACCCTTGCGAACCCCGAGCGTGTCGTGATCGATTTCGACCGCATCGACGCCAATCCGAAGACTTTCCGGGTGCCCGACGGCTCGGGCGTCGTGAAGTCGGTGCGGCTTGGCGAGCGCGGCCGCGCCGGGCTTCGGGTCGTGCTCGACGTGAGCGAGAAGGTGGAGACGAAGTCCTTCCTGTCGCCGCCCAACGAGACTTACGGCGACCGCCTCGTGATCGACCTCGGGCACAACCTCGCGGCGACCCCTGCGGAAGCGCAGCCGCCGGTGCCGGTCAAGGTAGCGGGCGGCGAGGGCCAGCGCGACCTCGTGATTGCGATCGACGCGGGACACGGCGGCGAAGATCCGGGAGCGATCGGCAAGGCGGGGACTCGCGAGAAGAACGTCTCGCTCGCGATCGCGAAGAAGCTCGCCGACCAGATCAATGGCGAGCCCGGCATGAAGGCGGTGCTGACGCGCACCGGCGATTATTTCGTGAAGTTCCGCGACCGCATCGGGCGCGCGCGAACGAACGAGGCGGACCTCTTCGTGTCGATCCACGCGGACGCGTACATGGACCGGAGCGTCCGTGGCTCGTCGGTGTATGTACTGTCCACGCGCCGCGCGAGCAACGAGGCCGCGCGCTGGCTGGCGGACCGCGAGAATGCAGCCGACCTCATCGGCGGCGTGTCGCTGCACGACAAGAGCGACGTGCTGCAGTCGGTGCTGCTCGACCTCTCGCAGAACGCAACGATCAGCGCAAGCCGCGACGCCGCGACCCGCGTGCTGGCCGAGCTCGACCAGGTCGGGCGGCTGAAGAAAAGCGAGGTTCAGCACGCAAGCCTCATCGTGCTGACCTCGCCCGACGTTCCGTCCATGCTCGTCGAGACGGCTTTCATCTCGAACCCGGAGGAGGAGCGCAAGCTCAGGGATCCGGACCACCAGGACCGGCTCGCAGGCGCGATCCACGCGGGCGTGCGGCGCTACTTCTACGACAACCCGCCGCCGGGAACGCGCGTCGCGGTGCTCGCTGCGCGCGAGCGCGGCCAGGCGCTGCGCCACGTCGTTTCACCCGGCGAGACCCTCGGCGACGTCGCCGGCAAGTACGCGGTCAGCATTGACGAGCTGCGCCAGAAGAACCACCTCGAGACCGAGACCATCGCTTCGGGCACGATCCTCGAGATTCCCGTCGCCGGCACTTGAACGGCTAAACTGGCGTGGCGGTCCCACGCCATGCCCATCCGACTCCTCGAAGGCCCGCTCGTCGACCAGATCGCTGCGGGCGAGGTCATCGAGCGCCCCGCGTCGGTCGTCAAGGAGCTCGTCGAGAACGCGCTTGACGCCGGCGCACGCGCCATCGCCGTCGACGTCGAATCGGGCGGCATCCGCCTCGTCCGCGTGCGCGACGACGGCGACGGAATTCCCGCCGGCGAACTGCCGCTCGCGCTCGCGCGCCACGCGACGAGCAAGATCACCTCGCTCGAGGACCTCGAGCGCGTTGCGACCCTCGGTTTCCGCGGGGAGGCGCTGCCGTCGATCGCCTCCGTGTCCAGCCTGAGGTTGAGCTCGCGTGCGCGCGGCGCGGCGGCGGGCGCCGCGATCGAGGTCGCCGACGGCCGCATCGGGAAGGCGGCGCCCGCGCCGCAGCCGTCGGGCACGATGGTCGAAGTGCGCGACCTCTTCCATCGCGTGCCGGCGCGCCGCAAATTCCTGCGCGCGGAAGCGACGGAATTCCAGCACGTGCTGAAGACGGTCGCGCGGCTAGCCCTGTCCCGCTTCGACGTCGCCTTCACGCTGACGCACAACCGCAGGGAGCAGTTCGCGCTGCCTGCCGCGGCGGGCCGCCGCGAGCGAGAGGCGCGAGTCGCGCGACTCGTCGGCCCGGATTTTGTTGCAACCTCGCGCCATGTGGAGTTCTCGCAAGCCGGGCTCGCGCTGGAGGGCTGGATCGGGCTGCCCGCGGCTTCCCGCGCCCAACCGGACCGCCAGTTCCTGTTCGTGAACGGGCGCATGGTGCGCGACCGCCTGCTCGCGAATGCGGTGCGGCTCGGCTATCGCGACGTGAGCCACGGCGGCCGGCACCCAGCCTGGCTCCTGTACCTGACGCTGGACCCGCTGCAGGTTGACGTCAACGCGCACCCGCAGAAGCTCGAGTTGCGCTTCCGCGACGTGCGTGGCGTGCACGATTTCCTGTTCCGTACCGTCGAGCGCGCGCTCGCGCAGGCCGGGCAGGGGGACGCTCCGCAGGCGCCGATCGCGGGTGCCGCGCGCCTCGGCGGAGCCCATGTTTCCGCCGCTGCGGCTCTTGCACTCGGCGAGCCCCTGGGGATGTATGCGGCGGTTGCACCCGTGCCTGGCGCACGGGACGCCGCAGACTCAAACGGCGAGCATCCGCTCGGCCACGCAATCGCGCAGCTGCATGGGATCTACATCGTCGCGCAGTCGGCCGAGGGGATGGTGCTCGTCGACATGCACGCGGCGCACGAGCGCATCCTCTACGAGCGGCTCAAGGCAGCAATGGACTCCGGGAGAGGGCCCCGCCAGGCGCTGCTGGTTCCCGCGCTGCTCGAAGTGACGGAGGGAGAAGCACTGCTGGCAGAGCAACACGCCCGCGAGCTTGACGCCGCGGGTTTCACTGTGGATCGCGCCGGGCCCGCGACGCTCGCGGTACGGGAAGTGCCGGTCGCGCTCGCAGGCTCAGACGTCGCGGCCCTGCTGGCTGATGCGCTCGCCGACCTCGGCGCCGGCGGGACCGCGCACCGCATCGATGGCGGCCAGAACGAGCTCCTCGCGAACATCGCCTGCCGCAGCGCCGTACGCGCGCACCGGCAGCTCTCGGTGCCGGAAATGAACGCGTTGCTGCGCGACATGGAGCGCACCGAGCGCTCGGGGCAATGCAGCCATGGGCGCCCGACCTGGACGCGGCTCTCGCTCGCCGAGCTCGACCGCATCTTCCTGCGCGGCCGCTGATCATGCGCGGCGCCGCGGTACTCCTGATGGGCCCGACCGGCTCGGGCAAGACCGACCTCGCGGCGGCGCTCGTCGAGCGCTTCCCGCTCGAGATCGTGAGCGTCGATGCGGCGATGGTCTTTCGCGGCATGGACATCGGCACGGCCAAGCCTGGGCCCGATCTCCTCGCGCGCGCGCCGCATCATCTCATCGACCTCATCGATCCGGCCGACAGCTATTCGGCGGCACGCTTCCTCGCTGACGCCGGCGCCGCGACGGCGGCGATCGCGTCGCGCGGGCGCGTGCCGCTTTTCGTTGGCGGCACGATGCTTTATTTCCGCGCGCTGCAATCGGGCCTCGCGCGCCTGCCGGCGGCCGACGCGCAGATCCGCAGCCGGATCGAGGTACGTGCGGCGGAGCGGGGCTGGCCGGCGCTGCATGCGGAGCTCGCTCGGCTCGATCCTGCCTCGGCCGAACGCATCCAGCCGAGCGACCGCCAGCGCATCCAGCGCGCGCTCGAGGTAATCGAGGCGAGCGGCCGGCCGCTGTCGGACCAGCTCGCTGAGGACCTCCGTGGCGCGATGCGCCGCGACGACCTGCCGATCGTGCTCGCGCCCTCCGACCGCAGCGTGCTGTTCGCGCGCATCGCGGCGAGATTCGACGACATGCTGCGGCGCGGCTTCGTCGAGGAAGTAGGGCGGTTGCGCGCGCGGGGCGACCTGCACGCGGGGCTGCCATCGATGCGCCTCATCGGTTACCGGCAGCTTTGGCAGCACCTGACAGGCGAGTCGACGCTGGAGGACGCCTCGCAGAGGGCCATTGCCGCGACGCGCCAGCTCGCGCGCCGCCAGCTCACCTGGCTGCGGGCCGAGCCGGGCGCCGACTGGTACGACGCCGGGCATTTTGCAGTCGCTGAACGGATCGTCGCGCGCGTTGCCGAATGGCTGGACGAACGCCGAATCCCGGCAAAGAGGTGCTAGACTCGATTCATGCGGGCGACGCCATTTGCGTCCTGACAAGGCCCGGAACGGTCCGATTTTGAGCCGCCGGACGATCCTAGAGCGGCATGAAAGTGCTAGAAAAAACAAGGAGATACCCATGGCCAGAGGTCAATCATTGCAGGACCCTTTCCTGAACGCGCTGCGCAAGGAGCGCGTGCCGGTTTCCATTTATCTGGTCAATGGCATCAAGCTCCAGGGACAGGTGGATTCGTTCGACCAGTTCGTGGTGCTGCTCAAGAACTCGGTCAGCCAGATGGTCTACAAGCACGCCATCTCGACCGTCGTGCCGGCTCGAAACGTTCGCCTGCCGAGCGGCGACACCGTCGAGGAAGAGGCGCCGGTCTCGGAGACCGCTTGACCGGAGCGCCGGCAGGATCCCTTGTTCGAGCGACCTGAGCGCGGCGAACGCGCGATCCTCGTCCGCATCGGTCTCGGCCAGGCGCCGGACGCCGACGAACTCGGCGAATTCGACGCCCTGGCGCGCTCCGCAGGCGCCATTCCGGTCGCGACCGTCACCGGCAACCGCAAGACGCCCGAGCCACGGTATTTCATCGGCAGCGGCAAGGCGGAGGAGATCCGCGATCGCGCGCGCGAGGCATCCGCCGACGTCATCCTCGTCGACCACGAGCTCTCGCCATCGCAGGAACGGAACCTCGAGCGCCTGATCGGACAGCGCGTGCTCGACCGCACGGGCCTCATCCTCGACATCTTCGCGAGGCGGGCGCGGAGCGCCGAGGGCCAGCTAGAGGTGGAACTCGCGCAGCTCCGGCACCTTTCGACGCGGCTGGTGCGCGGCTGGACCCACCTCGAGCGCCAGAAGGGCGGCATCGGCTTGCGCGGCCCGGGCGAGACCCAGCTCGAGACCGACCGCCGACTGATCGGCAAGCGCATCCGCACGCTCACCGCGAAGCTCGAGAAGCTCGCGCAGCGCCGCGACACGGGCCGCCAGGTGCGCAAGCGCGTGCCGGTGCCCGGCGTCGCGCTGATCGGTTACACGAACGCGGGCAAGTCAACGCTCTTTCGCACGCTCACCGGTGCCGACGCGTACGTCGCGGACCAGCTGTTCGCGACGCTCGACCCGACGGTGCGGCGGCTGCGTATCCCGCATACGCCGGACCTCGTCGTGGCCGACACCGTCGGATTCGTGCGCGACCTGCCGCACGAGCTCGTCGCCGCGTTCCGCTCGACGCTGATGGAAGCGCGCGACGCGGACCTGCTCCTGCACGTCGTCGACGCCGCCGATCCCGACCGCGAGCGGCGGATCGAGCAGGTGGACGAGCTGGTCGCCGGCATCGGGGCCGGTGCGATTCCACAGCTGCGCGTCTACAACAAGATCGACCGGCTCGGCCGGGCGCCCGAGCTGGTGCGCGGTGCCGCGGGCCAGCCGGTTGCCGTCTGGCTTTCCGCCGCATCCGGCACGGGCGTCGAGCGCCTGCGCGCGGCGCTGCAGGAAATCTTCGGCCTGGCCGCGATGCGACTCGCCATCGTGCTGCCGCCGTCGCAGGGACGCCTGCGCGCGCGGCTCTATGAAGAACGGCTCGTGCGCGCGGAAGAGCCGCTGCCGGAGGGAAACACGCGCCTCGTCGTGGAGGCCTCGCACCAGCGGCTCGAGCAATTGTGCCGCGAGGCCGGAGTCGACTTCGCCGCGGCCGTTTCGCCTTGTCCGGCGGCGCCGGGCTTCGTAGAATTCCCGCGCGACGCCGCGAGCTCCGCGGCCTGAACTTCCGAATATCCCCGAGCCCCCTCGATGGCCTGGAACGATCCTGGCAAGAACGAAAATCCCTGGCAGCGCAAGCCCGACAAGGGCCCGCCTGACCTCGACGAGCTGCTGAGGCGAGTGCAGAAACGCCTGCGTGCGCTGTTCGGCGCACCCTCGGCAGGCGGCGGCGGCGCGGGCGGCGCGAGCCGGGTGCTGGGAGCCGGCTCGATCCTGGCCGCGCTTGCGGCGATCTGGGTCCTGTTCGGCAGCTTCTACCTGAACGGAGCGGCCGAGCGCTCGGTCATCACGCGATTCGGCAAGTACGTGAAGACGACGGCGGGCGGCTTCAACATGCGGCTGCCCTGGCCCATCGACCAGCGCACGATCGTCAATGTGACCGAGTTTCGCAGCTACGCCACCCGCACCCGCATGCTCACGCAGGACGAGGCGCTCGTCGACATCAACCTCGCAGTCCAGTACCGGCGCGCCGACCCGGTCAAGTTCTCCTTCAACGTGCGCGATCCCGAGGAAACCCTCGGCGAGGTCAGCGAGAGCGCAATCCGCGAGGTGATCGGCCAAAGCGAGCTCGCTACCGTGCTGGGGCCTGGCCGGCAGGATATTGGCATGCGCACGAAAGAACTCGTCCAGCGCACAATCGCGGCGTACAACACCGGGCTCGAGGTGATCAGCGTCAACCTTCAGGACGTCGGAGTTCCTGAGCAGGTCGCGCCCGCCCAGAAAGACGCGAGCAAGGCCGTTCAGGACAAGCAGCGCAAGATCCTCGAGGCGCAGTCCTATACCAACGACATCGTGCCGAAGGCTCGCGGTGCCGCGGTCAGCGTCGTCGAGGGCGCGCGCGCCTACAAGAGCCGGGTCATCGCGGACGCAGAGGGCGCCACCGCGCGCTTCCTTGACGTCGCTGCGGAATACCAGAAGGCGCCCGCGGTGACGCGCGAGCGCCTCTACCTCGAGACGATGGAGCAGGTGCTCGGCTCGGCGACAAAGGTGCTGGTGGACATCGAGGGCACGGGAAATATGGTCTACCTGCCGCTCGACAAGCTGCTCGAGCAGCGCGGCGGCGCGCGCGGCGTGGACACTCCGCCGACGATCCGGCTCGACGACGGCACCGAGCTCGGCGCGGACGACCCGCGCGCGCGGAAGGAGCGCTGATGAGCCGCGGCATGTTCCAGGCGATCGTCGGCGCGCTCGTCCTGATGTGGCTGGTGTCCGCCTCGATGTTCCAGGTCAAGGAGACCGAGCTCGCGATCAAGTTCCGGCTGCGCGAGATCGTCGCGACCGACTTCGATCCCGGCCTGCATTTCATGATCCCGTGGGTCGAGTCGGTGCAGAAGTTCGACCGCCGCGTGCTGACCAGGACCTACCCGGCCGAGCCCTTTCTGACCAGCGAAGGCAAGTTCCTGAACGTCGACTTCTTCGTGAAGTGGCGGGTATCGGATGTCGCGCGTTATTACCTCGCCACGAACGGCGACGAAGAAGCGGCCGCGGGGCGTCTCGCCGAGATCGTGAAAGACGGCCTCAAGGGCGTGATCGCGAAGCGCACGATCCAGCAGGTGGTCGCGGCGGAGCGCGCCGAATTCATCGGGGACATCCTGAAGTTCGCCGGCGAGTCGGTCGGCCAGCTGGGGCTCACGCTCGTCGACGTGCGCGTCAAGCGGATCGACCTGCCCGACGACGTCTCGGCGTCGTTCTATGACCGCATGCGGCAGAACTTCGCGCGCGAGGCCTCGCAGCTGCGCGCCGAGGGCGACGAGCAGGCACAGCGCATCCGTGCCGAGGCCGAGCGCCAGCGCACCGAGCTCCTTGCCGGCGGCAACCGCGATGCTCAGGTGATCCGCGGCGAGGGCGAAGCGCAGGCGGCCGCGACCTACGCGCGCGCCTACCAGCGCTACCCCGAGTTCTACTCGCTGCACCGCAGCCTCGAGGCTTACCGCAACTCGATCGGCAGGCCGGGCGACGTGCTCGTCATCGCGCCGAAGGGCGAGTTCTTCAAGTACCTGAAGCAGTCGGGTCGCTGAGCGGGTCCACACCATGAACATCGCATGGCCCGACCTCGCGGCCGCGCTCGGACTCCTGCTGGTGATCGAGGGCATCCTGCCGTTCCTGAGCCCGCGCGGAGTCCGCCGCGCGTTCGAGCGCCTAGCCGCGATGGACGACACGGCGCTACGCATCGCGGGAGCTGCGAGCATGCTGGCGGGCGTCGCCGTGATCTGGCTGGCACGATCCTGAGGCAGCGATGGGCCGCTTCGTCGTCGTGGTGGGCGCCCAGTGGGGCGACGAAGGCAAGGGCAAGGTCGTCGACCTCCTGACCGAGCGCGTCGCCGCGGTCGTGCGATTCCAGGGCGGTCACAACGCGGGCCATACCCTCGTGATCGGCGGCCAGAAGACCGTGCTGTCGCTCGTCCCCTCCGGCGTGCTGCGCGAGCGCGCGCGCTGCCTGATCGGCAACGGCGTCGTCGTGTCGCTGGACGCGCTGCTGTCCGAGGCCGACATGCTCGCCGGACGGGGCGTACCGGCCTTCGAGCGCATCGGCGTGAGCCCACTCTGCCCGCTGGTGCTCCCATCGCACGCACAGATCGATCGCGCGCGCGAGCGCGCGAGCGGCGACCGCAAAATCGGGACCACCGGCCGCGGCGTCGGGCCGGCGTACGAAGATAAGATCGCGCGGCGGGCCGTGCGCGTCGGCGACCTCGCGGACGCGCGGCACTTCGAGTCGCGGCTGCGCGAGCTTATCGAGTACCACAACTTCCTCCTCGAAAAGCGGCTCGGCGAGACGCCAGTCGACTTCCGCGCGACGCTCGGCGCCTGCCTCGCGCAGGGCGAGCGCATCCGGCCGCTCGTGGCGGACGTCACGCGCGAGCTCTCCGATCTCCGGCGCCGCGGCGAGAACGTGCTGTTCGAGGGCGCGCAGGGGACGATGCTCGACATCGACCACGGCACGTTTCCGTTCGTCACTTCGTCGAACACGGTCGCGGGATACGCGCCGGTCGGTACCGGGCTCGGGCCACGCGACATCGACGACGTGCTCGGCATCGTGAAGGCCTACACGACGCGCGTCGGCGCCGGCCCGTTCCCGACCGAGCTCGGCGACGACGTCGGCCGCCACCTCTCACGCGTGGGCCAGGAATTCGGCGCGGTGACCGGCCGTCCGCGACGTACGGGCTGGTTCGATGCCGTCGCGCTCGCGCGCTCGATCGTCAACAACGGAATCACGGGCCTCTGCGTCACGAAGCTCGACGTGCTGGACGGCATCGACCCCGTGAAGCTCTGCGTCGAGTACGACGCCGACGGCGCGCCGCGCTACGAGGCGATGCCCGGGTGGAAGGAGCGGACCGCCGGACTCAAGTCGCTCGAGCAGCTCCCCGCCGCCGCACGCGCCTACCTGGCGCGGCTCGAGTCCGCCTGCGG
>Ga0207428_10002858_pt1 | contig 17124 bp, 18 predicted proteins | sample RhiMethybrSRZTD1_FD_187600 | JGI IMG/M metagenome (GOLD analysis project Ga0207428, IMG submission 187600) | Populus rhizosphere microbial communities from Tennessee, USA - Rhizosphere MetaG P. TD hybrid SRZTD1 (SPAdes) (version 3) | ecosystem: Host-associated > Plants > Roots > Rhizosphere >...
ACCTGCAGGTCCCCGGAGGGGTGGTTGAGCTGGACGAGCGGGGCGAGCCGACCGGCGTCCTGCGCGAGGAGTCCTGCTGGCAGTTCCGCGACCGCTACATCGAGACGAGCGACGACGAGTACGTCGAGGCGATGCGCAGCGGGATGAGGCTTGCGGCTTCGCGCGGCGTCACCGCACTCCACGACAAGGACGGCTGGCTCGGCGCCCTGCGGTTCTGGCAGCGGCTCGACGCCGACGATGCGTTGATCCTCCGGGTGTGGCAGTCGCTGCCGGCCGAGAAGGCCGAGAAGCTGGCGGACGTGGACGTGCGCAGCGGGCTCGGCTCGCCGCTGCTGCGCCTCGGCTACCTGAAGGCGTTCATGGACGGCACGCTCGGCTCGCAGACCGCGCGGATGCTCGACGGCTCGGGGGTCGAGATCACGAGCCGCGAAGAGCTGGAGGAGCACATTCGTCACGGCGCCCGCGCCGGCTTCCCGATCGCCGTGCACGCGATCGGCGACCTCGCCAACCGCGAGGCGCTCGACGCCTACGAGTCGACGCGCTCCGAGTGGGAGCCGCTCGGCCTGCGGCCGCGGATCGAGCACGCGCAGCTGCTCGCGTCCGAGGACCTTCCGCGTTTCGCCGAGCTCGGCGTCGCCGCGTCGGTCCAGTTCAGCCACGCGCCGTCCGACCGCGACCTCGCCGACCGCTTCTGGGGCGGGCTCGACAGCGAGCCGTACGCGTTCCGGTCGCTGCTCGAATCGGGCGCCGTGCTCGCGAACGGCTCCGACGCGCCGATCGAGGAGCTCGACCCGCTGCTGGGAATCCGTGCAGGCGTCCTGCGTACCCTCGACGAGCGCGAGGCGTGGCGCCCGGAGCAGGCGCTGACCGTCGAGCAGGCCCTCCACGCGACCACCGTCGCGCCGGCGTGGCTCGCGCGCGACGAATACCGCCGGGGAAAGCTCGTGCCGGGGCAGCTCGCCGACCTCGTCGTGCTCGATCGCGACCCGCTCGACTGCGAGGCCGACGAGCTCGCCGAGGTGGAGGTCGTCGCCACGATGCTCGGCGGCATCTGGACGCACAACCCGCCGCCCTGGCAGTAGCGACAGGTTGAGATTCGGTAAAGGCGGCTAACCGCTGCAACGCGGTGCCGTCAAAGCGAGGACAAGGCAAGAACAGGCGCCCGCTACCTTCCCCTCTCCCTTGGGTATGCGGACGCTGCGGGGCCGGCTCAGTGCCGGCCCTCTCTTATGCGCTCGCCGTGGCCGCGGTGGCTACCGACGGTCGCGGGCACCCTGACAGCGCGGCGATCGCGTCGGTGAAGATGTCGCGCTCGGGCGTCGTGTAGACCGGCCTGAAGTCGACGGCGCCGTTCAGCTCCACCACCGAGAAGCCGCCAGGGCCCGTCGGGAGGAGGTCGACGCCCACGAGGTCGAGCCCGGACGCCGCCGCGGCGGCGCAGGCCAGGTCCACCGCGACGGGCGCGGGCGAGACGTGCGAGACGGTCGCGCCGAGCGCGACGTTCGTCCGCCATTCGCCGGGTGCAGCCGTGCGGCGGCCTACCCCGATCACGCTGCCGCCCGCCACGATCAGCCGGAGGTCGTGCCCGAGCGGCGGGATCAGCTCCTGTGCGATCGCCCCGGTCGTGCGGAACCAGTCTCTGAACGAAAGCCGCTCGAGCGTGCGCTCCAGCTCTCCGGGGTCGCTGCAGAGCGTCACCTCGCGGCCCCAGCTGCCGAAGCGCGGCTTGACGACGACGGGGAAGTCGAGCTCGGGCGGCTCGCGGTGATGCTCGATCAGCCTCGTCTGCGGATGCGGCAGGCCGGCCCGGCGGAGCGTCCGCGCCGTGAGCACCTTGTCGTGCGCGCGTACGAGCGCTGACGGCGGGTTGAGCACCCTGACCCCCTGGTCGACAAGGCGCTCGACCGCCGACAGCCCCTCCTCTATCCCCCCGAGGTCCTCGCGGATGTCGAGCCGCACCAGAGCGATATCGCCCTCTTCCAGGCGCAGCAGCGCATCTCGAGGCGAGAGCACCTCGATCGGCGTCCCGTTCCACGTCCGTGCCGCGAGCGCCTGGCTCGTGGGGCTCGGCCGGTGGGCGATGAGCGCGGCGCGCATCTCCAGCCATAACTGTGGATGCGCGGGGCCTGTGCGTGGGCTTCGTTCTGGTTACAGACGCGTTGCGAAGTCGCGCTGCACTACTTGATCTTCGCGATCGTCTTGCGGCCGGCCTCGACCACTTTCGCGGGCAGCGGCGCGAACTGCAGCTTCGCGCCGAACTTCTGCCCCGGGCCGATCGCGTAGGTGAGAAAGTCACGCAGCGTCGTCGCCTTGGCCGAGCTTTCCGGCACGAGCGCGTACGTGAAGGTCGAGATCGGGTAGGCGCCCGGAGCCGAGGCAGGCGGGTTCGTCAGCGAGATCGCGTTGTCGGCCGGAATCGACTTCACGGCATCGGCCGCCGCGGTGATCGACGCCGGCCCGGGGACCGGGAACTGCCCTGCCTCGTTGCGGATCAACGCGTAGTCGAACTTGTTGCCGAAAACGTACGAGATCCCGAGGTAGCCGACGGTGCCGTCTTGACGTGTGAGCACAGCCGCCACGCCGTCATTTCCCCTTCCGCCGATGCCGGTCGTGAACGCGACCTGCGTCGAGACACCCTTCTTCGACTTCCACTCCGGGCTGACCTTGGCCAGGAAATCGGTGAATGCGTAAGTGTCGCCACTGCCATCGCTGCGGAACACCGGTGTGACCGCCGTAGCCGGGAGCGTCGTTCCGGGATTCAGCGCCGCGATCTTGCGGTCGTTCCAGCGCGTGATCTTGCCGAGGTAGATGTCAGCGAGCACGGGCCCGCTCAGCTTCAACTTCGCCGGCGCACCGCTCACGTGGTAGGAGACCAGCGTCGCGGCGAGCGCCCACGGGACCTGCAGGCAGCCGTTGCACGCACCGGCCTGGTCGGGCGAGAACGGCGCGTCGCTCGCGCCGAAGTCGACCGTCCGCGCGGTGACCTGAGCGATCCCGCCGCCAGAGCCAATAGCGCCGTAGGTGATCGTGACTCCGTGCTTCTTCGCGTAGTCGTTGGACCACTGCGCGACGAGCGGCGCAACGAGCGTGCTTCCCGCGCCGACGAGCACCTTGCTTTCACCGCCGGTCGAGCCGCCCTTGTTGCCAGAGCCGCCGCACCCGGCAGCCGCGAGCGCGCAGAGCACGAGGAACGTGACCTTGATGGCCCGAGCCCACGTGGTTTGTGTCGGTCTAGGCGTGCTCTTCCGGATGAGAGGCATCCGTGAACTCGCGGAACTCCGCGGTCAGCAGGTACGCCACCTGCTCGCCGATGTCGACGGCGTGATCGCCGATGCGTTCGAGCGTCCGTGACACGAGCACCATCCGCAGCACCCACTCACGCATCCCCGGCTCGCTCACGATCTCCACCACGCGGTCGACGAACCTGCGGTTCGAGCGATCGATCAACTCGTCCAGGTCGACGAGCGACTCGGCCGCTGCGAGATCGCGGTTCGCAAACGCGTCCAGCGCGACACGGATCATCTCCTCCGCCCGGTCGCCCATCTCCTGCAGGGACTGCATCAGGGCCGGGTCTTCCTCGACGTCGGCCACGAGCTTCGTCAGCTTCGCGATCGTCACCGAGTAGTCGGCCATCCGCTCCAGGTGCAGGTTCGTGTGCAGCATCGCGAGCACGAGCCGGAGGTCGACCGCGACGGGCGTCTGTCGCGCGAGCAACGACTCGATGCCCTCCTCCACGTGGAGATAGAGGCGGTCGACGTCGTCGTCGAACGCGATCACGTCGTCCGCCAGCTCGACGTCCCGCTGGCCGAGCGCGTTCAGCGCGCCGCGAAAGACGCGCAGGACGAGGGAGCCCTCCTCCTGGAGGCTCGCCTCGAGCTGGTCAAGCTCTTCCTGGAAGCTGACGCGCACTTGCTGGGACTACCCGAACCGGCCGGTTACGTAATCCTCGGTCCGCTTGTCGGCCGGTGCGGTGAAGATCTTCGGGGTCTCGTCGTACTCGACCAGCACACCGTAGCGCTGACTGTCCACGACCTCCAGGCTGAAGAACGCCGTGCGGTCGGCGACCCGCGCCGCCTGCTGCATGTTGTGCGTCACGATCACGATCGTGTACTCGGTCTTGAGCTCGTGCATGAGCTCCTCGATCCGCTGCGTCGCGATCGGGTCGAGCGCCGACGCCGGTTCATCGAGGAGTAGAACCTCGGGCTCGATCGCGATCGCCCGCGCGATGCAGAGACGCTGCTGCTGGCCGCCCGAGAGCGAGAGCGCGCTCTTCTTGAGCCGGTCCTTGACCTCGTCCCACAGGGCCGCGCCATGGAGCGCCTTCTCCACCCGCTCGTCCAGGTTCTTCTTGAGCCCCAGAACGCGCGGGGCCCACGCGACGTTGTCGTAGATCGTCTTCGGAAACGGGTTCGGCTTCTGGAACACCATTCCGATCCGCCGGCGGACCTCGATCGCCTCGACGCGGTCTCCGTAGATGTCGATGCCGTGGTAGTTGACACGGCCGTCGAGCTTGAACCCCGGAATCGTGTCGTTCATCCGGTTGAGGCAGCGGATGAACGTGCTCTTACCGCAGCCAGACGGGCCGATCACGGCTGTGACGAGGTTCCTCTGGATCTCGAGGGTCACGCCCTTGACGGCGATGTTGTCGCCGTACCGGGCGGTGACGTCCTGGATGTCGAAGACCGGCTCGCCGGTGCGAGGCTGCGCGTCCTCGCGCTCCGCGATGTCGACCGGCCTCATCGGCGGCATCGTAACCGTCTCGTTCACGATCTCCTCCTCGGTCATCGGCCCAGGTTCCTCCGGGTCCGGGCCAGCACTGCTCGCGAGACGAGGCTTGTCGCGAGCACGAACAGGATGAGCACGAGAGCCGTGGCCCAGGCGCGCTTGTGGTCGTTCGGGTCGGGCGACTCGGACCAGATGAAGATCTGCACCGGCATGTTCGGCAGCGCGTGGCGCGGGTCCCATTGAATGGTGTTCGGGTAGATCGATGTAACGAACAGCAGCGGGGCGGTCTCGCCTGCCGCTCTCGCCACCGCGAGCACCGTACCGGTGAGAATGCCGCCGAGTGTGCTCGGGAGAATGACGCCGAGCACGGTGCGCCAGCGGCTGGCACCGAGCGCGAAGGCGCCTTCGCGCTGGCTGTTCGGCACGAGCCGCAAAACCTCCTGTGTAGCGCGAGTGATGAGCGGGAGCATCACGATCGCCAGGGCGTACGCGCCGGCAAGTCCGTTCTGCGGGTGGCCGTAGACCAGCAGACCGAACACGAAGATGCCGAGCACGATCGACGGCAGGCCGGCCATCAGGTCGATCACCAGCTGGATAGCGGCCCGAACGGTCCCACGGGCGAATTCCTGGAGGAAGATCGCGATACAGATGCCGACCGGCAACGCAATGGCGGTGGCGATGCCCACCAGGATCGCGGAGCCGACAATGAGGGGGGCGATGCCACCCCCGGGCTGGCCGAAGAGCGGCAAGTCGTTGGTCAGAAAGCCCCACGACAGCACGCCTGCTCCACGCTTCGCAACCGACCAGACGACGATCCCGAGCATGGCCACCGCAGCGAGAGCGGCCAATGTCGCAAGCCATTCCACAAGCCGATTGACGATCCGGCGCCGACGTGCGCGACCCCCGGCTCGCAGCGTCATGTTCGTATCCGCTGCGGCCATCAGTTACCCCCCATCCGGACGTCGAACCGACGCACGATCACCTGAGCGATCAGGTTCGTGACGAGGCCGAACACGAGCAGGATCGCGCCGAGGTAGAAAAGAGCGGAGATCTGGATATTCGCCGCGGCTCCCTGATACTGGCCGGCGATTCGACTCGCCAGGGTGTCACCAGTGCTGAAGAGGTTCCACTGGATCGTCCACCCGGCGCCGATCACCTGAGTAACCGCGATCGCCTCGCCGATCGCGCGGCTGAGCCCGAGAATGACCGCGGCGGCGATCCCGGGGCGGGAGGACGAGAGGATCACGCCGCGGACCATCTCCCAACGGGTAGCTCCGAGGGCGAGAGCACCTTCCTCGATGTCGTGGGGCACGCTCAGGAAGAGCTCACGGCAGATGCTGGCGACGATCGGCACGACCATGATCGCGAGCACAAGCCCTGCGATAAACACTCCGCTCGACTCGGGCGAGCCGAAGAGCGGGATGAAGCCCAAAGTCCGGTGAAGCCAAGGCTCGATGTGCTCGGCGACGAACGGGCCCATCACGAGGATTCCCCAGAGGCCGAGCACGACGCTCGGGATGGCCGCGAGCGTCTCGACCAGGGCGCCGATCACGCCGCGAGCGCCGCGCGGCGCGAGCTCGCTCAGAAACAGCGCGATGGCGATGGCGAGCGGTACGGCGACGATCAGGGCGATCAGCGAGGTGACCGCCGTGCCGTAGAGACCGGGCAGCGCGCCGAAGACGCCTTTGTTCACGTCCCAGACGGTGCCCCAGAGAAACGCGATCCCGAACTTGCTGAAGGCGAGGTGGGAGGCGTCGAGGACCTTCCAGACGATCGCCCCCATCACGACAACCGCCACGATCGACGCCGTCGCGGTCACGATCACGAGGAGACGGTCTCCGAGCCAGTCTCGGAACCTGCCGCGGCTACGCAGATTTTCGATGGCGGGAACGGTGCTCACGAAGGCGCCACCGTAACCTCAGAACGGCTTTTCCTCTTTGGCGTTACCGGACCGTTACCGGATCTCAACGCTCTTTCAGCCCACGCCCTGCTCGCGGCGGGAGACCCTTGCGGCGTTGCAGTTCATGGGGGTGCAGCGTCGCACCGCCGTGCAGTCAAGGGAAAAGAGGAGGCGTTCATTTGACTCGCAAGCGAACCACTGCGGCGATTCTCGCCGTCCTAGGGGTCACGGCTTTGACGCTCACCGCCTGGACGAGCCTCGCCGGAGCGAGTGCTTCGCGCCAGAGCGGGAGCCTGTCCGGCGCGGGGAGCACGTTCGTCGTGCCGCTCGTAACCAAGTGGACCCAGAGCTACAAGCCCTCTCAGGTCTCGTACAGCGGGATCGGGAGCGGCGGAGGTATCGCCGCCATCTCGGCGCGATCGGTCGACTTCGGCGCCAGCGATGCCCCGATGACGAAGGACCAGTTCAGCGGTTGCCACGGCTGCGTCCAGATTCCGTGGGCGTTCTCGGCCACGTCGATCCCGTACAACGTCAGCGGGATCAGCTACGGCCTCAAGCTGACCGGGCCCATCATCGCTGGGATGTACCTCGGAACGATCAAGTACTGGGACAGCCCGGCGATCCAGAAGATCAACCAGGGGACCAACTTGCCCCACGAGAAGGTCGTCCCGATCTACCGCAGCGACGGCAGCGGCACGAGCTACAACTTCACGGACTACCTCTCCCATGTGAGCAAGACGTGGAAGAACAAGATCGGGAAGGGCACACAGCCGAGCTTCCCCGCCGGCGTGGGAGCGCGTGGTAGCTCGGGAGTGGCTGGGAAGCTGAAGAGCACCCCGGGCGGCATCACATACGTGGACGTCGCCTACTCGCTGAAGAACAAGTTCAAGATCGCGAAGATCAAGAACCGCGCCGGCAAGTACCAGCTGCCGGGGCTCGTGCAGATCCAGGCAGCGGCGAAGTCGATCAAGAAGCTTCGTGCCAGCCAGAACGCGTTCACGGCTGTGGATCCGAACGCTCGTCAGCCGAAGGCGTACCCGATCTGCACCTTCACCTGGGTCATCCTGCCCATCAAGTCGAACAAGGCGAGCGAGCTCAAGCCGTTCGTCAAGTGGGCGTTGACCAAGGGTCAGTCGTTCGGCCCGAAGCTGCTGTTCGTCAAGGTCCCGGACGCAGTCCAGAAGGCCGGGCTCAAGACCCTCACCCGCGTCCATAGCTAGGTCAGCTCGGAAGAGAACACCGAATGTCGAGCCCGCGGCCACGCCCGCCGCGGGCTTCGACGTTCCCGCCTGCGGACTCGACCACATGCTTGACGATCGCGAGGCCGAGTCCCGTGCCGCGCGTGGTGCGCGCGCGGTCGGAACGGAAGAAGCGCTCGAACAGGCGCGGCACATCCTCGTCCGGGACGCCCGTCCCGTCGTCGGCGACATCGAGCACGACCTCGCCGTCCCCGCGCGTGAGGCTGACCGTGCAGGTCGCGCCTTCGCCCGCGTACCTGAGCGAGTTCTCGAGCAGGTTCTCGACCACGAGCCGGAGCATGCGGCGGCGGAGCGGCACTTCGATCGTCTCGTCCTCGATGCGCACGACGAGCGCAAGACCGGCCATCTCCGCCCGCTCAGACAGCTCGTCGACGACGGCGCGCAGGACGGGCGCGGCCTCCGTCTCGCCCAGCGCGACCACCTCACGCCCCTGCTCGAGCTCGCTCAGGAAGAGGATGTCGTCGACGAGGTCGGTCATCTCCCCTACCTCCTCGCGTGCCCGTGCAAGGAGCGCCTCGAGGTCGGCACCGGGGAGCTCGGCCGAATCGAGCAGCGCCTGGAGACGCGCGAGCGGCGTCCGCAGCTCGTGCGAGACCGAAGCAGTGAACGCCGTACGGAGGGCTTCGTAGTTGGTGTCAGCCACTACTCTTGAGTATCGCGTGACCAAGGTCCTCATCGTCGAAGACGACGACACGATCGCCGAGGGCATGTCGCAGCATCTCGATGCGGCGGGCGTCGACTCGGTGCGCGTCGGTGCAGGCGAGGTCGGGCTCGCGCGGCTTCGCTACGAGCGGCCGGACGTGCTCGTGCTCGACCTGATGCTGCCAGGCCTCGACGGCTGGGCGCTGATCGAGCAGGCGCGCTCGGAGGGGATAGGCACTCCGATCCTCGTCGTCAGCGCCCGCGGGACCGAGCACGATCGCGTGCACGCGCTTCAGATCGGAGCGGACGACTACCTCGTCAAGCCGTTCTCGATGAAGGAGCTCGTGGCGCGCGTCCAGGCGGCGGCGCGGCGCGGCGTGCGCGGTGTCCAGGAGGACCGCGGCGAGGAGCTCGTCATCGAAGAGCTGCGCATCGACCCGCGCTCGGTGCAGGCTTTCGTCGACGGCGAGAGTGCGGAGCTGACGCCGACCGAGTTCCGGCTTCTCTACACGCTCGCGCAGGACCAGGGCCGCGTCGCGAGCCGGGACGAGCTGCTGCAGCGCATATGGGGCCGGCGCGCGACGCATCGCGATCGCACCGTCGACGTCTGCGTCCGCCGGCTGCGCGAGAAGATCGACTCGCGCGCGACGCGGCACACGTTCATCCAGACGCGCTACGGCGTCGGCTACTCGCTCGAGCCCGTCCCGAAGTAGCTACGCGAGTGTCGAGAGACGTACCCGCCGAACCACGCGAACGAGCGCGTAAGAGACTGCGCCTGCCGCTGCGGTCGCGAGGCCGACCAGGTTCGTCGTGACGCAGGTCCGGCAGGCGTTGCAGCAGACAGCTGCGGTAGGAGCGTTCTCGCCGTACCTCGCGGCGACCTGAGCGGCTCTCCCGGTCCAGATCAGCTTCACGCCTCGGACTGTAGCTCGCTCGCGAGTTGCTCGACCCGGCTCCCGATGTCATCGCGGATGCCGCGCACCTGTTCGACTGGCAGGCCGATCGGGTCCTGGACCGCCCAGCCGATGCGCCGCACGCCCGGCGTCGCGGGGCAGACGTCCTCGCCGCACACCGAGACCGCGACGTCCGCCCAGGCGAGGTCGGCGTCGTCGAGCTTGTGGGGCACGTGGCCGCTCGCGTCGATGCCCACCTCGCGCAGCGCCTCGACGACTTCCGGGTGCGGCACGTCGCCCGGGATGACCCCCGCCGAGCGCGTGGCGTGGGTCTCGCCGACGGCGCGCTGGAAGAGGTACTGCGCCATCACGCTCCGCCCCTGGTTGCCGACGCAGACGAAGAGGACGTTCACCCGGCCTTGACGCCTCGCACGATCGCGCTGTGCATCCCCTCGGCGACCGCGTGGATGAACTCGACGCTCACGTCGTCGAACCCTGCCGCCTCGAGCCCGGCGACGTACTCACCGCGCGACAGGGCGCCGGCGACGCAACCGCACCAGCTCCCGCGCTCGGCACGCTCGGCCGGCGTGAGCTGATCCTCGGCGACGATGTCGGTAATCCCGAGACGGCCTCCTGGACGGAGCACGCGGGCCATCTCGGTGAGCACCGCCGCCTTGTCGGTCGACAGGTTGATCACGCAGTTCGAGATGACCACGTCCACGGATGCCGCGGGCAGCGGGACGTTCTCGATCTCGCCTTTGAGGAAGTGCGCGTTCGAGATCCCCGCCTCTCGCGCATTCTGCTGGGCAAGCGCGAGCATCTCGTCCGTCATGTCGACCCCGTAGGCGATTCCGGTCGAGCCCACCCGCTTAGCCGACAGGATCACGTCGATCCCGCCGCCCGAGCCGAGGTCGAGCACGACCTCGCCCTCGCGCAGCTCGGCGACCGCGGTCGGATTCCCGCAGCCCAGCGACGCGAGCGCGGCCGCGTCGGGAAGCTCGCCGCGCTGATCGGCGGTGTAGAGGGCCTCACCGAAGCCCGCGGAGCCGGAGTCGCCGCAGCAGCCGCTGCCTCCGTTGGTGACGGCCCGTGCGGCCTGGGCGTAGCGCTCGCGGACCTGCTCGCGCAGCGCATCGGCGGTATCGGTGCTCATGAGACGGCCTCCTGAAGTCGAACGATCCCGGCGAGCCGCGCCGCGGCCTCGGGATCGAGGGAGAAGTAGGCCCACTTGCCGCGCTGCGCGCGGTTGAGCAGCCCGGCACGCGTGAGCTTCGAGAGGTGGTGGCTCGCCGTCGGCTGGCCGAGCCCGAGGAACTGCGGGAACTCGCAGGCACAGACCGGCTCCTCGCTCTGCGCGAGCCGGTTCAAGATCCGCACCCGGGCCGGGTCTGCGAGCGCCTTGAAGAGCTGGGCCGTCGCCTCCGCCTCGCCCTCGTCGATCGTGTCCGCCGCAAGCGGCGTGCAGCACTGGATCACCGGCAGCGAGGTTCCCATCGCGCCGCATCGTATCGACTAACTTCGATATGTCGACCGACGGCTACAACACGCGGCCGACGGCCGTCCCCGCATAGACCGCCACGAGCTCGACGAGCACGCTCCCCACCGAGTAGAGCAGTGCGACCGCGGACTGGCCCTCTCGCATCAGGTCGAGCCCTTCCTGCGCGAAGGTCGAGAACGTCGTATGGCCGCCGAGGAAGCCGATGACGAGCCCCGTTCGCAAACAGGCCGGCGTGTGGTGGCGGTCGACGAGTGCCGCCACGACTACGCCGATCAGGAGGCAGCCGCTGATGTTGATCGTGAAGGTCGCCCAGGGGAAGACCGCGAAGCTGCGGCGCTCGATGGCCTGGTCGATGCCGAAGCGGCTCATCGACCCGGCAGCTCCGCCCAGCGCGACGGCGAGGTAGACGCCCATGCATGGCTCCTTTCGTCACAGGAGCCATCAGCCGTTGTGGCGGTTGAAGGCGGGCCCCATCGCCCGTGCGGTCGCGAACTCTAGCCGCTACTCGAGCCGGTACATCGGCACGAGGCTCTTCTCGGACTCGTTCTCGATCCGGGCGACGACCTCAACGTACGGCTCGAGACCGGAGCCGTGCAGCTTCGACTTCAGCAGCTCGTCGACCTGGTAGATGCCGGCCGAGTTGTTCATCTTGATCTCGACCGAGACCGGCCGCTCCTCCCCTTCGGCGATGATCACCTCGTCGATCGCCGCCGCCGAGATCGAGTGGATCGAGACGCGCCCGCGCTCGAACGGAATCCGCGAGCGCCCCTCCTCGATGTCGAGCGCGTCGGCGACCCGGACGATCCCCGCCTCCAGCGTCAGCGGGTGGCCCGCCTCGCGGTGGGAGGTGATCGTCTCCAGCACCTCCGAGACGACGACCGTCAGCTCCGGCTCCTCGTAGAGCCCGGCAAGCAACTGGCGCGCCTTGGGCTCGGCGAGGAACAGGCTCCAGTCCTCGTGCCGGTCGCGGTGCACTGCCATGCCGATGCAGTGCAGCAGCGCGCCGAGCAGGACGACGACCTCTGCGTCCTCCTGCTTCATGTCGTAGTCGGAAACCATCGCCGGCTCGACGCCGCGTTTGTGCAGGATCCGCAGGAGCCGCAGCCCGATGTTGGCCACGATCTGGATGTGCACCCACGAGTGGTCGTTGATGCCGAGCCGCTTGACGGCGTTCACGTTCGCCACGTGCCAGTCGGCCTTGAGACCGTCGTCCGCGTTCACGCGCTCCAGCAGCGTCCGCAGCTTGCGGCTGCGCTGCGCGGGCACCTTGATCCGCATCTGCGCGACCGCGTCTCTAGGCGTGAGGCGTGCTTCGCGCTCGGCCTCGCCCGAGGCGGGCTCTTCGATCCGCTCGCGGAGCTCCTTGTCGAGCTGCGACACGGCCTCCGACCCTACTCGTTCCGGCCGCTTCGCGTTACGATTTGACTTCCATGAGGACGATGAACCCGATTCACGACTCGACCTGCTCTGTGGCTGCGTGCGCCGAGATCCTCGGCGCGAAGTGGACCGCCGTGCTCGTGCACGACCTCTCCGAGGGCCCTCGGCGTTTCGGCGAGCTCGAGCATTCCTGCAGCGGCATCAGCCCGCGGACGCTCTCCGAGCGCCTCCGCGCGCTCGAGCAGGAGGAGATCGTGGTCCGCCGCAGCTACGCCGAGTCGCCGCCGCGGGTCGAGTACGAGCTGACCGAGAAGGGCGAGGCGCTGCTGCCGATCATCGAAGAAATGCGCCGCTTCGGCCACGCCTGGCTCGGCTGCGGGCAGGCCGCCCTAACGGTCTAGCGCCGCCAGCCGCCGGTAGAGCTCCTTCGCCGTATCGATCCCGAGCGGCATGTATTCCGCGAGCAGCCGCTCGTTCGGCGAGTGGATGCTGCTCTCGGGCGTGGCGAAGCCGGTGACGATCGTCGGGATACCCTTGTCGACGAGCGCCGGCACGATCGGCAGCGTTCCGCCGGAGCGCACCAGCAGCGGCCGGCGGCCCATCGTCTGCTCGAAGGCGTCCTGGGCAAGCTGGATGGCCGGCGTATCGGGCGGGACCAGCGCCGCCGGCGCCGACGAGAGCCGCTGGACGTCGAGCTCGGCGCCCTCCGGCGCCGCGTCGCGCAGCAGCTGCTCCAGCGCCCGGCCGACCTGCTCCACGTCCTGTCCTGGCGCCAGGCGAATGGAGATGTTGGCCTCGGCCTGCACAGGCAGGACGGTCTTCTGCAGCGTGGGCGAGCCGCCCAGGATGCCGTTGACCTCCAGCGAGGGCTCGGCGGTCGTGCGCAGGTAGAACTCCTCCGTCGCGCGCGGGTCGACCGGCTGCGCGCCGGCCTCCGCCAGCATCTGCTCGCCCGGGACGAGCTCCGCCCACGCGGCCAGCTCCTCGTCGGTCGGCGGAACGATGCCTGCGCGGAGGGGCTCGGGCAGGCGCCCGTCCTGCTCCTGCACGGACGAGAGAATCTTCATCAGCGCGTGGGTCGCGTTCAGCGCAGCGCTGCCGAACACGCCCGAGTGCAGGTCGCGATCCCCCGTGCGCACGGTGAGGTGGAAGTAGACGAGCCCGCGTACGGCGACGGCGAACTCGGGCACGCCCCGTGTGGTCATGCCGCTGTCGAAGATCAGCGCCGCGTCCGCCCCGCGCTCGTCGGCGGCGAGGAAGTCGACAATCTGGTGGCCGCCGGTTTCCTCCTCGGCGTCGCAGGCGAAGCGGACGTTGACCTGCAGCTCCCCCGCGGCAGCGAGGTCGGCGGCCGCCCGCGCGAGCATGTACAGCTGGCCCTTGTCGTCGACGACGCCGCGCCCGTAGAGCCACCCATCGCGCTCCTCGAGGGCGAACGGCTCGGACTCCCACAGCTCGAGCGGGTCGGGCGGCTGCACGTCGACGTGGCCGTACACCAGTACCGTCGGCGCCGGGCCGTTCGAGGCTGGCAAGTCGCCGAGGATGAGCGGGTGCGTGGAAGTCTCACGCACCTCCGCTGAGCCACCGGCCCCGCGGATGAAGCCCGCGAGCCACTCCGCGGCCCGCTTCACATCACCGGCGCGCGCGGAGTCCGCGCTGACGCTCGGGATCGCGATCAGCTCGGAAAGCTCGTCGAACCAGGGCTCCGCCACGGCGGCGGAGTCTACTGACCTGCCGTTTCCCGGAGTCTGCGCGGGGCTAGCTCGTGGGGCGTTTAGGCGACGTCGCGCAACGCGGTCGAGTCGGCCAGCGCGCGCAGCTTCTTCAGGCTCTGGTTCTCGATCTGCCGGATCCGCTCACGCGTGACGTTGAAGGTCTTGCCGACCTCGTCGAGCGTCCGCGGGTGCTCGCCGTTCAGCCCGTAGCGCAGCTCCAGCACGCGGCGCTCTCGTGCGCTGAGCGTGCCGAGCACGCGCTGCAGGGTCGCCTTGCGCATCTCGACCTCGGCGACTTCCTCGGGCAGCGGCTCGTTCTCGTCGGTGAGGAAGTGGCCGAACTCCGACTCCTCCTCGTCGCCGACCGGCTTCTCCAGCGAGACCGGCGCCTGTGAACTGCGTCGGATCTGCTCGACTTCGTCCGGGGTCAGCTCGACGTCGCGTGCGATCTCGACGGAGCTCGGCTCGCGGCCCAGCTCGGCCCGCAGTTTGCGCTCCGAGCGCACGATCTTGTTCAGCTTCTCGACGATATGAACCGGCATCCGGATCGTCCGCGCCTTGTCCGCGAGCGCGCGGGCGACGGCCTGGCGGATCCACCACGTCGCGTAGGTCGAGAACTTGAACCCCTTGCGGTGGTCGAACTTCTCGGCGGCCCGCACCAGGCCGATCGTCCCCTCCTGGATCAGGTCGAGGAACGGCAGCCCCTGGTTGCGGTACTTCTTCGCGATCGAGACGACGAGGCGGAGGTTGGCCTCCACCATCTCCTGTTTCGCGCGGTGCTCGCCGCGCTCGATGCGCTTCGCGAGCTCGACCTCCTGCGCGGCGGTAAGGAGGTCCACCTTGCCGATGTCCTTCAGGAAGAGCTGCAGCGAGTCGGTCGTGATCTCGCGCGTCTCCTTGAGCGGCGCGCGCTCCACCTCGTCGTCGGCGCTGTCGACGACCTCGATCTGCAACTCCTCCAGCGCGTGGTAGAAGTCGTCGAGCTGGCCGGCGTCGAGCTCCAGCTCGCTCAGCGCGAGCGCAATCTCGTCGGTGCTCAGCGACCCCGCCTCGCGTCCGGCCTCCAGCAACCCCTTGGCCTCGTCCGTCTCGAGCACCTCGCCGATGCTCGACGGCTTGGCCCGTACCCCCTGTTCGCTCACTTGTGGCTCCTCTTGGGCTTGTGCGATTGGTACACCGGCTTGGCGGCTGCGGCACTCTCTCACGGCTCCCGGACGGAAGCCATAGGCCGAACGGCCCTAATTTCTGTCAGTTGGTCCCAAGACGGCGCAGAGCCTCCAAATATTGCGTCGCCTGGGTTCCGAGGGCGGTTTTCGGGCCTTCGGCACGTGCCTCCGAAAGCTGATTTCGGGCCTCGGTCACCTGCGCCGACCACAGCAGCAGGAGGCCGAGGTGGAAACGAACAGTCTGTGCATGGGGGAACACGCGCGTGAGCGGGCCGAGCCGGCTGAACGCCGCGGCCGGGTTCGCCTTGTCGAAGCGGCCGACCGCCGCGGCGACGCGTGCGTCCGCGTCGCCGGGTGCGACCCGGGCGGCGGCGGCGAACTGACGCTCGGCGGAGACGGGCCGGTCGAGCTGTTGCAGCGCGACCCCGTACAGGAGCTTCTCGCGCGCGCCTCCCACCGCCGCGGCTCTCCGGAGCGCGGCCAGCTGCTGCGCCGGCGGAAGCGCCCTGATCCGAGGCGGCGACGGGAACGACGGCACGAACCGCGGCAGCCCGGGCGCGAACCGCGGGTGGAGGAAGTCCTCGGCGCGGACTGCGTAGGGCGTGTCGGGCTGCAGTTGCGCGGCCGTCCGCCAGGCCGTGAGCGCCTCGTCGTTCCGCCGCAGCCAGTACAGCGCCAGCCCGAGGTGGAGCGTGACCAGCGAGCTCCGTTGGTGCTCGGCCTCGAGCTGCTGGAGCCGCGACGCCGCGTCGACGGGGCGCTCAGTGAGCGCCGCGCCGACCTGAGCCTCTAGCGAGCCATGGCGCCGGAAGATCGTCGCTGCGTCCGCGTAGCGCTTCGCGGCGTACAGGCGGAGCGCCCGTCTGAGCGCCCGGGCCTGCGGGTCGGTGCGGAGTGCGAGGTCCAGGCTGAGCGGTGGGCGGCCGCTGCGCACCTTCGGGGTCGGTGGAACGTCGTTGCGCGTGGCGAGCACGCCCACCACGACGACGCCTGACGCGACCACCGCAGACAGCGCGACGATGGCGAAGATTCGGCCCCGAGAGCTCACGCGGCGACGATAGCTTCCGCGCTCGCGGCCAAACGGAGCTCCTAGACGCGCGTGGGCTCGCGTCCGGGAACGCCGCGGCGCGGCCTCGCCTCGAGTGCCCGCGCAACGTCGCTCGTCGAGACGATCCCGGCGAGATGGCTGTTCGAGACGACGAGGCCGTGGCCGCCGCGCGAGGTGCTCAGCTCTGCGAGCGCGTCGACCGCCTCCTCGTCTTCACGGAGAACCGGTACCTCGTCGAGCCCGAGCTGACAGTCACGCACGCGTCGTGTGTCCCACTGGTTCCGGGGCACGTTCGCGACACATCGGAAGGGCAGCAGGCCGACCGGCCTGCCGTCCGCGACGACCGGGTACGTGGTGTGCCGTTCCGAAAACATGATGGTGTCCATGAACTCGCCAAGTGTCACGTCGGGGCCGACGACCACCGGGTTTCGCGTCATGACATCCCGTACCCGCACGCCGTTCAGCGCCTGTTGCGTCAGGACGTACCGCGCCTCGGCGGTCGCGGCGTTCAGCAGGAACCAGCCGAGGAACGCGAGCCACGCGCCGCTGAACGATCCCTGGAAGATGAACATCGCGACTCCCGCGGCGATCAGCAGATAGCCGAAACCTCGCCCGACGTTGGCCGCAACACGTGTCGCCCACACGAAGTCGGCCTTGTATCGCCAGAGCGCGGAGTGAAGGACACGACCGCCGTCGAGCGGCTGCGCGGGGATCAGGTTGAAGACGAGCAGGGTTAGGTTGATGTAGCCGAGCCAGGCTGCGACGGCGTCGACGCTCTCGGGCAGCCCGGGGATGAGCGCGATGAGGACGAACACGACGCCGAGCACGAGCGAGACGATCGGGCCAGCGATTGCGACGCGAAACTCGGCGCCAGCTGTCTTCCACGCGCCCTTGAACCTCG
>Ga0207428_10002859_pt1 | contig 17107 bp, 12 predicted proteins | sample RhiMethybrSRZTD1_FD_187600 | JGI IMG/M metagenome (GOLD analysis project Ga0207428, IMG submission 187600) | Populus rhizosphere microbial communities from Tennessee, USA - Rhizosphere MetaG P. TD hybrid SRZTD1 (SPAdes) (version 3) | ecosystem: Host-associated > Plants > Roots > Rhizosphere >...
CTACCCAGCTACCTAGCTACCTAGCTACCTAGCTACCTAGCTAGACGGTCGATGCGCTCGCAGGAACGAGTGTATCTGCCGCACGGCGAGCGGAATTCGCTCCTTCGGTTCCTTCCACGGGAAGATGCTCACCTCCGCTTTCGGCGCGAGCATCGCGGCCTCCATTGCAACGGCGTACGGATGCGCCGGGATGTCATCGGGCAGGATCAACACCGGCGTCTGACACTGGCGCACGAAGTCGCGCGTCACGGTGAAGACGAAGTCGGGGTTGGTGCGATACATCCTGGTCAGATACTTGTCGACCGTCTGCATCGTGATGTCGGGGCGCCGCTTGACCAGCTCAGGACCCCACCCCGTCATGTTGTTGTCGTAGAAGAGGTCGCGCGCCTCCGGACGCGACCCGCTGGGCTGTGCGAGCACCGCGGCGACCACGCGATCGGGCGCGCGCTTCAGGAGGTTCCAGATGAACGGACCGCCGATGCAGAACCCCATCACCATGAACTTGTCGATGCGCAGGTGATCCATGACACCGAGCTGGTCGTCGGCGTGGGCATCCCACGGGCGGTCGATCTCGAGCGGACCCGATGACTGCCCGCCGTTGGCGTTGCGCAGATCCGCCGCGATGCAACGATACTCACCCTTGAATTCCTGGATCGCGTCGAACGGATCACCTCGCTTCAGGCCGGCGATCGTCGAGTTCAGTCCTCCGCCGGCGATGAGCAACAACGGCAAGCCGGCGCCGGCCTCTTCGTAGTAGATGCGAACGGGACCCTTTTCGTAGAAGGACATGGTCGCTTCTCCTTGCTTCGATCCAACGGCGTTCTCCAGGAGGTAGATACTAACGCCGTCATCGTTATTTGCAGACAAAATTGCTCGCCTCGTCCGTGCTTCCGCTGCCTCGGTATGTGGCGACCTGCGGGTAGGGGCAGAGCGGCCGCGTGCGCACGACTTTTCCGCGCTCGACGCGCGATGCGACGACCTCTTTCGGCGCCTGGTCACGTTCGACCCAGCGCCGCATGACGGCGAGCATGTCGAACGTGTCGGTACCCGGACCGCCATTGCATTCGATCATGCCCGGCACCATGTAGAGACGAATGCCGCGCTGCGTCTCTTCGATGCCGATCCGGCCTTCAACGCTCGTGTAGTAATCGAGAACAGCCCCGGCCGGGACGAGCGCGTTGTTCCAGCCTCCAGAGAGAATCAGCTTGCCGCCGCGCTGCACGTACGCGGAGATGTCGGGGTTCGACGCGTTGACGCGCGCGATCTCGGATCGATCCGCCAATGCGACGTGACGATCGAAATCGACAGGGGTCGTTCGATAGTCCCACGCCGGATCGTTGAGAATCATGCGAAGCGCGCTCGTGGCGATGCCGATCGGTGCCGCCGCCTCGCTGAAGAAACTCCAGTCGAGCTCGCTGCCACGATAGAGTGGCGACCAGACTTTTTCGTTCGTCCGCGGATTGGTCGGTCCCGCGTAGATCTTCTGAACCGCTTCGACCTGCGCCGCCGTCAGGCAATTCGGTCCGTCGGACCCTGACCGGCACTCGATCTCCTTTGGATCGAACGTGCAGCGAGTCGGGTTCTCGAGCAGGCCGTCCTTGACCCCGTCGAGCATGTCGCACCTGTCGAGAACAGCCGCGTGAATGAGCTGCAGCTTCGCCGTGGGGAGAATCGCGACGCCATTGGGATGCGTCGCCAGCCAGGGCCACATCTGTCCGAAAATCTGCCGCGTCAGATGCGCGGCGTGGCCGCCAACGACGATGCCGTTGTAATCGGTGGGGTATTTCTGGACCTCGTGCAATGCCGCGGCCGAACCGCCGCCGCACTCGATCATGTACGAGTACCGGGGAGCGCTCCCGTAATAAGCCGTAGCGAGCGCCTTGCCGGCGACCGTTGTCTCGTGCATCGCGCGGCCCGCGAAGTCGGTGACCTTGTCGGGGACCTGCATCCAGGCGGTGTCGCCGCCCTGGTGACCTGTGTCGGTGCTCGCAATCGCGAAACCGTCGGTGAGGCCGACGGCCATTGCGTTGTAGTTGATGACGCCGCCCAGACCGTTGGGACTCGTTCCGCGGAAGTTGCCATTCCATCCGGCAATCGGCATCCACATTTCCATGTGAATGTCGGAGGAGGGCGACGGCTCGAGCGTCGCCGCGACGCGGCAGAAAGCTGGAAGCGTGCTGTAGGGCGGGATCCCGCGGCCGCCGTTGTATCCGAGGCCAAGGCCCGCGGTGTTCGCGGTGACCCTTCCTGGAACGTCGGGAACGGGACCGAGCGTACCTGCCAGCGCAGAAGAGCCGCCGCCGCCCCGTGTCGCCGGGTTCGCCGGCACCGCAAAGGCGCCCGCGCTCACGACCTGTGCCGACGTGATCGTCGTATTCGGCATCGACAACGAGGCGAGCCGTTCGCATGCCGCCGGCGTTTGCACGCTGCTTTGCGCGGCGACCACTCCTGGCAGGAGCGCAATTGTCAGGACCAATACCCAGTGCATAAGACGGCCTCTAGACCTCAGTTGTGGAAAGCAGCGGCCCGCCCAACAAGCCGCCACGATCGGCGAAGGGTACAGGATCTGAGCGAGGGTGCCAATATTAGCCAGGATGTGAAGCAAAGCAGGCGGCGGACTGCGAGTGCGATTCTGATCTCTCGAGCCACCGCGGGTTCTCACCTGATATTTGCAATTGCGTAACATCTCGACACACGGGTGAGGCCTCTCGCGTCCTACAATTCAGAGATACGTGCCGATTAATCTCGCTCGCATTCTCCGCCCGCTGAAACGCACCCGCACCGAGTTCGCGAAAGCCCGCGACGTCGAGAACGCGATCGATCTGTGCCGCGCGCTCCTCTCGGAACGTGGTGAAGTCTCCGGCGCGCGAGTTGCCGCCGACGTGCTCGCCGCGTACCAGCGCCTTGACAACGACCAGGTCGAGCGCTTCTTCGATCGACTCGCCGAGGCGTTCTCGGTCGATCCCGAAGCGGTTCGCCAGGCGGCGGACGCGTATCGGCTCGACGCGTCGGCGGCCAACCTGTTGAACCTGCAAGAGGTGGTGGAACCTCCCCGGCAGGAGTTGTTCCGGCGCTGCAACATGGCGGCGGGAGGAACGGCGGTCCTGGTCGATATGCGGCGGCGACTGCTGCCGACGCTTGCCGACCATCCCCGTCGCGCCGAAATCGATGCCGACCTGACGCACTTGTTCAGGTCGTGGTTCAATCGCGGCTTTCTCACGCTGCAGCGCATCGACTGGCAGACGTCGGCGGTCGTCCTCGAGCGTCTTATTCAATACGAAGCCGTCCATCAGATTCAGGGGTGGCGCGATCTGAGGCGGCGTCTCGAGTCGGATCGCCGCTGCTATGCCTTCTTCCATCCCGCGCTGCCGCAGGAGCCGTTGATCTTCATCGAGGTCGCGTTGACGCGAACCGTGTCGGCCCACGTGCAGCCGTTGCTCAATCCCGACTCGCCAGTCGACGATCCCGCCCACGCCTCGTGCGCCATCTTTTACTCGATCACCAACTGCCAGAAAGGGCTCAGGGGCGTGTCGTTCGGTAACGTCCTCATCAAGCAGGTCGTCGAGGACCTCGGCAAGGAGTTTCCGCGCGTCAGGACGTTCGCGACGCTGTCGCCCATTCCTGGATTTCGCGCGTGGCTGGTCGAACGAGCGACGATGGCGCCGGGGTCGATTTCACCGGGGCTCGCGGCTCTGGTCGCCAAGGGTGATGCCATTACCGCCGCCGACATCGCGGCTGCGCCTGCCGCCCTCCAGGCCGAGATGATGGAACGGTGTGCGCGCTATCTGATCTCCACCGACGCGGGTGTGGGCGCGCAGGACAGCGTTGCCCGTTTCCATTTGGCCAACGGTGCGCGGCTGGAGCGTCTCAACTGGATGGGAGATACGTCCGCAACCGGACTGCTTCGTTCCTACGGTCTGACGGTGAACTATGAGTACCGCCTCGCCGACCTGGAACGAAACCACGACGCCTACGCCAACCAATACCGCGTCGCCTCTTCACGCGCGTTTCAACAGCTCGCAAGACCTCATCGTTCAGCCAGCAGGTAACTGGCTGAACGAAAGCGGTCCTTACTACTTGGTTCCTTGGTGCCTGGTTCGTCCTTGGTTCCTGGCCCTTCGTCCCCGCTGCGGGCCACTAGTCTAGTGACTCGCCGGCGCCTTGCACGACCAGTTCTTGCCGTCCTTCAGATCGCCGCTGCCTTTGTACTCCGCGTACTGCGGGTACGGGCAGAGCGGACGGCTCATGCCGTTCGCGCCGGTGCCGAGCATCGTGTCAGGGGCGACGCCTTTCTCGACCCATTTTTCGAGCGTGCCGATCGAATCGAACGTGTTCACACCCGGACCGCCACCGCAGTGCCCCATGCCCGGCGCCATGAACAGTCGCACCCAGTCGCTCTGGTTCTTGCCCATCTTGCTGAGCACTGACTCGTAGTACCAGATCGACGTCTCCGGCGTAATGCCGGTGTCGGACCAGCCGTGCGTGATGAGGAGCTTGCCGCCGCTCGCCTTGAACTTGCTCAGGTCGGGATTCACGGCGTCGACATATCCGATCTTTTCGTCGAGGTATTTCATGTCGCGATCGAGATCGAATTTCTGCCAGTCCGTGTTGGGGTCGTTGTAGGCGATCCGCACGAGATCGTACACGCCGCCCGGCGCCTGATTGGTCGGCTGCTGCGCGCTGATTGGATTGCCCAGCGCCTGACCCGAGAAGATCAGCTCACCCTTCGAGTTCTTGACGCCGCCGTAGAACGTCTCGACGGTCTTCATCTGCGCGTCGGTGAGACAACTGCTGCCTGAGACTCCGGCGCCGCACTTCAACGAGGAGAAGTCGACCTTGCACGCGCGAGGATTGTTCAGGAAACCTTCCTTCAGCGTGTCACACGAGTTCATCACGAGATTGTTGACGAGCGCTGCCTGTTCGCTCGTGATAGCGCGCTCCGGGTGGCGCGACAGGCTGATGCTTCTCTCGACGCCCGCCGTCCACATATGAATGTGACGGTTCGCGAGCGATCCGGCGATGATGCCGTCGTAGTCGTCCGGATAGCGCTGCCCTTCCATGAGCGCCATGCGTCCGCCCGTCGAACAACCTTTGAAGTAGGCGTACTGCGCGCTGCGGTCGTAGAAGGCCTTCACGATCTCCTTGGACTTCAGCGTCATCTCGTGCGTCGCACGGTAGCCGAAGTCGATCATCTTCTCGGGGTGACCGATCGCCCACGCGCCGCCCTGTTCCTGGTGACCGGTGTCCGTACCGGCGGTGGCGTAGCCAAGCCGCAGTGCCTGCGGCATCTCGTTGTTCAGCCCCTGAATCGATCCCGCAAAGCCACCGTTGCCGACTCCCATGAACTTCCCGTTCCACTTGTCGGCCGGCGGGAGCCAGATCTCCATGTTGATGACGGAGTCGGCTGTCGGCTTGAGGACGAGCTGAACGCGGCAATGCTCCGGGATCATCGCGGGCGCTGCTGCGGGGGTTGCGGCATTCGCTCCCGCCTGCCCGCGACCACCTCCGCGCGCGGGCGCAGGACCTTCAGCCACCATCTGCGCGCCGCTGATCGTGGCCTTGTCCAACTTCAGATTCGCGAGACTCTCGCACGTCGTAGTCGATGCCGCGGCGCTGACAAGCATGAGGGCGATGCTGGCGATCATGGCGATCCTCCCGGGGTGGAAATTCGAGATGCAGAATTCAGGTTGGCGCTCTCACGCGAACGCCAACCCGAATGATGTGTTTAGGACGACAAGGCTTTCTTGTACAACTCGAGCAGGCGTGACCACGCCTTCTCGGCGTCCGGCATGTTGTAGACCGTCGAATCCGGCGGGCACCAGCCGTGCATTCCCGAATACACTTCGATCTCCGCTGGCTGGCCAGACTTGGCGAAGGTCTCCTTCAGGATGTTCTTTTCATCGGGTGACCGCATGTCGTCGTTGGATGCGATCGCGATGAGCAGCTGCGCCTTCGTCTTCGACGCCTGCAGATGCGGGCTATTTGGCTCCTTGGTCACCAAGCCGCCGCCATGGAAGGAGGCAATCGCGCCGACGCGATCCGGCACGGCTGCTGCGGTGCGGAACGCCATGGGACCGCCCATGCAATAGCCTTGGGTTCCGATCTTCTGGTTTTTCGCCACCGACTGTTGCTGGTCGAGCCACGCGATGAACGCCTTCGCATCGGTCATGTGAGTCGTCTCGCCCAACGCCTTTGCGAGCGGCAACAGGTCCTGGATCGGTGTGGCGGCGCCCTTCGCCGCGGTTGGGGCTTTCTGGGCGCGATAGAACGGGTTGATCACGACCACCGAGTAGCCCGTTTCGGCGAGCCGTTTACCCATCTGACGAAATGCCGGGCGCAGCCCGAAGATGTCCGGCCACACGAGGACACCCGGAGCCGTCCCGGTTGCCGGATGCACGAAGTAGGCGTCGCAGGTGCCGTCAGGTGTCTTGATGGTCACGTCCATTTCCGTGACCGCGACCGCGTCAACGACCTTCGGCAGCGTCAGCGCCACGCCCGCCGCTACCAGGGCACCGAACTGCCGCCGTGTCACCAGTCCGCTCGATTCGCCCTTCAGTCGATCTTCCTCGAAATGATCCTGATCGCACATATTTCGCTCCCCCCTCATCGACGCTCGATCGTGCAGCCGAGCTACACGCCGCGCGGTGACACTCTATCCCATTCTTCTGCCGACAGTATTACCGTCGCCGAGGCCCGGTTTCTTCGAGCTCAACGTACTGAATCCGCATACTCGCGGTGCCGTCGGCAACGGTCGAAAACTCCACGATTGACCCGGACCACGAGAAACGCTCGGGGGACAGTGCGATCAGCATTTCCTTGCCTTTGCCGTCGTAGTCGAACCAGAGCGTCGCGCCGTCCAACGTCACGCCGACGACGTGCTTCTGGCCCTCGCCCTCGATGTCGTACGTGCCCACGTAGCGTGACAAGGTGGCAGCCGGCACCTGCACCACTTGAGCCGGCTTCGTTGTCGTCATGCGTTCACGGCTCTTGTGATGGTTTTCGCAGAAGCCCTCGAGCATCTCGGTATCGGCCTGCAGCGCCATGGGCATCTTGAAGGTGATCGGTTTCGCGTAGACCTTCGAGTCGACCATGGATACCTGCACGTCGATGTGTCCGACGTCCCGCCGCGTGTAGCGTTCGGTGATGCGCAGCTGCTCGGTGTGCGGATGGCCAGCGAAGTCGAGCCACGACCGATCCGTGTAGCCGTTGCTCTCCACGACGAGGACATCTCCGTCCCAGCGTCCGACCGAATAGCCCATCCACGTCGGATTGGGATCCGGCTCGAGCGATCGCCCGTCCATGAAAATCTCGCGGTGCATCCCATCGTCGTAAGCCATCACGATCAACGTCGGGGTCTGCACGATGCGGTTCATGCGATAGCGGGTAGTCAAGTACGCGGGGCCCATCGGCAGGCACAGCGTCTCCATGCTGTCTTTGCCGAAGTCGAGCTGCCGCTTCACGGAGAGCTCGTGCGCCCACGGCGCGACGTCACCTTGCGCGTAGTCGGCCAAGACGTTGTTGTAGTGGCGATCGCCGCCGTCGTTCTGCCACAACCCGGACAGATCGGGCTTGCCGTCTGCAGTGCGCGGCGCTGGTGCCGTCATGTTTGGCTTGCCATCAGGCAATCGCGGAAGGCCCGGCGTGGGAAGCTTGATCCACTGCGCGTCGAGCCCGATTCCAGCGGCCACGATGAAACCGGCACACACGACGAGCAGTTGCTGACGCATGCTGGCGATCCTCAAGGTCCGCACATTATAGATGGGCTCGTCGCCAGCGTTCCCTGTTAGGATTGGCGTTTCGTGAGGTCGGCGGAGGACGTATGAGTACCGTTGCTGTTCACGCGCACCCGGCGACTCGTTTGAGCGGGTGGCTTCCCTGGATCGGCTGGGCGCTCTCTCTCGCGTCGGTCTCGGTATTGCTGATGAGCGCCCGGTGGAAACTTACCTTCGATCCCTGGTACGTCAAGGAGTGGGGAAGGATCGGCTGGGACTCGAGCATGTTGCCGCGGATCGCGATCGTCCAGCTTACGTGCGTCGTGCTGTACCTGACTCCACCCACGGCGGTGCTGGGCGTGGTGTTGCTGACCGGCTATCTCGGCGGCGCGATCTCACAATACGTGCGGCTCGAGGAACCGTATCCGCCACTGGTCCCATTGACGACGGCGCTGCTCGCGTGGGCGGGACTCTGGCTGCGCGAGGATCGCCTTCGCGCATTACTGCCGCTCCGACGAAAAACAAAGTAACGACAGTTCCAGGTTCCACGTTCCGTGTTTCGGGTTCGTGTTCAGGGTTCCCGGGCCGAACCGAAGCCTCGAACCTGGAACGCGGAACAGCGAACCAAGAACCGGAACCTCGAACACGAACCGGGAACGTGGAACTCGGAACCTGGAACTACTCCAATCCTCTCGACCGCTGCATCCGCTCGTACGACTTTTCGTTCTCGAGGCAGAACTCGTCGACCAGTTCCGTATCGAGCTCGATGTGCTGGCTCAACTTGACGGTGAACGGCTTCGTGTAATTCTTCGGATCGTCGATGGTGAGCTCGATGTCGAGTGTCCCGTAGTTCGGCCGCGAGATCCGCTCGGTCATCTTGGCGACGTCGCTCATCGGGCTGCCTCCGGTGTCGATCCAGAGATCGTTGCGGAAGCCCTGCGTGCGGACGACCAGCGTGTCACCTTCCCAGGTGCCCACGGAATATCCGTTCCAGGTCGGCACGGGATCCTCCGGGAAGGGGCGGCCGTCGGTGAAGATCTGCCGGTACATCGCGTTTACCTCGTAGAGCAGCGCCAGCTGCTTCGGTGTCTGCATGATTTTCGTGAGGTGCGGCAGGGTCCACGCCCTCGGCGGGTTGTCAGGCAGGCAGCGCACGTGCGGATCGTCGCGGCTGTCGTCGGCCCTGCGCTCCTTCGCGAGCTTGGCCGCATGCGGCAGATAGGGCAGGCCCTCTGGCAGATTCCGTCCGAGGTTGCCGCCGAGCGGTGACCCGCCGATCTCGACGCCGCACTCGATGAACTGACCGGCGGCCGCCCCGCACCGGCCGGGAGCGGTAGCGTGCCAGAGGCCGGAGAAGTCGGGCTTCCCGGTCGGGAGGCGCGGCGTCGGAGCGTTCCGATTCGGCGTGCCATCGGCGTTCTTCGGCACGCCATCCGTCGGATATTTCAGCCACTGGCCGAAGCCGAGAGAGGGCATACCGATCAGGGCGACGATAGCGAGTAAGAGTGCGCCGGACCTATTGGGCATTGTTCCTCCACATCGTGCGCATGCTATCCCAGACCGGATTTCTGCGAAACATTCTTCGTATTGCGAAGCCGTCACGCCTCACCCGTGACGAGCATGGAAGTGTCGAGATGCGAGGGCGGGATGCTTCCCAGCCTCGCGGTCCCGGCCGGCTGTGCCGGTCGGTTGCCGTAAGATCGACCTCGTTTAGCGCATCGTCGTGACGCCATGGTTCCGCCATCCGTTCAACGGATCGACAAGTTCGACGTGGTGCGCCGCCTCGGTCGAGGCGGCATGGGCAGCGTCTACCTCGCCCGCGATCCGGACATCGATCGCCTCGTCGCCATCAAGCTGCTCCATGAGGGGTTCGACAACGAGGAACTGCGCGGACGATTCAATGCCGAGGCGAGGTCAGCCAGCGCACTTCGTCACACCAACATCGTCACGATCTTCCAGACCGGCACCTTCCTCGAGCGCCCTTCATCGTCATGGAGTACATCGAAGGCGAGACGTTTGCGGACATCATCGCGAGTGGAAGAGCAGTGCCGATCGCGGAGAAGCTGCAGCTGGCTCGATCAGTTGCTCGCCGGCCTCCAGTATGCGCATGCAAAAGGGGTCGTGCATCGCGACATCAAGCCGTCGAACGTGATGGCCGACAACGAGGGCGTGGTCCGGATCCTCGACTTCGGTATTGCCAGGCTGGGCGATGGCGGTCTCACCCGGACTGGCGTGGTGCTCGGCACGATCAACTACATGTCGCCGGAGCAACTGGCCGGTCAGGTGGTCGACGCCCGCGCGGATATTTTTTCGGCGGGGCTGGTCGGCTACGAGCTGCTGACGACGAAGCAGGCGTTTGGACAATCGTTTCCCGAGATTCTTCGTCACATTGGCTTTCAGGATCCGCAGCCGATTGAGGAACTTTGTCCCGGGATCGATCCCAATCTCGTGCGGGTCATCAACCGTTGCCTCGCGAAACAGGCGGATGAGCGATACGCAGACTGCAGCGCCGTTCGTCGCGATCTCGACGCCGTCCGGCAGGCTCTGGCAGGCGACATCGAGAACGTCGCTCCAGCGACGGTGATGCGTCCGTTATCGGCGCCGGCACCAGCCACATCACCAACGCTCGTCATTCCACGCCGAAGTTCTCCGTCCAGCAGTGGAGCACCTGAAGCTATTCAAGCGGCCGAGTTCCCTCCCGCTCGTCGACTGAAGATCGCCGGCGTCGCCATTGCGGTGTTGATCGCCGCCGGTGTCGCATGGCGACTGATGGGTCCAATCAATCAGTCAAACAAGTCGCAGGCCGTAACATCGCCTGCGCCGCAGTCGCCCGCAGCGGCGGCTCCGGCTGCGCCTGTCACGGTCGCACCGCCTGTTCAGGCCCCATCACCGGACGCGCGATCGGCGGCGCCGACCACCGGAGATCCCTCGCCCGGCGATCTGCTTCGTGCGCAGGCGTCGGACGCGTGGAAACGTGGTGACGTCGAGATTGCGCTCGTCAGCGTCGCGGCCGCGGCGCCGCTTGGTCCCGTCGAAGCCAACGCCCGGCTCCTCGCAGAGTTCGTTGCGACCTCACGCGACCGCGCGACGGTCGCGCGTCGCAGCGCTCTATCCGTAAATGGTCGTGGAACCACCGCGTACGCAGCTGGAGACGCTCGATTATCTGAAGGCGACCGGCTCGCTAAACAAGGTCAGGCGGCTGATGCCGTACGCGCGTATGTGGATGCCGCGCGCCGCTTCCAGGAGGCGACGAAGACCACTCCTGCCCCCGCACCGGTCCGTGTAGGCGGCGCGGTGAAAGCGCCGAAGCTGATTAGCCGCATCAGACCGGAGTACCCCGCAGATGCGTTGTCATCGCGCGTGCAGGGAGTAGTGCTCCTCGAAGCGACCATCGGTATCGACGGCAAGATCAGCGACGTTCGCATCACGCGATCGATTCCGCTGCTCGACGGCGCTGCCGCTGATGCCGTACGTCAATGGGTGTATGAGCCAACGGTCGTCAACGGCGGACGAGTGCCCGTCATCATCAGCGTAGCCGTCGAATTCAAGCTGACGGCGCCGCAGCCCATCCGCGTCGGCGGCGAGATCAAACCGCCGACACAGACGAAGCGAGTGACTCCACCCTATCCGCCCGAGGCGCAGGCCGCCGGTGTGCAAGGCATCGTGATCATGGAGGCAACCATCGGTGCCGACGGGAAGGTCACCGACGTGCGTGTCCTGCGATCGATTCCGCTCCTCGATCAAGCGGCAATGGAGGCTGTTCGACAGTTCGAGTACACGCCTACGGTCATCAACGGCGTTGCCGTGCCCGTCCTCATGACCGTGACCGTGAACTTCACGCTGACGCCACCTGCGGTCGAGCGACAGTCAGGACCGCCCCCACCGGTAAAATAAAAGCCATCACGCGTCCTGTGGTGCTCGGTGCTAAGTGCTTGGTCCGTTCTGTGTGAAGTCACGGACCAAGAACCAAGCACGAAGAACTAGGGACTAATGAGCCTGTAGTTCTCGCGCGAGCCACGCCCTCGCGAGCCGCCAGTCGCGCATGACGGTCTGAGGTGACACCTCGAGTGCCTCCGCTGTCTCCTCGACGCTGAGGCCGCCGAAGAATCGAAGCTCGATCACCTTGGCCCGGCGTGGATCGATCTGCGCCAGGCTCTCCAGGGCATCATCGAGCGCGCACAGTGAGGCGGCATCAGAGTCCGCGGTTGGAAACTGGTCCAGGTCGACGGCTGACGAGTGGTCGACGCGGAGCGCGCCACCGCCGCGCTTTGCCGCAGCCCGCTTGCGCGCGGCGTCGACGAGGATGCGCCTCATAATCTGCGCGGACAAGGCGAAGAAGTGCACTCGATCGTGCCAGTCGACGTCCTCGGCTCTGGTCAGGCGCAGATAGGCCTCGTGGACCAGCACTGTGGTCTGCATCGTCAGGCCCGAACGCTCGTCGCGCATGTACCGCCGTGCCTGCGCTCGCAACTGCGTGTACACGAGCGGCATCAGCTGGTCGAGAGCTTCCTCGTCTCCCCGGCCCCATGCTTTCAGCAGGCGCGTGATGTCGGCCGCGTCGATTGCTGCCACGCGGATAATTGTAGTTTCCAGTCCTGGACTCGCTTACTCCTTAAGCGGCCGTCTGCCCGGGTCGCGGCAGATGTCTCCGGTCTTGCTTCTGTTTCACCCGTTCTGTAGGCTCCATCCGTCATCACGTCCTTGCACTCTCGATCGCAAGGAGACATCACGTGAACCTGAGTCCTGAGCGCTGGCAGCACATCGCCCGAATCTACGAGCTGGCTGTTGAGGTGGCCTCGGCCTCGCGCGACGAGTTCCTTTCGAACTCATGCGCGAACGATGACAGCCTCCGGCGCGAAGTCGAATCGCTGCTGCGCCAGGATGATGCGTCTGTTGTTCTGGATCGCCCGGTCTGGGAGACCGCGGCACCGCTGTTTGACGATTCTTTCAGCCTTGGCCCTGGGACCACGCTCGGTCCGTATCGCATCGAGACCCTTCTCGGTGCGGGCGGAATGGGCGAAGTGTTCTCTGCAACCGATACTCGTCTCCACCGCCGGGTGGCAGTCAAAGTCCTTCCTGGAGGAGTGGCCGAGGATCAGGAGGTGCGCGCACGTTTTGCACGGGAGGCCGAGGCAGTAGCGGCGCTCACACATCCGCACATCTGCACGTTGTACGACATCGGACGTCACGACAATGTCGACTTCCTCGTCATGGAGTATCTCGAGGGCGACACGCTGGCAGCACGGTTGGCCGAAGGACCATTACCGTTCGATCGAGCCTTGGTGTACGCGAAAGAGATCGCCGGTGCGTTGAACCACGCCCATAGCCAGGGGATCATCCATCGCGATCTCAAACCTGCGAACATCATGCTGACCGCAGCCGGCGCCAAGCTGCTCGACTTTGGCCTGGCGAAATTCCGGACGGCACCCGGACGGGGTCTCGTCGAGGCCGACGAGACGCACTCGGGAATCGTGGCACGGCCGCCTGTGCGTACGGCAATGGATCCGAGCGGGAATTCGCACCTGACGCGCGGTGACGCGATTCTCGGCACTATTCGCTACATGGCCCCGGAACAGATCACCGGCCATGAAGTGGATGCCCGCACCGATCTGTTTTCGTTTGGCGCCGTCCTGTTCGAGATGCTGACTGGCAAACGAGCGTTCGACGGAGACAACGTGGCCAGTGTCTTAGTCGCCGTCCTCGAACGCGAGCCGCCTTCCGTGTCTTCGATACAACCACCCGTTCCTCCGGCGATCGATGCGATCACGCGACGCTGTCTCGCCAAGGATCCCGACGCGCGTTGGCAGACGGCTGGCGACCTCTTACGAGAACTCGAGCGAGTATCCGAAACGACGAACGCCGAGCGCACGCGCACGCGAGCATGGTGGAAATGGGTGGCCGCGATGGTGCTGGCGGTGATCGCAGGACTTAGCTCGTGGCTGTTTACCGGACTCCAGGATCGATCTCCCGCGTCGACGGTTGGCGAGATTCGTGCGATCGCGGTTCTTCCGTTCGAGCACCTGTCCAATGATCCCGACCAGGACTACTTCGCAGACGGCATGACCGACCAGCTCATCGCGAATCTGGCCGCGATCAGCGGCCTGCGTGTGATTTCGCGCACTTCCGTCATGTACTACAAGAACGCTCGCAAACCTGTGCCGACTATCGCGCGGGAACTGCAGGTCGACGGGATCATCGAGGGTACCGTCATCCGCGCGGGCGAGAACGTGCGGCTCACGGCCAAGCTGATCAGAGGGGTCTCCGGGGAAGTGCTCTGGGTACAGAACTTCGAACGCGATCTGCGCGATGTGCTTACGCTGCAGCACGAGGTCGTACGAGCCATAGCCACCGAAGTTGGAATCAACCTGACACCTCAGGAGCAGGTACGGCTGACGACGGCACGGCCTCTGGATCCGGACGTTCTTAACCAGGTTCTCCTCGGGCGTTACCACACCGCCAAAGCAACGGAAGAAGGCCTGAGGAAAGGGGTTCAGTATTTTGACGTTGCTATCGGCATGGATCCCGGTAACGCGCTGGCGTATGCCGGGCTGGCCGAAGCCTATGCCGGTCTGAATGGCTTTTATATGGACCCGCAGGTTGTGATGCCGAAAGCAAAGCAGGCTGTCGAAACTGCGCTGCGTTTGGACGACTCATTGGCCGATGCTCACGCCGCACTCGGGTATATCCACCTGGTGTACGACTGGGACGGACCCTCTGCGGAGAAGGAGCTCTTACGCGCGCTCGATCTGAATCCGACGTTGGCAATGGCGCGCTTGTGGTACGCAGCCTACTTGACTAGCCAGGCGCGATATGACGATGCGGTCCGACAGATCCGTCGAGCAGTTGAGCTCGACCCGATGTCGATCAGGACCCACACATTCGGTACGCTTTACATGATGTTCACGCGCCGCTACGACGAGGCAATTGAGCTCGCGCGACGCGGTCTGGAGTTTGAACCGAATTCCGCGTTCACTCTCGCATTTCAGGGAGTGGCCTTTGCGGAGCAGCGCCGCTTTACTGAAGCCATTGGCAATCTGCAACGAGCCGTACAGCTCGACAAGAGTCCGACAATCCGGGCTCTGCAGGCGCATGTTCTGGCGGTTGCGGGCCAGAAGGCGCAGGCTCAAGAACTGGTCAGGCAACTGGAGGACGAGACGAGAGACCGATACTTCTGCCCGTACGAAATCGGCACCGTGTATGTGAGTCTAGGGAACCAGGACACCGCTAATGAATGGTTTCGTAAGGGTGTCAGGGGCCGCGCCGACTGCATGGCGTGGCTCGGCATCGAGCCTTGGCTCGATCCGTTCCGCTCGGATCCGCGTTACAAACCACTCTTGCGGCAAATCGGCCTGACCCCTATCGAGCGATAACGCTGTCACCGGAGGCGCGCCATCCCAAAGCGGCTCGTCCGTTTCGACTCTTTCCCTCCGCAAGTTCGCCCGACCAGCAGTTTTCCCTACGAAGTCCCAACGTGAAGGCGACAACTGGATTCTTGGGTTCGATCGGGGGCCGACGTCCGTTGTTCATCTGCAAACCGCTCATTGAAGTTGAACGACCTTCACTCCGCTTACCCAGATAAAGACGGCGGTGTTCGAAAGCTGCGGGTACCTCGAAGGGGAGGACTATATGAAGAACCAGATCGCCCAGAGCATCGTTCTGTGCCTATCGCTTCTCGTCCTGTGGCCGAGCGCGGCTGCCGCTGATGCCGTGACCCTGTGGAACGAAAATGCGGCAAAGGCGGCGACTGCCGCGTGTCTCCACATCAGCGGCAATGGTCTCGTCGAGGCGCGCATGTACGCCATGATGCACGCCGCGGTACACGATGCGTTGAATGCCATCGACCGCCGCTCGCGTCCGTACGCCTTCGATGGGGAAGCGAGTCCGTCCACTTCGACTGATGCCGCCGTCGCCGCCGCGTCACGTGACGTGCTCGTGTCGGTCATCCCCACGTTGCCGGAGTCTGATCCGTGTCGGGCGAACGGGGTCGCGCTGGCCAATGCGATGTACGCGTCGGCGCTCGCGTCGATACCCAACGGAGCCGCCAAGACATTGGGAATTGCACTGGGGCAGGCATCCGCGTCTGCGATCGTCGCGCTGCGCGCCAACGACAAGTCCGACCAGAACATGTTCGATTTCAACTACCAGGGAGGAACCGAGCCTGGTGAATGGCGATTCACGCCTGGCTTCCCCCTGGCGTTCGGGCCGCAGTGGGGGGAGGTCACACCCTTCGTTCTGAAGAAGAGTTCGCAGTTCCGGCCCAGGGCGCCGCACCACCTCGCGAGCAGCAAGTACGCGGCCGATTACAACGAGATCAAAGAGATTGGCGGCGATGGCATCAATACTCAGAGCGCACGTTCCCCGGATCAAACTCAAATTGGACTGTTTTGGGTCGAGAGCTCGCCGCTGGCGTGGAATCGCCTCGCTCGCGCGATCTCGGCCGAGAGAGGTTTCGACCTGTGGGAGAACGCGCGACTCTTCGGGCTGCTGAACCTGGCGATGGCTGATGGCTACATCGCGTCGTGGGAGGCCAAGTATTACTACCGCTTCTGGCGCCCGGTTACGGCAATCCAGGAGGGGGAGAACGATGGCAATCCCGCGACGCGCGGCGACCTGACCTGGACGCCGCTGATTCAGACATACCCGATGCCAGATCACGACTCCGGGCACGCGACAGAGGGCGGCGTTGCAGCGGAAATCCTGAAGCAGGTGTTCGGCACTGACGATATCGCGTTCACGGCGTGCAGCACGACTCTCCCCGCCGGACAGAACTGTGCCGACCCGACGCCGGTGCTGCGCTCATATACGAGTTTCTCGCAGGCCGCCGATGAGAACGCGGTGTCACGGATCTACATCGGGATTCATTTCCGGCGCGCGGTCGAGGAAGGCGTGCGTCACGGACGAAAAATCTCGGAATTCGCTGTCCACCAATTCATGAAACCGGTGAGGTGAGCCTGAAGCGCCAGGCGGCTACTGCGCCAGGATGCGTGCGAACGCGATCCAGGTCGCAGTGGCCCCTGCCGTGGTGCGTATGACCTGCGTGGCGATGAGGAACAGTCCGCCCCAGACTGTGGCCGCGTGCGGTCGCCCGCGCGCAATCACGTCGTATCCGAGGAGCGCGACGAGGCCGATATCGGTCAGCACGAAGAACAGCGGCATACTGCCGGCCCCTGGGATACGAGCGACGCCTGCTGTCACCAGCTCCAACGTTGCGATCAACATGAGGCGCTTGTGCGTCTCGGGTTGACGACGGTAGAAGAGCGCGGCGCCGACCAGCACGGGGAAGACAATGACGGTGAAGAACGGAACGATGGTGAAGGCCAACCCGATTTCTGTCGGAGCCGCCGCGCTCCGTCGTGCCAGGTCCAGCGTCATCGCCATTGCGGCGACGGTCATCG
>Ga0207428_10002863_pt1 | contig 17097 bp, 16 predicted proteins | sample RhiMethybrSRZTD1_FD_187600 | JGI IMG/M metagenome (GOLD analysis project Ga0207428, IMG submission 187600) | Populus rhizosphere microbial communities from Tennessee, USA - Rhizosphere MetaG P. TD hybrid SRZTD1 (SPAdes) (version 3) | ecosystem: Host-associated > Plants > Roots > Rhizosphere >...
CACCGAGCTCGCGCGCGTGGGCCTCTTCGCCTCCCTTCCCGGGGAGACGCTCGGGAAACTCGCCGAGCAGATGCAGCGCGAAGAGGTGGCCGCCGGCACGGTGCTGATCCACGAGGGTCATCCCGGCGACCGCTTCTACGTTCTCCTCTCCGGCATCGCCGGCGTGTCCCAGGCGTCGCTCGGCGAGCGGGGGATCATCCGCGCGGGCGAGTTCTTCGGAGAGGTGGCCCTCGCGATGAACATCCCTCGCACGGCGACCGTCACGACGATGACGCCGTGCGTCGTCGCGAGCTGCGACGCGAAGGCGTTCGACGAGCTCGTGCGGCCGATCTTCGCCGACGACGGCGACCGTCTCTAGCGCGAAGCCTCCTCGACGACCTCGTCGGAGAGCGCGGGCCACGCCTCCTTCGACCAGTCGCCGAACTCGCGGTCGGTGAGCGCGGCGCACGCGAGCCCGCGCTCGGGATCGACCCAGAGGAAGGTCCCCGAGCCACCGAAGTGGCCGAAGGCGCGGCGGGACACGCGGGAGCCCATCCACGTCGGCGGTGAGGTCGCGAGCTGGACGCCGAGACCCCAGTCGAGCGGCTCGAACCGGCCCCAGTCCGGGAGCACGCCCGCGAGCCCGGGGAATTGCACGGCCGTCAGCTCGTCGAGCGTCTCGCGGGCGACCACGGTCGGCTGCAGGAGCTCGCGCGCGAGCGCGAGGACGTCCGCAAGGGACGCGTGCATGCCGGAGCCGGGGTCGCCGGTGGGATCCAGTCCGATGCCGAGCGGCTCGACCACGGCGGCGCGCACGTACTCCGCGAACGGCATCTCGGCCCGCTGCTCGAGGCGGGCGCCGAGGAGGCGGAAGCCCTCGTTCGAGTAGACGCGCCGGGTTCCGGGGGCGGCGATCGCAGCCGTGCCCTCGAACGGCAGCCCGGACGCGTGCGCGAGCAGATGCCGGACGGTCGAGCCCGGCGGCCCTGCGGGCTCGTCCAGGTCGACGACGCCCTCCTCCGCGGCCACGAGCAGCGCGAGCGCCGTGACCGGCTTCGACACCGACGCGAGCCGGAACGGCCGCCCGGTGTCTCCCTCCGTCTCGACCCGTCCGTCGACGAGCACACCGGCGGCTGCGAGCGGCACCGGCCAGTCGGCGATCTGGCGGAGCGCCTCCACGCCGCGCGATACTAGCCTCCTGATGGAGCGACGCCTGATCTCGGGGCACTCGCCGTACGAGCCGGCCGTCGGGTTCTCGCGCGCGGTCGTCGTCGACGGCCACGTCTACGTGGCCGGGACCGCCCCGATCCCGCCGGACGGCTCTCCGCCACCGGACGACGCCTACGAGCAGGCTCGCCTATGCCTGCGGATCATCGGCGGCGCGCTCGAGCAGGCGGGCAGCGGGCTCGAGCAGGTGGTGCGCACGCGCGTCTACCTCACCGATCCCGCGCACGCGGACGCCGTCGGGCGCGCGCATGGCGAGGTCTTCTCGGAGATCCGCCCCGCGAGCACGATGGTCGTGACGAGGCTGCTCGACCCGGCCTGGAAGGTGGAGATGGACGCGGACGCGATGCTCGAATGACGCCGAAGCAGGCGATCCCGCCGTCGATCACGGGGCTCGAGGGGGCGCCTGCGGAGAGCGTGCTCGAGCACGCGTTCGGGACGGGCGAGCCGTACACGCTCGGCGTCGAGGAGGAGTACCAGCTCCTCGACTCGACGACGTTCGACCTCGTGCAGCACATCGACACGATCCTCGCGGCCGTCAGCGGCCACGAGCTCGAGGAGCAGATCAACGCAGAGCTCATGCAATCGGTCCTCGAGATCGCGACGCCCGTCTGCCGGACGGCAGGAGACGTGATGGCGGCCCTCACGACGCTGCGGGCGTACGTCACCGAAGTCGCCCAGGACAAGGGCCTCCGTGTGGGCTCCGCGGGCACGCACCCGTTCAGCCTCTTCGAGCTCCAGCGGATCACCGCGAAGGACCGCTACCGCGCGCTGATCGACCAGCTCCAGTACGTCGCCAGGCGGGAGCTCATCTTCGGCATGCACGTCCACGTCGCCGTGGACGATCCGGAGAAGGCGATCCAGGTCGTCAACGGGCTGCTGCCGCACCTCTCTCCCCTCCTCGCTCTGTCGGCGAGCTCGCCGTTCTGGCGCGGCGAGGCGACAGGGCTCTCGTCGAGCCGGCAGATGGTCTTCTCCGCCTTTCCCCGCTCCGGGCCCCCGCCGCGCTTCCGCGACTACGCCGACTACGCGGAGGTCGTCGGCCGCCTCGAGCGGTCGGGCTGCATCGCCGACTACACGCACATCTGGTGGGACATCCGGCTGCATCCCCGCCTGGGGACGGTCGAGGTCCGCATCTGCGACGCCGTCTCCCGGATCGAGGACGCGGTCGCGATCGCCGCCTACTGCCAGGCGCTCGTGAAGCAGCTCAGCGAGCGCTACGACGCCGGCGAGGAGATCCCCTCCTACCATCGCATCCTCACGAGCGAGAACAAGTGGCTCGCTGCCCGCTACGGTCTCCACGCGCCGGTGATGGACCTCGCCACCGGTCGGCGGAACCGCGTCCCGGTCTCGCGCCTGATCCGGCGCACGGTCTCGGAGCTGGCCCCGCATGCACGAGAGCTCGGCTCCGAGCGCGAGCTCGAGGGCGTCCTCGAGCTGGTCTCGCGCGGAAACGGCGCAGACCGCCAGCTCCGTGTCTACAACGCGAACCGCGACATCGTCGAGGTCGCCCGCGAGATCGCGGAGACGACCGAGGTCGAGACGGCGCCGGCCGGCGCCTAGGGCCCGCGACACCCTCACCGTCCAGGTCCGCGTGTCGACGGCGGCGCCCCTCGTGCCGCCGCGGCTCACCGCGAGCGACGCCCGTCGCTCGTCGAGCTTCAGGCGCAGCGTCCACTGGCGGTCGTACCCGGGCGGAGTGGGAGATCGATGCAGAACGCCTCGCGCCGGACGGTGTCCAGCGCGTCGACGAGCGGTTCCTCGCCGCGATGCGCGTACAGCGTGTGCCGACCGCTCGATCAGCACGCGGCAATGACGCCACGCTCGACTCGTCGCTAGGCGTCGTCGCTAGGTCCCCGTCACTCCCTAGCGCTGGACTACCGACTCGGCGGGGCGAGCCGCGGTGATCGGATCGGCGTGGCGGTGGACGATCTTCCATCCGCCATCCTCTCGACGAAAGATCGTCGTGCAGCGAAGCGAGACCGGAGTGATCTCGTCGCTTCCCCCGACCTTCGCCTGGTAGTGCTCGATCTCGACCACGTACGCAAGGTCGGGCGTGACGTACTTCGACACCTCCTCGAAGCCTACGACCCCACCGTCTCTGTAGTTCGCAGCGGCCTGCTCCAACGTCTCCTCGACCTCTGTCCAACCACGCCGCGGAGGGCCGAAGGGATTCGCGAGCGTGACATCGTCGCGATGCGACAACAAGGGCTTCACCGGGTTCGCGTCCCCCTTGAAAAAGGCGTCGAGCGCGCGGTGTGACTCTTCGACTACCGCGTCGAGAGAATCCACGGTTCAAGCATATTGCTGCACGAGCGGATCGAGCGGCTCGTGGTTCTTGGCCTGCCCAACGCCGCCTCGACCCCCAAGGCACGGCGCAGAGATGGCGCCAGTCGTCGCCTGCTTCGCCGAAGTCGAGCGTGCGACGCGTGCCCGAGCCGAACACGAAGGTTGTCTCTCGCCGCTCCTCACCGTGCCTCCCTTCAATCGATCCGAACGCTCCGGATCGCGAGTCTGCACCGGCCCTCCGTCCGAGTAAGCTCGACTGCGTGCTCGAGCCTGGCACCCGCGTCCCAGACGTCCACGTCTGGACAGCCCCGCGCGAGGAGTCGCGGCCGCTGAAGGAAGTCCTCGGCACCGGACGCTCTTACCTGTGTTTTTACCTCTGGGACTGCGAGCGCGCGACTCACCGCGCCCTCCCGAGCGCGCGGGGCTTACGGGGTCGTCGTCAGGGTCGTCGTCGTTACCTGGTCGTTCGGGAGCAGACGCCGAGCTGCGCCTGCGCCGACGACGAGCTGACGAGCCGGATGCGCGAGAGGAGCGAGCGCGAGCACCCGGTCGAAGCTCGACGAGCCGCATCCCCGCGTTGCGAGGGACTAGGGAGTCGCGCGGGAAGAGCTGCTCGTAGTAGCGCGTCTGGCGCTGCATCCACGACGCGTACGCGAGAGCGTCTTCGTAGCTCTCGGCATTCGCGGGATCGCGTCTGACGCACTCGCGTAGGAGCGCCCTCGTTCGCCAGTAGCCCAGCTCGAGGAACAGGTCGACCGTCGCGGACTCGAAGTCGCCACCGGCGATGCGCGCGAGGGCTTCGGTGCGGCAGTCGTAGCTCACGAGCTGCGACGAGACGTGTTCGTAGAGCTTCGCATCGTCGAGCCCGAGTCTGCACGAGGGGCACGACAGACAACCCCAGACGCGCGACGACCCGCCGAAGCGGGCCGCAGCGCGACGATGCTCGCCAGCTACACGAACACGCTGAGAGGGTAGAGGCTGATCCGGTCGGTCAGCGCGTCGCGCGCTGCGCTTCGATCTCTTCGCGCGTCGGCGGCGGCGGGAGCGTCTTGAAGCCGCCCTCGACCGGGACCGAGTTCAGCGCGACCTTCTCGCGCTCGCGCTCGACGAGGTACTCGGCACGTCGCTCGCGCTCGTCTTCGACGCGCCGGATCGCGTCTGCGATCGCGAGCGCGGCCTGCGTCGACGAGCTGCGCGGCGACCAGGGCGCGACGACGCCGTCCTCGTCGAGTGACGTCAGCCACGCGGCCTGCTGGCGCAGATCGCTCGACGCGGCGAGAGCGTCTCCGGCAGCGGCGAGCAGCTCGATCGCACGCTGCTCAGCTCCGTCTGCGGCAGCGTTCGTCGACGCGCTGACTTCGAGCGCGACTTCGCTGGCAGCTTCGAGCAGCGCGCGCGCTCGTCGGGATCAGCTCCGTGATCGTCTCGACCTCGCGCTCGTGCTCGCGAAGCTCGTCGGCGATCTTCGTCGCCTTCGCCTTCGGCATCGCCGTCCCGCTCGCGATCGCTCGCTCCGCAGCCTGAGCATCGGCGCGCTGCGCGTCTTCGAGACGACGTCGAGTCGCGATCACGACGCTCGTCGCCTTGCCGAGCCGCTCGGTGAGCTGCGCGTGCTTCGCAGCGGGCTCGCCGACAGCGTCAGCGAGAGCGGGCGGAACGGGGCGCAGGAGCTGACGCACGTCACCCGACGTCGAGCGCGACGCGAGCTGGAACGTCGCGGTCACGAGTCGCTCAGCTCCGTGTCGAGCGACGACCAGCCGGGTTGCCCGTCGCCGCGACGCAGCCAGCCCTCGATCGTCGGCTCGCTGCTCGGGACGTGCTCGGAGCGAGCGCCCGCTGAGACGAGCGGCGCGGGCGGCTGCTCGGCGTCGTCGCGTCGAGCGGGCTCGCCGCTCTCAGCGTCGACTCGAAGCTGACCTCGCGTGCGCGCCCAGATCGATCCTGAACTCGAACTCATGTCGGTCAACCGTAGCCCCGGTCGATGACGTCGCGGGTGCTCGCACTCGACTCGCCCCACTCGTCGGGATAGGCGACTTCGAGCAGCCAGGCGGCAGCGCGCCAGTCGGCAGAGCTTCGTCGACGAGCGCGAAGGGCACGTACGCGGCAGCGCGACGAGCAGAACCGCTGATCAGCTCGACCGCTGATCGAGACGCCGCACGACTCGCACGCCCGAATCGGATGCACTCCCGACAGCCGACGAATCGGCCTACCCGATCACGAGAGGTCGAGCGCGACAATGATCTCGCCCTTCTCAGCAAGATCGCCGGTGGGCTTGAAGCCGACACGCCGATAGAACTCCTCCGGCCCGCCCTCGCCCTGGCCGTAGCTGGTCAGCAGCTCTGGCGCTCCGTTGTCGCGCACGATGTCGGCAACAAGCCTGACCGCCTCGCGACCGTACCCGCGCCCCTGGTGTTCCACGTCGATCAGAAGCCTCCATAGAAACCACGGCCCGATGATGCGTGGCGGCTCAGGAGTGACGTCCCAGCTGAGCATGACGAAACCGACCGGCAGGTCGTCCGCGTAGACCGCCCGATACCAAGGCTTGCCTTCTGGGGTCTCCTCGGCCTCCGCAAGGGACTCCGCGACCGAACTGACGAATCGCGCTTGGATCGGCGTGACGCGGAGAGCGAGAACGGCGTCTCGATTGCCGTCGGTGATCTCCCGAAGCGACACGACACTCATAGCAGGAGGATATGAGACTCGTCGAGCGGGCCTGTGAAGCACTCCGCGTGGTCACCTGACCTTGCCCGGAGCGAGCAGCACGTCCGTAGCCGTTACACGAAACGCGCCCTCGATCTTTTTTCGCGACGAGTGGCCCCGTCGGGGGGCGGGCAGCGCATCCGGGGATACGCCCGGGTGTCCGAATTCCCGGCAGGGTATTGAGTATGGCCTGATGCCATGAGTGCTGACGCTCGCGTCGGGAACCCGACCCTCGGGATCGGACATGAACGGGCAGTGGAAGTCGATGACTCCGTTCTCTGGTCGCGTGCACGCACGGGTGACAGTGAGGCCTTCGGGATACTCTTTGAGCGCCACGCCCGGACGATCTACAACTTCTGCTTCCGCCGCGTCGGGAGCTGGCCCGTGGCCGAGGACCTCGTGTCGATCGTGTTCCTCGAGGCGTGGCGACGCATCAACAAGCCGCTTCCGAGCGGCAAAGAGCTCCCTTGGCTGCTCGGGATCGCTACCAACGTGGTTCGCAACCGCCGACGCGCCGAGCGTCGCCACGCTGCCGCGCTCAGCCGCGTCCCCGAGCCGAGGCCCGAGCCGAGCTTTTCTGACGACAGCGACCAACGTGTAGATGACGAAGAGCTGATCGGGCGCGCTATCGCGCTGGTTGCACGACTCCCCCGCCGCGAGCAGGAGGTCTTCGTTCTCTGCGCGTGGTCGGAGCTGAGCTACGAGGACGCGGCGACGGCGCTCGGGATCCCGGTCGGAACCGTTCGCTCGCGTCTCTCACGTGCCCGTGCCCGCCTGCGGGAACTCGATCCCGACATCGGACATGACGAGGAGAGGATGCAGACGATCAAGGAGGCCATCGAACGATGAAGGGCGCCCTTTCGATTCCGCCGTCTCGCGACCTACCGCCCAGCCGGCTCGCGCAGCGCCGAGAGCACCTTCTTTCCGAGATCGCCCAGCCGCCGTCGCGACGGCCGCTCCCGCGGCGTGGACTGCTGGCGCTCGCTGCGGCAGCTCTCATCGTTGTGGTCGGGACGGCCTCTGCGATCGGCGGCGTTCGCGCCTTCTTCCTCGATCAGGGCTTCATCGGCCTGCCGCCCGTAGGAGCGACGCCGAGCACGCCGGAGAGGGGCGAGCTGGTCCTTCAGTGGCTGGGGAGGAGCAAGACCCGCGCGAGAGGACCCCTCTCCGCGCCACTTGTCCGAGCCTGGGTGTACGCGGATGGTCGAGTCATCTGGTCTGAGGAGAGCTCGATGAGCTCGAGGCCAGTTCCCGAGGGCGCGAACGAGCTCACCTCCGGCTATCTTGAGCGGCGGCTCACCCCCGAGGGCGTCGAGCTCCTGCGATCGCAGGTCATCGGACTCCTCGAAGATAGTCGCACTCCACTCGAGACGGTCCCGTCCGAGGACGATCCCCGTTATCACTTCGGCCTGGAAGTACGCGACGGCGACCGACTCGTCCGTCCCCGCGACCCTGAGGGCGCGACCGCGGTCGACGGGAGGCTCGGTGAGCGCTGGGCGACCACGCCGGAGCAGCTTGCGGCTCTCGAGAAGATCGACGCACTGCTCACCGACACGGCGTCGGTGCTGCCGCCGCGCGCGTGGGCCGTTCGAGACGTCCGGGCCTACGTGCCGTCGCACTACGCGGTGTGCATCGATACCGCGCCGCCGAAGGATGCGTCTCAGCTGCTGTCGTTGCTGCCGACGCGGGCCGCGGACCTGCTCCGCGACAAGAGCAGGACAAGCTCCGAGGCCGACCTGCTCACCAACGTCGATCAGGTGCCGGGGCACATGGTCGTGATCGGCCGATCGGTTACGTACTGCTCCAAGCTGACGACCGAGGAGGCTCGCGAGGTCAACGACGCTCTTTCTGGGCTCGATCACGACCCGAACTTCCACGGCGTCGTCCTGGCGTATCGCGTGGCCGAAGCTGTCAACAACTTGAACCCAACGTCAATCTGGTTCGAGCCGTATTTCCCCCACGGCCAGGTCACCTGCTCCTCGTGCGGGTGAGCGTTCGGGCCGAGACGACGTAGGCGCCGACGCACCGCTACAGCGTCACGACGTCGCGAAGGTGCACGCGGACCCCGTTCACGCTCGGAAGCGTGCCGCGTCGAGCTGCGCGCGTCGAGATGGCCGGAGCGGACGCGTATTCGGCCATAGGTTTCTCCTCCCCCTCGAAGGGGTCACGGTGTTGCCTCGGGGGGCGTCCCGAGTAGCTCGCGGCATCCGACGTAACGCTTCACCCAACCCCCGTGGGATCTGGGAGGCCTCTCGGGGCTCGTCATCGCGCTCGCGTCACGCGCCGGTCGGTGAAGACCCTGCCCGCGCAGACCGTCGGAGCACTCGACGCTTCGATCGGGTCGACGTCGCCGTCCACGTCGTCGGCTCTTGCCGGAGTTGTCGCGCGTGCTCGCTCGCTACGCGCCCCCTTGCTCGCGCGGAGCGCGTGACGCGTGACTGCATGTCGTAGAGTCGCTGCGTGCTCGCCCCCGGTGATCGCGTTCCCGACGTTCGCGTCTGGACTGCTCCGGGCGAAGACGCGCGCCCGCTGCGTGACGTTCTCGGCAGCGGGCTGAGTGTGCTTTTTTTTTACCTGTTCGACTGGTCGCCGACCTGAACGAACGAGCTCCTGCTCCTGCGTGACAGGCGCGACGACCTCGCCGCGGCGGGCATCCGGCCGCTCGCCATCTCGCGCGACTCGGTCTGGTCGCACCGCGCGTGGGCGGAGACGCTCGGGGTCAGCGAGGTGCCGCTGCTCTCGGACTGGAACGGGGACGCCACGCGTGCCTTCGGCGTGGCGGTCGAGCTCGGGGGGATGCAGGACGTCGCCGCGCGCGCGAGCTTCCTGATCGAGGACGGGCGAGAGGTCGTCGCGGCCTGGATGCTGGGGCGCGAGCTGCCGGACATCGACGCCGTGATCGCCGCCGCCGCGTCCGCGTAGGCTCGCGCCGATGGCGCGCTTCCAGCGAGATCGGAACGCGGGCGAGGAGCAGCGGGCGACCACGCTCGAGCTCTTCTACGACCTCGTCTTCGTGTTCGCGATCACGCAGGTCTCGCACATCCTGCTCGAGGACGTGAGCTGGACGGGGGCGGGCGAAGCCGCCCTCTGCCTGCTCGTCGTGTGGTGGGCGTGGAACTACACGACCTGGGTCACGAACGAGCTCGACCCCGACTCGATCGTCGTCCGGCTGCTGCTGATCGGGATCATGCTCGGGAGCCTGCTGATGGCGGTCGCGATCCCGGAAGCCTTCGGCGCGCACGGGCTCCTCTTCGCCGCCTCCTACGTCGCCATCCAGGTCGGGCGCCACACGTTCCTCACGTTCGCTTCCGCGAGCGCCGGCACGATCGAGCGCGAGCGCGCGGGACGGATCCTCGTCTGGTTCGTCGTCGCAGGCGTCTTCTGGGTCGCGGGCGGCCTCGCCGACGACTCGACCCGGACTGCCCTCTGGCTCGTCGCCCTCGCGATCGACTACACCGCTCCGTTCGTGACGTTCTGGATCCCCGGGCGGCAGCGCCTCTCGCCGAACGCATGGCAGGTCGAGACGTCGCACTTCGCGGAGCGCTTCCAACTCTTCGTGATCATCGCGCTCGGAGAGACGGTCGTCATCACGGGCGCGACGACCTCGGGGCTCGAGATCGACCTCGCGAGGGTGACCGCCTTCGGGCTCGCGTTCCTTTCCACTGCCGCGCTCTGGTGGCTCTACTTCGGCTACGTCGCGACGATCGCGGAGCGGCGGCTTGAGCTCGCGGAGGCGCACCGGACCGAGCTCGCCCGGGACGCGTACACGTACCTGCACGCGGCGATCGTCGCCGGCATCGTGCTGGCGGCGGTCGGCGACGAGCTGGTGATCGCGCACCCGACGGAGCAACTGCCGCACGACGAGCTCGCCGTGGCCGTCTCCGGCCCGGCGCTGTACCTGCTCGCGCACGTGGCCATGCGCCTGCGCATGGCGGGGACGCTCAGCGCGCGACGCCTCGGCGGCGCCGTCGCGTGTCTTGCGGTCGGGCTCGTCGGCCTCGTCGCCCCGGCCCTCGTCGTCGCCGCGCTCGTGGTCGCGGTGCTCGTCGCCGTGATCGTGCTCGAGCGCATCGCCGAGGCGAGGCGCGAGGCGCGGGGCGCGCCGTCGCCGCTCGACCGGGTCGAGGCCTCGGCGGCCGCGACTACCGAGCCGTAGCAGGCTCAGTCGACGGCGGCGGGCTGGGCGGGAGGAAGCTCGACGCCAGCGACGCGCTCCAGCCAGCGCGTCGCCCGCAGTCGATCGAAGATCTCGCGCGCCTCGTCGAGAAGCGGTTGCGCTTCGTCGGCGCGTCCCGTCGACGCGAGCCACTCGGCGTGCTCGAGCCGGACCACCGCAAGCTCGAAGGGCCGTTCGATCTCCGCATAGATGTCGGCGGCGGCGAAGAGCCCCGCAGCCGCCGTCTCCACGTCACCGCGCAGCGCTGCGCGACGACCCCCGAAGCGGGCGCCGACCGCGCGGAGATACGGCGTCAGCTCGCCCGGAGGAAGCCGTTCGACGATGGTCAAGAGCTCGTCCACCTTTGCCTCGTCGTCCAGCGCGAATGCTGCCTCGAGTGCCGCCTCGAGAGGCCCGACGACGTTCAGCATCAAGAGTGCTGATCTGTCGGCGAGCGCCGCCTCGGCCGCGGTCAGCGCCTCGCGTCCCCGTCCGTCGACCAAGTGCACCCTCGCCTCCAGCTCCGAGAACTGCACGCGGCCCTGGACCTCGTTCACGTCGACGTCCGCCGCGATCAACGGAAGGAGTCGGGCGACTTCCTCGCGTTCCCCCCGCTCGAGGGCGACGTACGCGAGGAGATACCGCGTCCAGATGTCGACGTCGCCGCTCGGGTCGAGTCCCGCGAGCGCCTCGTCCCACTCCCCCAGAGCCATGAGAAGCCCGCGACCCCATCCGCCCAAGATCTCGACTCGGTCCCCGACCTTCGCGGCCAGGTCCGCTCCTTCGCGGCTCAGAGCGAGCGCCTCGCGGTACCGGTCCCAGCCGGCGAGCATCGCGGTGAGATTGACGTAGCCCCGGAGTGCCGCGTCGGAGAGGTCGTGTGCGAGCGCCGACTGCAGCGAGTGGCGCATGAGCAGCTCGGCCTCCTCGTGCCGTCCACGTGCCGACAGGATCAGGCTCTTCGTGTTGAGCCCGTGCGAGATCACCTCGGGCACCCGCAGAGCCTCCGCGATCTCGAGCGCGAGCTCGGTTCGGACAAGCCCGTCGTCGATCCGGCCGCTGAAGAAGAGGAGTCGACCGAGCTGGACGGCAAGCATCGCGAGATCGGCATCGCGCTCCTCGTTGGCCAGCACGGAGAGCGCTTCCTCCAGATCGACGATCGCCCGTTCGATGTCGCCCTCCTGCTGCCACGTGAGAATGCCGAGCCGTGCCTTGACCCGGGCGGCAGGATGGTTGAGCCCGATCTCCTCGAACGTCGCGATCGCCTGCTCGTAGTGGGCGCGGGCATCCCTGGTCCGAACGCCCTTCATCGCCACCGTGCCCGAGCGCTCGTGCAGGTCGGCTCGGTCCAGCGGGCTGTCGGCCAGCTCGAGCGCGCGCTCGAAGTAGCGCTGGGCGCTCTCGCTTGCGGCGAGAGCGGCTGCTCGCTCGCCTGCCCTGATGAGCGTCGTCCGCGCCCGAACCTCGATGTCCACGGCATCTTCGGCATCCGGGTCGAGCTCGAGCGCGGTCAGGTAGTGCGAGGCGACGATCTCGGCAGCCTCCTGCTCTGCCTCGTGTGAGCCGTGCTCGAAGCACGCGGCCACTGCGAGATGGCGGGTCTTGCGATCCACTCTCGGCATCGTCTCGTAGGCGACCTGTCGGAGCAGGTCCTGGAGGAAGGCGTACTGGCCCCGCTCGGGGGAACGGGGGTCGACCTGGAGCGAGAGAATCTCCTTGCGGGCGAGCGCTTGCAGGTGCCGGTCGACCTCGTCTCCAGGAATGCCCGTGACGGCGACGAGCGCCTCCCGCGTGAACGTCTTTCCGACGACGGACGCGTCCTGGAGCAGGCGACGCTCGTCCTCGGTGAGACCGTCCAGCCGTGCGGCGACGAGCGCGTGGAGCGTCTCCGGGATCTCGAGCGCGGCGATCGCGCCCGTCGGCCGGTACTGCGCACCCTCGCGCTCGAGCAGCCCGCGATCGAGCAGCATGCGCACCGTCTCGACCGCGTACAGCGGGACGCCTTCTGCTCGCGCCAGCACCTGGCTCCGGATGTCCCCGGGCAAGCCCGGAGCGAACCCGTCGAGGAGCTCCTCCATCGCCCGGTCGGAAAGCGGCTCGAGTGCGAGCGTCGTCGAGTTGCGAGTGGAGCTTCCCCACCCTGGATGCCGTTCCCCGAGCTCGGGGCGAGTCAGGGCGAGGACGAACAGGCGGTGGCTCCGCGACCAGTCGAGCAGGTACTCGAGGAACTCGAGCAGCGGCGCGTCGGCCCACTGCATGTCCTCGAAGACGAGAACGACCGGGTCGCGATCGGCCAGGCGTTCGAAGAAGAGTCGCCACCCCGCAAAGAGGTCCGAGCGGTCTCCCTCGCCCGGCCCCTCGAGCGCGAGCACCTGGGCCAGACGCGGCTCGATCCACTCGCGTTCCCCGCCGTCGTCGACGTATCGCTCGAGCGCCGACCGGAGCTTCGCGCGGGCGGACTCCGACTCCTCTCCCTCCGCGATCTCGCATCGCATCCGCACCATCTCGGCGAGCGCCGAGTAGGAGACACCATCGCCGTAGGCGAGACAGCGGCCGCGGTGCCACTGGACTACCTGGGCGACTCCGTCGAAGTACTTCTGGAGCTCGAAGCCGAGTCGCGACTTCCCGATGCCGGCGATGCCCACGATCGATACGAGATGTGCCTTGCTTTCGTCCGCGCTCGCGTGGAAGAGCTCCTTGAGCAGGCGAAGCTCGCGCTCTCTCCCGACGAACGGGGGCTCGAGCAGATCGGACGTGAGGCTCCCGCGCCGCCCGGCAGTGACGCGCAGCGCGCGCCACAACGGGACGGGCTCCACCCTCCCCTTCAGCGCGTGCGTACCGGCATCCTCGTACGCGATCGCGGCTTCGGTCGCTCGCCTCGTCGAGTCGCCGACGAGGACCGTCCCCGGCTCAGCGAGGGCCTGGACGCGGGAAGCTGTGTTGACGAGATCGCCGGCCACCATCCCCTGTCCCTGGGCGCGGAGGGTCACCGCCGCCTCGCCGGTGAGCACGGCCGCGCGCACCGCGAGTGCCGGCGCACCGACCTCGCCTTCGAGGGCGGCCACGGCCGGGATGAGATCGAGCGCGGCGCGCACGGCGCGCTCGGCGTCGTCCTCAAGCGCCGTCGGCGTCCCCCAGACGGCCATGACCGCGTCGCCGATGAACTTCTCGACCTCGCCACCGTAGCGTTCGACGATCGTGCGCGCGACCCCGGCGTAGCGCGAGAGCAGCTCGCGCACATCCTCGACGTCGCGCTGCTCCGCGAGGGCGGTGTGCCCGACGAGATCGGCGAACAGGACGGAGACGAGGCGACGCTCGACACCCGACGGGGTCGCCGCCTGAACAGGGGTCGCTCCCGGCTCGAGCGCTCTGCCGCACTCGCCGCAGAACCGCTCGCCCGGCTCGTTCGCGGTGCCGCACGACGGGCACGGAGAAGCGAGCGACGCGCCGCACTCCGCGCAGAACTTCCGCCCTTCGCGATTGCGGCTCTCGCACGCTGGGCAGATCGTGCCCGCTGCTACGTGTTCGACCACGGGTCGCAGGATAGGACGGTTGAGCCGCAGCCCCAAACGACGCGCCCGACGACGACTCCATGCCCATCGCGGGAGTCACCATCACTGCCGCGTCCGGTTTTTCCATTGGCCCAGCGCCACGAGCAGCTCTCGTGACGGTTCTGACGCAGGACCTGTCACCACCGTGCGGCGATGCCGACGTTCACTGACGCACTGACACGCGGCCCTTGTTCGCGTCCTTCGCGCCGGCTCGTATGCTGCCGCGCGGCGCGCGAACCGAGACGATCTCGAGGGTGACGCTCCCCCGCGGCGTTGCCACTTCGACGTGCGCACCTGCACGCTCCCCGACGAGCGCTCGTCCGACCGGGGCGTGCATTGAGACGCGACCGTTGACGGCATCCGACTCGAGCGGACCGACGAGCTCGAGCTCGAAGGCCATGCCTTCTCCGTCGCGGACCCGGACGACGCTGCCGATCCCGACCCGGCCGTCGGCGGCGGGCGTGATGATCTCGGCGGCGGCGAGCTGCGCGTCGAGGATGGCAATCCGCCGCTCGAGCTGCGCCTGCTCCTCGAGCAGGTCCTGGAGCATCGGGTTGTCCGCCAGGTCTCCGTGCCCACGTGCGTCACGCAAGCGCTCACCGAGCTCGCGCCGCCCGAGGTCGCGCAGGGTGTCGAGCTCGCGGCAGAGGTACTCGTAGCCCTCGGCGCTCATGGGCAGCGTCTCGGCCGGGTTCGTGGGGACCGTCACGTGGGCTCCTCTCGCTCGCTGGGCCAGATCGCCGCGATCGTCCGTGAGCTGCGCCGTGACGGCCATGGGGCGTTGCCCCCATTTCCGCGAAGAAGCCCGCCTCGCCCGGAAATCGGGCCAGCGCCCGATGGCGCGGGAGCGCACACGACGCGATCCTGGTCGCAGGACCACGAGTGGAGGGCAGATGCGGGGAACGTTGGTGTGCGCGGTGACCGAGGGCGAGGAGAGCGCGGACGCGCTCGCGCTCGGCGCGGAGCTCAGCAAGCGGCTCGGCCTGCGCCTGGTCTTGGCCCATGCTCTCGACGGTCCTGGCCAGGTCGGAAGCGGGGCGGGAGTCGAGAGCGTGTCGCAGAAGGCCGACCGCCAAGGCGCAGAGCAGCGTCTGGCGCGGCTGGCCGGCGAGCACGGAGTCGGCGACCGCGCCGAGCGAAGAGTCGCCGTCGGCGATCCTCCGGCGCTGCTCGGTCGAATCGCAGCCGAGGAGGCCGCCGACCTGATCATCGTCGGCTCACGCGCACGCGGCCGGCTGCGCCGCGGTCTCGAGAGCAGTCTCGCCCGTCAGCTCGAGACCGAGACTCGGGTCCCGGTCCTGATCGCGCCGCCGCGGACGTGGCAAGCGAGGAAGACCACGTCATAGCCACCGGACGGCGCTAACGTCGTGTTGATGGTCCATCGTCGTTCGCTCTACTGGCGCGTCTTCGCCGTCAACGCTGGTTTGCTCAGCGCGGTCGCGCTGCTGCTGCTGCTCAGTCCGGTCGAGATCGACGCGCCGATCACGCCCCTGCAGGCGCTGATCATCCTGAGCGGGCTCGTGATCACGGTGATCGCCAACGCGGTCCTTCTGCGGCGGGTGGTCGCGCCGCTGGCGCGGCTGGCCCGGCGCATGGAGTCGGTCGATCTGCTGCGGCCCGGTCAGCGCCTGCCGGTCGACCGCGGCGACGAGATCGGTCGCGTCCTCGCCGCCTTCAACCGCATGCTCGACCGGCTCGAGCGAGAGCGCCAGCAGAGCGGCCGGCGCGTGCTGGCCGCCCAGGAGGCCGAACGCATCGGGATCGCCCGCGACCTGCACGACGAGGTTGGGCAGCTCTTGACTGCCGCGCTGCTGCAGCTCAACTCGGTCGCAGAGAGCGCACCGGCGCATCGCAAGGAGATCGACGAGGCCAGGCAGGCGGTTCGCCGGGCGCTCGACGAGGTGCGTCGGATCTCGAGCGAGCTGCGGCCGGAGGTGCTCGAGCATCTGGGCCTCGTCAGCGCGCTGACGGAGCTGTCGACGACCTTCGCGCGGGTCTCGGGAGTGCCGGTCGTGCGGCAATTCGACCCGTCTCTGCCCAAGCTCGCGCCCGACGCGGAGCTCGCCGTCTACCGCATTGCCCAGGAGAGCCTGACCAACGTCGCGCGTCACGCGCAGGCGAGCCGAGTCACGATCACGCTGGAGCGCGGCCACGACAGCGTCGTCCTCCGGGTGGTCGACGACGGCCGCGGCTTCGACGGGGTACCGGAGGAACACGGCGGCCTCCGCAGCATGCGCGAGCGCGCGTTACTCGTCGAGGGGGCGCTGGCGATCAAGAACGGAGCGCACGGCGGCCTCGAGGTACGGCTCGAAGTCCCGGAAGTCGCGTCGCAGCCGGTAGGGGTCCAGTGATGCCGGTCCCCCTCGTGACCCGCATCCTGATCGCCGACGACTTCGCGATCGTCCGCGAGGGCCTCAAGAAGGTGCTCGACGCCAAGCCCGACCTCGAGGTCGTGGCGGAGGCCGAGGACGGACGCGAAGCCGTTGACAAAGCCCTGAAGGAAGACGTCCACCTCGCCATCCTGGACGTGTCGATGCCGCGCATGACGGGGATCCAGGCGGCTGCAGTGCTCCAGAAGCGCAAGCCGGAGCTCAAGATCGTGATGCTGTCCATGCACGACAGCGAGCAGTTCCTGTTCGAGGCGTTGAAAGCCGGCGCTTCGGGCTACGTGCTCAAGTCCGGCGCCGACACCGACATCGTCGATGCCTGCCGCGCCGCGATGCGCGGCGACTCGTATCTCTACCCGTCGGCGGTCACCACGCTCGTCCGGGACTACGTCGAGCGCGGCGGCCGTGGCGAGGAGCAGTTCGACGTTCTCACGCCGCGAGAGCTCGAGGTGCTCAAGCTGATCGCCGAGGCGAACACGTCCAAGCAGATCGCCGATGCGCTCTTCATCAGCATCAAGACCGTCGAACGCCACCGCCAGAACATCCTGGACAAGTTGGGGATGCGCGACCGCGTCGAGCTGACACGCTACGCGATCCGACGCGGCCTGATCCAGGCGTGACTCGGACTGACCTCCGGCCCCGCGCGAGCGGAAGCTCTGCGTCCACGGCCCCTCAGACCTCGACCAGGAGCGACGATCCCTCGAGTCGAACGGGATAGCGACGCACCGGCTCGAGAGCCGGGCCGCGCACGACAGCTCCGCTCGTCACGTCGAACTGGCTTCCGTGGCACGGGCACGTGACGGTCGTCGCC
>Ga0207428_10002865_pt1 | contig 17096 bp, 17 predicted proteins | sample RhiMethybrSRZTD1_FD_187600 | JGI IMG/M metagenome (GOLD analysis project Ga0207428, IMG submission 187600) | Populus rhizosphere microbial communities from Tennessee, USA - Rhizosphere MetaG P. TD hybrid SRZTD1 (SPAdes) (version 3) | ecosystem: Host-associated > Plants > Roots > Rhizosphere >...
GCCGCTCAATTGTGAGCGAGAGATTTTAAGTCCTGTGCGTCTGCCAGTTTCGCCACCCCGGCAACTGAAACTTGAAGTTACCAGTTGCCAGTTCCCGGTTGCCAGTTACTTCGACGATCAACTGGGAACTGGAACTGGGAAATGGCAACTTCCATCAGTGGACTAACGTCGACACCCTCGGTCCGCCCATCACGCGTGAGATCATTTCCGTCAGTCGCGCTTCGTCGATCTTGAACGGACCGGCGCTGACGGTGCCCAGCTGCATCTCGAGATGCAGCAGCACGCCGCCCTGATCCGGACTGACGATCCAACTGAAGCCGCGCAGCGACACTTCCGGCGGAACGCCACGCGGATCATTCGCGCGCTGGAGCGCCAGCAGCATGCCTTCGAGCAGCGTCTTCACCTCCGAATCGGTCCACGATTCGGCGTCCGCGTTGACGCCGGCGATCCGTTCGCTCGCCGCATCCTGGCGGCCTCGTACCCACACATCCACTTCAATCATGTCGGTCACCGGTTCTTCCAGTTGGGCGGGCGCTTTTCGAGCCACGCGTTCACGCCTTCAGACGCGTCCGCGGTCTTGAGCAGTCCGCCGAGATAATCCCGTTCCGCGCGATCGAGCGCGGGTTCGGCCTGCGCCCTCATCGTCAGGCGCGCGGCCGCGATCGCGTGCGACAACGCCGCTGCCGAATGCGGCGCGAGGTGCGTGTCGAACCACCCCGCCGCTGCATCGCCCAGGCTCGCGCCTGGCGCGACCATCGAAAGCAGGCCCGCGTCGTGCCAGTATCTCGCGTCCTGCAGTTGACCGGTGACAATCGCTCGGGCGGCGCGCGACGTGCCGACACGAAGCGGCAACAGCGCCGCCGCGGCCGGCGGAAACGCGGCGAGCCGGATCTCCGGCAGGCCAAACGTCGCCGTTTCGGTGGCGATGATGTCGTCGCACGCGAGCGCCAGCTCGAATCCGCCGCCGAGGCAGCGGCCCTCGACGAGCGCGGCGGTACACACCGGAAATGCGAGCAGCCGCTTGATGATGCGATGCGTCTCCGGCAGGACCCTCACCATCAATTCCGGCGTGTGTTCCTGGATGCGCGCGCCGTACGAGAACTCGTCGCCGTCGCCTTCGATCGTCAGCCACTTGATGCCGCGCTCCGACTCGAGCGCGTGCAGGGCCCGGCCGAGCTCGTGGATCAGATCGAGCGACAACAGGTTGCCGCGGCCGCCGCCGATGACGATGCGACGCCAGGCGCCGTCTCGCATCGAGATGCTTTCAACAAGCGCGCTCATGCGGCCCCACCCTCGCTGGAGCTGCGAGGAACAAGCACCGCCGGATCCGTCGACGGCGTGGCGCACGCGAACCCACGGCACATGTATACGGTGGCCTTGCCGTCGATCATCTTCATGTCGGCAACCCAGGGCATGTGGGCGGCGATGGCCGATTGATCGCCGGGATCGATGCGCGTCACCACGGCGAACGGCCGGTACTGCGTATGCGCCGCGGTCCACAATGCCGCGGTGTCCGCGGCGTCGCGCGAACCGACGATCACGATTTGTTCGCCGTCCGCGATCCACATCGACAACGCCGCCGCCATGAACGGGACCGCCCGCCCCTGCTCCTCGAGACGTCCGCCGAACGACACGATCGCTTCCGCGGCCCGCTTCGTGTATCCCTCTTCGCCGGTCAGGTGCGCGAGGGTCAGCAGGTTGATCGCCGACACCGACGTGGGCGCCGGCTCGGCGCCGTCATAGTCCTCTTTCATGCGGACGAGCACCGACGAATCGGTGCCGGTGGTGCTGAACCAGCCGCCGATCTCCGCATCCCAGAACAACTCGTCCTGCCGCGCCTGCAGCTCGCGCGCCCACGACAGCCATTGCGGATCGCCCGAGGCCTGGAACAGTTCGAGGATCCCGAAGATCAGGCACGCGTAGTCTTCGGCATATCCCTCGATGGCCGCCTGCCCCGCGCGATACCGGCGCAGGAGCGTTCGGGTCTCGGCATTCCACATCGTGTCTCGGATGAACGACCCGGCGTTGATCGCGCTCTGCAGATGGGCGGCGGTGGGATTTTCGATGTTGTCCTGGCCGAGCGCGCCGCCGCCAAGCACTCGTGACGCCCGCGCGAACGCCGCGATCATCAGCCCATTCCACGCGGTCAACACCTTGTCGTCCAGCTGAGGACGCGGACGCAGCTCGCGCGTGTCGAAGAGGATCTGCCGCGCCCGCAGCAACGCTTCGGCCACCTCGATCGGCGTCTTGTTCGCCGCTTTCGCGATGTCCGCGATCGACTGAGAGGTATACAACAGGTTCTTGTTGACGAACTCATGCTGCGGATCGAACGGCGCGTTGCCATTCGGAAGAATGCCGTAGCGCGCCTCGAAGATCGGGGCGTCATCGCCGAGATGCTTCTTGATCTCGTCGGCGGTCCAGACGTAGAACGCGCCCTCCACCTTGTGAACGTGGTCTTGAGGTCCTGAGGTCTTGGGGTCTTGACGCTCGAAAGGGAGGCTATCGGCATCCTCGGCGGAATAGAACCCGCCGCGCTTGTCGGTCATGTCGCGACGGACATATTGCAGGGTGTCTTCGGCGATCTGCGCGAAGAACGGATCGGCGCCGGCCTGCGAGGCCTCGAGGCACGCGAGCACGATCTGCGCCTGGTCGTAGAGCATCTTCTCGAAGTGCGGCACCCGCCAGTTGCCGTCGACCGAGTAGCGATGAAAGCCGCCGCCGATGTGATCGCGCATCCCGCCGAGCGCCATGGCACGCAGCGTCTGCACGACCATGGCGCGGCCGATGTCGTGACCGGTGCGCGCGTATTCGCGCAACAGGAACAGCAGCTCGCTGGGCCGCGGGAACTTCGGCGCGTCGCCGAAGCCGCCACGGCGCGTGTCGAAGGACTGCTGGAACTGGCTGAAGGTCTTCGCGAGCGCATCCGCTCCCGGCGTCCGGCGATCGTTCTGGCCGCGCGCCATCAGCGCCAGCCGATCGACGATCTCCGCCGCCGACTTCACGACCTTCAGGCGATCCTCGCGCCAGGCGCGGCCGATCTCGGTGAGCACGTCGACGAAGCCGGGACGTCCCCACTGCGTCGACGGCGGAAAGTACGTCCCCCCGAAGAACGGCTGCAGATCGGGCGTCAGCCACACGCTCATCGGCCAGCCGCCGGATCCGGTCGTCGCCTGGACGAACGTCATGTAAACGCGATCGACGTCCGGCCGCTCTTCGCGATCGACCTTGATCGAGACGAACAGATCGTTGAGGACCTTCGCGACGCCGGCGTTCTCGAACGACTCGCGCTCCATGACGTGACACCAATGGCACGTCGCATACCCGATGGACAGGAAAATGGGCTTGCCGGCCGCGCGCGCGGCCTCGAACGCGTCCGGACCCCACGGATACCACTCGACGGGATTGTTCGCGTGCTGAAGCAGATAGGGACTCTGCTCACCCGCGAGTCGATTGGACATCTACGGATAATACTGCGGCTTACGAACCTGCGGCCTTACGGACTCCGGATAGTTCTTTACTGAGCGAGGGGTGGCGGACGGACGCGTCCTGCAAGCGCGCGTAGCTGGCCGTCATCTCCACGCCATACAACAGGATCACGGCGCTGATGTAGATCCACAGCAGGAACACCACCACGGCCGCGATCGATCCGTGAATCACGTTCCACGACGCCAGGTCCGCCGCGTACCACGCGAACAGCCGCAGCGCGATGCGCCACAACACGCCGACGAGAATCGCGCCCGGCCACACGTCGCGGAATCGGACTTTGGTGTTGGGGACGAAATAGAAGACCAGCGCGACGCAGGCGATCAGCAGAATCGTGGCGAGATAGCTCGCAAAGATGCCGGAGAAATTGTCGAGCCACGGCGATCGCACGAAGGCCTCGCCCAGCCGCGTTTCCGCGAGCCGCACGAGGCTGGCGATCACCAGGCCGAGCAACAGGATGAGACCGGCCGCAACCATCATCACGAACCCGACCAGCCGATGCATCAGCAGGCTGCGCCGCTTCTCAACGGCCCACGCGTGATTGACCGCCGCGGTAATCGCATTGAAGACGCCGAGCGACGCCCAGATCAACCCGACCACGCCCCAGAAGCTGAAGGAGACCGGCTGCGTCTGAAACGCATCGATCTGCCCCGAGATGAAGCCGAACTGTTGCGGAAAGTAGCGGAACACGAATCGCACCACGGCATCGCGATCGGCCGCATCGTTGGTCATCTCGCCAAGGATGAACACGCCGAGCAGCATCAGCGGAAAAAACGACAGCAGCGTGTAGTAGGCGATTGATGCGGCGTGCGTCAGGCCGTCGCTGTTGTAGAGCTCAGCGACGCCGCGCCAGGCCGCGAGGCTGATCAGGCGGACATGCCCCGCCGGCTTCGGCCCGTCGACAGGACCTTCGACAGCCGGTTCCTTACGCGGCGAGGTCACGCCTCGTTTTCGGCGACGCGCACCTGGGCGCGAGGATCCTTGATGTGATGCTTCTTGATCTTGCTGTACAGCGTCGGCCGGTAAAGTCCAAGGATCTGCGCCGCCTCCTGTTTGTTCCAGTTCGTGCGCTGCAGCGTCTGCACCACCGCCATGCGCTCGATTTCGGCGAGCGTGTGGTGCGGCGGCACGGTGAACGCGTCTTCGGCCACGGCGTCGCCGCGGATCGAGTCGGGCAGATCCTGCGGCTGCACGTCCGTGGACTTGGCGACGAGCACCGCGCGCTCGATCGCGTTTTCGAGCTCGCGGACGTTGCCGGGCCAGCGGAACCGGATGAGCAGATGATACGCCGCCGGCGAGATTCCTTTGATGTTCTTTTGGTACCGGCCGTTGAACTTCTCGAGGAAATGCGCGCACAAGAGCGGCAGGTCCTCGCTCCGTTCGCGCAACGGCGGCACGCGCAGCGTCACCGTGTTGATGCGGAAATAGAGGTCCTCGCGCAGCCGGCCGTCCTTGATCGCGGCATCCGGATCGACGTTGGTGGCGCAGATCAACCGGAAGTCGACCTTGACCAGGCGATCGCTGCCGATCGGACGATACTCGCGCTCCTGCAACACGCGCAGCAGCTTGGTCTGCAGCAACAGCGGCATCTCGCCGATCTCGTCCAGCAGCAGCGAGCCGCCCGCGGCGAGCTCGAGGAGCCCGACTTTGTCGGTCGTCGCGCCGGTGAACGCGCCCTTCTTGTAGCCGAAGAGCTCCGACTCGATCAGCTCCTTCGGCAGCGCCGCGCAGTTGATCTTGATGAACGGCCCCTTGGCGCGGCCGCTGCGCACGTGAATCGCGTTGGCGATCAATTCCTTGCCGACGCCGTTCTCGCCCTGGATCAGGATGTTGGCGTCGCTCTCCGCGACCGCCTCGATGAGCTCGAACAGCTCGCGCATGTTCTTGCTCTTGCCGATGATGTTCGAGAAGGCGTACTGATCCCTGACCTTTTCCTTGAGCCGCTCGTGCTGCGCGCGCTCGACCTGCAGATCGGTGGCGCGGTCAAGAATCGAGACGATGCCGGCCGGATCGAGATTCGATTTTTCGATGAAGTAAAACGCGCCGGCCTGCCCCGCTTCGAGGGCGCGCGTGATTGTGCCGACACCGGAGATCACGATCATCTCGGGCGACTCGTCGATCGTCTTCAACTGGCGCAACAGCGCGATGCCGTCGACGTCGGGCAGCACCAGATCGATCAGCACCACGTCGGGCCGCCACGATCGGAAGATCTCGATCGCGCGCGACCCCACCGCCGCGGCACGCACCTCGTATCCGGGCGCGGTCGCGCCTTGCTCGATGACCATCTTCAACCAATCAGTGACCATGGGCTCGTCGTCCACGACGAGCACGCGGCGCCGGTTGGCAGACTTCATTGAAGACATATCTGCACGCCAGCCATACAAGAGTGTAGCGTATTAATACAGCGAATGACAGGCTCCGCCCCCCTTTGAAGGAGGCGGAGTCTGCAGAAACCGAAGGGTCGCCCCACCTGCGCCAAGGCTACGGTGGGCAAGAACCCGTCAAACAGGCCGTCTGCCCTGGATCACCCGGATCAGCACGACGGCGATCGCGAGCACGAGCAGCAGGTGGATGAACCCGCCGAGCGTGTAGGAGCTCACCATTCCGAGCAGCCACAACACGATCAGCAAAACGAGGATGGTAGTCAGCATCGGTGTCGCTCCTACGCGTGCGGCATGCCGCTCGGCGATGTCGCATCGCCCATGGTTGACGAGTTACGGCCCTTGTACTGATCGACTTTCTCTTCGAACTTCGCCGTCGCCTGGTCCAACTTGGCCGAGGCGCGATCGGCGATGTCGCGATACCGGCGCGCGGCCGCGTCGCGCACCGAGCTGTAGCCGTCCGTCAGGTCCTTGCGGACCTCTGCGCCGGCCTTCGGCGCCATCAACAACGCGACGCCGGCACCCACCAGTGCGCCGGCCACCGCGCCGAGCAGGAACATGCCGCTGCCCGTTGATCCTTCGTCGTTCCACCGTGTCATTGATTTCTCCTTTTCCCCAATGCGTCTTGTTACAACTCTGAAGTAGCGGCCTCGGCCACCCGCTGCGCGGCGCGACGCTTGCGCCAGTACTGCAATCCCTGCCAGAGCCCGACGGCGAGCGCGGCGCGCGGGGCGGTGACGACACTCGCCACCGTGCCCACTGAACTTCTGACGGTGCCCATCGCATCGCGCACATCGGTCATCACGTTGTCGACGGCGTTCTGGCCGCGACGAAGCGCGCGCGAGGTTTCATCGAGGGTGGCCGTCAGGCGATCGAGATACACGCGGAGCTCGGCGACTTGCGCTTCGGCCTTCGCCTTGGCTTCCGCGAGGGCGGCTGTAGTTCGGCGCCACGCGATGAAGCCGGCCACCGCCGCGGCGATGCACAGCAGCGTTTGAATGACCATCGAAATGGCCATCACCGTGAGCGCGCCTTCAAGCACAGCCGTATCTGTCGTCATTTGCTCCACCGGTAGGCAACGTGCTACCCATTCTCGTGACCATGCTCCACAGCGAAATGGCTGGGCTGGGTATCGAACTCATCAGCAGCCTGCAAATGGCGCTCGATTTCTTCGACCAGCAAGTCGGGGTCGCAAGGCTTAATCACGATTTGATTAAAGCCAGCTTCGCGCGCGCGATCGAGCTGTTTCACGTGCGAATAGCCCGTGGCCGCGATCAGCGGGATGTGTTCGGTCTCGGGGTTGGCGCGCAGCCGTTTGGCCACGTCAAAGCCGGAAATCCGAGGGAGCTCGAGGTCGAGCACGATCAAATCGGGATGCAGCCGCTCGGCCTGCGCGAGCGCGGCGGCGCCATCGCCGGCGGTGGACACGCGATAGCCCATGGCGCGCAGATAGATCGCCCAGATATCCAGTGCATCCGGGTAATCGTCGACGATCAATATGTGCTTGCCCGTCGTCATGGCTACACGCCCATCCAACAGGGTCCATTTCACGATGCATGCCAACGGTTGAGAAAGATCTGGGCGTGCTACGCTTTCGAGATGCCGCTGAACTTGGCTCAGGTCTTGAATACATTGGCTCACGAAATCCGGACGCCATTGGCGGTGTCCCAGGGTTACTTGAAGCTATATCTCGATGGCAGACTCACTAACGTTGACGACACGCGCAGGGCGTTTGAGCAAACGCGTCAAGCACTCGGCACGCTGGCCACGCTCTGCGTGGACATGGGTAAGGTGAGCGCGCTCTCCGAGAGCGCCGCGCAAGGCATTCCCGAACGTGTGAGCGCCGCCGATTTCGTGACGAGCGTCAAAGCTCAGAGTGAAGTGGACGGCGCGGCGTGGACGGGCGAAACCGGTACGCGGGCGATCGAAGCCACCAACGCGCGCGACCTCGCGCAGGCGGTGGCGATCGTGTCGAGAGCAGCGTTCGATGAAGCGCGTGACGCGCCGAAGGGCGTGAGGACCGAAGCCGGCGACGCCTTGATCGTGCTGGCGGGAGCGAGCGACTCGCTCGCCGCATTGCAGTCTGGGCCCGGCGCGCCGAATGCGCGACCGGTGGATTTTGCGAAGGGCGGAAAAGGTTTGAAATTGATCTGGGCGGCATTCGTGCTCGAGAAACACCGCGTGCAAACGTGGACGACCGCGGACCATCGCGCGTCGGTGGGCTTTCGGATTCCATTGGTGAAGGCATGAGCAGCGCCACTCTCGCCATCGTCGACGACGATCAGCCGTTTGCAGAATATCTGCAGACCATGCTGCGCTCGCGCGGGTACGAAACGCTGATGTACCAGAGCGGCGACGCGCTGCTCGCCGGCTTGCGCGAAGGCGCGCTGCCGGACGTGATCCTGCTCGACGTGTTGATGCCCGGCCTCGACGGTCTTGAAACGCTGCGGCAGATCAGGCTCGCGCACCCGGCCGCGCAGGTCGTGATGCTCTCGGGCGGACAGACACCCGCGACGATCGTCGAGGCCGTTCGTCTCGGCGCCACCGATTACGTGGTCAAGCCGGGCGATCCCGACGGCGTCGGTGAAGTCGCGCTCGAAGCGGCGATTCGCAACGCGCTCGAGCGCCTCTCGCTCACCAGTGAAGTGCAGCGCCTGCGCACGCAGGTCGGCCAGGATCCCGACGGCGCGCAACCCTGCTGGAGCTCCGGCAAGGCGATGCAGCCGGTGATGACGATGGTCGATCGCGTCGCCGACAACGACATCAGCGTGCTGCTGCGCGGCGAAAGCGGCGTCGGCAAGGAAGTGATCGCGCGCGAAATTCACCGGCGCTCGCCGCGGCGCGCCGCCCCCTTCGTCAAGGTGAACTGCGCGGCGCTGCCCGCCGACCTGCTCGAAAGCGAGCTGTTCGGCCACGAGCGCGGCGCCTTTACCGGCGCGGCGTCGACGCGCGTCGGCAAGTTCGAGTTCGCGCAGCACGGCACGATCATGCTGGACGAAATCGGCGAGATGCCGCAGGCGCTGCAGGCGAAGATCCTGCACGTGCTGCAGGATCGCGAGTTCACGAAGCTTGGCAGCAACCGCTCGGTCGAAGTGGACGTGCGGGTAATCGCCGCGACCAACCGCGATCTCGAGGCGATGATGCGGCAGGGCACGTTCCGCGAAGATCTCTATTACCGCCTGCAGGTGATCGAGGTCCACGTGCCGCCGCTGCGCGAGCGGCGCGAAGAAATTCCGCAGCTGATCGAGTTCTTCCTCTTGAAGTTCGCGTCGGTGTATCACCGCCCCGCCTTGCGGCCATCGATCGTGCTGCAGGACGCGCTGCTGTCGTACGAATGGCCGGGCAATATCCGCGAGCTCGAGAACATGATGAAGCGGCTCGTGGTGCTGCAGGACGAAACGCTGATCCTGGCGGAGCTCGGCCGGCTTCGGACCGCGCGCGCCAACGCCGCGGAGAGCGATTACGCCGCGCACGAACGCTCGATGCCGACGCAACCGCCGCCGCAGTCGATTCCGATGTCGCGGCCGGCGGCCGCCCCTCCTCCACCACCGGCGGCGTTCTCGATGCCGGCTCCGGTCGCCGCGCCCTCAGGGGGCGACGGCATTGCCGCGTCGATGGGCGCCGACGGCGTCAACCTTCAGGAGCTCGCTCGCACCGCGGCAATGGGCGCCGAGAAGGAAGCCATCCAGCACGCGCTCGAGCGCTTCCGATGGAACCGCCGCAAGACGGCGGAGTACCTGCAGGTCAGCTACAAGACGCTGCTCAACAAGATGAAGGAATGCGGGATCAGCGAGTCGCCGAACGCCTAGGCCGCCGAGCGATTCTTGATTGCGTCGGAGATCTCGCGCAGCAGGCTGTCCGGATCTAGCGGCTTCGACAAGTGCGCGCGGAACCCTGCGGCCAGGGCTTTCGCGCGATCTTCAGGACGCGCATACGCGGTCAGCGCGATCGCCGGAATGCGCCGCCCGCCCGGCAGGCTGCGCAGCCGCTTCAACAGTCCATAGCCATCATCATCAGGAAGAGCGACGTCGCACACCAGGACGTCGGTGGGCCATTCGCCCGTGATGCGCAGGCACTCCGACGCGGTCCCGGCCGTTTGCGTTTCGCAGCCGTGCAGCCGGAGGATGGCCGTCAGCGCCGCGGCGGAATCCGCGTCGTCTTCGGCAACGAGCACGTGCAGGTGATGAAGAACCGACTCCGGCGTGGCGCTGTTTCCCGACATCGCCGTGGCGCGCTGCGCGATCGGCAGCGACAGCGTGAACCTCGCGCCTTTCCCGACGCCATCGCTCTCGGCGGTGATGCTTCCGCCGTGCAGATCGACAAGGCGCTGCACAATCGCGAGACCGAGGCCGAGGCCGGACCGCATCGTTTCCGAAGCACCCTGCCTGAACGGTTCGAAGATGTGAGAGAGAAACTCCGGATCGATCCCCTCGCCATTGTCCGTGACCGTGACGATCGCCCGGCCATCGTCGATCGAGGCGCGGACCTGGACGCGCCCGCCGCGCGCGGTGTACTTCAACGCATTCGCCAGCAGATTCCACAGCACCTGCTGCAGACGATGCTCGTCGCCGATCACCGGCAGCACATCGTCCGCGCCCTCGACGTCAACCGCGATCTCTTTCGCGGCGGCTGCCGGCCGGAGTGTCTCTACGGCGGCGTCGACGATCGAACGGAGATCGACCGGCGCCACCGTGAGGCTGACGCGGCCCTTGATCATCCGTGAGACGTCGAGGAGGTCTTCGATGAGTCGGGTCTGGACCTTGGCGTTGCGATCGATCGCGTTGACCGCTTGTCGCCGCTGATCCTCAGTGACGAGCGCGCCGGTCTGGAGCACGTGCACCCAGCCGACGATCGCATTCAGCGGCGTGCGCAGCTCGTGCGAGGCGGTGGCGAGGAATTCATCCTTGAGGTGGCTCGCCTCTTCCGCGACTGCGCGCGCCGCTTCGGCGCGCTCGACCGCCGCGGCCCGCTCGTCGAGCGCGAGATGCAGCTGCTGCTCTCTGAGCGTGAGCTCAGCCATGGCTTTCGAGAGCGCCTCCGTCCGATCGGCGACCTGCTGCTCCACCGAGGCGAGCGTCTCTTGAAGCCGCGTTTCCGCCAACCGGCGGCGGCGCAATTCGAGAGAGAAGAGCAATCCCGTGACGATCAGGATAATGGCGACGAAGAGCTCATTCATCGAAGCACAACATTTCTCTGCAACCGCTGTTCCTGCGTATTGCGCGCAATCTGCCGCTTCCGGGCGCGTGAACTGCCCAACCTGAGGAACGCCATGCTCACGGCTGACGTGGTGCGGGGAATCCAATGGAACATGGCTTGCTGAGCCTTCTATGTCGGGCGCACGCTGTGCACCGATCGAGGAGGACTAGATGAAAGCGTTAATGCCGATCGGCGTCGTGCTGATCGTGATTGGAATGGCAGGTTCGGCGGCCGCATGCTTCGGGAACGCGATCTTCGACGGCGCGGAAACGAAAACTGCAGCGCAGCAGACCGGAACGACGGACTCTCCGGCGGGTGAATCGAAGGACTCGACCCCGCGATTGTTCCTGGCGCCCTTAGCCGGCCTGGCGCTTGCCGTCGGCTTCGTGTGCGTCGGCATCGGGATGGGCAACTGGCGCCGCCCGATTCCGTCGGATGTTCGTCCCGCTAACCCATGGAGCGATCAGCCGGGCGAACACGGCGACGCCCCCAAGGGGTTGGTCTAACAGCGTCGGCCTGCCCCGCTCCGCGCGGGGCAAGCCACGACTAGCGGCGAGCCGCCACGTTAGTCTGCGGGTTGCTCACGAGATGCAACCGGCGATCGCGGCGGTCGATCGTCCACCCGTTGGTCTCATAGCCGCACAGCAGGCACTGCTGGTAGAGCTTGGTATCCGTACGTGCACGGTAGAGCTCGTGGCCGCCATGAACGACGGTACAGAGGAGATGGCGGGTCTTCCGGCGCAACCGTGCCATTGTCTGTTTGAATGCGGTGCCAACGTCCACACTTTCGGTAACCAACGCCATCGACGGCGACCCGATGTGGTGATTGAACGCTCTCATCACGACCTCCGCAGTAGGTCATAGCAACGGTGATGCCGACTTCCCTTGGAATGCATGTTGCTTCCTTGGATCACGGAATTGTGTGAGAGGAGAGCCGAGATGAAGTATGGAGTTGCATGGCTACTGGGCGTGCCCGTCTCGATCATCGCGCTTTGGTTTGTCGCGAATCAGATGGGATGCGGCCTGTAGAGACCAAATCGAACCTCATCCACCTCGACGTTTATAATGCCGGGGTGGATGATCCTTCAGCCAAGCTACGCCCACTCGTAGTCACTCCCGTAGTTTCCGCACTCAAGACGGCGCCGCCCACTGCCGAAGACGCCATGAAATGCGAGCGTTGCGGCGCCGAGATGTATCGCATGCACGCCGTCTGGCGCTGCCCCTCCTGCCGCTTCAAAACCGACTGTTGCGGGTGGTGATGGAACGCCTCCACTCGCATATCGACACCAGCAGCGCGGAGTTCCGCGCCAACCGGGATCGCATGCAGTCGCTCCTGGACGAATACCGCGGGCGCCTCGAGCAGGTCCGCCAGGGCGGCGGCGCAAAGTACCTCGCGAGGCATCGCGAGCAAGGGAAGATGCCGGTGCGGGAACGCATCGACGCGTTGATCGATCCGGGCTCGGCGTTCCTCGAGCTCTCGCCACTCGCCGCCTGGGACCTCTACGATGGGGATGCGCCGAGCGCCGGTATCGTGACCGGCATCGGCCGGGTTTCGGGACGCGACGTGCTTGTCGTCGCCAACGATGCCACGGTCAAGGGCGGCACCTACTATCCCCTGACCGTGAAGAAGCACCTCCGCGCGCAGGAGGTGGCGCTGCACAATCACCTGCCCTGCGTGTATCTGGTGGATTCGGGAGGCGCGTTTCTGCCGATGCAGGCCGACGTCTTCCCCGATCGCGAGCACTTCGGACGCATTTTTTTCAACCAGGCTCGCATGTCGGCCGAGCGCATCCCGCAGATCGCGGTCGTGATGGGTTCCTGCACCGCGGGTGGTGCCTACGTGCCGGCGATGTCGGACGAAACGATCATCGTCAAGGGGACGGGCACCATTTTCCTCGGCGGCCCGCCGCTCGTAAAGGCGGCCACCGGCGAAGAGGTCACCGCTGAGGAGCTTGGCGGTGCCGACGTCCACACACGGTTGTCGGGAGTCGCGGATTATCTGGCCGAGGACGATGCGCATGCGCTCGAACAGGCGCGCGTGATCGTCTCCACGCTGAATACGCGAAAGAAGCTTCCAGACGACGTCATCGCGACGGAAGATCCGGCGTTCGATCCGTCGGAGCTCTACGGCATCGTCAATCTCGATCTGCGCAAGGCCTATGACGTCCGCGAGGTGATCGCGCGCATCGTGGACGGATCGCGCTTCGATGAATTCAAGGAGCGGTATGCGACCACGCTCGTCTGTGGCTTCGCGCGGCTCCACGGCTTTATGGTCGGCATCATCGCCAACAACGGCGTGCTGTTCTCGGAGTCGGCGCTGAAGGCCACGCACTTCATCGAGCTCTGCAACATGCGCGGTATCCCGCTGATCTTTCTGCAGAACATCACCGGATTCATGGTGGGCCGGCAATACGAGCGCGGCGGCATCGCGAAAGACGGCGCCAAGATGGTGCACGCCGTCGCCAACTCCGTGGTGCCGAAGTTCACCGTGATCATCGGCGGGTCGTTCGGCGCGGGCAATTACGGCATGTGCGGGCGCGCCTACGAACCGCGGCTGCTCTGGATGTGGCCGAACGCGCGCATCTCGGTGATGGGCGGCGAGCAGGCCGCCGGTGTGCTGACGACGGTGAAACGCGAGCAGATGGCCCGCGAGGGCCAGGCGATCACCACGGAAGCGGAAGACGCGATCCGCCAGCCGATTCTCGAAAAATACGACAGCGAAGGATCGCCGTATTACTCGACGGCGCGGTTGTGGGACGACGGGATTCTTGATCCAGCGCAAACACGTAACGCGCTTGCGCTGGGTTTGTCTGCGGCATTCAACGCGCCGATTCCTCCCGCGAAGTTCGGCGTGTTCCGCATGTGACGACCTGACTACCTGTCTTACGGGCAGCTCTCCGCCACCATCTTCATCGTCGTGACGGTCAGGCGCGGCATGCCGTTGGTCGTCGGCTTTTCCTCCGGCCGCATCGGCGGCGGGCCCGCGATCTCCTGAACGGTCGGCGGCAACGGCGCGGTTTGCGCCATACCCGTGATCTGCACCTTGTGGCCCACGTGCTGCCAGTAGTTGATCGTCCCGCTCGGCGTCAGCAAGTACGTCGGGAGATCCTCTCCACGGAACGAGCCCGTCGACAATGGCGTCAGCAGGTAGACGCCCGCGAGGCCAGGCTGACGTTCGTTCGGCATCTTTGTGGGGTCAGCCGATTGCGGCTTCCACAAGCGGATGCATCCCTCCGCTTGGACGTCCTGGATCAGGTTCTTTGCGTTGGCCTGGGCCTGCGGCGTAATTTTCTCAGTGCCTGGCTGCACGGGCGTCTGTCCGAGCAGCGACGCTGCAGAGATGAGAAGCGCGGCTGTCAATGCGCTTATAAAGCGTCCCATCGATCCCTCCGGGCAGATCGATTGCAGGATCGATTCCACAGCGTGCCACCAGTTCCGTACGTTCCGATCGCGCGCCGATATAATTGTTGAACCTAGATGAGCTATCAGTTCCTCACCATAGAGCGCCAGGGCGGCGTGGAACGCGTCACGTTGAATCGGCCCGACGTGCGAAACGCATTCAACGAGCAAGTGATCGCCGAGCTCACCGAGTGGGCCGGACGCGCAAAGGAAGACAAAAAGCTGCGCGTCGTGGTCTTTGCCGGCGCGGGCAAGGTGTTCAGCGCGGGCGCGGACGCCGCCTGGATGGCGAAGATGGCGGCGTACTCGCACGACGACAACGTGCGCGACGCGCGCGCAGGCGCGGCGATGTTTCTGGCGATCAACACGATTCCCGCGATCGTGATTGGGCGCATCCACGGCGCCGCACTCGGCGGCGGATCGGGCCTGGCGGCTGTCTGCGACATCGTGGTCGCGGCAGACGATGCGATCTTTGGTTTCACCGAGACGAAGCTTGGCATCCTCCCGGCGATGATCTCGCCGTACGTGCTGCAGAAGATCGGCGCCTCGGCCGCGCGCGATCTGTTCCTCACCGGCCGGCGCTTCGATGCGAAGAAGGCCAGGGAGATCGGACTCGTTCACGACGTGGTGGCCGCCGCCGATCTCGATGCCGGGGTCGATCGATTCGTCAACGAGGCCTTGAGCGCCTCGCCCACCGCAGTCGCGCGCTCCAAGGGACTGATTCAAGCGGTGCTCGGTAAGTTGCCGGCCGAGGTCATGGCCATCACCGCCGATGCCATCGCCACGCAGCGCGTGTCGCCGGAAGGACAAGAAGGCTTGAAGGCGTTTCTGGAGAAACGTACGCCTTCTTGGACCATCAAGTGATTCGCCGCCTGCTGATCGCCAATCGCGGCGAGATCGCCCGCCGCATCATCCGCGCCTGCCGCGAGCTCGACGTCGAGACCGTGGCGGTGTATTCGGATGCCGACGCGAAGGCGCCGCATGTGAGCGAAGCCGATCACGCGGTTCACATCGGCGCGGCGCCGGCCCGCTACAGTTACTTGAACAGCGAGGCGATCATCGAAGCCGCACACGCGAGCCACGCCGACGCCGTGCATCCCGGCTATGGCTTTCTCTCCGAGCGCGCGCCGTTCGCGCGTGCCTGCCAGAACGCCGGTTTGATCTTCGTGGGCCCGCCGGCATCGGCACTCGAAAAAATGGGATCGAAGACCGGCGCGCGGGCGCTGATGGCCGGCGCCAAGGTGCCTGTGGTGCCCGGCGAGACACCGGCCGATCAATCCGATGACGCACTGCGGGCGGCGGCCGCGCGCGTCGGATTCCCGGTGCTGATCAAGCCGGCGGCCGGCGGCGGCGGCATCGGCATGAAGGCGGTCCGCGATCCTGCCGCGTTCGGTGACGCGCTCGCCGCGGCGCGACGCGAGGCCAGCGCGTCGTTCGGCAACGACGCGCTGTACGTCGAGCGGCTGATCGAACAACCGCGCCACGTCGAGATTCAGGTGTTCGCCGACTCGCACGGGAATACCGTCCACATCTTCGAGCGCGAATGCTCGGCACAGCGCCGGCACCAGAAGGTGATCGAAGAGAGTCCGTGCCCGGCCTTGAGCGGAGCCGTCCGTCACCGAATGGGGGTCGCCGCGGTTGCGGCGGCCAAGGCCGTCGGTTACGTGAACGCGGGCACTTGCGAGTTCCTGCTCGAAGGCAACGGCGACGCGGCGAACTTCTACTTCCTCGAGATGAACACGCGGCTGCAGGTCGAACATCCCGTGACCGAATCCGTCGTCGGCATCGATTTGGTTCACGTGCAGCTGCGTGTCGCGTCGGGTGAACCACTGCCCTTCACGCAATCGGGACTTTCGCAACGTGGCCATGCGATCGAGTGCCGCATCTACGCCGAGGATCCGGCGCAAGGCTTCATCCCGCAGGCGGGACCAATCCTGCTCTATCGCGAGCCGCAGGGTCCAGGCGTCCGCATCGACAGCGGCGTGCAAGCGGGCTCGGAAGTGTCGGTCCACTACGATCCGATGCTCGCGAAGGTGATCGTGCAGGGCGCCACGCGCGAGGTCGCGAGGCGCCGCGCGATCGCCGCGCTCCGCGAATACGCGATCCTCGGCATCCGCACCAACATTCCGTTCCTGTTGCAGATCCTCGAGCATCCGCAGTTCGTGAAGGCGTCGATCGATACGGGCTTCCTCGATCGCGAGGGCGCGGCGCTCGCGGCCTCGATACCGACCACGCTGCCGCCGGCTGTACTCGCCGCGGTCCAACAGCACCAAAGCACCATAGGCACCCACGGCACCCAAGGCACCCAAGGCACCCAAGGCACCGCAGATCCCTTTGAAACCCTAAGAGGTTGGCGTGGCTGAGATGCAACCACTCGGCGACGGCTGGTATCTGGTCATCGACGGCGACCGAAGATGGCGGGTTGCGATTGCCGACGCCCCGGATGCGCGGTGGGTCTTCGTTGACGGGCAGGTCGAGCGCATCGACACGCCGAGCGCGCCCACCACGCGTGGGCGCGCGAAGGGCCGCGGCGAGGCCAGCGTCATGGCGCCGATGCCCGCAACGGTCATTGCGATCAACGCCACCGCCGGGCAGCCGGTCAAGGAAGGCGACACCGTCATCGTCCTGGAAGCGATG
>Ga0207428_10002871_pt1 | contig 17080 bp, 10 predicted proteins | sample RhiMethybrSRZTD1_FD_187600 | JGI IMG/M metagenome (GOLD analysis project Ga0207428, IMG submission 187600) | Populus rhizosphere microbial communities from Tennessee, USA - Rhizosphere MetaG P. TD hybrid SRZTD1 (SPAdes) (version 3) | ecosystem: Host-associated > Plants > Roots > Rhizosphere >...
GGCGCCTGCACCGTGTTGCTCGACGGTCAGCCTGTGCGCGCGTGTCTCGTGCTCGCCCCGCAGGCGTCCGGCCGACGCGTCGACACCGTCGAAGCGCTGGGCACGCCGGACGAGCTGCATCCCGTGCAGGAAGCACTGCTGGAGGCGCGCGGACTGCAGTGTGGCTTCTGCACACCAGGCTTCGCCGTGCTCGCCGCGTGGCTGCGCGAGCAGCGACCGGACGCCGGTCCCGCCGAGGTGCGCGAGGTGCTGTCGTCCAATCTGTGTCGCTGCACGGGCTACGGCCCGATCGTGAAGGCCGTCTCCGGTCGATGAGGGCACCGCCGTTCGCCTACGCGCGTGCCGACTCGCTCGACGACGCCCTGATGCTGCTGTCGGAGGCGGGCGACGAAGCGAAGCTCCTCGCGGGTGGGCAGAGCCTGCTTCCGCTCCTGGCCTTCCGCGTCGTGCGGCCGACGCATCTCGTCGACATCGACGCGCTCGGCACACTCGCCGGGATCCAGCAGGTGTCTGATGGGTTGCGCATCGGCGCGTTGACGCGCCACGACACGCTCGCGCGCGCAGATCTCACCGGCGGTGAGCGGCTGCTGGCCGTGGCCGCCTCGCACGTCGGGCACGTTCCGATCCGCATGCGCGGGACGATCGGGGGCAGCGTGGCGCATGCCGATCCGTCCGCGGAGCTGCCGGCCGCGCTCCTTGCGCTCGACGCGCACGTCCTTGTGCGCTCGGCGACCGGCGAGCGCACGATCCGCGCCGCGGAGATGTTCGTCGGTCCGTTTACGACCGCACTTGCGCCCGACGAGGTGCTCGTCGCGGTCATCGTTCCGACCGTTGCTCGCTCCTGCCGACACGGATTCGGCGAGTTCGCTGTCCGCTCGGGCGACTTCGCGCTGGCGTCGGTCGCCGTTGTCGTCTCCGTGGACGGGGGGAATGCGGATCGTGCGCGGATCGTGCTCGGCGGTGTGGATGCCACGCCGATCCGGGCGACCGGCGCCGAGGCGGTTCTCACAGGATCGGAGCTGACGGACGAGGTGATCGACGAGGCGGCCGCCACGGCAGCAGCGGAGTGCGACCCGGCCGAGGACGCGACGACGACCGCGGCCTACCGGCGCAGGCTTGTCGCGCGCCTCGTACGCGACGCCCTGGCGCAAGCGCGAGACAAGGGGTCGGGATGAGCGGCGCGATCGGAGCCAGGGCTCCTCGTCTCCGCGACGCAACGCTCGTCGCGGGACGGGGCCGCTTCGTTGCCGACCTCGACCTGCCGGGTCAGGCGTGGGCTCGTGTCGTGCGAAGCCCGGTGGCCCATGCCGCATTGCGTGGGATCGACATCGACGCCGCGCTCGCCCACCCCGGAGTGGTCGCCGTTCTCACCGCGTCCGACCTACCCGATGTGCGGATCCCGATTCGCCTCACCTTCGCGGCCACCCCCGAGGCCGAGGGCGTGCTGCAGCCGGTCCTCGCGCGCACCGTCGTGCGCTATGTCGGAGAGCCCGTTGCGCTCGTGATCGCCGAGGACGCCTGGACCGCCGAGGACGCGGCCGAGCTGGTAACGCTGGATCTCGAGATCCTCGACGCCGCCACCGAAGTGGTCGCCGCGGCGACAACCGGCGCGCCGCTCGTCCACGCCGAGACCGGGACGAACGTGCTCAACACGATCCCGATGCAATACGGCGACGTCGAGAGCGCGTTCTCGGACGCGGCGGTCGTCGTTCGGCGCCGCCTGGAGCTGCCTCGCCAGACTGGGGTGCCACTCGAGACGCGCGGGCTCCTGGCGGAGCCCGGCGAAGCTGCACTGACGGTCTGGGGCGCGGCGAAGGTCAAGCACTTCAATCGCGGGGCGCTCGCGGAGCTGCTCGGAGTCGACGCGGCAACGATCCGTCTGGTCGAGGTCGACGTCGGCGGAGGCTTCGGCGTCCGCGGCGAGCTGTACCCCGAGGACGTCCTGATCCCTGCGGCAGCGCTACGGCTCGGCCGCCCGGTCAAATGGGTAGAGGACCGTGCGGAGCACCTCGTCGCCACGAACCATGCGCGCTGCCAGGTGCACGAGCTCGAGGTCGCCGCGACGGCCGAGGGGCGGCTGCTCGGCTTCCGCGGGACTGCGTGGGTCGACCAGGGCGCCTACGTGCGCACTCAGGGAATCCTTCCGGCTCTCCTTCCGGCGACCCACCTGCCGGGGCCGTATCGCTGGGAGGCCTTTGCGCAGACGACGCATGCGGTGCTCACGCACAGGACGCCGATCGGCACGTATCGCGGGCCGGGGATGACCGAGGCCTCGTTCGTGCGCGAGAGGATGCTCGACGTCGTTGCCTCCGAGCTCGGGCTCGATCCGGTCGAGCTCCGCCGCCGCAATCTCATCCGCGCCGACGAGATGCCCTTCATGTACGACCTCGGGCCTGCGAGCCCGCCGATCGTGTACGAGCACGGCGATTTCGCCGAGGGCTTCGAGGAGCTGCTCCGCTCGGCCGGGTACGACGAGCTCTGCACCGAGCGAGACCGCCGGCGCGCCGGCGGCGTGCACGTCGGGATCGGGGTGGCCGCGACCGTCGAGCTCGGCGCAATCGGCCCGTTCGAGGAGGCGACGGTGTCGGCCGAGCGCGACGGTCGCGTGATCGTGCGGGCGGGGGTCGGCTCGCTCGGACAGGGCGTCGAGACCGTGCTCGCGCAGATCGCGGCCGACGAGCTCGACGTCGATCCCGCTCTGGTCGAGGTACGTCATCACGACACGGCCGATGTGGCGAGCGGCTTTGGGACGTTCGCGAGCCGGACGACGGTCGTCGCGGGCAATGCGGTGGCCCTGGCCTGCCGGGCGCTCATGGAGCAAGCTGCCGCGCAGGGCGTCGGCCCGGCCGAGCTCGGCGAGGTAACGGGCCGCTTCGACAAGCCGCATCCCAGCTTCTCGTTCGGCGCGACACTCTCGTTCGTCTCCCTCGATCCCGAGACCGGGCGCACGACGCCCGAGCGTCACGTCGTCCTGCACGACGTGGGCCGTGCGATCAACCCTGCGCTCGTGGAAGGACAGCTCGCCGGCGCGGCCGTCCAGGGCGTCGCGGGCGCGCTCTTCGAGGAACTGCCGTACGACGAGACGGGGCAGCCGCTGGCGGTCTCGCTCGCCGACTACCGGCTTCCGACGGCGGCCGAGGCACCCCCCGTCGACGTGGTGCTCGTCGAGGGCCCGGTCCCGGACAACCCGCTCGGCGTCAAGGGGGCGGGGGAAGCGGGCATGGTCGGTGCCGCAGCCGCCGTGGCGAACGCGGTCGCCGACGCGCTGCCCGCAACAGCGGGCGAGCCGCTCGTCCTTCCGCTCACTCCGCGGCGCGTCAGCGAGCTGGCGAACGGAGGCCGCTGAGCTCGTCGCCCATGCGCTCGACCTCGCGCGCGAGCAGCTCGATGTCGGCGCGCCGCGCGCGCCAGCTCACGATCGCGGGCCTCAGCGAGAAACCGCTCGGAAGCATCCCCCCGGTGGCGAGCACGCGGCCGTCGCGGTCGAGCCGGTCCTGAATCTGCCGGTTGAGCCGATCGAGCGCCTCCCCCTCGGGGGCGCCCGGCGGTCGGTAGCGGAAGCACGTCACGCAGGTCGCGACGGGCGCGGTGAGCTCGAGCCGCGGCGCGGTCTGAACGAGGGCGCCCAGCTCGACCGCAAGGTCGCAGCAGCGGGTGACCAGCTCGGCGCACCCGTCGCGCCCGAGGGCCTTGAGCGCCGCCCAGGTGGCGGCGCCGCGCCAGGGGCGGCTCGCCTCGACCGCATACTCGTGGAGGTCGGGGCCGGTCGCCGACGCCGAGGAGAGGTAGAAGGCGCTGCCGGAAAGCGCCTCGTGGTGCAGCTCGGCGTCGCGCAGGAACGCGAAGCCGATTCCGTTGGGCAGGTTCAGCCACTTGTGGCCGTCGACGGTGACGGAGTCCGCGCGCTCGAGCCCGGCCGTGAGCGGCGCGGTTCGCGGGCAGAGGCGACAGAACGCGCCATACGCCGCGTCGACGTGGAGCCAGAGGCCGTGTTCGGCGCACAGGTCGGCGATCGCCGGCAACGGGTCGACCGCCCCCGTGTTGGGCGAGCCGACGTGCGCGACGACGATCGCCGGCTCGATCCCGTCTGCGCGGTCGCGCGCGATCGCCGTCTCGAGCGCGGCCGGGTCGAGCCGGTAGTGCTCGTCGACCGCGACTTGCCGCACGCATCCCGAGCCGAGCCCGAGCAGGCGGACGGCCTTGACGTTCGTGAAGTGCAGCTCGGTCGAGCCGTAGAGCGCGAGCGGTGGCAACGCCCCGACCCCAACGTCGTTCATGTCGATCCCGACGCGGCGACCGAACCAGTGCCGTGCGACTGCGAGCGACACGAGGTTCGCTCCCGCCGCGCCGCTCGTGAAGACGGCGCTCCCGCGCGGCAGGTCGAGCATCTCCGCGAGCCAACCGAGCACCAGCTGCTCCAGCTCGGTCGCGGACGGCCCGAGCGCCCAGAGGCCGGTGTTCTGGTCGACCGCTGCGACCCAGGCCTGGGCGATCGCCGCCGCCGGCAGGACTCCCCCCGTGACATAGCCGAAGTACCGGCTCCCGGTGGAGCCGACGAGGCCGGGGGCGGTTCGATCGACGAGCTCTCGGAGCACCGCGTGGGCGGGCATGCCCGTTTCCGGGAGCCTCTCGTCCAGGTTCCGACGTACCTCACCCACGCCGAGGTCGATGCCCATCCGCGACGGCTCGTCGAGCGCAGCGCGGAATCGACTCGCGAGCTCGGCGACTGCGTTGTCGAGCTCGACGTCGTCGGGGTTGTCGCGCGCTACAGGCGGCACTCGCTGCCCGTCATGGGGTCACTATTCCGTCACGAACGCGTCGATCGCGCGCGCCACGTCACCGGGCGTCTCGATCATCGCGAAGTGTGTGACGCCGGGCATCTTCCGGACAGCGAACCACTCGTGGCCCGCGCCGAACTCCTGTTGCCTTTCGAGAAAGACAGGATCCTGAGGTTGGCCATAGATGTGCAGCACGGGGGCCGGGGGATCGAGCTTCTCCCAGGCCTGCAGCGGGCTCCCGACGCGGTCGTAGCCAGCCGCGATCTCGCGACCGGAGCGGCGCCACATCTCCTCACTTTGGCGACGCATCACCTCGATCGCCTCGACGACCTCGGGCATGTCCGAGCCGGACGTCCAGATCTCGAAGAGCTTGTCTCTCGCCGCAGGCCAGTCGTCGGTCGTCAGTTGCTCGAGCGCCGCGCGGTACGGGGGCGGAGGCGGCGTGACGTACCAGTCGACGTGGACCAGTCGCGGTACGCGTTCCGGATGTCGCCGACGCAATTCGATCGCGACGAAGCCCGAGTGCGATGCGGCGCACGGAATGAACTGCTCCACGCCCGCGGCATCCGCGACGGCGAGCACGTCCGCGACCATCTCCTCGAGGCCGAAGTCCGCCGGCGCAGGGTCGGACGATCCGTGGCCACGCCACTCGGTGTTGAGCACCCGCCTCGACCGCGCGCACACGTCGGCGACGCGGTTCCAGCGTTCCCTCGAAGAGCACCAGCCCGTCGTGAAGACGAGCGCCGGACCGGCGCCCTCACCGGCGTCGTCATAGGCGATGCGGACCCCATCGGCAAACGCGTACGGCACCGCGCCGAGCCTATCGCAGCGCGAAAAGTGGATCCACTCTCTACGTCGCGGTCAGACGAGCTCGAGGTCGGTGCGCACGTCGTACTCCCAGATCGGCTGACGGGTTCCCCATCGCTGAGTCTCGGAGAGCACGGCGAGACGAGCGTCACGAGAGAGCTGCTCGGGGCCGTCTGGGAGATAGAAATCGGCCCCGACGTTGCGCGAACCGTTCTGAAGCGCGACGGCTCGCGACATTCGGATCCGTTCGTAGCGCTCGAACGCGGCCGCGAGGTCGTCGCCGATCTGACCCACGCACTCACCGAGGACGAATGCATCCTCGATGGCCTGCGCCGCTCCCTGCGCCTGGAACGGCTCCATCGCGTGCGCGGCATCGCCCAGCAGCGTCACCCGGCCGAACGACCAGTGAGGCAGCGGCTTCCGGACGAAGACGCCGCCACGAAGCACCGTGCCGCACCTGCGCGTCCGCTCGCGCAGCGACTCGTCCCAGCCGTCGATGTACGGCAGCGCTTCCTCGGCGGAGGTCTCCAATGTCCACGACTCTTCGCCCCAGTCGGCGTTCTGGACGGCCAGATTCAGCGCGAGCAGGCGCCCGCCGCCCATCCAGTACGACACCCCGTGTCTCGCCGGCCCGAGCCAGTAACGATTGACCCGGTCGGGATGGAGATCCTCCGCGGCCGCGCGCGGGATCGTTCCCCGGTAGACAACGGTCCCGGAGAACATCGGTTCCTCGACTCCCGCCAGTTGTTGCCTGATCGGCGACCGGATGCCATCTGCAGCGACGACACCGTGAACGCGCATTCGCTCTCCGCCTGCGAGGACGACTTCCACCTGGTCGCGCAACTCCTCGACCCCCGCGACCCGCCGGCCGAGCCGAAGCACCCCGGCGGGAAGGGCGTCGACCAGCGCCCGCTGGAGATCCGGGCGGAAGAAGTCGAGCTGCGGCGCGCCGAAGTACCGCTCAGCCGCATCTCCGTGCTCCGAGCGAAGCAGCACGGATCCGTCGTTCCAGCGCAGCAGCTCAACGGCATCGGGTCGGCTCGCCACCGCGCGAAGCCGCGGGAGCTCGCCGAGCGCATCGAGGAGCCGGGTCGCGTTCGGACCGAGCTGGAGGGACGCGCCGACGGCGGACACGGCGTCGGCCTGCTCGAGGACGGTCACCTCGACTCCGTGATGCGTCAGCGCGAGCGCAGCGCTGAGGCCGCCGATCCCTCCGCCGACGATCGCAAGCTTCACAGAGACAACTATCGCACCAGCTGCCCCAACGAGCCGACGCTTTCGACCAAGGTGGACCGGCTGGCGCCGGATGCGATCGGCCACGTCGAGGCCCGTGACGACGCCAAATTCGGCGCCTGGGGCGGTCGCGGTCGATCGCCGTCGGCGCCGGGTACCCGCCGCCCGCGAGTATCCGACAAGATGAGGCCGGTTTGGCGAGCGAGAGGCGGCCGAGGGTGGGACTCGTCACGGAGCCGGGAGGCATCGACGACCCGTACAACCACGGGGCCTACCTCGGGCTCGAGCGAGCGGTCCGAGAGCTGGGGATCAGAGGGCGGGTGCTGACACCCGCCCCGAAGGAAGGCTTCGTCCCGAGCCTCTCGCTTCTCGCGCGACAGAAGTACGACCTCGTCATCGGATTCGGCTACCCCGCCGCCGCCGCGATCGACAGAGTCGCCGCCGCCTTTGCCGAAACGCGGTTCGCGATCATCGACGTCGCCCAGGACGATCCGGCGCATCACCCGAAGAACGTCCTGTGCCTTGCGTTCAGCGCAGAGCAAGCCGGGTATCTGGCCGGCCACCTCGCTGCGCGCGTGCTGACGCTCTCTCCCGGTGTGGAGGTGGTCAGCTCGGTCGGCGGCGAGCGGTTGCCGGGCGTGGACCGGTGGATTGCCGGTTACCAGGCAGGCGCGAGGGCCGCCAATCCTCGCGTCACGACCTTGAACGGCTACACCGACGACTTCTGGGACCCGGTGAAGGGCAGGTCGGTCGCCCTGAGCCAGATCGCGAAGGGATCGCGAGTCGTGTTCCAGGTCGCCAGCACGTGCGGCCTCGGGGCGCTCGAGGCGGCAAGCGAGCGTGGAGTCTGGGGGATCGGAGTCGACGTCGACCAATCCCACCTGGGCCCGCACGTCCTGACGAGCGCGCTGATGAGGTTCGACGTGGCCGTGTTCGACACGATCGAGGCGCTCGCGCGCGGGACGCTCGAGACTGGTCGCACGTCCCGCTTCTCCCTCGAGAACGGCGGCGTCGGCCTCGGCGCGATCAGCGCCGCGGTGCCCACCGCGCTCAAGGCCGAGATCGAGGCCGTACGGGCCGAGATCGTCGCCGGGAAGATCCCGGTCGCGAGCTCGGTCACATAGCACTCTCGCTCTGGATCGAAACCCAGACGATCCCGTCCCAGGAGGCGACGTCGGTAGGCGCGTGGCCCACCGGAATGGGGCCGACAACCCGGCCGTCCTGCGGATCGATCTGGACGAAAGTGCCGCCGGCGTTGTCGGCCGCGTACACCGCTTCATCGGTTGCGCAGAGGCCCACGAGCCCTCTGCCGACCGAGGTCGTCTGTGTCACCGTTCCTGTGTCCGGGTTGATGCGCCAGACCTGGCCTCGCGTGTCGGAGACCCAGACAGCCTGCGTCCCGGCCGTCAACGCGACGGGGTACCCGATGGGCACCTCGGCCGTGGCCGTGTTCGTGTGCGGCTCGATACGCAGAGCCCGCTCGGCGGTCGTCACCACCCAGAGCGCGTCCTTGCCGAGTGCAAGGCCGACCGGCACCCGCCCGACGTCGATCGTTGCGGACGGCTCGTTCGTCGCCGGGTCGAGGCGGACAACGTGGTGAGGGCCCACGGCGATCCAGACGGAATCGTCGTCGGCGTCGACCGCGTAGGTCGGGTTCCAGACGAGCTCGCTCGAGCCCCTGAGGTCGATCGTCTCGACCACGGCGTCGGCGCCGGGGTCGATGCGCGAGACGGTGCCGTCGCTCCCGTTCGCCACCCAGACCGCATCGGCGGCGACGGCGAGGTCGACCGCCGGTGCCCCGATTCCGATCGTCCTGATGACTTCGCGGCGCTCCGGATCGATGCGGGAAACCGTTCCGTCATCGGTGTTGGCGACCCAGACCGACCCGTGACCGATCGCGAGGGCGACAGGCCTTCGGCCTACGAGCACGTGGCCCACGACCCGGGAGCGCTGCGAGTCGATCACGGCGACCGAGTCGGGAGGAGCCTGCGCCTCGGCATGTGACGACGCTCGGCGACGCCGGGCGACAGCGGGTCGTTCGACCGCGGTGACGACGGGCGACTCGAGCGACGGATCGTGGTTGAGAATGGCCCGCTCGAGGCGGACGAGGTCGGGCCCGGGGTCGAGACCCAGCTCCGCCGCGCGACGTCGCCCGTCGCGGAACACGTCGAGCGCGTCCGCCTGGCGTCCGGATCGATAGAGCGCCAGCATCAACTGCGCGCGGAGTTGCTCGCGCCCCGGGTGGGCTGCGACGAGAGCCTCGAGCTCTGCGACGAGTCCCACATGACGCCCCAGCTCGAGCAGGGCCGCGATCCGATCCTCCTGCGTCTCGAGCCGCCGCTCGGTGAGCCGCTGGATCTCCGACTGGGCAAAGTCGTCGAAGGTGAAGTCGGCGAGCGCGGGGCCGCGCCAGAGTGCGAGTGCCGCATCGAGGTTCACCAGTGCGCCGCCCGGGTCTGCGTCCTCGAGCGCGCGCCGTCCCTGGGTCGCAAGCTGTTCGAACCGCTCCGCGTCGATGCTCTCCGCGTCGACGCGGAGGACGTAGCCGGGGAAACGCGTGATCAGCAGACCGTCGCCCAGCGCGCGTCGAAGATGCGACACGTAGCCCTGAACGGCTTTTGCTGCCGTGGTCGGCGGTCTCTCTCCCCACAGAGCATCGATCAAGGCGTCCGTCGGGACGACCTCACCTCGTCGCAGCACCAGTGCCGCGACGAGCGCCCGCTCGCGCCCCGCCGGAAGCCCGATCTCCGCGCCTGACGAGTCGTACGCCTCGAGCGGGCCGAGGATCCGAAACTCCATCCGCCTCCCGGCCCCTTTTCTCTAGCGGCCCCTACGTCCTGAGTAGCCCTCTTTTAGCCGCTTGGGCTCTTGCGTGCAAAGGCTGCGCGACCGCCCTCAGAGCTTCCAGACCTTCTCCGAGCGCGCGCCGGTAAGGCCCGTTGCGTTGCGAAGGTCGACCACGAGGTTGGCGTCGCGTACGACCGCCGCGTAGTCGACGTCCGCGTGCGCGGTCGCGATTACGACGACGTCGTAGCTCCCCGGACGAAGCGGCACCGAGGCCAGGTCGAGCCCGTGGTGGCTGAAGGACGGCACGTACGGATCGTGGTAGGAGACAACCGCGCCGGCCTGCCCGAGGAGCTCGATGAGCCTGACCGCCGGCGATTCGCGCATGTCGGCGATCCCGGCCTTGTAGGCGACTCCGAGCACGAGAACCCGGGCGCCTCGCAGCGAGCGGCCGAGGCTCTCGCTCAACGCCCGCGAGATCTTCGACCGGCAGTGGTACGGCATCGCCTGGTTGACCTTGCCGGCGAGCTCGATGAACTCCGTCGTGAAATCGTACTCGCGTGCCTTCCACGTGAGGTAGAACGGGTCTATCGGGATGCAATGACCGCCGAGCCCGGGCCCCGGGTCGAAGCGCATGAACCCGAACGGCTTCGTCGCGGCGGCGTCGATCACCTCCCACACGTCGATCTCCATCCGCTCGCAGAGCTGCGCGAGCTCGTTGACGAGCGCGATGTTGACGGAGCGGAAGATGTTCTCGAGGAGCTTCGTCAGCTCGGCGGCCTCGGTAGACGAGACCCTGTGGATCGTGTCGAGAGCGCTCTCGTAGAGTCGTGCGGCCGCTTCGGTCGACGCCTCGTCGATCCCTCCCACCACCTTGGTCACGGTCTGCGTGGTGTGGTCGGTGCGACCGGGGTCGATCCGCTCGGGCGAGAACGCCAGGTGGAAGTCGGTGCCCGCGCGAAGCCCGCTGCCTGCTTCCAAGATCGGCTGGACGACCGTTCGCGTCGTCCCGGGGTACGTCGTCGACTCGAGGACGACCAGGTGTCCGGGGCGGAGCCGCGGCGCGATCTCCGCTGCGGCGCTCCTCACGATCGACAGATCCGGCTCGCGCTGCCTGGTCAGCGGAGTGGGAAGCGCGATGACGACGGCTGCGGCGTCGCGGAGCACGTCGTAGTCCGTCGTCGCCGCGAGCCCGCGCTGCTCGATCAGCTCCCGGAGGACGGGCGAGGGAACGTCCTCGACGTGGCTCTCTCCACGTCCGAGGCACGCGACGCGCTCCGCGTCGACGTCGACCAGGACGACGGATCGTCCCGCCTCCGAGAACGTCCGCGCGAGCGGCAGGCCGACGTAGCCCGCCCCGACGATCGCGACGTCGAAGACGGCAGTCTCGGGCTCGACCGTCGTCTCTCCGCGCTCGAGCAGGGCGACGCGAGAGTCCCCGGAGCCGTTCTGCTCGCCCCCGCCGAGCTGCGCTGCCGCGTGCCCCCCGTTGCGAGCGGCACCCGCTCGCCGTGCGCCACCGTCGCCGTTGACTGTCCTGGCGACGGCGACGTGATCGTGCTCCATGCACAGAGGCCCGATGGTCAGCGACGAGCACCCCGGGTGCTCGCATTCTTGAATCACAGGCATGGACTGCCCCTCCCCCGAGGATGGCCCGCCGACTCTGCTCCGCGCGCGAGCCGCCGCAAAATCCCCGCTATCCGACTTTTCGAGCGCCCCGACCGGCAACACGTGCCGATGAGGCTCACCCGCCGCAAGCGCCGCGAAGGTCAATGATCCGCAAGATCACCCTCCCCCTGGTTGATGTGGGTTCGCGGAGGGTAAGGAGGTCTGCCACGCCTGTCAACAGTTCGCCCCGTTGACAATTTGCTCATAGACGAATAACCTCCGGCGGCTGACCGAGAGTCGATGGAAGTCGTGATCTTGCGGATCGCGCTCCAGAGGCGCTTGCGGATCGGTCGGGCCCCTCGTTCGACGGGCGCGAACGCTGCGTGAGCGTCTATCCGGGCGCGCTCCGTGCATCAGGGGACAAGGGGGAGGACGTGGGAACTCGATCGAGACACCTCGATAGGCGGCGGTCGCATGCGCGTATCGCGACCCGGCTTGCAATCGGCGGAGCGGCCCTTGTGGCCTCGGCGGGCGTCGCGTCGGCCGCAGGAGGCCAGGGCAACGGTCATCACGACCGCGTCTCGCACGCCCCCGTCGCCGCCCGCGGCGTGCCCGGAGCAGACGCCCGTGCGGGCTTCCAGCAGCAGGCGCCCAGGAACCTCGGCAGGCTGCAGAAGCCGGCGCCGGGGCGGGCGGCCTCCACCCAGGCCAAGTCCGCGCCACTCGCCGGAAGCTCGGTTCTCGCCGCCGCTGGAGCGGGAGGGTCGTCCTGGCACACGCTCGCCGTGGAGGCGGTCGCGGTGATTCCGCCCCCGCCGGTGATCACGTCGTCACCCACGGCCCCGAGCGTCGCCAGGAGCGCCACGTTCACGTTCACCGACGGCGATCCGACCGCCACCTTCGAGTGCAAGCTCGACAACGCCCGATGGGGCACGTGCTCGAGCCCGATGGTCTACGCCGGCCCTCTCTCGTTCGCGAATCACACGTTCCGCGTACGCGCACGCAACACGGACGGAACGAGCGGTACGACGACGTTCACGTGGCGGATCGTGGCTGTGCTCCCTCCGACCCTCACGGGCCAGCCCCTGAACCCCACCACCGAGCGATCGGCCGCTTTCGCGTTCACCACGCTCCCCGCCACCGCGACGTTCCAGTGCCGACTCGACGGTGCGAGCTGGGCCAGCTGCACGAGCCCGAAGGCCTATGCGGGACCGCTGCCCTACGGCTCGCGCACGTTCCGCGTGAGAGCGGTCAGCGGCTCCACGACCAGCGCGCAGACGACGTACCAGTGGTCGGTGGTGCCTCCGGCGCCGGCGATCACGTCGCAGCCGTCGAATCCCAGCACGAGCACGACCGCGACATTTGCCTTCACGAACACGGGGACGGGCCTCACCTCCCAGTGCAGCCTCGACGGTGCGGCGTTCGCCGCGTGCACGAGCCCGAAGACCTACACGGCTCTCGCGGTGGGCAGTCACACCTTCCAGGTGCGCGCAGTGGGCAACAACGTGCCCAGCCAACCCACGGCCTACACGTGGTCGATCAACGCGTTGGCGCCTCCGCAGCCGACCATCACCCAGCAGCCGGACAACCCGTCGAGCGCCACGAGCGCGACGTTCGCCTTCACCGACACGGCCCCGACGGCGACCTTCGAGTGCAGCCTCGACAACAGCGCGTTCGCCGCGTGCACGAGCCCGAAGACCTACACCGCTCTCGCGGTGGGAAGTCACACCTTCCAGGTGCGCGCAGTGGGCAACAACGTGCCCAGCCAACCCACGGCCTACACGTGGTCGATCAACGCGTTGGCGCCTCCGCAGCCGACCATCACCCAGCAGCCCGACAACCCGTCGAGCGCCACGAGCGCGACGTTCGCCTTCACCGACACGGATTCGGCGGCGACCTTCGAGTGCAGCCTCGACAACAGCGCGTTCGCCGCGTGCACGAGCCCGAAGCAGTTGACCGATCTCGGGAACGGCTCGCACACGTTCCAGGTCCGGGCCACGACCGCTGGTGGAACGAGCAGCCCGGCGAGCTACACGTGGACGATCGCGGCGCTGCGGTTGAAGACCAAGCTGCTCGTGATCTCCGCCGACGGTGGCGAGACGTTCGACTTCGCGTCGAACCCGGACTGCTCGCCCTCGCCCTGCAAGGGCGCCATCCAGACGTACCTCGACCAGGTCGGAGTCCCGTACGACACGCTGATCGCCTCGACCCAGGTGAGCAGCGCAGCCCAGCTGACGTCGATCCTCCAGTCGGCCGACGGCACGACCGGCAACTACTACGGGATCATCCTCGCGACCGGGAACCTGATCAAGCACGACGGGACCTTCGCGAGCGCGTTCGACACGGACGAGTGGAATGCCCTCTGGGCCTACGAGGCGGCGTTCCACGTTCGCCAGGTGACGTCGTTCACCGCCCCGTTCGCGGGCCCGCTCGACTACGGGCTCGACCTCGTCGGCGAGACCGGCAGCACGATCCAGGCATCGCTGACGAACGCGGGCAAGCAGGTCTTCTCGGATCTCAACCCGAGCGCGACCATCACGCTCGCCAACACGTACACGTACCTCGCAAATCCGCGGGACGCGTCGGTGACGCCGCTCGTGACCGACGGCAGCGGCCATGCGATCGTGTCGACCGACAGCTTCGCGGACGGGCGTGAGAACCTCGCTGTCACGACGGGGAACGCACCCTGGCTCTTCCACACGAAGCTCCTGTCGTACGGGATCGTCAACTGGCTCACGAGGGGCGTCTTCCTCGGCAGCCGTCAGGTGACCATGAACGTCGAGGTCGACGACCTGTTGATCGACAGCAACATGTGGGACACGGTCAACAACACGGACCATGACGCCGACCCGCAGAACGGCACCCAGTACCGGCTCGACGGCACGGACTGGCAGAACATCATCGACTGGCAGAACGAGGTCCGCGCGAGCAGCCCGTTGCTCTCCGGCTTCACCCTCGAATGGGCCTTCAACGGCGAGGGTGCCTTCGGCGACCCGCCGAGCTGCGAGCCGATCTACCCGAACAACGAGCTCAATCCTCCGATCACGGAGGACACGTTGACGCCGGCGATCAAGGCGAATCCCGGCGACTTCAACTACGTGACGCACACGTACGACCACCAGAACGTCGACCTGACCAGCTACGCGACGTCGGCTCAGCAGATCCAGTGGAACCAGGCTGCAGCGAGCGCCGCGGGGCTCGGCGGGACGTGCCCGCCCGGCCTCAACCTCGGCTCGCGGTTCGACCCGACTGGCTTCGTGCAACCCGACATCTCGGGGCTGACGAACTCCACGTTCCTGCAGGCCGCCTACGACAACGGCGTCCGGTCGCTGATCACCGACACCTCACAGCCTGCCTGGAACAACCCGAGTCCCAACGCGGGCTTCAAGCTCGGCCCCGGCGGCGGAATTCTCGCGATCCCGCGGCACCCGACGAACCTGTTCTACAGCCTGAGATCGCCGGACGAATGGGTCGACGAGTACAACTGGTTCTACTGGCTGGGGAGCCCGTCGAGCTCGCCGTTCAAGATCTGGCCCGACGAGCAGACCTTCGCGCAGATCGTCGATCACGAGTCGGACAACCTCCTGGGCTACCTGCTCAACTGGGACAGCGACCCGTGGATGTTCCACCAGGCGAACCTCGGTCGGTACAACGGCGACAGGTTCCTCCTCGCCGACCTGCTCGATGCGATGTTCGCGAAGTACCTGGCGGTGTACAAGCTGCCGGTCCTGAGCATGTCGCAGGGGGAGGTTCGGCAGGTGATGTCCGACCGCATGGCGTACGACTCGTCGGGCGCCGAGGGGACCCTCGTCCCGTGCCAGAGCCTGACCGTCACGGTCCAAGCCGCCGCGGCGGTCCCGATCACGGGGCTGACCGCCGGCACGACGGAGACCTACGGTGGTCAGCCGATCTCGAGGGTGCAGGTCAGCCCGGGATCGCCCGTGACGATCCCGGTCAGCTGCTAGTCGAGATGGCCACTGTCACTGATCGCGCCCGGGCCCGCAGGGGCCCGGGCGCCCATCGCCCATCGCACCGCACGTTCGCACCGATGTCGACACGCACTGCGCAGCCGCACCGCAGGGCCAAGGGGAGGGGATTGAGATGACGGTCAGCGGTCGCGCCCGCAGATTGGGAAAGGCAAGCCAGAAGCGCGTTCTCATCACAGGAGGTGCCGGGTTCATCGGAAGCCATCTCGCGGAGGCCCTGCTCGAGCGGGGGCACTGCGTGACGGCGCTCGACAACCTGAGCACCGGCACCACGAGCAACATCTCGCACCTCGACAGCGAGCGTCATTTCGAGCTTCGCGAAGGCGACATCGCAGACCGCCGGCTCGTGGAGACGCTCGTCGAGGAGAACGATGTCGTGTTCCACCTCGCGGCGGCAGTCGGCGTCACGCTGATCCTCGCCGATCCGATCGAGAGCTTTCGCACGAACGTCCTCGGCACGGAGACCGTGCTGGAGGCGGCGGCGCAGAGCGGCACCAAGATCCTGATCGCTTCGACCTCGGAGGTCTACGGCAAGGTCGCGCGTCTGCCGCAGCGCGAGGACGACGACGTCCTGCTCGGCCCGACGTCCTACAGCCGGTGGTCGTACGCGGCCGCGAAGATGATGGACGAGTTCCTCGGGCTGGCACACGCGCGGCGCGGGTTGCCGGTCGTCTGTTTCCGCCTGTTCAACACGGTCGGGCCGCGCCAGACCGGTACGTACGGCATGGTCGTGCCCCGCTTCGTCGAGTCGGCACTCCGCGGCGAGCCGCTGCGCGTGCACGGCGACGGGCTCCAGTCGCGCTGCTTCCTCCATGTGAAGGACGCAGTGGATGCGATCCTGCGACTCGAGCGGACCACGCGCGCGGTCGGGCAGGTCTTCAACATCGGCTCCACCGAGTCGATCACGATCCTCGACCTCGCGCACCGGGTGATCTCCATGGTCGGCAGCAACGGCGAGTCGCCGGCCACGATCTCCTTCGTCCCGTACGCGCAGGCGTATCCGAGCGGTGGGTTCGAGGAGATCCCCGCGCGGCAGCCCGAGATCGCCAAGATCCGCTCGTACACGCGCTGGCGGCCGAAGCTGAGCCTCGAGGACATCCTCCGTGACGTGATCGCGGCCCACGAGGTCGCGCGCACGGCTCCGATTGCGGAAGAGCTCCTGGTTCCGGCGATCGCGTAGAGCATCCACTCGGCGGGGCGCCGGTAGCGAGCGCCTCGCCGGGAGCGGCGACGGGACGCTCCCCCCGTTCCTCGCCCGACGCCATCCCTCGGCGACGCCCCCCATCGCCGCCGGGGGATGGCACCCCAGCCGCTCGCCGTTCGGGGTACTGCGGACGAGGGGCCAACTCACCCCTTATGGGGCACGGGGAAAGCCGCCACAGGGCCGATAGGCAACGAATGGCTCGCCGTCCGCGCACCTGGGTACTGGCGCTCGTCGCGCTCGGCCTGGTCGTGGGGCTCGGTCAGGACCACTCCCCGCGTGCTGCAGTGGACGACTGCAGACCGAGGCGTGCGTGCACCGACCCCACGAAGCCCGCGGATCTCACGGCGACGACGGTCGACACGACGCAGATCGCGCTGTCGTGGTCGCCGTCGGATGCGTCACGCGCCTCGATCAGCGGGTACCGCGTCAACGTCGACGGCGATCGCGCCGGCTTCGTCACGACGACGCAGTACGCGGTCACCGGCCTCCGGTGCGGGACCACTCATGCCTTCACGGTCGTCGCCGTCGACAGCCGCGGCCGGCGCTCGGCGGCCGCGAGGACGAGCGGCTCGACAGCCCCCTGCCCGGCACCACCTCCGCCCCCGCCCGCGTCGCCTCCGCCTCCTCCGCCACCGCCACCGCCGCCACCCCCGCCGCCGCCGCCACCCCCGCCTCCTCCG
>Ga0207428_10002872_pt1 | contig 17076 bp, 17 predicted proteins | sample RhiMethybrSRZTD1_FD_187600 | JGI IMG/M metagenome (GOLD analysis project Ga0207428, IMG submission 187600) | Populus rhizosphere microbial communities from Tennessee, USA - Rhizosphere MetaG P. TD hybrid SRZTD1 (SPAdes) (version 3) | ecosystem: Host-associated > Plants > Roots > Rhizosphere >...
GAGGAACAGCAGGATCAGGCAGGCGATGGGGATCGGCCACAACTCGTTGCTGAGCCACGCCAGCGCCCGTCCGGCCGGGAGCGCCCCGGGCTCGGCCACCAGGGCATGGAGCGCATAGACCTGGCCGAAGGTCGCGAGCCCGAGCGCGAACCCGGCTGCGAGGAAGATCCAACCGATCGCGTTCTTGGGTTGCTTGTTGATGATCACGATCGCGAGGATCGGGACACCGAGATTGGTGGCCGCGTCGAGTACATCGGCCGTGCTCCAGGACCCGACGTTGTCCGGCAGGACGACTCCGCGGTCGACGAACATCAGGACCAGCGTGCCGGCCATCAGCAGGAGCGAGCCGATGCCGATCGCCCAGGCCAGCCTGCGCGCCGTGTAGGTACTCATCGCCCTCGATTGTGCTCCCTCTGCCCTGGAGCCGTGAAGAGGGAAGCCTCCCCGGAGAGTAAAGTCGGATGTCCACCGTGGACACGACCAGCAGAGCGACGAGCACGGGGCTTCGCGGAGCGGAGACGCCTCGAAGGCTCGGAGACGCCGAACCCCACCGCCGGCCGTCCGGAGAGCCACCCCCCCTTCCACACGAGCTGGGGCGGTCGGGTCGGTTCCTCCTGTTCGTGCTCGGCTACTTCGTCCTCGCGGTCGTGGGGCTCATCATCTTCCCGACGGTCGAGCAGTTCTTCGAGAAGTGGGACCACACGCGACAGCTCTGGTTGACGGATCTGCGCCGGCCGTGGCTCACGGACGTCTCGCAGGTCGTCAACTGGTTGGCCGCCGCCTGGACGATCCGCGTCCTTCGTTGGTCGGTGATCCTGGTCCTGGTCTTCTTCCGCCGGTGGCGGCACCTGTTCGTGTTCCTCGGGGCGATCGTCACGACCGAGATCGTCACATACGTCAGCGCGAGCATCATCGCCAGGCCGCGCCCGTTCGGCATCCCGATCCTGGCCGCCTGGCAGGGATACTCGATGCCCTCGCGCCCGGTCGCGGGTCTCGCCGTGACCACGGTCGGTCTCGCGTATGCCCTCGTGATACCGGGCCGGCCTCGTTCGATCGCCAAGTGGGTGATCGGATCGGTGCTCCTGCTTGTGTGCCTTGCCCGCGTATACCTGGCCGTCGATCACCCGAGCGACGTGGTCGCCGGTGGGCTCTTCGGCATCGCGGTCGCCGTCGCGATGTTCCGATGGTTCGCGCCGAACGACATCTTCCCGGTGACGTACTCGCGCGGCAAGGCCGCGCATCTCGACGTGGGCGGTCGCCGCGGCGAGGCGATCATCTCGGCGATACGGGACCAGCTCGGGCTGGACGTGCTCGACATCAAGCCGGTCGGCCTGGAGGCCTCGGGCGGGTCGACCCCGCTGCGGATCCGCATCGCGAGGGACCGGAGCGGGCCGGAACGCTACGTCTTCGCCAAGCTCTACGCGAAGAACCACGTTCGGGCCGATCGCTGGTACAAGCTCGGGCGCACGATCCTGTACGGGGCGCTCGAGGACGAGACGCCGTTCCAGTCGGTCCGGCGGTTCGTCGAGTACGAGGACTACACGCTGCGCATCCTGTTCGAGCTCGGCGCGCCCACGCCCAAGCCGTACGGCATCGTGGAGATCACGCCCGAGCGCGAATACATGATCGTGATGGAGTTCTTCGAGGGCGCGGTGGAGATCGGCGACGCCGAGATCGACGAGGCCGTCGTCGACCAGGGCATGGCGCTGATCCGGACGCTGTGGGACGCCGGGCTCGCCCATCGCGACATCAAGCCGGCGAACCTGATGGTCCGCGACAGCGAGCTCAAGCTGATCGACGTGTTCTTCGTGCAGGTGCGGCCTTCGCCGTGGCGTCAGGCGGTCGATCTGGCCAACATGATGCTCGTCCTCGGACTGCGTTCGGACGCCGAGACCGTCTACCGCCACGCGCTCCGGTACTTCAGCGAAGACGAGATCGCCGAGGCCTTCGCGGCGACGCGGGGCGTCGCCAGCCCCACACAGCTCCGCACACAGCTCAAGCACGACGACCGGGACCTGCTGGCGCAGTTCCGCGCCCTCGTGCCTGCCCGCGAACCGATCACGATCCAGCGCTGGAGCGTGCGCCGGGTCCTGCTGACCCTTGCGGTCGCGATGGCCGCGTTCCTCGCGCTCGGCTTCGTCGTGAGCAACTGGACGGCCTTCTCCTGAGGCCGTCCGGGGGCTAGGGCCCGAACGCCTCGATCTGCCCGTCGATCCACTCGGGGTCGTCCTCGAGCAGCGCGCGGTACGCCATGTACTCCTTGTTCTGCTCGGGGGAGGCGGCATTCTTCTTGTAGGACGCCTCGTCCTCGAACACCGCGAGGAGCCAGACCTCGTCGTCGCGCTGATCCGGGATCACCACGTACGAAGCCTTGTAGCCCTCGACCTGGCGCTGCGCGCTCGGGTCCATGGACGCCCGGAGTGTGTCCAGGTTCTCCTTCCTGACCTTCATGCGAGCGAGCGTGCCGTACATGCCGTCTCCCTTCTTCCGACGTCCGTCGGCTCAGGATTTGAGCACCGTGGCCAGGTCCTGCACTTGAACCTCGGGGGTCCCGGGTCGGAACGCGGCGTAATCCATCGCGACGCATCGTAGCCCGCAGGGGGGCGCGGCTGGACCGGCCCTCAGGCGTGCGGGCATACTCGCCCGTTCGACGAGAGGAGACCGCCCGCATGGAGCGCAAGCTCTGGACGCCGTTACGCGATCGGAACGTTCGCCTCCTCATCACCGGCCTGGGTCTGTCGCAGGTCGGAGACTGGCTCTACAACGTGGCCCTGATCGTGTTCGTGCTGGAGCGGACGGGCTCGGGCACGTGGGTCGCCGCGGCGGGGATCGTGCGCCTGCTTCCCTACGTCGTGTTCGGCACGATCGGCGGGATGATCGCCGATCGCTGGCCGCGCCGGCGGACGATGATCCAGTCGGACATGATCCGCGCGGCGGTCATGTTCACGCTGACGGCGGTCGCCGCGCGGGATGGGTCCCCCCTGGCGGCGATCCTGCTTTCGGGGATCGCGACCACGTTCTCCGTCGCCTACAGCCCCTGCGTGAACGCGGCGATCCCCCGGATCGTGAACGAGGACGACCTCTCGATCGTCAACACGCTGTCGGCGACCGTCACGAACCTCAGCTACGCGCTCGGGCCGGCGCTCGGCGGCGTCCTGTTGATCCTCGGATCGCCGACGGCCGCGTTCGCGGTGAACGGCGCCACGTTCCTGATCTCGGCCGTGCTCACGCGCGCGATCCGAGCGGATCTGGGTCCGGACGCAGATCGCCTGGCCGGGGTCCCGGTCGCCGCCGGCCCCTCCTCCGACGTCCTCGAGGGGTTCCGCGCGCTCACGTCGAGCACCTTCGTGATCGCGCTCGTCGTGACCCAGGTGGCGACCAACGTCCTGTACGGGATGGAAACGGTCCTGTATGCGCTCACCTCGACGCAGCGGCTGGGGATGGACGTCGACGGGGTGGCCTTCCTCTACGCGGCGATCGGGGTCGGCGGCATCGCGGCGGCGGGGCTGGCGCATCGCCTGTCGAGACGCTCCGAGGCCGGGCTGGTGCTCGCCGTCGCGACGGTCCTGTGCGGGCTCCCGATGGCCACGATCGCCGTCGTGAGCGAGCCGTCGGTCGCGCTGTTGGTGCTGCTGATCGAGGGCGCCGCGATGATCGTGGTCGACGTCCTAGTCGTGACGTCGCTGCAACGACTGCTCGGCGCGGATGTGCTCGGGCGCGCGTTCGGGACCCTCGACGCCCTGATCGTCGCCGGCATCCTCGCGGGATCGGCCCTCGCGCCGATCCTCGTGGCCACGGCGGGCCTGCAGGCCGCGCTGCTGATCGGCGGGGGGATGATGGCCCTCGCCGGCCTGGCGGTCCTGGTGCAGGCCAATCAGATCGACCGTTCGATCGAGGCCTACGCCGGACCGCTGCGCGAGGGCGTCACGACCCTGCGTCGTCTCGCGATCTTCCGAGGCGCCTCGCGCGCGACGCTCGAACACGTGGCAGAAGTCATGCGCGAGGAACCGGTCGGCGCCGGGACCGTCGTGATCCGCCAGGGGGACGTCCCGGGCGACCTGTTCGTCGTGATCGAGGGCACGCTCCGGGTCTCGGCCTCCGCGCCCGAGGGCGAACAGATCGTTGCGGAGCTGGGTCCGGGCGACTACTTCGGCGAGATCGGGCTCCTTCGGCAGGTCCCCAGGGTCGCCACGGTCCGCACCTCGACCCGGTGCCGCCTGTACCGGATCCCCGGGCAGGAGTTCCTCGAGATCCTGTCCCAGGGCGCCGTCCGGTCGCGCACCATGACGCGTGCCGCGCAATCCCGGCTGGCCGAGTTGCCGACGGAGCCGGGAAGCGGCTACGACGATCGGCGGATAGACCCCGAACGCAACCGCTGATAGGTTCCCGCGGATGCGCGTGGCCTTCTCCTACAACGTCCGTCATGAAGGTGCAGGGTTCGACGAGGTCTCCCAGGCCGAGGCCGAGTTCGACGAGCCGGCGACGATCGCGGCGATCCACGAGGCGATCGAGGCCAACGGGCACACCTGCATCGATATCGAGGCCGATGAGGACGCGTTCGAGACCCTGCGCGGGTTGCGGGACTCGATCGATCTGGTCTTCAACATCGCAGAGGGACGGCGCGGCCAGTCACGCGAGGCGCAGATGCCGGCATTGCTCGAGATGCTGGACATCCCGTTCTCGCATTCGGGCTCGCTCACCCACGCGATCGGGCTCGACAAGGCCCTCACGAAGAAGGTGTGGCGGTTCCACGGTCTGCCCACGCCCCGGTTCCTCGTGTTCGGCGACGGGGCGGGCGAGAACGTCGTCGACGCTCTCCGCTTCCCGGTGCTCGTCAAGCCCAACGCCGAGGGCTCGAGCAAAGGCCTGTTCAACGGGAACCTGATCGAACACCCGTCCGATCTGCTCGCCAAGGTGGAGGAGATCCGGTCGCTCGTCGACGGCTCGATCCTGGTCGAGGAGTTCATGCCGGGGCGCGAGTTCACGATCACGCTCATGGGAAACCCGGCGTTCGGCGACCCGCTGATCGCCCTGCCGATCTGCGAGCAGAACTTCGACGCGTTCCCGCCGGATCTCGCGCACTTCGCCTCATACGAGGTGAAGTGGTTCTTCGAGGACAGCGTGGCCGGGCGCGACGCCTGCGTCTGCCCCGCCGACCTGACACCGTCCCTGCAAGACGAGATCGAGCAGCTCGCGATCCAGGCGTTCACGTCGCTCGGGTGTCGCGACGTGGCACGTGTCGACCTCCGGATGGACCGCGTCGGGAACCCACAACTGCTGGAGATCAACACGTTGCCCGGCATGTATCACGACCCGCTCGCGACCTCGTACTTCCCGCTCGCAGCCCGCGCCGCGGGATGGGACTACACGCGGATGATCGGCGAGATCCTCGATCGCACCATCGCCAGGATCGAGGCGGCGTCCGACGGCTCGGGTGGGATCGACCTCGCGGGCCGGGAGGCCTCCGGCGTCATCTCGTGATAGGGGCGGAGCCGTGGGTGAACGTCTGTTTGCGCGCCGTCCGGTCCTAGGGTCGCCCCAATGAGGGAGTGGCCTGCTGGGCCAAGCGGTGCCGGCTGCTACACGGGGCCAAGGAAGAAGTACAGCCCGCGTCTCTCAACGAGTTGCGCCAGATGGCCAATCAACCGGCCCAGCCTCTCGGATACCTTCCCCGCCTCGAGCACGGGTCCACCGAACCGGACCGTCCTCACACCGTCTTGATCCAGATGCTGCTCGACGGCATCGATAATGCCCTGAGCGTCAGCAGGTGCGAACGCGTCGGCATCGGTCACGTCGATCCTGACCTCGCTGTTCCTGCGCGCGACCGTCCAGCCTGAGGAAGTCATCGATTCGTCCTCCTGCACTTGCCTTACCCAGGCCCATGAACTGGCCCAAACGCTTATGAGGACATTCGGTCCGCCTGGATCACCCACGCTTCAGGTTTCACCCTCGCGTCGATGACCTCCAGGACTCGCAGGACGTGGAACGGCGGGTTGCAGATGACGACGCGTTCCCCAGTCTGTCGGTAGGTGCGGGTCAGCACCCGGACCCCGCTGCTATCGATGAAGTCGAGTTGGGCCATATCGATGACCACCGGTCTCCCGGGCTTCATGATCTCGGCAACCGCTTCCTCGAGTTGCTTCGCTGTGGCCATGTCCAACTGGCCCCCGAGCAAGATCGACCCGTCGCGATCGGTCTCAACCTCGAGAGGGCTCGGGTTTCTTTCCCCGGGAAAGTCCTGAGCCGAGCTGTCGGGTGTCGCACCCGCGACGAAACCGTTGCAGTCGCAAACGGAGAACAAGCACCTCTCGTTGCCACTGTTCGCATGCACGAACTCGGAGTGCCCACAGGTCGCGCAGAAGACGACCAAGGCTTCCTCGATCTCAGTGCGGTCGTGAGCTTCGTTTGGCCACGTCACGCTCGGACCGTAAGCCGGATGGGGGAGCGCCACATCGGCCGAAGGCCGCTTTAGTCACCCACCGAAAGTCCTAGATGATGTACAGGGCCATCGGCCCCGGTCCGCCTCCCGCCGCATCCCGACCAGCAGCGCCCGCAGGTCCGATCCTCCTCGCAGTCGATCGGCAACTCCCCGAACTCGCGCGTCTTGGGATCGCGATCGTGACAGCAGGCGAGGACGGCCCGAAGGCTGACGGTGACTCTCCGTTGGGAGGACGGAAGCGGCCCACGGACAACGAAGACGCGAGTGTCGATCCTCTGGCGCCCCCTGGGCCCCCTACGTTCGCACCGTATTCGCACTTCGGGGATGTCTGCCGCCCTCATTTCGACGAAAGGGCCTCTGACCAGCGCGCCGGGAGGGAGTCGAACCCCCAACCTTCTGATCCGTAGTCAGATGCTCTATCCATTGAGCTACCGGCGCGGATCATCCAGCCTAGCACCGCCCGGAAGGGCCACTCGAACGCGGGAACATCACCGGAGCGGATAGGCTCGGTCCATGGTCCATGAGCCGAGCGCCGACACGGTCGAAGTGTGCCCCGAGCACCCGAGCTGCATCCGGGTGTTCAAGCGCTATTCGAGCGACCAGATGGGGCCGCTCACCGGGTGGTGGCACCTCGTGTGGGACCAGGCGGCCTCGCAGTGGAACATCACGGATCCGGCCGGCGGCGATCGTTACGTGGTCGTTCAGCAGGCCGATGCACCCTATCCGCCGGCTGCCCTGACCACGGGCGTCCCCGGGCTCGGTTTCGAGGCCATCGTGGCCGCGATCCAGGAGCAGGGGCTGTTCCCGCCGTAGCCGGCGCTACCGGGCGCTGAACCCCCGGAGGTCGATCCCCGAACCCCGAAGCGCCACCACGAGCTCAGACGCCCACGGATGCTCCTCCAGGCTGAGCTCGCGCGGGTTGCGGATGCGGAACCGCGCTTCGTCGCCGTCGAGGCGAACGACGTAGCGCGCCCTGAAGCGCCGGAGGATCCGGCGGACCGCGGCCTCATCGGGGGCAGCAACACTCACCCGGATCGCGCCCGGCCATCCGGGGTCGGCGAACGCCGCCCGCCTGGCCCGTTCGACCGCGCGCTCGTACGCGGCCTCGTCCATCGTTGCGGGGCGGACGGGGTCGGGGCCGAACACCGCGTTCCACAGGATCTTTCGCGATCCCTCCATGTGCCCGTCGAAGAAGGGGTCGCTCGGCATCAGCACGACCCGGCCGTCGCGGGCCGCCTCGTCGATCACAGCCGGCTTGCCGAACAGCTCGCGTTCGCCCGACGCGATGCCCGAGACGTAAAAGCCGTCCTCCGGCCCGCGGGGGAATCTCACCGGCGCCGTGTTGCCCGACCATTCGCTGATGACGTCATCGCTGTCGAACATGATCCAGCACGTCCGGCCGATCCCCTCGGCCAGCGGATGCTTCTGGTCGAGCTCGACGCGGACGACGCTCCCCGGGATGTCGGCGACCGCGTCCCGCATGATCGCGGTTGTAAGCCCGAGCGCCTGCGCCAGCTTCGCGCCCCCGCCCTTGAACCCCACGTAGCGTCCGCCGCTGCGGACCCACTCCTTGATCGCGTCCGCGCCGTCGTCGCCCAGGCGACGGAGCGCCGTCGGCCAGTCGCCACCTGGCACGATCAGCACGTCGAGATCCGCCAGGCCGCCGCCGGCGATATCCGCGGCCTCCAGGTACGTGTACGACACGCTCCATCGGTCGAATAGCCACTGCGTCGGACCGAACGACTCTTGCGCGAACCCGCCGTCGGACATCCGGTACAGGCCGATCGCCGGGGGGCCGGACGGGATCGGCAACGGCCCCGGCTCGGGTTCGAGCGGCAGGAGCGTGGCGTCGGGCTGGAGCCTGCGTCCGGACGAAAACACCTGCAGGTTCATGCTCAGCGGGAAGCTCCAACCCGACAGCCCATACGTGTAGCGGGTGGGGCAGTACGGCTTCTCGCCCATCACCGCCTCGATCCAGTGCTTCTGGCGCTGTGCCATCGGAACCCAGACCGTGCCCGCCGGCAGCGTGCGCCGTGACCGCTCCTTTGCCGGTGTCGCCAACTCGTGCGCGTCGTCCACCACGAGTTCTTCGTCGAGCCGGTACACATCGACATCCATGCGCTGCAGCCGCCGAACGAGCAGCGAAACCTCGGCGGTCGTCCTCGGGGTGTCGACGACGAAGTAGTGCCGGAGCGGATCCGTGGGCACCGGCGAAAGCACCTTGAGGTAGGGCTTGAAGTAGCGCTTGTTGGGTTCAAGCATGCCGGCGCGGCCCTCGTTCACCGATTCCACGCCGGCGTCGTGCCACTCGCGCAGAACACGCTTGCGGTGGTTGGTGAGCTCCCACAGGCACGCCCACTGGATGCCGAGCTGCCGCCCGAATCGGCGATCGAGCGGCGCGCCGTTGAACACCTCGATCGTCATGCCCACGCCGTTGAACCCGAGCGACGTAATCGTGTCGTTGAACTGCGGCGCGAAGAAGTCGTACACGCCGCCGTGGAAGAAGCCGTCGCCGCGGCGGTGCATGAACCGCTCCATCGCGGGCCCGTACAGGTCGGCGATCTGGCCCATCACGGATTCGGGCACCTCGTGGTGGCAGGGGTCGGCGGTCGGCGGGAAGAACGACCGCCAGTATCCGAACTCGTGATGGTCCGTCAGGAAGACGGGCGGGTACGTACGCAGGAGCTCGACGCGGTCGTCGGTCTCGACCTGGATCCGAGCGAACAGGTCGCGGTTGAGGTCAAACCCGTACGCATTGCGCCGCTCCTCGGCCTCGCGTCCGTCGGGGTTCTGCACCGGGATCACGACGATGACGAGGTTGGCGAGCATGGTCTCGACCACGCAGTCGTCTCGGTCCGCCAGCTCGTACAGGAGCTGGAGCGCCGCGTCGCCGCCGCTCTCCTCGGACCCGTGCACGTTGGCCTCGATCCAGGCGAATGCCGGGGTCGTTGCCACCAGCTCGTTCACGCGGGTACGGGATGTCTTGGGGTCGCGGATCTGGAGGTTCGCTTCGCGTACCGCCTCGAGCCCGGAGTCGGTGACGTTGTCGGGGTGACCGACGATCGCGTAGCGGATCGTGCGTCCCTGCACGCTGGTCCCCACCACGCCGTCGCGAACCCGATCGCTCGCCGCGACCGCCTGAAGGTAGGCGTTCGCCTCGTCGGAGCTGACCTCGCGGTCGATGCCGATCTGGAAGCCGAGCACGCTCTGCGGATCCGGGACGACGCCCATGAAGCTGGGGGTGGTGCCGTAGAGGCTGCATCCGTCGGCCGCCCTGGCCGACCCCGCCTTCAGGATCGGTGACGCGGCCGCGATCGTCGCCGCGGCGCCCTGCAGAAACCGCCGGCGGTCGAACGGATACCGCTCGGTCGGATCCCAATCACGGCGTCTTCTCCCCACGACTCCTCCCTCTGCCGAACATGAGCGATGCCTGTCCTATCACGGACGTCGCGGTATCCGCCGAGCGGACGTGTCCGCTAGCTGCGCGGATCGGTCTGCCGGGCGACCTCGGCCGCCTCGCCCTCCCGCTTGGCGACCACGAGGAATCGATCGTTCTCGGACACGACGTCCTCGATGTCTGCGATCAGGTGGGTCCGCTCGATCATGAACGTCCGGGGGTCCGAGCGGACCTCCTCGTACTCCAACTTGGTCACCCTGAGGAAGACGTCGCACTCGGCCAGGCCGCACTCACACACGATGCTGAGGTCGGTGTCGAGCGGATGAGAGCCGTAGGACTCCTCGATGCGCTCGTTGATCTCGCGCGCGTTCGTCTCGTTGCGCGCCACCCGCTCCTCCCGGAAGTCCATCCGCCGATGATAGGCGCGACGTTCCGAGCGGTCGATGCCGGTGCCAGGATCGGAGCGGAGGGACCCACCGGCGAGGGGTGAGTCCTCCGTTCCTCAGATCAGGTATCGGCGGCCGGGCCGGGTTGCGTGCGGAGATCCCTGCGCTGAGGAGGAGAGGCCTACCCGACCGGCGTTTGCCCCCAGGAGTTCAGGACCACGAGGAGACCGGCGATCACGGCGGCGCACATCCCCCCAAGGAGGGCCGTCCTCACGCCACGTGGAACGTGCTCCCACACGCTCAGGAGACGCTCCCACCACTTGTCTTCCCCAAGGCCCAATAGGTCGTCCACGATGCCTCCTCGGAACTTCGGCTCACCTACCGTCTAGGTATCGGCGGACAGTTCGGAACCTTCAGTCCCGCTTCGTCGAGCCATACCCGCTCGTCGGGATGTCAGCGAAGGAAGGGCCGCAGACGAACCGTCGAGCGTGCCTTGACGCTCCGGTGGGGCAGGCCTAGCGTCGTGAGCGTGAAGAAGGTCGTGGCGGTGCTGGTCTTGGGCTACGTCACGCTCGCTCTGTACTACCGAGCTAGGGAAGCAGCGGGCCTGGTGACGTGCGACTGCTACCCCGACTGTTGGTGCAAGAAGCCCGGGCTGAGCCTCTTCCGATGGGTCTTCCCTCGTTACCACCACAACCCCGGGATCGGGGCCTGGAGGGAACAGCATGCAGAGGAGTCGAGGTAGCGATGGCGACGATGACACAGGGGCGCAGACGCTGCACCGGGTCGCACAGAGGCCGCTTCGGTGGTCGGGTCTTGTGGTCGCGTGTCAGGGCACTCCTGAGCGGACGCCGATCGGGGTGCGATTGGAGCCCACCCGGCTACCTCGACCTGCCGCCGGATGCACCTGTCCGTGAACCTCGACGGCCCGGTCCCTTGTCGGGCGCGGGAGCGGCCGCCCTGCCTGAACCGAACGGCATCGCGTAGCGCTTACCGGCGGTTGCCGACCGTCGCGTCGAGACGTCGTTCCCCGTGGTAGTGCTGCCCACATCCCGATGCTGCCTCGTTCGGATCCGATCCCTGCAGCCGCACGGGAGCTCGGAGCGCCCGATACGTGGGGCTCCCCGACCAAGGGACGAGCTCGTGCCGTCTCTCTCCCGCTTCAGGCAGCGCATCCTCGTGGCCGGTTACCTGCCGGCCAGGATCGCGATCCCGGCGAATACGAACGCCCGGAACGGGTATCAGCCCGACTGTCCGACGGAAGGGAGCAGGCATGGAACTGATGTTGGCGGCGAAATCCTGTGGCGGCGGCGTGACGACGATCCTTTGGATCATCGCGGCGATCCTGGTCATCGCCGGCATCGTGACGCTGCTCCGAGGGGCTGTGGTCGGCGGCATCGTCCTGATCATCGTCGGGCTGCTGATCGGTCCCGGGGGCGTGAGCATCTTCTGCTGACGCTCCTCGAGGGATGGGCGCTTCGCATCCGGCGACCCTCCCGCCGAAACAGCCGCCCGCGAGGGTTGGGGAACGCGGGCGTCTCCGGGTCGTACCCTTGACTCGCGCATAGGAACGAACCGGAGGCTCTGCTATGGAGGAACGAAGACGCTCGGGAGGGTCGCGCTCCTCCCCGAGGACGCGATTCGTCATCGGGTGCGTATTGGTCGGGCTCGGCGTGGTCGTCGGCATCATCGCGGCGCTTCTCAGCTAGGCGGCGTCGTTGTGCTTTCGACCCTTACGGCCACCACCTGCGGAGACGACAGGATCCGAACCTGCGAGGTTGCTCAATACCCCCGAAGAGCGTTGGGCTCGACCTCGAGCAGGTCTAGGCGTTCGGCCGCGGCTCACACCGCGTTGACGGCAGACTCAGCGGAGAAGACTCAGTGTGCGAAGGAAGGACACGGGAGCGAGATGGGGGCCTACATCCGCGATCATGAGGTCCAGCTGTATCGGCGATGAGAGGATGAGACATACCGTCTTGATCGCCGTGCTCATCCTCGCCACCCCTGCCCTGGCCGCGACGTGGCACGAGATCGAGGGCACTGCTGCCGCGGACCACCTCCGCGGGACCGGCGCGTCCGACCGTATCCACGGCCTTGAAGGAAACGACGTCTTGCTCGGAAGGGCGGGGGCTGATCGGCTGGTGGGCGGACCCGGGGACGATGTGCTGATCGGAGGACCAGGCCAGGACACGCACATCTGTGGCGGCGGCGAGGACGTGGTGGTCCTCCGCCGCTCCCGCTATCCCGAGAAGATCGGCGACGGGTGTGAGGCGGTGATCTTCGACAGCTGAGGGCAGTGTCGGTCGGGGTCCTTCGAGAGGCGGACCAATCGAACGAGGGCGGCTCGAAGCCAGCACCGCGCACACCTACGACATTCGTGCAGACGAAGTGGTCGTTCAGCGGATGACCCCGCGCCCCCAGATTGCCGACAGTATCTGCATGAGGGCCGAGATCGACATCCCGCCCAGCCGCACCCTCGCATCCACCCTGGAGTACTGCGTCGCGTGCGAACACTCGTTGTTCGTGCACAGGGACAACGAAGAGCAGAACTGCCTCTATTCGACGTGTTCATGCCCCAGCTTCACGAGAGCCACCGCATAACAGAGTCCGAACGCGGGCCTTTTCCCCCTCCTTTCGACCACCCGCGATCGGTCGCCGGAAGATCAGGGGACGGCGAGATACGCAGCAATCCCCTGATCCTCTGGCTTCTTTCAGTCGACGTACCGTGTGGCATGACCGACAACTCGTTCAAGCAGCAGGACTCCTCGTCGACTGCCAGGAGGACCCAACGCTTCGAGCGGTGTTGGGCATACCGCTTGTGCACTTGCCGTCGCCCTTACGGCCATCACTTGCGGAGACGACAGGATTCGAACCTGTGAGGGAGCTCAACACCCCCTAACCGCTTAGCAGGCGGCTGCTTTCGGCCACTCAGCCACGTCTCCGGGGCGATTCTACGGAAGGCTCAACCGATAGGCTCGCAGCCGTGCCGGACATCGTCGTCGTGGGCGGCGGGATCATCGGGACGGCTTGCGCGTACGAGCTCGCGCGCGCCGGCGCGCAGGTCACGCTCCTGGAGCGGGACGAGCTGGCGGCGGGCGCCTCCGGCCGGAACCTGGGCTACCTCGACACCTCGAAGGACAAGATCCTCGCACCGCTCGCCCGCCGGAGCCTGGAGCGCTACGCGGAGATCGCGTCCGACCCGCCCATCCCGTTCTTCCTGGACCCCGAGCCCCTGGGCACCCTCGCCGTCACGATCGACGCGGACGAGGTCGAGGACCTGCGCGAATGGGTCTCGGCGGCGGGGGCGGTGGGCGTGGAGGTCGAACGTGTCGACGAGCGGATCCGCGAGCTCGAGACCGAGCTGTCCCCCGACCTGCTCGAGGCCTACCTGCTGCACGAGGGTCACCGCGTCGACCCGCTCGCGCTGACGGTGTGCTTCGGGGCGCTCGCGAGAGGTGCGGGCGCCTCGATCAATCATCACGCGCCGGCCAGACGGCTCCTCGAACGCGGGGACAGGATCGCGGGCGTCGTGACGGACGACGCCGTGCTCGAGGCGGATGCCGTCGTGCTCGCCGCGGGGCCGTGGTCGCCCGCGATCGCGCGCCCAGCCGGCGTGTCGCTGCCGATCGTCTCGGCGCGCGGGTGGCTCGTCCACGTCATGCCCGAGCGTCCGCTGTTCCGCCACTGGATCCAGAGCGGCGCCCGTCGCCTCTACGCCGGAGAGCTCGATTACGCGGCCGAACCCGGCCCGCTCTCGCTCACGCTTCGGGAGTTCGGCGACGCCTCCGAGGCCCAGGAGGTCTCGCCGATGATCCAGCCGGCGCCCGACGGCTCGGTGCTCACCGGGACGTCGCGCGAACCGTCGTTCGCGACCGACCCGTTCGACCTGGACGTGCCTCGAATGGTCGCGAGCCGGGCTGCGCGGCTCGTGCCCGCGCTCGCCGAGGCGCCGGTGCTCGCCACCTGGTCCGGGGTCCGGCCGGTCTCGCCGGACGAGCGGCCGATGCTCGGGCGGGTACGCGAGGGCCTGTTCGTCGCGACCGGCCACGGTTCTGAGGGCGTGATCCTCGGGGGCGCGAGCGCCGAGCAGCTGGCCGCGCTCGTGCTGGGGACCGAGACACCCTTCGACAACGCGCCCTTCGACCCGGCGCGGTTCGGCTAGGTCGTCGAGCCGGGCCCTCGTCCGTGCCGGGCGAGGATCTCGAACGTCCGGTCCAGCGGCAGCGCATGCAGGACGTGACCGTCCCTCCCCACCGTGGTCTCGGCCGTGAACAGCGCGTTGACGACCGCCTCCTCGACGGCCTCGACGGTGGCGGCGAACAGCGGGTTGTACACGTCGGGCGATTCCGGGGTCGGCCCATCGAGCACCGCGCGGACGGCAACGGTCCCGTCCTCCGACTGCAGCGGGATCCGGTTGGCCGTCGAGAACGCGATCATCAGCTCGCCCGATCCGTTGTGGCCGGTCGAACCCATCCGCCCGAGCCCGAGCCCGCCCCGAACGGCGAGCCGCCGGATCTGGTGCGGCACCATCGGCGCGTCCGTCGCCAGGACCACGATCGCGGACCCCTCGCGGTGCTCCTGGGGCATCAGGTCGGTGATCTCCCGACCGACCGGCACGCCATCGATCTGAAGCAGCTCGCGCTCGCCGAAGTTCGTCTGGACGAGGACGCCCACCGTCCACCCGCCCGGCACCACGCGCGACGCCGTCCCGATCCCGCCCTTGAAGTCCATGCACTGCGTGCCGGTGCCGGCGCCCACGCAGCCCTCAGCGACCGGTCCGCCCCGCACCCCGTCCAGCGCCTCGAACACGTCCCCGTCCTCGAGCGGGAAGGTCGTCACGTCGTTGAGGAACGAGTCGTCGCATTCGGCGACGACGGGCATGTCGCCGCCCTCGTGCGTCGTCGTCCGGTGTCGTTCGCTCCGCCACCGGACCGTGGCGTCGTATGCGCGGCCGATCGCGAGCGAGCTCGTCAGGACGATCGGCGAGTGGAGCAGCCCCCACTCGGCGATCTGGTTGGTGCCGATCATCTCGCCGAACCCGTTCAGCACGTGCGTGCCCGCGTACACGCGTTCGATCCATGGCAGGCCCTCGTGCGGGAACACCGCGGTCACGCCGGTCCGGACCGCGCCTGCCCCGTCGGGGGACGGATCGCGAATGACCGTGGCGTGCCCGACCCGAACGCCGTCCACATCCGTGATCGCGTTCAACGGCCCGGCCGGGAACGTGCCGATCACGATGCCGAGGTCGCGGGCCCTTCCTCGCTCCATGCCGGGGATCTCCGATCGCGTTCGGGTGCAGGCGGCCCGAGATGCTACCCGGGGTTCGGGCGGGCGGGCGGACACCGTCCGCGGCCGCCTCAGTAGAATCGACAACCCATGGCCGTCCTCGCCCTCGGCATCTCACACCGGCACGCGGACGTCGCGCTGCTCGAACGGCTGGCGTTCGCCGACGAGGATCTCGTCAAGGCCTACCGGCGCACCGAGGACGACCCGGCGATCGACGGAGCCGTCGTGCTGTCCACGTGCAACCGCGTCGAGATCTATGGCAGCGTCCCCTCCTATCACGCCGGGTTCCAGGCCCTGAAGCGGGTGCTTTGTGAGACACGCGGCGTGGCGGCCGACGACCTGGCCCAGCCCCTGTACTCGCACTACGAGGACGACGCGGCCGAGCACCTGTTCGGCGTCGCCGGCGGGCTGGACTCCATGGTGCTGGGCGAGCCGCAGATCCTGTCGCAGGTCCGCGAGGCGTGGAGACGCGCGGACGCGGACAGGGCTGCGGGGCGAGCGCTCGGCGCGCTGTTCCAGGCGGCCGCGCGGACAGGGCGGCGGGTGCGTTCGGAGACCAGCGTCGGCGCGGCGCCGGACGTGTTCGTGTCGGCCGGGGCGGATCTCGCGGCCGACGCCCTGGGCGGGCTCGACGGGCGGCACGCAGTCGTCGTGGGCGCCGGCCAGATGTCCGCGCTCGCCGTCGAACACGTGCGCCGGCGCGGCGTGGCGACCGTTCGCATCCTGAACCGCTCGCCCGAACGCACACGAACGCTCGCCGGCCGGACCGAGGCCGAACCGGGGGACCTCGCCGACCTGCCGAACGCGCTCGCCGACGCCGACCTCGTCGTCTCCGCGACGGGGGCCGCAGGCGTGATGCTCACCGAGGAGCTCCTCCGTGACGCGACGGCCGGACGGGATCGTCCGCTATTCGTGCTGGACATCGCCGTGCCGCGCGACGTGGAGCCCGCCGCAGCAGCGCTCCCGCGCGTGACCCTCGTGGACATCGACGGACTGCGAGCCTCGGTGGCCGTCCACGCGGCCGAGACAGCAGTCGACATCGAGCGAGCGCGCGCGATCGTCGCCGAGGAGGCGCGCCGGTACGCGGAGCGCCGTCGCGCCGAACGCCTGGGCCCGCTGTTCCGGGCGCTGCAGGACCGAGGCGACGACGCCGTGCGCGCCGAGCTCGCGCGCTTCCGCTCCAACCTCGCCGACCTCGAACCCGCGGAGCGAGAGGCCGTCGAGGCGCTCGCCCGCGGCGTCGTGGCCAAGCTCCTGCACGAGCCGATGACGCGGCTCAAGGCCTCGGACGCCCAGGATGCGCAGGCCCGAACGCTCGCCGAGCTCTTCGGGCTCGAGCAGCCGGATGGAGGGCTACCGCCCGCGCCCTCGCGCGCGCTCCTCGAGCCCAACGAGCCCCCCGCTGAGTGACGCTCCGGATCGGGACCCGCGGCTCGAAGCTCGCGCTCGCCCAGGCCGACGAGGTCGCCTCGTCGCTCCGTGCACGCGGCGTCGAGACCGAGCTCGTGCCGATCACGACTTCGGGCGACCGCGGCGCCGATCCGGCGAGGGACCCCGCGGGCGTGAAA
>Ga0207428_10002883_pt1 | contig 17042 bp, 19 predicted proteins | sample RhiMethybrSRZTD1_FD_187600 | JGI IMG/M metagenome (GOLD analysis project Ga0207428, IMG submission 187600) | Populus rhizosphere microbial communities from Tennessee, USA - Rhizosphere MetaG P. TD hybrid SRZTD1 (SPAdes) (version 3) | ecosystem: Host-associated > Plants > Roots > Rhizosphere >...
AATCACCTCCGTACTCGCCGGGCGACACCGCGTCGGCCCGGATGGTTTCGATTGAGCCGAGCGTACGTGGGGCCTCGGTCGGCTTCCATCGTCCCGATGGGACGAAAGGTCTAGCGCCGGGGCTTCGACTGCCGGGCCTGCGGATGCGGCGGCGGCTCGCCGGTCAGGATGTCCCACACCCGCATTGCGGCCTTCCGCGCGCCGATCGCCGCGACCGCGCCGAAGATGCCCGCGAAGATCGTCCACGCCCGCTCCTTGCGCGCCTCTTTCTTCGGGTCGTGGGTGAGCGCGACCCAGAGCGCATCCAGATCGGTCCTGAGCTCCTCGAGCTGCTCGGTGACGACCTCGCGTCGGTTGGGCATCAGGCCTGGGCGTCGGTCGCCGGGACTGGTGCGGGCGCGACCGGCTCCGGCTTCGGCGTCGTCTCGCCGGCCTCGCGCTGGACGGGCAGTTTCGAGCGGAACTTGACGAGCGCGACCACGCCGGCGCTTCCGGCCACGATCAGCAGCGTGGTGCGCATCGTGTGCGACCGCTTCTTGTCGACGCGCTGCCGCGCCGCCTGGATCGCCTCGACGGCCGCGGTGAGTTCGCTGCGCAGCTCCTCGTCGGTCGCGAGCCGCGCGGCGGCGGCCATCAGGCCGATGCGCGAAGCGGCCCTGCGCCTTGCAGCCACGCCGTGCACGATCGCCGCGCCCAGCTGCTCGCGGAACTTCTGGTCGCGTGCGAGGGCGAGTGCGAGCCCCCCGCTACTGACGGCGTTGTCCTTGATCGCCTGACTCCTGCTTCGTCCGAGCATTCGGGTCCTTTCGTCGACGTCCGCAGGTTTGTTCCGCGGCGGCCCCAAACGTACACCAGCCAACGAGGCGGCCTTGACTCCTATCGCAAACGTGGTATATAGCAGACTAGAGATACAGAGAGCGTCTGGAGGTCGACCGATGAGCACCACCGAGGAACGACTCACCCGTCTCGAGCAGCGGTTCTGGCAGCTAGAGGAACGGCTGGCGCGGATCGAAGGAACAAGGCCGACTGTGCAGGCGACGCTCGTCCGCCCGCAGCCGCCGGCACGGCCGGCGCCGCCGCAGCCTCAGCGCCCGGCAGCACAGGCGCCTCCGCGGCGCGAGCTCGACCTCGAAGATCTGCTCGGCGGCCGCCTGCTTGCGCTCGCCGGTGGCATCGCCGTGATCGTCGGCCTCGCGTTCCTGGTCGCGCTCGCCGTGGAGCGAGGGTGGCTGGGGGAGGCGGCGCGGACATCGCTCGCGTTCGCCGGCTCCGCTGCCCTGCTCGGGCTCGGCGCCTGGCTCCACGAACGGCGCGGGCGCACGCAGGCCTCGCTCGCCGCCTGCGGCACCGGGCTCGCCGGCCTCTTCTTGTCGCTGACCGCGGCGACGGTGCTCTACCACCTGGTGCCGATCGAGCTCGCGCTCGTGGGCGCCTTCGTCTTCGGCGCGGTCGGGGCGGCGCTCGCGGTGCGGTGGGACGCGGCGCCGATCGGCGGCCTCGGCATCCTGGGCGCGCTCGCCGCTCCCCTGCTGACGGGCGCAGTGGACGACGCGGCGTCGCTGCTCTTCCTCGCGGTCGCGGAGGCGGCCGCGGTCGCGGTGCTGGTGTGGCGGCGCTGGAACTGGCTGCGCGTCGCGGCAGTCGCGCTCGTGCTCGGCCAGCTCGCCGGCTGGGTGCTCTCGGCGGAGCCCTCCACCGCGCGCGGGTTCACGGTGCTCGCCCTCTTCGGGCTTCTGAACCTCGCGGCTGGAACCGGCTACGAGCTGCGGCGTGGTGCCGGAGGAGCATCAGCCTCGGCCCTGATCGTGGTGGGGAACGCCGCAATCATTGGACTGCTCGGCGTGGTCGTGCTCGACCAGAGCGCCGCAGGCTACTCCGAAGTCGCATCGGGCTGGTGGCTCGCCGGCCTCGGTCTCGCGCACGTAATTGCGGGCCTGGCGCTGCTGCGCCTCCAGCCGCGAAACCGCGTGATCGCGACATGCCTGTTCGGCATCGGGCTCGTCGCGCTGAACCTGGCCTTCGTCACGCTCGTCAGCGGCGTCGCGATCCCGATCGGCTGGGCGGCCGCGGCCGCGGCGCTGGCGGTGCCTGCGCGCGCGGTCACGCGCAGCCGTCCGCTCGTGTACGCCGTGGTCGGTGGGCAGCTGCTGCTGGCCGTCGGTCACGTGCTCCTCTACGACGCGCCGCTCGACGCGCTGTCCCACGGCCACCTCTCGGACCTCTGGCCGATCCTCGCGATCGCGGTCAGCGCGTTTCTCGTCGCGCGGATCACGCCGGCGGAGGAGGTCGACTGGAAGGCCGTCACCGATGCCACCGCGCTCGCGGCCGTCGCCTACGGCACCGTCGTCCTGCTCGACGGCGTGTGGCTCGCGGCTGCGTGGGCGGCCGAGGCCGCGCTGCTCGCCGAGGCGGGCAGGCGGTTCGCCCATCGCGTCTCCGCGGCCGGCGCGTTCGGCTTCCTGCTGCTCGCGGCGCTGCACGCGCTCTCCTTCGAGGCGCGGCCCGACGCGCTCGTCGAGGGCGTGGATCCGGTCTGGCAGGCGCTCGTCGCGCTCGGCGCGATCGCGGTCGCTTCGGCGTTCGCGGCCACGCGCACGATCGGGCTCTTCCCGAACGACCGGATGCTGCTCTGCTTCGTCTCCGGGACCTCGCTCGTCTACCTCGCCTCCATCGGGATCGTCAGCGCGTTCCAGCCCGGGTCGGTAGAGCTCGACACGGGAAAGCTCACGGTGCGCGAGCAGGGTCAGGCGCTGCTGAGCGCGTTCTGGAGCGTCCTCGGCGTCGGCCTGTTGTGGGCCGGCCTGCGGCGCAACCTGCGCGCGCTAAGGCTGGCCGGGTTCTCGCTGCTGGCCGTCGCGGTCGGAAAGGTCTTCCTGTACGACATGGCCGCGCTCGACCAGGGGTACCGGGTGCTGTCGTTCGTGGTGCTCGGACTGCTGCTGCTCGCCGGCGCGTACGCGTACCAGCGCATGCGCCGGACCAATGGTCCGAGGCTGACCTGACAAGTTGGGCGGGCCGCCCTGGCGGCTCGCCCAAGGCACCGACTTGGCGGTGCCGACCAGGGAGGCCGTGCGGGCTTGCCGGTGCGGCCGTTCTAAGTACGCTCGCGCGGGCGTGTTCAACCACTTCACGCAGCTCGTCTCTGACGCCTCCGGCTGGGCGTACGCGATCCTCTTCATTCTCGCGCTCCTCGACGCGATCGTCCCGATCGTCCCGAGCGAGACCTCGGTCATCACCGCCGGAGTCGTCGCGTCGCAAGGCGACCTCAGCCTGCCGCTGGTGATCCTCTTCGCCGCGGGCGGCGCGATCGCGGGCGACAACACGGCGTACTTCCTCGGGTGGCGCTACGGCCGCCGCATCAACGACCGCTTCTTCAGCTCGGAGAAGGCCAAGAAACGGGTCGCGTGGGCACACCGCCAGGTCGAGGAACGCGGCGGTGAGCTGATCGTGATCGCACGCTTCATCCCCGGGGGGCGAACCGTTGTCACGCTCAGCGCGGGGACGCTCGAGTACCCCTGGCGGAAGTTCATCCTGTTCGACGCGATCGCCGGTTTCGTCTGGGCCACGTATGCGGCCTCGCTCGGCTACTTCGGCGGGCACGCCTTCGAGGATGCGCCCTGGAAGGGATTGCTGCTCGCCTTCGCGATCGCCTTTGCCGTCACGGGCGCGATCGAGCTCGTGCGCTGGTATCTGAAGCGCCGGCGTCAGGCGACGACGACGACGTAGCCCTCGGCGCCTCCGACGACCTGGCCCGGATGAACGTGTCCGGCAGAGACGACGTGAAGGCCGTCGGTGTTTCGCAGCTCGGCGAACTTCGCAGCCGGGATGGAGACCCGCTCCGTGCAGGACGGGTCATCGCACTCGCAGATGAGCTCGAGCAGCTCCTCGCGGAAGCCGAACCGCTCGTCCAGCTCGACGATCCGGTCGTTCACCTCGCGGAAGAAGTCGTCCGCGCCTTCTCGGCGCGGCTCCTGCGGGAGCCATTGCTCCTCGGTGACATGACGGCGCTCCGTTTTCCCTGCCCTCTTCCGGTGTGTCGAACGTAACCCGCGAGCTGCCTGAATTCAACACCGCGATCGGTCAGGGTTTGCCTACGCCGTTGCGTTAGACGTCGACGAGCTCGACGCGCTCGATCACGACCGCCTCGCGCGGCTTGTCGTTCGCGTCGGTGTCCACCTGCGAGATCGCGTCCACGACATCCATGCCGCTCGTGACCCGGCCGAAGACCGTGTGCTTGCCGTCGAGCCACGGCGTCGCCTCGGCCGTGACGACGAAGAACTGACTGCCGTTCGTGTTCGGCCCGGCGTTCGCCATCGCGAGGGCGCCGCGCTCGACCTTGTGGTCGTTGAACTCGTCCTCGAAGGTGTAGCCGGGGCCGCCCATGCCCGTTCCGGTCGGGTCGCCGCCCTGGATCATGAAGTCCGGGATCACGCGGTGGAAGATGACGCCGTCGTAGAAGCCGTCGCCGGCGAGCTTGCGGAAGTTCTCGACCGTCGTCGGCGCGTCGTCGTCGTGCAGCTCGAGCTCGATCGGCCCGTGGTTGGTGTGCAGCGTGGCGGCGCTCATGGACGGGACCCTAGCTCTTAGGAGGTCCTCACGCCGTTCACAGGCGCGGTTCAGCTTCGGCTGCGACGTTGACCTCGTAATCGACGGGAAGGAGGCACACCCCATGGACGGACAAGCACGGCGGTGGACGCCGGAACGGGTGGTGGTGATCGCCGCCATTGCGTTCGGCGTCGCCGCCGGCACCTACGGGATCGCCAACGCGGCTAGCGGCTCGGGCTCGGGCCGGGCCCCGGCCGCGGCCCCGAGCGCTCAGCGGCCCTGGGGCCCGCAGCGGAGCGACGAGACCCCGCTGACCGGTGACGCGCTGAGCAAGGTGACCGCGGCCGCCAAGGCCAAGGTCCCGGGCGGCACGATCATTCGCGTCGAGACCGATGCCGACGGCAACTCCGCCTACGAGGCCCACATGGTCAGGGCCGACGGCACGCCGGTGACGGTCTACGTGAACAAGCAGTTCGACGTCGTGAGCGTCGAGTCGGGCATGCCCGGACCGCCCGGCCGCGCCCCACAGTCGTCGAGCGGCGCGAGCGCGTAGCTCGCCCGAAGACGGGCTCGCCTGGCGTCGGGCGAGCCCTTGCTCGGCGTCAGGGTTGCCAGAATCCCCGGGCGGACGCCCCGGGATACAGTCGGAGGGTTACACCACGTGCGACAGGTCAGCTAAAGCGCCACGCACAAATCGGAGGTGACCGTCATGTTCAAGTGGATCCGGTCGCGTCGGCCTCGCCGCGAGCCTGACGTCAGGCCTGAGTCGGCCGAAGACAAGCGGGATTCGGGCGAAGATGAGTACGCCTCACATGAGGAGGAGGACCGCGAAGTCGCGCCCGGTGGCCAGACAAGGGTGAAGACCGACCACATCTGAAAACGGGAGTTCCCGGTCCGAACTGATACCGGGCCGCTAGTCCTGGCTAGAGCCGCGAGTGAAGCCCCCGAGGTGCTCGGTGTGAAGGGCGATCTCGACGCCCTCGCCTGCCTGCTGCTTCAGAGCCGCGAGCATCTCTTCGCTCGCTTGCCCGAAGACCTGGATCCTGACCGTCGCGTCGAGCGTCTCGGCATACGCTGTTCGTGCCCTCTCGGCAACGATCGCAATGTGCGCCTCCATCGAGGCGGCGTCCGGGTGAACCTGGACTACCGAAACCTCATCTCCGGCTTCGTTCACGTACTCGTTGAAGGCGATCAAGCGCGGCTCGTTGGCCTCGACGAATTCAACGAGACCCGGCACGCGTGCTCGCTCGCTGTCGAGTCGCCCTGGCTTGAGGCGATTCGTTGCGATGAAGATCAACGGTTCCTGCATTCCGACTCCTTTGTCCGGCGGCGTCAGGACACAAGGCTGGCCCAAGTGTGCGGGAATGTCCCCGAGAAGGCGGTCAGTGCCGCGGGCGGCCGTCGTCCGTCTTGACGTAGCCCGGCGGGTAGCCCGCGTGTTGCACGACGCCGCTCGCCTCGCCCTCTCTGCCGGCGGTTGCCGCGAGCGCGTCGGTGTTCTCGACTGAACGCTCCGAGTCGATCGGGTGATCGCCGCGGTCAAACGAAGGAAGCCGCAGCTGCTTCAGTCTCCTGAGGATCCGGCCCATAGACGGATTTTACCGCCGCTAGTCGCGTGAGCCCTCGCCGGAGTCTAGGCCAGTGCGCGGGAACGTCACCTGATGGACCTCACACTCGGCAGCACTAGTTCTTCTTCTTGCTGCCGGGTTGATGTCGGCCCCTAGGCTTCGGCGCGCGTTGGACTTCTTCGTCTACAGCCGCGATGCGTCCGGAACTGAACCGCTTCGAGATGATGACGAGTTGCTCGAGGAGCACTGGTCGTATATGGATCGGTTCGCGGCGTCGATGATTGCCCGCGGGCCGACGTTCGGCCCTGATCGCGAGACGGTGACCGGCAGCCTTCACATCGTCGGACTGCCGAGCGTGGATGCCGTGCGTGAGTTTGTCGCACGGGAACCGAACAATCGCGAGGGCGTCTACGCGGAGCACTCGGTCTGGCGCTACGAGCATCTGCTCGGGCGCACGATGTGGGAGTTCACGGGCGTAGCCGACGAGCCGAAGTTCCTGATCATCGCCCATTCGCATGGCAGTCCGGAGACCGCGCCGAGAGCCCGGCCGTTGCCACGGGAGTGCCTTTCGACGTGAATTGTTACCTCAGTGCAGGCTCTTGATTGAGAGCGTTATCAGCGCTCGTCTTCGTCCGGGTGAAGAACCCCGGGCGTGGGCGTCACCAAGCCAGCGCTACTGGACGGCGATCCGGCAGCTTGAGAGATGCGAATCGAGAGGCGATCGGATGCAAGCATCTTCGCCTCGGCCTCGGTCTCCAGATCGATGTCTTGACGGCGGAACCGACGCCTGAGCGAGCGGAGTAGGTGCATGGGAGTTGATTCTAGCCACGTTGTCGCGGGGCGTTACTCGTCTGGGCCAGCGTTCCGGAATGTCACCCGAGGCTCGCCGAAGCGAAGGTTGAGCCCGGCGCTGCTCACGCGTGATCTGATGTCGACAATGGTCGCGCGTTCCTTTCAGGGGCTGAGGAGCGTGCTTGCTCCGGCCCGGACGATCCCGCGCATGCCGTGGAGCGCCCGAGGCTCTGCCTGGTCCGCACGCCCAATTACGCTCGCGATCCTGCTTTTCGGTCTCTGGTTGTTCGGAGTCGGAGAGGCGGCACTGGTCAACTCGAATCTTGGAAACACTCCATGGACCGTGCTCGCCGAAGGAATTGCCGACCACAGTCGCCTCGACATCGGCGGCGCGACGATCCTCCTGAGCGTGCTCGTGCTGGTCGGGTGGATTCCACTCCGTCAGCCGCCGGGCCTCGGGACGCTCGCGAACGTGGTCGTAATCGGCGTCTCTCTTGACGCGATGCGACTCCTTTTGCCCCATCCCGGTTCCGTTCCCGGCCGCGCGCTGGAAGCGGCAGCTGGGATCGTCACGATCGGCGTCGCAAGCGCCTTCTATCTGACCGCGAACCTCGGACCAGGGCCGCGCGACGGCTGGATGACGGGCATCCATCGCCGACTTGGGTATCCGATCGCATCAGTCCGCGTGGCGATCGAGCTGACCGTCCTGGCCGTAGGCGTCGTCCTCGGCGGGACGGTCGGAGTGGCCACCTTCGCGTTCGCCCTTTTCGTCGGCTACTGCCTAGCATGGACGCTGCAAGTCTTCGCACGGCACGGCGGCTTCCAGCCGTCGACCTATCACTTGCATCCTGAGGACGACGAGGGCTCGGAGTTGACGATCGGCGTCGTCGATCCTGAGTAGGACACGGCCTCATGGGCCAGTGTCCCGGAATGACCCCTGGGCGTGGGTGATGCCTTAGCGTCGACCCCAGCGCCTAGGGAGCGAGGGAGAGGAGACGAGATGAGTGATGGACACCCGATCGTGGTGCTGAGCACCACCGTGGAGGACACGGAGGTGGTGGTCGGGGTCTTCGGCCCGTACGAGAGTGAGGACGAGGCCGGTGAGCACGTGGGGATCCTGCGGGATCCGGAGATGCTCGAGAGGCTGCGGCACGGGCAGGAGTTCTCCGTCAGCCAGCACCCGCTGGACGATCCCTCCGCCTTTGCGGAGCGGGTGGAGGAACTGCTGGGCGGGTAGCCACCCAGGCGCTTGACCTTGGCTTCGGCCAGGCCCAAGTGACGCCGGCCTGCTCGAGTGTGCTCTCGCCAGGGCTCCGGAGGGGAGCTAGGTCTCTGCCAGGAAGCGGCGGAGCACGTACTGGAGGATCCCGCCGTGGCGGAGGTACTCGCGCTCCTTCGGCGTTTCCAGTCTCACGCGCGCGCGGAACTCCATGTCGTCCGCGCGCACCGTCACCTCGTCGGCCTCGCCGTTCTCGAGGCCCGTGATCGTGAACTCCTCGCGGCCGGTGAGGCCGAGGCTCTCGCGGTTCTCGCCGTCCATGAACTGCAGCGGAACGATCCCGCACATGAGCAGGTTCGAGCGGTGGATCCGCTCGTAGCTCTCGGCGATCGCCGCGCGCACGCCGAGCAGGTCCGGGCCCTTCGCCGCCCAGTCGCGTGAGGAGCCCGAGCCGTACTCCTTGCCGGCCAGGACGACCAGCGGCACGCCCTCGGCGCGGTAGCGCTCGGCGGCGTCGAAGATCGTCATCTCCTCACTGTCCGGGAAGTGCGCCGTCCACGTGCCTTCCGACTCTGGCACGAGCAGGTTCCTCAACCGCACGTTCGCGAAGGTGCCGCGCACCATCACCTCGTGGTTGCCGCGCCGCGCGCCGTAGGAGTTGAAAAAGCGCCGCTCGACTCCGTGCTCGAGCAGGTACTGCCCGGCCGGGCTCTCGGGCTTGATCGACCCTGCGGGCGAGATGTGGTCGGTGGTGACGCTGTCGCCGAGCGAGACGAGGCAGCGCGCGCCCTCGATGTCCTCGAGAGGCTCGGGCTCGCGGGGCATCCCGGCGAAGAACGGCGGGCGCTGGATGTAGGTCGAGCTTTCGTCCCACGCGTAGATGTCGCCCTCCGGGACCGGCAGCGCCTGCCAGCGCTCGTCGCCGGTGAAGACGTCCGCGTACTGCTTGCGGAACATCGAGCCGTCGAGCGCCGCCGCGATCGACTCCTCGATCTCCTCGGCGCGCGGCCAGAGGTCTCGGAGGAACACGTCGTTTCCGTCCCGGCTCGTCCCGATCGGCTCGTTGTCGAGGTCGATGTCCATCCGGCCCGCGAGCGCGTAGGCGACGACAAGCGGCGGCGAGGCGAGGTAGTTCGCCTTCACCTCGGGGTGGATGCGCGCCTCGAAGTTGCGGTTGCCGCTCAGCACCGAGCAGACGACGAGGTCGCCCTCCTCGACCGCGTCCGAGATCGGCCCGGGGAGCGGCCCGGAGTTCCCGATGCAGGTCGTGCAGCCGTAGCCGACGGTGTGGAAGCCGAGCTCCTCGAGGTACGGAGTCAGGCCGGCCTGGTCGTAGTAGTCGGTGACGACCCGTGAGCCCGGTGCGAGCGAGGACTTCACCCACGGCTTGCGCTCGAGGCCCAGCTCGACCGCCTTCTTCGCAACGAGGCCGGCGCCGATCATCACCTGCGGGTTCGACGTGTTCGTGCAGCTCGTGATCGCAGCGATCACGACGGAGCCGTCGCGCAGCTCGATCTCGGCCCCGTCGACCTGCGCGCGCGCGGTGTGCATGGTTGGGCGCTCGGCCGTCATCACCTGGGCGAGATCGGGGTCGGTCACGTGGGACCCCGGTTCCTGGAACGAACCGGGGTCACTTGCGGGAAAGCTGTCAGCGACGCTCTTGTCGATCGTGCCGTTCCCGTAGCCGTGGCCGAAGCTCGCCAGCGAGTCGAGGAACGACTCCTTGGCCTCCGTCAACGGCACGCGGTCCTGCGGGCGGCGCGGGCCCGCGAGGCTCGGCTCGACCGAGGCCAGGTCGAGCTTGACCACCTGCGAGTACTCGGGCTCGACCGTCTCGTCGTGCCAGAGCAGGTTCTCCTTGCAGTACGCCTCGACGAGGTGGATGCGCTCCTCGGGCCGGCCGGTCAGGCGCAGGTAGGCGAGGGTCAGGTCGTCGACTGGGAAGAAGCCGCAGGTCGCGCCATACTCGGGCGACATGTTCCCGATGGTCGCGCGGTCGGCCAGCGCGAGGCCGCCGATGCCGGGGCCGAAGTACTCGACGAACTTGCCGACGACGCCGGTCTTGCGCAGCAGCTCGGTAACCGTGAGCACGAGGTCGGTCGCGGTCGCGCCCTCCCGGAGGCGGCCGTCGAGGCGCACGCCGACGACCTGCGGCACGAGCATCGAGAGCTCTTCGCCAAGCAGCGCCGCCTCGGCCTCGATCCCTCCGACGCCCCAGCCGAGCACGCCGAGGCCGTTGACCATCGTGGTGTGCGAGTCCGTGCCGACCAGCGTGTCCGGGAAGGCGACGCCGTCCCGCTCCTCCACCACGCGCGCGAGGTACTCGAGGTTGACCTGGTGGACGATCCCCGTGTTCGGCGGGACGACCTTCAGGTTCTCGAAGCCCTGCTGGCCCCAGCGCAGAAATGCATAGCGCTCGCCGTTGCGCTCGTAGTCGCGGTCGACGTTCGTGGCGATCGCCATCCGGGTCGCGAAGGCGTCGACCTGCACGGAGTGGTCGATCACGAGCTCGGCCGGGATGTGCGGGTTGATCTTCGCCGGGTCGCCGCCGAAGTCCGCCATCGCCGAGCGCATCGCGGCCAGGTCGACGATCGAGGGCACGCCGGTGAAGTCCTGCAACAGCACGCGTGCGGGCCGGAAGCCGAGCTCGCGGCTCGGCTCGGCGTGCGGCTCCCATTGGGCCACCGCCTCGACGCCGGTGTCGGAGCCGCTGCGCAGCGCGTTCTCGAGCAGGATCCGCAGCGAATACGGGAGGCGCTCGACGCCGTCTATCGACCTGAGCGGCGCGTAGGAGAGATCACGGTCTCCGGCGCGGAGAGTGGCTGTAGCTCCGGAGGCCATGTCTCGACTCTAGCCGAGCCCGTGAGCGCTAAGCCTTCGCCGCAGCCGGCTCGCGCGCCCCGGGCTCTTCGCTCCGAGGCTCGCGTGTGCGCTCCGTCTCGGCGTTGATCTCGGCTCCGAGCAGCAAGGCGACGGAGCTGATCCAGAGCCACGTAAGCATGACGACGACCGCCGAGAGGGAGCCCCACGCCTTGTTGTACGAGCCGAAGCGGCTGGCGTAATAGGAGAACGCTCCGGACGCGAGGAGCCAGACCACGATCGCGAAGACGGCGCCGAAGGTGACGAAGTGCCACTTCGGGTGCTCGACGTTTGGCCCGAGGTAGTAGACGACTCCGAACGCGAGCAGGAGACCGCCGATCAGGATCGGCCACTGGGCAATCCACCAGACGAACTCGACGAGGGTCTTCTCGCCGAGCGCGTCGCCGATCCAACGGGACAGGTGAGGGCCCAGCACGAGCAGGCCGAGCGCCAGCGCCGACGCCATCAGCACGAAGACAGCCATCCCGGCGGCGACGAGGCGCTGCCGAACGAACCCTCGCGTCTCCTTGCGGTCGTACGCCGTGTTCAGCGCCCACATCACGTTGTGCATCGCGCCGCTCAGCGTCCAGAGGGCGAGCACGCCACCGACGGCGATCAGCGTGATGCTGGTGCCCTGCTTCTCCGTCAGCCGGTTCAAGCTGCCGTGAACCAGGTCGGTCGCCTCGGCGGGGACGATCCCGTGCAGCTTGTCGATCAACGTGTCCACCGCGTCCGGGCCGGCGACCAGGCCGAAGACCCCGGCCGCGATCAGGAGCGTTGCGGGAATCGCCAGAAAGGCGTAGTAGGCGAGAGCGGCCGCGAGGCTCGTGACGTGATCCTCGCTCGCGCTCTTGAAGGCGCGCTTCAGGATCGCCAGGTAGCCGCGCTTCGAGTGGTCCGTCGGCCCCGGGTTCTCGAGCCGCGGCTCCTCGCGCTCGGGCTCCGGTTCCGCCGCCTCGTCGGTCATCGCGTCCGGCTTGCCTCGCGAACCTGCGCCTCAAACCTCACGTCGTCAGCCCACGCTCGGTCAGCTCCGCCGCCGCCTCGTCGAAGCGGTCGGTCGCGGCCTGGCCCTCGAGCCACCCGGCGAGCTCGGCCATCCCGTCGTCGAGCGCGACCTCGGCCCCGAAGCCGAGCGTCTCGCGCGCCAGCGTGGCGTCGGCGAAGCAGTGCCGGATGTCGCCCGCGCGGAACTTGCCGGTCAGCTCGGGCTCGATCTCCTTTCCGAGCACGAGCGTGAGCGCAGCGGCGACTTCGAGGATGGAGGCGCTCCGGCCGCTGGCGACATTCACCGCGCGGCCGTCGGCGCCGTCGCGCTCCAGTGCGAGCCGGCACGCGCGCGCGACGTCCCGCACGTGGACGAAGTCGCGCCGCTGGGCGCCGTCCTCGTAGATCACCGGCGCTCGCCCGTTCAGCAGGCGCGAGGCGAAGATCGCGAGCGCACCGGTGTACGGGTTCGAGAGCGCTTGCCGCGGCCCGTAGACGTTGAAGAAGCGCAACGCCACGGCCGGGACGTCGTACGCGGCGCCGTACAGCAGGCACAGCCGCTCCTGGTCGTACTTCGTCAGCGCGTAGACCGAGGCGAGCGCCGGCTCCTTCGTCTCCGGAGTCGGGACCGGCGTCAGCTCCTCGCCGTTCCGCCCACGCGGGTCCCACTCGCCGCGCTCGAGCTGCTCGCGCGTGCGCTCGACGGCCGGCGCGGGCTCGTAGGCGCCCTCGCCGTAGATGCTCATGCTGGAGGCGACGAGCACCTTGCGCACCGGGTGCTCGAGCAGCGCCTCGAGCAACACGGCGGTGCCGGACGTGTTCGCAGCGGCGTACTCCACGAGCTGGTACATGCTCTGGCCGACACCGACGCGGGCGGCGAGGTGGACGACCGAGTCGACACCCTCCAGGGCGCGCCGGACCACGTCGGGATCGCGCAGGTCGCCGGAGACGAGCTCGATCTCCTCGGCGAGGTAGGGGGGCCGGTGAGCGTCCCCGTGCACCTGAGCAACGAGACTGTCGAGAGAGCGGACGCGGTAGCCGGATCGCAGCAGCTCGTCGCCGAGGTGTGACCCGATGAAGCCGGCACCGCCGGTGATCAGGACGCTCTCCATCAAGGGGCAAAGCGTGTCAGAAGCAGAACGAGGGCGAGGTTGGCGGCGAAGCCGAGCCCGGCGAGCACCGGCGACCGAAGCACGCGCGGCCCGTCGGCGACGGCCCAGAAGATCGGGAACGCGAACAGGCTCTGCCGGCCGAAGCTCTGGATCGTCCCGGAGAGGACCAGCAGCACGACGACGACGGTCGAGTAGGCGGCCCACGGGTGGTAGCGAGGGCCCAGCCGCCAGAGCACGACGAGCAGCGGCAGGACGAGCGCGGCGCGCGCGCTGTCGACGAAGCCCTGGAGGCTGCTGGTGGCGGCCAGCAACAGCGGCACCGCGCAGACGTACGCGCCGACCAGCGTCGGCCACAGGCCGTAGCGTCGCCACGCGATGACGAGGGCGGCCGCGGCTGCGAGCGCGAGCGGCCCGATCACGACGCCGTGTCGGTCGAGCACCCCGCCGAGGTGGTCGGCCCACGTGCCGAGGCCGCTCGGGCCCTTGCGGCCCCAGAGCCGCTGGGCGTCGAAGAACGCCGTCGCATCGTCGCTGCGGTCCCAGGAGTAGGCCTCGACGCCCGCAGCCGCGGCGACCGGCAGGGCGGCGCCGACCCAGGCCCAGGGGCCGCGGCCGCGAGCCAGCCAGGCGAGCGGCAGCGCGATCAGGACGCCGTTCGGGCGCGCGAAGGCGGCGACGGCGCCGACGGCACCGGCAAGAAGCGGCCTGTCACGTAGGGCGAGAGCCGCCGCCCACGCGGCCGCCGCCAGCGCGAGGCCGTCCGGATAGGCGATCGCGAGCGCGAACGACCCCGGCCAGCAGGCCAGCGCGAGCGCGCTGGTCAGCGGTGTGCCCGTTCGACCTGCCGCCACGCCCAGGAAGGCGACGAGGCTCGCTCCCCACGCGAACGCGGCTGCGAGAACCGGCTCCCAGTGGACGCCTACCCAGGAGAGAGCGAGCGGCCAGAGCGGGAAGAACGCGTACTGCCGGCCGCCCAGGCCGTCCGGGTAGCCGTTCCGGGCGATGTTGACGTACCAGTTGTAGTCCCAGGCATAGAGCGGCCAGAGACCGTCGTGCAGGATCCAGCCCGGCTGGTGAACGTAGGCGCCCGCAGCGAGGCCGATCGCGAGCGTCGCGAGAACCGCCACGAGCCAGACGAGCCAGACGACGCCTATCCGAAGAGCGTCGCCCCGGCCCAGCACGGGCCGAGCTTATGTCACGGCGTTACGCAGCTGACACTTCGGCGTCGTCGCCGAGCTGCTGCTTCCACCACTCGGATTCGCGGCGCTGGATCTCGGTCTGCGCCTTCGCGACGTACGCAGCCAGCTCTCGCTCCTGGTTCGCAAGCCGCGCCTCGAGCTCGGCCAGCGCGTGTTCGCGCTCCTCGAGCTTGTCGGTGCGGATCTCGACGTCGGCCGTCAGCTGGGCCTCGCGCAGGTCGAGCTCGTGCTCGCGGTCGTCGAGGTCCTTGTGCCGGTCGTGCAGGTTCTCCTCGAGGTCGCCCAGGCGAGCTTCCTTGCGATCGGCGCGCTTCTTGTGCGACTCGGAGATGGACTCGAAGTTCTGGACTTCGGCTTCGCGGGCGGCCAGCTCCTTCTCGCGCTCCTCCAGCCGCGCCGTCCACTCGTCGAGGTCGCGGCCGCGGTTCGCGTCGCGCTCGGCGTGGGCGATCGAGGCCTGGAGCCGGTTCAGCTCCGCCTCCTTGGCGGCCAGGTCGAGCTCGCGCCGGTCGAGCTCGGCCGTGCGCTCGACTGCCTCGCGCGCGACCCTGCCCTTGTCGGCGAGCTCGCGCTCGAACCGGTCGGCGTCTCCGCGCAGCTTCTCCTGCTGGAGCAGAACGTCGGCCTCGCGCTCGCCGATCGCCTCGTCGCGGGCGGCGACGCGCGCGGCCTCTTTCTTGTAGTCGTTCTCGCGCGCCGACAGCTTGCGCTCTCGCTCCGAGAGCTCCTTGTCGCGCGTGCGCCACTCGTTCTCGCGCTTCGCGAGCGCCCGCTCCCGGCCGTCGAGCCTGGCCGTGCCGGCCTGCTCCTGCGTTGCGACCTCGCTCTCCTTCTTGGCCAGCTTCCGCTCGCGCTCGTCGAGCGCAGCCCGCGCCCGCTGGAGCTCCCCGGCCGCCTTCTCGCGCTCCCGGTCGCTCGACTGCAGCTCCCGCAGCCGCCTCTCCGCGGCCTCCTGCTGCTCGACCGTGAGGGACTGCTCGGCTGCCAGCTCGGCCTGGAGGTCGGCGACGCGTGCGTGCTCGGCCTCGATCGCCTCGCGCTGGTCCCGAACCCGCCGCTCGCGCTCCTCGAGCTCGACCTCGAACTCGGCCAGCTTCGCCTCGCGCTCGTCGAGGGTCGTCGCCCGGTGAGCGAGCTCCTTTTCGGAGCCGACGTTCTGGTCGTAGGCCTCGTCGCGCCTGTCCAGCTGCTCCCGTAGCGAAGCCTCGCGCGCGTGCGCCGCCTGCAGCTCCACCCGCAGCTCCTCGAAGTCGGGGTTGACGCCCTCGACGGCGTCGCCGCTGGCCGGCCGAGCGGTCAGCTCGAAGCGCAGCTCGACGTTCGTCGGGCCCTGCGGCTCGCCCTGTCCGTCATCACCCTCCCGCCGGCGCTGCAGCTGGGCGCGCAGGCCGGTGCCGAACCCCTTTTCGGTCTCCGCCCCCTGGTTCTCGGGTGTGTGGGACATCGTCGCCTCCGGTTCCGGTTAGAAGATCTTCGAGAGGTTGAGGAACGCCGGCCCGAGGATCACGAGGAACATGGCCGGGAAGATGAAGAGCACCGTCGGGAAGAGCATCTTGATCGGGGCCTTCATCGCCTTCTCCTCGGCTGCGGCCTGTCGCTTGAGGCGGCTGTCGGTGGCCTGCACCCGCAGGATGCGGCCGAGGGAGATGCCGAGCTGGTCGGCCTGGATGATCGACCGCACGAAGCTCGAGAGCTCTGGCGTGCCGGTGCGCTCCGCCAGCTTCTTGAGCGCGGTCTGCCGGGTCTCGCCGATCTTGATCTCGCTCAGGGTGAGCGCGAACTCGTCCGCGAGCGGGCCGTGCATGTGCTCGGTGAGCTTCGCGATGGCGCCGTCGAAGCCGAGGCCGGCCTCGACGCTGACCGCCATCAGGTCGAGCGCGTCCGGAAGCTCCGCGCGGATGTTGTCCTTGCGCGAACGCGCCTTCGCCGAGACCACGAAGTCGGGGGCGATGAAGCCGATCCCGCCGAGTGCGAGCGCGCAGAAGAGCACGCCGCCCGGGCCAGTCACGGCGCCGCCGAAGATTGCGCCGAGGAGCGCGCCGCCGACCGCGAAGCCCGACTTGAGCGCCAGGAACGTCGTCGGGGCGATCTTCCGGCCGAGCCCCGCCGCGAGCAGCTTGGCGCTGACACCGTCGGTCGTGGTCTTCGGGTGGAGCTTCAGCGTGAAGCCTGCGAGCCGGTCGCCGAGCGGCACCAGCACCCGCTGGCTGAACGGCAGCTGCCGCTGGCCGAGCAGCGCGCGCACCTTGCCGTAGTTCGCCGCGCGGTTGACCGAAGACCGGCGCTCCCGCGCGGGCAGCGTGACCGCCTCGCCGACGAGGTACGCGGAGCCCGCGAGGCAGAAGGCTCCTAGCACGATGAGCATGAACATTGGCAATTACCCCTTGAACGAGACGAGTTTTCGAAGGATCAGCGACCCGAACGCCATCATCATCAGGCCGACCATGATCAGCGTGTGGCCCGTGGACGTGGCGTACAGCGGGTGCATGTAGGACGGGTTGAGCAGCGTCAGCGCGAGCGCGACGAAGAAGGGCAGGCCGATCAGGACGTACGCCGAGGCGCGTCCCATCGCGGTCAGGCCCTTGATCTTGCGCGCGAACTGCTGGCGCTGGCGGACCGTGTCGGCGACCATGTCGAACAGCCCGGCGAGGCTGCCGCCGACCTGGCGCTGGATGGTCACCGCGGTGATGACGAAGCCGAAGTTCTTCGAGCCGATCCGCTCGGCGGTCTCGGCCAGGGCCTCGTCCATCGGGCGGCCCAG
>Ga0207428_10002885_pt1 | contig 17032 bp, 23 predicted proteins | sample RhiMethybrSRZTD1_FD_187600 | JGI IMG/M metagenome (GOLD analysis project Ga0207428, IMG submission 187600) | Populus rhizosphere microbial communities from Tennessee, USA - Rhizosphere MetaG P. TD hybrid SRZTD1 (SPAdes) (version 3) | ecosystem: Host-associated > Plants > Roots > Rhizosphere >...
GGTTCGGTCTTCATGACATGATTGGCAACGTCTGGAAGTGGGTCCAGGACTGTTATCACCCCAATTACAACGGAGCACCCACTGATGGTTCAACGTGGCCTGGTGGAGATTGCACCGCCCGCGTCATCCGCGGCGGTTCCTGGGGCGGCGGGCCTGACTACGTCCGCCCGGCCTTCCGCGACAGGGCCTCTACCAATGACCGGAATTACACCATGGGCTTCCGGGTCGGCCGGACGCTTGTTGTTCCTTGAAGCTTTGACTCTTTCATCGCGCTTTGGAGAGACCGCCCGTGAGGCGGTCTTTCTGATTGCGCAGATCAATTCTCGAATGTCCGCTTATGGCCCTTAGCAGACATCGCTAGTTGCATCGCACATGTCCGCTTTCAGGGGTAAAGTAGACATGACCCGTTGCGGATGTCTGCTTTCACGGTCGCTTTCGGGTGCAAAGCGGACATACCTTTTTGCGCCGCACATGTCGGCTTTTGACCCAAAGCGGACATGCAAGTCACGCGCTGAGGGGCGCCGCCTTCTCAGCAGCGGACGATGTTGATCGTTTGATCTTTGCCGTCACTACCAGGGACCGTTACGGCCTGCGCAGGGCAACCAAGCTCGTAGGGCACGGGCGGCGGAGGTGGTGGTTCAGGCGGACTTGCAAAGAGACTGGGTGGGCATCGGTGTGCCCAATCCCCGGGAATATCAAGTGTGCACGTGTATGATGGACCGCCCGTTATAATTTGTCTGACATCGACGTTGGGTTGGCTATTCGACGGCCCTGATGGCCACCAGAACCAGCCTCCGGCCGAAGGAAAGAAAGCTCCTGTGTTTCGTCCATTGTGATGCGGCGATCGCCCAATTGATGGACGAGCACCCGAATGCGCGGAAGCAGAGCTTCCACTGGGTGCTGCTGTTGGCCCTCCGAATGCTTGGTGTGAGGCAAGAGCCATCGTTACGCTGAGAGATGTTACGAAGGCCATATAGGCTTTGTTCGTCATGGCACGCCCGCCAATTCGCAAGATAGCGGCCAATATCATAGGCTGCATTTGTCGCGTCCGCCAAAGCGCAAACTGGCTATTAGTTAAGGCGTAAGCTTAATGGCTCGAAGCCGTGCACGAGAAAGTCGTGACGGGCGTGGCCGCGGGCATGACTATGGCCTGACGCACCTCGTAGTTCGGGCGGTGTCGGATTGGCCCATACGGCGCCGACCAATGTCCGCTGTTGGCCCTTAGTCGACATTTGTTTTGCACCATCGAATGTCCGCTTTCGGGGGTAAAGCCGACATGACCTTGGCGGGAAATCCGCTTTTGCGGTCGCTTTAGGGGGCGAAGCGGACATCAGTCATTGCGGGCGCATCTGTCCGCTTATGACCCAAAGCGGACATCGGTGTCGCAGCCCCCGGACATCTTCCAAGCAACCGGTATCCGCACGTACAATGCCGCCAAGTCACCCTGTGAGACATGGGGCGGATCCACATGGACAAAGCTGAGCTTTTCACCGACGGAGAAGTGTATGAACGGATGATGGGCCGTTGGAGCCGTCTTGCAGGCGAAACTTTCCTCGCCTGGCTCGACCTTCCAAAGGGCCTTCGATGGCTCGATGTCGGTTGCGGCAATGGCGCCTTCACAGAAGAGATTGTTGCTCGCTGTGCCCCGGCCACAGTGATGGCGATTGATCCCTCCGACCAGCAACTCGCATTCGCCCGGACACGGCCCGGAGCGAAGATGGCAAAATTCGAAGCGGGCGATGCGCAAAACCTGTCATTTGGCGATGGGACTTTCGATGTGGCTATCATGGCGCTTGTGCTGGCGTTTCTACTCGACCCAGCGAAGGCGGTCGCGGAAATGGCACGCGTGGTACGCCCCGGTGGTTGGGTCGCCACTTACATGTGGGATATTCAGAACGGCGGAGCGCCGACCACGCCGATTTACACGGCGATAGAATCATTGGGTTGGACGCTTCCGGTCCGGCCCAACCCTGTAGCGTCGCGACTGGAAGCCATGCGTGGCTTCTGGGAGATGGCCGGGCTTGAGGCTATCGAGACGCGCGTCATCCGCATTCCTGTGAGGTATGCCGACTTCGATGATTTTTGGGATTCGAATACTGTCCCTGTTGGGCCGCAAGGCAAAGTGATTGCCGGTATGTCGCCCGGTGAGCGCGAGCAACTCCGCGCGCGACTACGTGAACTCCTACCTGCTACTCCCGATGGACGTATCGTCTACGAATCATTCGCAAACGCCGTGAAGGGCCGAGTACCCGCATAAGGCCATTAACCCGCGCAAGTGGTATGTGCGTCAATGTCCGCTATTGGCACTTAGCGGACATTCCTGTTTGCACCGCACATGTCCGCTATTGGGGGTAAAGCGGACATGGCAAGACCGCCGCGTGGCGCAGCGATGATGGCACCGAGTGCCTCAGCCGTTTGAGATTGAATCAAATTGAGTCAGTCAACGTTAAGCGCAGGTGTCAAAACGCTACCACAGCCAGTGCGCACCGTGATGTACGTTCCCGACGGTGGGAGACCGAAGGAGGGACGTCATGCCGAAGTTTTATTTTCACTTGTCAAACTGCGACGAGTGTTTCCCAGATGACATCGGGCACGATTTCCCCGACATTGCCGCCGCCCACACGAGAGCCAAGCGGCTCGCGAAACTGGTGATGGCGACCTCCCGTTTGTCCAGCCACCCGTTTGACTGGCGTCGTTGGACCGTGACGGTCACCGATGATTCACAAGGCGCGATCCTGATCATCCCGTTCGGTGCCTTCGGGACCGTCACTCGAGCAGCATTGTCCGCGTTCGTTCCAGCCGATCGGGTCGGCGGAGCGCACGATGCCACAGAGCATGCGCGGGCCATTCGTCCCAAAGTATGTTAGAGGCAAATATAATTTTGCACGGGAGTAATACCATGCGCATTGCCATTTTCGCTCTTGCGGTCCTGGCTGGGGGCGGCGCCGCGGAGGCTGGACAAATCGAGCTCTTATCAGGCAGCCCGCGCCGTTTTGAAATCGCTGCTCGGTGCTGGACAGGTTCGAACTGTCAGCAAGAGGCTTCCGATTTTGCGCAGGGCTATTGCCGCGGCCAATTCGAAGTCCCGAGGCGCGCGCTATATGTGCGGTCGGGGCCCGTCGAGCGCAGCTTTTTCAGCGAGCGAGCGATATTCGTCTACAGGTGCAGTCAGCGATCGATTATCTGCGAGGCCGGTAATTGTTAGTAAGCCGAGTGTCCGCTTTGACCTTACCTGACATTCCGTTTGTGCCGCCGGATGTCCGCTTTCGGGGGTAAAGCGGACAAGTACGAGCGCCGTGGAATTTCACGACTGCATGTCGGCGCTGTCGCCGGAGCAGGCCGCGCCACTGTGGCAAGCCGCCCAAGGTGCAAGCGGCAGCCTTTTTAGTGCCCGGGGCCTAAATGTCCGCTTTTGGGGGTACACCGAACCTCCGTTTGCGTTTTATTCTGAGAGTTTTTTCGGGACGAGGCGTGAAGGAGATGAGTTCTTCGCCGCGTGAAAGGAGTTTTCGATTTCGTCGTGGGCATCATGCAACGGAATGTTGGTGTCAAAGGTCTCGGGCCTTCTCTCGTCTAAAGATGGCAGTTCTGCCTCCAGTTTAAGAATGGCCGATTCGAGCGCGATCCGCTCATCTATGATTCCTAATCCCGATATTCGTTGGTCTTTGCGCAATTGGGTAATGAGAATTGTTCGGACATGCTCGTACATTTCTTGCCGAGCCTGAGAGTTGTCAGTTGCCAATTGAGAAACCGCACGGGCAAGGATTGGACAATAATCAGCCAATTGCGAGCCGCTCCCGACTCATTTTGCTTTACCGCTTAATATGAGGCCAAAGGCAGCCTCATGCCCTAGGATTTTTATTTTGTACAGCGCCTTTGCCAAATCCTGGCACCGCGCACCGCATGGATCATTCATGTTGTGCGCAATCTTTTTCGGTAGCATTTGCGCGCGCCGGCCAGGTGTTGTCACACCACCAGCTTTCCTCCGATACCGCAACGGAGGATGATTTTTTTGAAACGGTACTTCTTTGATGACCTCGCCACACCGAATCGCCAGATGATACCTGCGAGCACTTTTTGGGAAGACGTTCATGAAATCCTCGGTGATCAGACACTCTGTCGTCTTTAACGGACACAAGACGAGCGTCAGCCTCGAGGATGAATTCTGGAATAGCCTGAAAGAAATCGCACATGCGCACGGAGTGACAACGTCGAAGTTGATCGCGGAGATCGACAATGCGCGCCAGCACGACAACCTTTCTTCAGCGGTCCGATTGTTCGTATTGGGTCAAGTCCGGCGGACGCTCGGACTGGATGTGCCCTTGGGTAACTAAGCGTATTGCGCTACCTGCACCATGGTTTGGGAGTAGGCGGACATCTTGTTTGTCCGCACACAAAAGGCACGGCCAGATTTTCATGAATCAAGATTAGGCCAACGTCTTGCCCATTGGCTTTGAGCGTGCCGCAACGTCGCCCGTAATTACAGTATGGCGTTCTTTCTTTTCCTGCGGAACACGCGCAAGGGACAAATTCGAAGTCAAGCTTGCTTGATTTCACAAGATTGCGAAGCCGGCGGGTAGCCTTGCCACCTAACTCGCGCTCCGCTTTGCAGAGTGCTCGGCGAGTTTCAGGTGCATTGAAGCCGACCAAACGAACGTCCGGCTTCTGGTGATGGAGTCGAATTGTATCGCCGTCTATTACGCGCACCTCATCAGGTGTAATCGGGACAGACGAAACGGCACCACGGCGGCTTACGTCGTCTGTCGATTGCCGAGTCTGTTGGTCACGCAAGTTTTTTTCAAGCACCTCCCTTTCTTGGCTTTCTTTGCGCTGTCGGTCGCAAGAGTCGTCTATCCTTCGCATCGTGTCGTGTTTTTTTATCAACTGCTCTTTGCCTTGGCGCAAAAGCCTTTCATATGTGTCTTGCGGAAGACCCAGTTCGCGCAGGTTATTTTCGTAGTCGGAAAGCAGTTTTGCCAATGTGGCTGCTGCGTTCGGGTCGCGGGCATCGCAGTTGAATTGCGCCTCTACGGTCCCCGATAGGGACAGAAATGCAATGAGGCAGAAAATAGTTCGCAGCATGGTTCCCCTGAGGTCGCCTAGCGCGCCAGACTCCCGAATAGGCGAGGCCATCCTGCCTGACAGCGAACCGACAAACAAAGCGTTTGGACATAAGACCTACAAGACCTTCGCCAAATCCTGGCACATATCGAGCTTGCCGATGAGATCGCTGAACATGATTGCGCCGTCGCGGGGCATTGATGGCAATAATCGCACAGCCGGAAAGAAGTTCTCCTCAGGTTATTGTGTCCAGTCCACCCACCGCGCGGCGGCGTTCGTGACCCATAGCGGACATTTCAGCTGGCGCTAAAAAACCCGCTCGCCGCAGAGCACCACTAACGCCTTACCTGCTATGAATTCCGTTTCGCTGAACCACGACGGACAATTCTGTTGGGCATTAAGCATCCATTTAGGCCGGAGGTCGATCATTGGGATCCAGCCACGAGGGATTGGGATGATACCGGCGGGACAACCAATCAACGAAGATTTGGAAACGAGAAAGTTCGCTAAATTACAAGCGCGTCGCGAACCGGACCTGACCAGGACCAGTGCAGGCTCTCACGACATCAAGCTTGACGAAAGCCAACGTGTCTTCGTTCTGCCCACCACTGATGGCATGGGCGCTCGCGCAGGTGTAATTGCAGGCGCGCTCATTATAACGGGTGGCTTGACGTGGCTTGTCATAAGCGCCCTGCCATCGCCGTTTGCTTCGGAGTCGGTTGATAGATCGAGCGGCGGTCTTAACTCTGCGGTTCAAATTCCCCCTTCCAACAAGGGCGATCGTCTTCCGGTTCCCAATGCGTTTATTCATGAGACGGTGTCCGCAAGCAGCGGCGAGACAGCTGCGGCCGTTGCTCCACGCGAACCCAAACATTCGTCCGAGACGCAGGGCCAAGCCGACTCGATACGCAAATTATTGAAGGACGCTGAGCACCAACCGACGTCGATAGGACCCAATGCGTCGCGGGCCCTACAGGCTCCGGTAAAATTAGCACCGGTGCCGGAGACGAGACCGGCTACCATCGAGGGCTGGACGCTGCGTGACGTTATGAACGGCACGGCAGTGTTGGACGGGCCCAATGGCAGCACCTGGCACGTGACGCGTGGAGACACGGTGCCGGGTGTTGGGAGAATCGTCTCTATTTTTCGATGGGGCAACCGTCTGATGGTCGCCACCAGCACCGGTCTAATTTCAACGCCATAAGTCGGTGGGTGCGAAGGCGCCAGTGGGCCGCAATGTCCGCTTCTGGCACTTAGCGGACATCGGCTTGTGCGCGGCACATGTCTGCTTTCGGGGGTAAAGCGGACATGCTTTTTTGCACCGCATATGTCTGCTTTTGACCCAAAGCAGACCTCGACTAGTGCACCGCACATGTCCGCTTTCGGGAGTAAAGCGGACATAACCGGGCAACCCGCCTATGTTGCGACAACGTTGCGATAAGGTGCTCAGCACCGATCGCTTGGCCGACTAATAAATTGAAATGATGCAAGAAACGCAGTTTCCAAAAATGTGGGACAAGCCCTTGAAGGTTGGCGGGCAAACCAGATGCACTGGCGTGCTCGGTGCGTTAGAAAGCGATAGAGTATCTCTCCCGCGCGGGTCTGCAGCCCGCCGCCGGCCACACCTCACACCGCCGTCCGGCTTGGCCCGCGCTCCTTTCTTGATGCGGCGGTGGTTAACGGTGGTTTATGAAAGACACGCGCAGCAACGTGCGCTTCTTCGGTCCGCTCGCAGAACCTGTGCATATGCGGCCTGGTCGTACTCTCCTCGACGATGAAAATGAACAATGGCGAGAGGCAGTTATGCGCGCGCGCGGAAAATTACCTGCACTCGCGAATTGGTATGGCGCCCCGAAAGACAGGGCGCAGCAAATTAACTGGCGGGAAGTTTGCTTTCGCCTCGCGTCTGATTTCGTACCCGGCTTCAGGGTATTCGCGCCGAAACCAGAAAACCGTAAGCCGGGAAGACCGGCGGTGGTGCCCGATTGGCGACTCTTGGAGGCTGTGGCGAAGATTCGGAGCAGCAGAACCGGCCGAACCATGAAAATCGCTTCAGCGTGCGCCCATCTCGCAAACAAAGCACCGTGGCGTGGCAAAACGGCTCATGCCCTCAGAGTTGAACATGGCCGACAGCTAAAAGCTTTTCGGAAAATGTACGGATTTGAGTATGGCACGCCGGCGCACACCGCGGCATGGGTTGTTTGGCAAGCAAAGCGCACGCTCCTGCCGGACTGAACAAAAACTATTTGCCCGTCTTAGAATTCTTGTTCGCTTATTTATCCCTCGACGTATTGCCGTGCGCGCGACTGATCGCCAGTGTCTTAGCGGTTCATCGCGAAAGCGCAGAGGGCCGATATGACCGAGATACTTGCGTACACGATAGCTGAAGCGTGCGCGATAGCGCGGGCCGGAAGAACTTCTCTTTACGAAGCCATCAGGGCTGGTGAGTTGACTGCTCGCAAGCGCGGCCGGCGAACGCTCATCTTGTCAGACGATCTGCGTCGTTGGGTCGAAACACTTCCTAGGATCAACCCCGTCGTCGAGCGCACTGACACATAATGCATGCTCCACAGAAAAACGACGTTGATCTGGTCGTCGAGATAGAGCGGCTTGCCGCGCTCGACCCCATTAAATACGAGGCCGTTCGTAGCGAATCGGCGCAGCGACTTGGTTTACGTGCGTCCATTCTTGACCGCGAGGTCACAAAGAAACGTCGCAGCTTCGGGGTGGACGTCGATAATGACGGTCAGGGGCGATCGGTAAAGGTCCCCGAGGTACTGCCGTGGCATGACCCGGTGCACGGCGACTTTGTTGCCAGCACCTTGGCTGCAGCGACCAAGATCTACGCCATTCTGTCTGACTGGGCGGCCGATACTATCGCGCTGTGGGTGATGCACACTTGGCTCGTTAACGAGTGCACGATTTCACCTCGTCTGGCCATCACCTCGCCGACGAAGGGTTGTGGAAAAACAACGATCCTGCGTTTCCTGAACAAGGTGGTGTGCCGCCCTAAACGAGCTGGAAGCATTTCACCGGCTGCCCTGTTCCGCTTGGTCGAGCAATGCCAGCCGACAATCATGCTCGATGAGACAGAAAAATACATCGAACATGGCAGCGATCTGCATGCGCTTCTAAATGAGGGACATTGCAAGGGTGGCACGGTAGTTCGTGTGCTTGGAGAAAAATCGGAGCTGCGTGAGTTTTCCATTTTCAGTGCCGTCGCATTCGCGCGGAACGGTCGGCTGCCTGATGATCTCGAACAGCGATCGATCGTTATTGAAATGCAGCGTCGGCGGCCCAACGAGACCTTGGTAGAGTTAAGGGAGGACCGCTGCGAGGCCCTGGAGAACATCGCGCGTATGTGCGCGCGTTGGGTCGAGGGTATCAAATTAGACGGCTACGACCCCAACATGGGCGGCCTTATCAACCGTAACGCCGACAACTGGCGCCCGCTGTTCGCTATCGCCGACATAATCGGATTTGACTGGCCGGAGCGCATCCGGGAAGCCGCTGCGGTCCTTGGTCCTCGCGAAAGCTGTTCCACTAGTACTGTATTACTGGCCGATATCAAGGCGGCCTTCGATGAAAAGAATGTGGACCGGCTGGCGTCAGCTGATTTGTGCGAGGCGCTAACGGCCATGGAAGGCCGGCCTTGGGCCGACTGGAAGGCGGGAAAGGCACTCACGCCAAATCAGCTTGCCCGTTTACTTAAACCCTTCCGTGTCATTCCAGACAGCGTGCGAGTCGGTAATCGGACCCCGAAAGGTTACTACCGGTTCCAGTTCGAAGAGCCTTGGCAACGCTACCTTGCCGCCGAAGCGCAACAACGCAACGACCCCCAAGGCATCGGCATTTCTTGCATCTTGCAAAGTGCAACATTCGACGCCGGCGCCGCGGATCGACAAGGCGGGAAACTGGCAGGGAAAGGGAGTTGTTGCGGGGTTGCGGTTCGAAAAGGAAGTCAGAGCCTTGAGAGTGCAGATGGTCCGCACTGCGACCATTGCCGGCGGCCTGGCACCGAAGGCGACCCGTTGCTCGATGTTTTCGATGGCGAGCGCGATGCCCGTTTGCACCGCGGTTGCCTGGCCTCATGGACCTCGAACTGGGTCAATGACTGCGTGGAAGCCGGATGATGGCTAATAAAGAACCGAAAGATAATATTGGTGTAGGGTCAGGTCGCGGTCGGCCGAAGGGATCTCGCAACAAATACGGTGCCGAGTTTCGGGCTATCCTTGCAGATGCGGGGCCGGAAGCCGCGAAGCGCATCGTTCAGATAGCCCAGGATAATGCGCATAGTGATCAGCTTGTGGCATGTCGGTTTATCGGAGATAGGCTCGACCCGCCACCCCGCGGCACAATCGTCCGGCTTGATATTCCACGGGTTCAATCGGTCGAGGATCTGCCAAGGGTGATTGACGCAATCCTTCAAGCTTGCGCGCATGGACAGCTTACGACCACAGAGGCCAGCGATCTTGCAAATGTAATCAGCAGGTTACAGAGCGCCGTGACGTTGATCGATCTCGAAGAGCGGATGCGGCAGATTGAACTAAGTACTACCTCAGCGAGGTCGCGATGAACAACCGTGCTGACTCGATCGACCGTCGATTAAGAAAAGTGGAAAACGCTCGCAAAATGGCGCATGCAGATAACTGTTTCAACGATATTCTAATCCGAATAGGAGAAGAGCCCGCTGCCGATGACCAGCAGGCGTTTCTTCGCGTATTGAAGCTGATGCAAAAGCCTGATTGGGGTGACCGCCTCCACTTAGCCGGAATTAGCGGCGCATCGTCTGTGCGGGCTGAGGAAATTAGGAGCGCGCCCCCTGAATGTTCGCCGAAAGATAAAGGCTGATCCTGCAAAGCTGCGCCAGGTATTTGGACGCGGCTTTGTTGCGATGAGGTTGCGATGGGGGGAATCCGAATATTTCCTGGCGAGGATAAGCGATTCATTTCCAAGTAAAAATTATCCCAATTAAAAGGATGCACTAGCCTTTGAACGTCTAGCCAGGGCATCCATCACCATGTCGGCTTTTATGGTCGCTATTGGGGGCAAAGCGGACATGAGCTGGTGTGCTGCACATGTCTGCTTTTGACCCAAAGCGGGATTTGCCTGCCGCGAGAGAAGGGCCGATGGCACACCGAGAAAGCACGCAGATCCGACTGGCCACAAACTCACCTTAAAGACAGGATTTAGATCTAAGACGATAAGCACGTCGTCATCGGGGGAAAAATACAATGTCCTGGCTGCGAATTTTCGTTCTCGCGCTGTTAGTGGCACCGGCTGCGCCGGTTGCTCCGGCATTGGCAGCGCCGCTGATGCCATCGCAAGCGCCAACCATGGAAGATGTCGATCCAGGCATCGACCACACCGGGCGCGATCGTGATTTGCCGTCCGAATTTCGTAAGCAGTCGGTGTACTACAGAACCGAGAAGCCACCGGGCACAATCATCGTCAACACCGCCGACCGCTACCTCTATCTGATCATGGGCAATGGGGTGGCGATGCGTTACGGCGTCGGGGTAGGCCGTGATGGATTCCAATGGGGCGGCATCCAGAAGATTACGGTCAAGCGCGAATGGCCGGACTGGGTGCCACCGCCGGAGATGATCGCGCGCCAGCCTTATCTTCCGCGCTGGATGGCCGGCGGCCCGGGCAATCCGCTCGGAGCGCGTGCGATGAACCTCGGCGCAACGGTTTACCGTATCCACGGCACCAATGCGCCCGAAACGATCGGACAAGCGGTGTCGTCAGGCTGCTTCCGGTTGGTCAACGACGATGTCGCCGATCTTTACTCGCGGGTGCCGATCGGGACGACGGTCCTAGTTCAGCATCAATAGACATAACCGTGCCGCAGAAGATATTCGCGCGCGCCGACGAGGTGATCGAATAAACGGCAGGTGTCCCGCTTTTGGCACTTAGCGGACATCGGCTTGTGCGCTGCACATGTCTGCTTTTGACCCACAGCGGACATTGGGTGCCGAGCGCTGGCGGTGCGCGTTACCGGACGCGGCCCAGCACAAAGACCAGCAATACGATTATCGCCGCCCCCCAGAGCAGCCACGCTTTGTCAGGCTGTCTCAAGCGTATGGATCGTCGGCGTTCGGATAAAATAGTTGCTCGCCATTAATCTTGAAGTTGGCGATGGCCTTCTGGCCGTCTGGCGACACCAGCCAGTCGATGAAAGCTTGTCCAAATTGCTTGTTCACATTCGGATGCTTGGCGGGGTTCACCAGAATGACGCCGTACTGGTTGAACAGGCGCCTGTCACCTTCCACCAGGATTTGCAGGTCACCCTTGTTCTTGAGGTCGATCCAGGTGGCGCGGTCGGACAGCACATAGCCGTTGCTGGCGGCCGCCATATGGAGCGCCGCTCCCATACCCTGGCCAATCGATGTGTACCAGGGACCTCTCTCTTTTTCGATGTCGATGCCGACGTCCTTATTCCAGAGCATGAGTTCGGCGAGATGGGTACCGGAGCGGTCGCCGCGCGATATGAAGGTGGCTGCCTTGTCCTTTATGGTCTTAAGCGCCCTCGCAACGTCCTTCATGTCCTTGATGCCGGCCGGGTCGCTCTTCGGCCCGATCAGCACAAAGTCATTGTACATCACCCCAAATCGTTTCACGCCTTCTCCTTCGGCGAGGAACTTTTGTTCCGCCGATTTTGCATGCACGAACACGACGTCGGCTTCACCGCGCCGCCCGGTATCGAGCGCTTGGCCGGTCCCCTGCGCCAGGACTTTCACAGTAATACCGGTCTTTTGCGTGAAGAGCGGCAGCAAGTAGTCGAACAGGCCGGAATCCTGCGTCGAAGTAGTTGAGGCGACGATAATCGATTTTTCTTGTGCCAGCGCATGCGCCGTCAAGAAAACGGCGACACCAAAGGATGCGATGAAAGTGAGTATGATTTTTCGGAGCAAAGCCAATCCCCCCATAGCTCCCATCTCCTTATAGCCACGTGAGGCCGTTTCATGGCTGACGGGTAAGTTTTCCGAATAGCTGCCATGCAGCTTGTCCGCCAATGGCACTTAGCAGACATGCGCTGTTGCACTGCATTTTCGAGGGTAAAGCAGACGCGCAAATATCACTCTGAGGTCTGTAGCGACGCAGACTGCCGCCGCTTCGGTGCGGCGATGGTAGCTGAAAAAGAATAATTGCAAGGTTCGCATTTCCATACGTGGCGCACCCGGTGTGCATCGACGTATTCTGTCCGCTCGGGCGCGGTCAGCGGCTCGCCACAACAAGCGCATTTTATGGTCAGAGTGCTCATGCTCATGCCGATACAGCCGACCCTAGGTGCCGCCAGTTTAAGAGGCACTTTCCAAGTCTCGTAAGTTCTAATTCAAATGGGTTGAGAAATGTCCGCTATTGGCACTTAGCGGACATCGGCTTGTGCGCTGCACATGTCTGCTTTTGACCCAAAGCGGACATTGGCGGGCAATATGCTGTGGAGCAATTGCCAAAACTGAGCCGCTGATTAGACGACGTGCATAGACGCTGTCCGAGGAGCACGAATTCGCAGCTCAGAATTTGTAGCTCCCGCCGACGCGAACCGTCTGCAGATCAGTATTGCCCCAGGAAAATCTCGACCTAAGGATGGGCGGAAAGTTACCGGTACTATCAGTAGCTTCGGCCACGGCGCTGGTGTTCAGGTGATAATACATGTACTCGGCTCTGACCGACCAATGGTTCAAGAACGCCCATTCGAGGCCGCCACCCACCACGTATCCGCTCAATGTCTTTGACAACGATGCCGACGTAACATAGGTCGACGGCGGTTCATTGTTTGCTGAAGCCGTACGGTCAACATCGGCCCAAGCGGCGCCCCCGGTGAAATATAGCAACGCGTTTGGCACAACTAGATAGCCAATTCGACCTCGTATCGTGGCAAGCCAATTGGGACCAACGCTCATGCTGGTAAGAGCGTTCGGCCTCGGGGAAGTTACAGAACCCACGAGGCGTGTCCAAGACTGCGTAAAGCTGCCGTCTGCGTTAGTCCATGACCAGTCCCCTTCGATACCCGCGACCCACGAGGGCGCGAATTGCCAATTGTATCCGGCGTGTAGACCTCCGACGAAGCCCGTATCCTTAAGATCTCCGGCGATGGCAAGTGATCCAAAGAAGGGTATGTTAGGCTGTGGCTCCCACAGCCCGCTGCTCCTCGTCTGTAAGGCGCCAACATGACCACCAACATAAAAACCGGTCCAGCTATAGACCGGCGGCGCGATTGGGGCCGCGACTGGGGCCTTCCTAGGAAGGTCTGCGGCCGAGGCGATTGACGCGATAGACATACCCGCGACGATGCCGAGCGTGATACGACGCATGAGAGTGCCCCCTCAATGAGCAGCTGAGCCCAGTCACACGTTACGCCCAGTTGTTGAACGAATGAATTTTACAACTGAATTCGCGGCGGTAGGTTGGTGTAAGAAAAAGTATTTTGTTACCAGCTGATGTATCTAAAATATCACGGCAGGATCAAAATCAGGCGGTCGTGCCCTTTTGCAGCTGTCTTTTGGGAAGCGCAAATTAGCATCAGTGCTCTGGCTGGGGAGCGTCTGATGGATCGGCATGTAGCCCGCCTTAACATCGAGCACTACCGCAAGTTAGTTGCGACCGAACCTGATGAAACGAAGCAGCAAACTCTTATTCGATTGCAGGCTGAAGAAGAGTCGAAGCTGACGGCGTCACTAAGGAGGTATGCCGGAGAAATGAACCGGATGGCACATTCGTATTTTCAGAATCAGCTAAATGGTGTCACCGCTCATCGTTCGAAGGCTCGCGAGTTTGGATGGCTGTTACGGCCATCTGATGAAGACGCCTAAGCCCGTCCGTTCGTGATGAAATAAAAAATTGGACTTGCGTTTGAGCCATGTCCGCTATTGGCCCAAAGCAGACATGAGCTATTGCACTGCACATGTCCGCTTTAGGGGGTAAAGCGGACACCGCAATATACTGTTGCGACATTGTTGCGATGTGGTTCATTGGAAGACAGTGACGCGCCCTAAACCTCTGAAATCCGGAAGAGCACTGCTGCGAGCCTAAAGGGCGGTCGAGCATTTGAACCACGCAAATCGCCCTCACTAGTCAGCCTTGCAGTCGAGAATGTCCGCTTTGCTCCCAATAGCGGACATGTGCGGCGCAACCGGTCATGTCTGCTTTGGGCCAATAGCGGGCATTCGGTCTGTCTTGACCTATCGGTGAGCCCCTATTCTCGACGGGAGTTTGAGGTTTAAGAAAAAAGTAATGTAGCGGGGGCCTCATTCCGGGCTGACAAGGGATGGGTGACCCATGCAAAATGTTGTGTCGCGAACGATAAACTATGACGAATCTTATGTTGTGGAAATCGACGGGCAAATACAGTCGCGATATCAAATTTATGTCGATGCCCTAAAGGCGGGAATGAAGCTCAAACAGAAATTTCCGTCTAGTGAGATCAGAGTGCACGAGAAAATCGAGCAGACTTCGCTCGGATGAATGATTCCTGTGGTCTGACCTTCGGCAAGTTGCCGATTTCGGCCAGTCCTCCGAAAGTCAATTTGCGTTTTGATCACGCGGGAGCGCTTCTACCTTCTTCTTTCTCCGCCATCCGAGCAGTGCGTCTAAGCCGGAGAGTGGAAGGGCCGCGGCAGTTACTTCGCACAAAGCTTGTCGAGGCCCTCGAGCGCCGAAGTGATCTCCTGCGCTTCCTTCGAATCTGGGTCGATGTCGTCAAGTTTGCTTATCAGCGCGACATAGTCGGGACCCAGTTTTGTTGCCATCTGGTCTATTTTTTTATTCAGATCGTCAATTCTATTCAAATCCTGTTTCCGTTCGGCCTCCTCGATTTGGCTGCCCAGCCTCCCGATATCGCAATAGGTTTCAATCTTGGCCTTGTCGCCGCCGATCGTTTTGACCACCTTTTGCGCGGCTGTCGCAGCGCCCGCGGGCGCACTCGGCGTAACCTTCGTAGCTTTTGAAGATTTAGGCGGGTTAGGCGCTTGAGCCAGCACAGACGTTGGCACAACGGTGAGAGCCAAAATAGCAACAACCAGCTTGAGATTCATGAACAGCGCCCTCTCTAAGAGCTTCCATCTAGCAGATGCTGCTGCTGCGCCAGGGCCGCGAATGGCCAAGCGACCACGCCGCCAACAGTCTCGCCGCCGCATGGACGACCCGGCTCGACGCATCAAGCCTTATCTGCTTTGTACCAACCTTCGCGTTTAAGTTCCTCATATTCCCTGAATGTTGGATTGTTGGGAGGCCACTGACGAAGTGGCGCAGGTGCTGACTTCATACGATGAGTTGATTTGTCAGATACAGACCGTTTTTTCGGTTCTGCCATGGCCGTACTTGACGAGACCACTAAAGCCATAGCGGCAGCAATAATGCAGAGCGGTTTCATCATTGCGCCTCGCCGCACGATATTAGTTGAATTGTCGTCTATGCGCGACGGCGCTAGGGATAAATTATAGCGCCGTCTTCTTCCAACAGTGCTGGAAGAGGTATGTCCGCTTTGGATCATAAGCTTAATAGGCCATGTCCGCTTTCCCCTTCAAAGCGGACATGTGCAGTGCAAAGTGAGATGTCCGCTAAGGGCCAATAGCGGACATCAAGTCTATTCGACAGAGAAACGTCGAGGTAACGCGCTATGGAGTGGACCACAGTCCAATGGCGCCAAAGCGGCGGAGGATATCTGATCAAATTGGACGGGCTATTGGCTTTCAGGCCAAGAAAGGCTTGGTCCATGACTGAAAAAATCGAACACGAACTGCTTTCCCGTCGAAAGGCATTCTCCCTGTTTGGAATGACTGCCGCATTCGGCCTCGCATTGCCTGTCACGCTGTCCGCTCTTTCAGACGCAGAGGCTCAGACAGCGGGAATGGATCGTCGCCAAGACCGACGCGAAGGGCGTCACGAGCGGCGTGACGACCGGCGCGAAGGACGCTACGCCCGTCGTGACGCACGGCGTGGTGGCGGAAGCAAGCCCGAGAGTACGGGAAGCGGTACCGGCACAAAGTAGTGCAATCCGGCGGACACAGTTTAACCGCGCGCTTTGACATCAGGCGCTGGCGGAAGGGCGGCATTTGGCCAAACCGCTGGACTTTGCGCCGGTAACACCAAAGATCACCTCGTTAGGGGTGACGGGGAGCGACAACTAGGAGCGCAGCCAATGCTAAAGACCTTTTTTGCAATCGGCGCCGTTGCGTTACTCTCAACGACATACGCGATGGCACAACAAGGGGCCATCATAAGCGAATGCGCTGCTGACATCAGGGCGGCGTGTGGAGACGTACCGCCGGGCGGTGGCGCCATCCGGTCCTGCCTTAACTCGCATCTCGCAGACCTAACCGAGCCATGCCGAGCCGTGTTGCTCCGCGCTGCCACGGTTGCGAACGAATGCCGCGGCGACGTCAGAGCGATGTGCGCGGACGTGCAGCCCGGCGGCGGCAGAATAGAGGCTTGTTTACACGCTAACTTCACCAACCTCAGCGCGCCCTGCATAGATGTCATGGCGCGGACCGTGGGCAGAGGGCAGTAAGGTCTGCCGCTGGAGTGCGCCATGGGGCCCGCACTCCTAGCTCCGACCATTCGTACGGTCGGAGAAAGCGGCCGCCGGCGGTCCCAAGGCAGTGAGCCGCCGGCGGCGTTGGCCTCACTGGCGGCACGGAGACGTGCGCATGACGCTACTATGTCCGCTCCTACTTTTCGGAGGAGGTTATGAACGGAATGCGTGACACGCCCCTAGCCTTGCTTGCGGTGCTGGGTTTCGTGCTGGTGGTGTTGCTGTTCACTGCGGACGAAGCCCTGGAGAAAATTACGCAGGCTTCGGTACAAACTCGCGTTGCCGCGCCGGCACTGTCGACCCACGTAACATCGGAGCCCGTACACGCTGCTCAGCCCAGGGCCCAGGTGGCGCCCGAACATCCGATGAGGATCGAACCTGCGGCGCTGGCGGCGAGAGCTGAGGCGCCACCCACGAAGAAGCGTGTCACCC
>Ga0207428_10002886_pt1 | contig 17031 bp, 15 predicted proteins | sample RhiMethybrSRZTD1_FD_187600 | JGI IMG/M metagenome (GOLD analysis project Ga0207428, IMG submission 187600) | Populus rhizosphere microbial communities from Tennessee, USA - Rhizosphere MetaG P. TD hybrid SRZTD1 (SPAdes) (version 3) | ecosystem: Host-associated > Plants > Roots > Rhizosphere >...
CCCCTATCCCCTATCCTCATAGTATCGCCTGCCTTTCCAGACGACGCCCCTGCCGCTCTTGCAGCGTAGCCACGAGGAGAGGCCGATGGCGAGCAGGATCGCTTCGGCCAGCGGGTGCAGCAGAACGGACAGCCAGGGTTGTCTGAAACGTAAAACGAGCAGGGCGCGAACGGCGAGCACGCACGCGACAGCCATGCAAATTGGCCACATCGGCCACGCGCGAATCCAGAGGAGCAGGGCGAAAGGCGCGAGAAACATCGAGGCGTGCAGCAGGAGGAAGCCCCAGAAACTCGACTCACGGCGGAAGGCCGGGAAGAAGTTCTTCTGAAAGCCGCGCCAGATCCCGGCCAGCGAACTGTACATCCGCACGTCGACGACGCCCTGCCCGTCGAGGCATAACCCACGTCCGCCCCGCTCACGCCACAAACGAGCCAGGCGCTGATCCTCGAAAATTTCATCGCGCACAGCAGCGTGCCCGCCCACGGCTTGATAGCCGGCGCGCTCGACGAGAATGCACGCGCCATGAACCAGGCCGAGCGAAGCGTCATTTCGCACGAGCGAGAGCGGGGCCGGAAAGAGGCTGAAAACCACGAAATTCAGCATCGGCATGAGCGCCCTTTCCCAGAAACTCACCAGCGTGAGTGACGGCCAGGCCGAGAGCAATGTCACTTCACGTTTAATCGCTTCCTCGACCATCCGGGCGACGCCCCCCTCAGACAGCCTCGCGTCGGCGTCGAGAAAGAGCAGCCACGCGCCGCGCGCCTCCTCGGCGAGACGCGCGCAAGCGAAATTTTTGCCGCACCAGCCGTCGGGCAGAGGGCTTGGATCAACGGCGCGCACACGGACATCACGCGCGGCGTAAGCGGCGAGAATGCGCGGCGTCGCGTCCGTCGAATGATCGTCGTAAACGAGCGCCTCGCCCACCGTCGCGCCCTGCCGCAGCGCGCTCTCGAGGCAAGCCGCAAGGTTCGCTTCCTCATTGCGCGCCGGGATCAATACTGAAACCAGACCCGGCCTGACGGGCGCCGCAGCGGTGAACTTCGGCCAGGCCACCGCGTTCCACAGCGCCAGGGCCAGGATGAACGGCAGCGGGAGGAAAAGAATGAACAACCAGATCATAATTTCAGGTTTCAGGTTTCAGGTTTCAGGTTTCAGGTTTCGGCGCAAGAATCAGGTAATTCAACCTGACACTAGATACTCGACGCCTCACACCTGACACCTGGAACCTGACACATGGAACCTGATCAGAGCAGATTTGCGAGCGGATCGCGTCCGCGCCATTTGCCTTCCGACCTGATTGGCGCGAAGCGGGCGAAGAGTTCTTCGCCGTACCAGTTCTCTGCGCGGCGGCGGCGGATGACTTCCTGATGCGCGGGCGCGCCGTAAGCGAAAGCTCTCATCTCCGTCTCGCTGCGCCAAAGGCTGAAAGTCGCCGGGCGGATGAATGGCATTTCCCCGGTTCCGATTGAGGCGAGCAAGCCCGGCGCGGCGTCCAGGGCGCGACTAGTCGCGGGCGTCGCGCGCCAGAAAGAGACCAAACGGCCCCAGCGAATGCTCGCTCGCGTCAGGACGGCGACGGGCGCGACGGGCGGCGGCGGAGCGGCAACAGGGAGAAACGGGTTCACGCCTGACCACGTCCCGAGCGCATACACCGGCAGCAATCGCAGCGACCAGATCTCTTCGGCATGACGGCGATAGCTCGCCATCACGGACGAATCCGCGAAGAATCGATCAGCCGCCTCCGCGTCTTCCCACACGGCGAGCAAGCCGTAGCGCGAGAAATCTGGTCGCAGGCCGAAGCCGCCGCCGTGCCCCGCTCCGAGCAGTTTCCAGAAACGCAGTCCAGTGACGCGGCTGATTTCCCGCCGCGCGCTGCCCATGCGGTTGAAGGCCCAGAGACGTTCCCCGGCGCGGTAGCCACAAAGCGTCAACGTGACGAGCGGCGTACCGGGTCTCGCCTGGCATTCGTAACTTTTCGGCGAAGTTTGATTCAATGTTTCACTTCGGCGCGCTAGAGCGGATTGCAAATGAGTTTACGGTGTCGGGCGATTCGTTTAATCGCCCTGGTTGCGGCGCGGTACGGTACCGGGAGCGGTAGCGACCGGGCGCCAGTGACTCGGTCGCTACCGCTCCCGGTACCGTACCGGAGCGCTCCTTCTCGTACATCCAATTGAAATCCGTTCTAAGGTCAGCGTCAATCCGCTCTATCCGCGTCATCAGCGTTCTATTAACCCATACACTGATCTGCAAACCGCGCTAACTCGCCACATTCGTCAATGTTCTCAACGGCCCGGTTCCGCCAATTACCAGATCGGCCGCCTCAATCAGCAAGCTCGCGGTCTGGCATTCGCCGAATCTTTCCCGTAGCGCCTGCTTGCTTTCGGCCAGGAGGTCGTGCGCCAGACGTCGCGCCTCCTCAGCGCCGAACTGCGCCGTGAAATTCGACCGCAAGTGGCGCGCGTCCTGCCCGACGTTCTTGCCGGTCGTCGCGCTCTCGCCCAACTCGTCGAGCAGGTCGTCGCAGATTTGATAAGCCGCGCCAAGGCATTCGCCGTAGCGGGCGAGCGCGGAGACGTCCCGCTCGTCAGCGCCCGCGGCGATGGCTCCAGCGATGATCGTCAAGCGCGCCAGAGCTGTGGTTTTGAGTTGGCGGCTGGCGAGAGCATGAGAATTGCCGCGAGACGCCCGGATGTCGAGGTCGGCGGCCTGCCCGCCGATCATCCCGTCAGGTCCGACGCAACGCGCCGCCTCGACAATCAGGCGACCGGTTCCGTCTTGGGCCAGGAGCGCGTAAGCCTGGTTGAGCAGGGCAAGCGCCGCGAGCATGGCGAGCCCTTCGCCGTACACCAAATGCAACGCCGCGCGTCCGCGCCGCAAATGGGCGTCATCCATCGCGGGCAGATCGTCGAGAATGAGCGAACTCGTGTGCAGGAATTCGATCGCGCACGCGATCGGCAGCGCCGTTTGCGCGGAGCCGCCGGCGGTCATCGTTCCCAGCAGGGTCAGGACCGGCCGCCATCGTTTACCTCCAGGAAAGACGGCCGCGCGCAGCGCCTCGTTCAGCCGCTCGGCGCCGTGTTGCGCGCTGAGCGGCAGCGATCGCTCAAGCGCCGCTTCGATCATGGGCTGGCGCCGGGCAATGAAATTCGTTAACCGGTCAGACATATGTTCACGTAGTTCGTAGTCCCGCCTTTAGGCGGAAGCGCCAGACACAGACCCATTCCGTGACGCCGAACGCTTCCGCCTAAAGGCGGGACTACGAACAGTTTTTCATTCTTTCAGGGCGTCGCAATGCGACGTGAAGGCTCCGAAGACGATTTCGCTCAACTGCCCGGTGGCCTCCTGAATCGGCAAATGTCCCGCGCCCGCGAGTTCATGGCATCGGGCGTGAGGCCAGACGCCGCGCCACAGGGCGACCGATTCTTTGACCGCGCCGAAGGTGCGCGCGCCGTAGAGCAGATCGACCGGTAGGCGCAGGCGGCTGAACCGGGAGATGTCGTCACGCTCGCCCAGAAGCGCCAGGTAACGATAAGCCACGTCGTGCCTGACCGCGACAAAAGACTCGGTCAGGTTCGTGTCCGCTGCGCGATGCTTGCTGAGCGACAAGTTTGTCAACCACCGCCCCACCGGGTTGGCGAAGGTCGAATAGTAGGCGTAACGTCCGATGCGCTTGTGGAGAAAGATTTTGAAGTACCAGGGCAAATAGGCGAAGGGATCAATCAGGATCAGCCGTTCTATGCGCTCGGCCAGGCGCTCGGCGGCCAGCAGGGCGAAGATGGCCCCACTGCAATTGCCGATGACGGTAACCGGCGAATCGACGCCGGCGATCGCGCGCGCAATTTCATCCGTGATCTCCATCAATTCCCAACGTTGCGGATCCGGCGAACGGCCGTAGCCGGGCATGTCGGCGCTGTAAAGAGCGACGCCCGCCGGCAAGTATGCGGCCAGCGGCGCGAACGTGGAATGATCGCCGCTCCACCCGTGCAAGCCGAAGTAGATTCGCGGTCCTGAACCGTAACACTCAATGTGCATTTGTCCGGTTTTCTAAATCTGAGCAAGTAAGAGTGGGGCAAGGTAACGGTCTTTGAGAAATCAACGTGACGACGGGTGGGGGCGGGTATTCCCCGCCCCAGTCCGTGATCGAAGTGACTGGGCGCGGATTACCCGCCCCTACTATTGTTACATTTATTTCTCAAAGACTGTAAGTCCGCCCCACTTCTCTTGAATACGCTCTGCCACGAGCTTTCCGCTGAGCGCGACCATCGGCAGGCCAGTGCCCGGCGTCGTGCTCGCGCCGACGTAGAAGAGTCCGTCCACTTCCTCGTCGTAATTGCGGGCGCGGAACGGACCGACTTGAAAGAATGTGTGCGCCGCGCCGAAGGCCGAGCCGTCGTAAAGGCCGAACCGCCGCCGCCATTCCTGCGGCGTGTAGACTTCCTCAATCACGATGCGTTCGGGCGCGAGATCAAGCCCGTGCAGCCGCAGTCGCTCCAAGACTTGCGCCTTGACCGCCCGCGTGGTTTCGGCCCAGTCGAGGCCCGGCAGTTGACTCAGCAGGGGCGTTGGCGCCAGGACGAACATCACGCTGTCGCCCTCGGGCGCGAGCGCCGAATCGGTGGCCGACGGCACACTCACATAGAAAGGCAAATCGCGCGGGATGCGCTTCGCCTGAAACAGATCGGCGAAAGCCGCCCGGCAGTCGCGCGGCAGGAAAATGGTGTGATGCCCAATCTCATCCACCCGTCCACGAACGCCCCAGTAGAAGGTCAGCACGCCCGGCGTCATCTTCGTCTTCACCTGCATTCGCGCGGCGAGCGATTGATCGCCGATCAATTCAGCCTTTGTCGTGGGCGCGTCCACGTTTGAAACCACAAGTCGCGAATGATGCCTGCAGCCGTCGGCGAGTTCGACGCCCGTCACCCGCCGCGACTGCGTGATGATGCGGCGCACGCGCTGACTGGCGTGAATGACGACGCCCAACTCGCGCGCCAACCGCTCAAGGCCTTCGACCAAACTGTAAATACCGCCGGCGGGCAGCCAGAGGCCATATGCCAACTCGCCGTAAGGCAGGATGGAAAACAGGCCCGGTAACTCGTAGGGCGAGCCTCCGAGGTACATCGCGTAAGAGCCCAGGGCTTCGCGCAGATAACGACTGCGGAAGAAGCGTCCCAATTCGCCGTCGAGCGATCGCCACACGCCGAGCCGCGCGAGTTCGCCGAGCGAGAGCCGCCCGAGCCAGCGCGCCGGATGATCCACGTTGCCGCTTACCAGTTTTTCAAAGGCCGTCCGATACTTCGCCCCCGCGTCGCGCAGGAAAGCTAGCATGGCGGGGCGCGAGCCGGGTTCGACGCGCTCACATTCGGCGAGCAATCGCCGCAGGTCGCTCGACAACGTAAATCGCTCGCCGTCGGCCCACTGAAAGCTCACCGAGGGGTCAACCGCGAGCAGTTTCACGTAATCGCCCAGCCGGCGTCCCGCCGCCTCAAAAAGCCGCTCGAAGACCCACGGGTAATTGAGCAGCGAGGGACCCGTATCGAAGCGAAAGCCGTCGCGCTCGATCAGGTTGGCGCGCCCCCCGACGCGCTCGTTCGCCTCGTAAATAGTCACCTCATAACCGGCCAGTCGCAGGTAAATCGCGGCGCTCAGGCCGCCAATGCCGCCGCCAATGATGATGACGGGGAGCGGAAGACGGGGGGACGGGGCGACGGAGAGACGGGGCGATTTTTCCGTTCCAGACTCCGCGTTTGAATTTTGAGCGTTCATCATCTCCTCCTCTCCCCGTCGCCCCGTCTCGCTTTGCTTACCTCGCCAGATAAGCGAGCGGCAAACGCCAGTATTTGCTCGGCGGAAGCGCCTTGAACTTCTCGCTCAGCGGGACGCTCTCGCGATGTAGCAACCCGCGCGGGCTGTGGCTGATGCGCTCGTTGAGCCGGCGGTAAACGTCGATGCATGCGCGAATCGCCGTTTGACTGTCGGCGGAGAATGCGTCGAGGTCGGCGAGCGCGCGGGCGTAGTAGTCTTCGGCGACGGCGGCCATCCGCCGCAACACGCGATGGAGCGCCGCCTGCTGTCGCTGGTCGGCGGCGTCCGCCTCCAGGACGCCTTCATCGCGGAGCAGATCGAGCGGCAAATAGAGCCGCCCGCGCCGCTGGTCTTCGCCGACGTCGCGCAAAAAGTTCGTCAATTGCAGCGCGACGCCGAGATGGCGGGCGCTCGCCAGCGCCCGCGCAAAGTCGCTCTCACTCGGCGCGCCGTAGATGTAAGCCAGAAAGTAGCCTACGACGATCGCGCTGCCGTAGACATAGGACTCGATCAAATCGTCGAGCGTGCTGAAGCGGCGCGGACAAACGTCGAGCCGCATGGCGGCGATGAAAGAGCGGTAATGTTCCGGCGGAATCGCGGCATCGCGCACGACGCGGCTGAAGCTCGCCAGGAAACACGGCGTTCGGCGGCGCAGAGAGTCCTTAATCGAATCGGCGGCCAGGGCCTCTTCGTACTGCGCGGCCCAGGCGTCGAGACGGCGCATCCGTTCGGAGGGGGCGAGCGGAAAGCTGTCCACAATCTCGTCAGGATATCGAACCGCCGCGTATACGGCTTCGACCTGGGCGCGCTTGTGAGGCGGGAGAAAACGAGTGACGATGAAGAAGCTCGTGCTGTATGCGCGCAATACCGCCCGCGCCTGCCGGATGATGATCTCCCAGGCCGCCTCTTCAGAGCTTGCCCGGAGCGCGCGGGCGCAGGTTTGCCGCTCGAGCCGTTTCCAATCACTCTCACTCCAAACGCCGGCGGGGACGGGCGTCATTCCATACTCAACAGACTCAGGCATAAATCGCTACAGGCGTCTCGCGCCGGTCCTACGCTCGATGGCGCGGCGCGAGCAGTGGCGCGGTCATTTCCACGCGGTAATCAAATATTCGCTTGAGCCAGCGCGCGACGAAAATAAAGATGATGCGTCAGGCGGCCCGCCGTGAAGGCGATACTAGTCCGGTCGCAAACATGCGCGTGTTCGGGACTCAGAAGCGCAGGAAAGGTGGCGTGATGCGCTCCAGGTTGAACGCATCGCCGAAGAAAGCAAATCTTCCACGGCGCGAGCGTTCAATCTACCGCTAGCGTTCAAGCGTGTAAATTCGCATCGCCTTACGGCCCTTAAATGTCGGAGAGCGGTTGCATCCTAAACATCAAGAGATACCAGGTCAAGATAGACGTCTTGTTCGGAGATGACCGGCGCCCCTTTTGATGTTGGTCGCGTAAAACGCAGTCAGAAGAGATTCAGGGATCGGCAGCGCAATTCGGGGCTATGCGCTCGAATGCAAAAAAATCTGCGACCCACAAACAAATCGGCGCCGCCGAGGCATCTTCTCCTATGGATAAGCGCCCAAAAACCGGGAAATACAGTTCATTTAAATAAACGCCAAATAACATAGTTAACGCTGTACTATATCGCCGAGCGGAACACTTCGGATGTGGCGGAACGTAGCCTTAGATCATTTAGGGGAATAAAGAGTACGCGTTATGAAATTTAGATTCCGTAAAAGATACGCCCTTTTATCCATTGCGCTATTGGTGGTCGAGGTTTTCATCGCATTGTTTATCCGTGACCAGTTAGTAAGACCGTTTGTTGGTGACATGTTAGTTGTCATCTTGATCTTTACTATTTGCAGATGCTTTATCAACGCCAACTATTTCTGGCTTGCATCGTGCGTGTTGATTTTCTCCTTTGCTGTTGAGATTGGGCAATATTTCGATTTGATATCAATACTCGGTTTACAACACTGCGGCCTGGCAAGAACTATCATTGGTACGACGTTTGACTATCACGATTTGCTTGCTTACAGCGCCGGCGCCCTGCTTATATTCATGATCGGTTTACTGGCGAAATACTATTCGGGTCGCCAGCTCGCAGCTGATCGGAGCGAGGCGCAGATGTAATTCAAACTTGCTCGCGGGCCCCGCTGGCGGTTCTTTGTCCAATTGGATCAATCTCGCCTGCTTCGATGTAAATAAACAGAGGCGCCTTTGCTGTAGCCGTGCGCCGGACTGCGCAGGCGTCCATGAAACAGACCATTCAGGAGCGACTTCACATGACTAAGCACATGACTCAACGCATCCTCAACGAAGCGCCGTCTTCCCTCCCCCTCGCCGCCGCGCTCATGGTAGTCCTGTTCGCAGCGCTGCCGGCGCTCGCGCAGTCCGGCAATCTAGCGCTGGGGCGAAGCGTCACGCGCAGTTCGGACGTTTCGAGTGGCCGCGCGCCGAACGCAGTGGACGGCAATGTGGCCACGTTTTGGCAGCCGTTGATGAGCGACCGGCAGGACGATTCCATGGTGTGGCTGGGCGTCGATCTCGGCGGCGCCACGCCGTTCAACGAAATCGTCCTCAACTTCCGCACCAATGTGGCGAACATAAATGGCTTCCGCGTGCTTAGCTCGAACGACAACGCGACCTGGCAGCCGGCGTTCTCGAAGTTCCGGCCGGACCAGACATTCGCGAGCATCGACAGATCGTCGTTTCCGGATGTCACGGCGCGCTTCGTGCGCGTGGAGATTGTCCTCAACAACCCCACCGCCAATTTCCAATTGAACGAGCTGGAGCTGTACTCGTCAACGCCGTCGCTATCGCGCGTGTTCTTCACCGCAGCCGACGGGCGCGCGCTCGCGCCGGCCGAGACGATCACCTTGTCCGTAGGCGCCTCGGTCCCGCTCACGCTACGCGGGCGGCTCACGAACGGCCAGGAAGTCGAACTGGAAAACGCGACTGTCACGACATCGAGCAACAAGCCGGCGATCGCCTCAGTAAACTCCACGGGCGCCGACGCCGCGATTGCGGCCCTGGGACAGGGCGTCGCTCTGATCACCGCGGCCGCCTCACTCGACGGCGTCAGCAGGGACGTCACTCTCTGGATCGACAGTTTCGATCCGGCTAAGGTCGTGGCCGACCTCACCCTGGCGCACGCGTCGATGGAGATTGCGATCGGCCGGCCGGCGGTGATCGAGGTGGGATCGGCGTATCCGTCGCTGAAGGCATTCGCGTATGAAAAGCTCGCGCTGAGCGGCAAATTGACGCGCTCGCCCCATCACAAGGACCTCGACGGCGTCGAGGGCGAGACGGCGCTGGAGTTGCCGACGACAATCCTCTCGCCGGGCGTTTCAGCGGAGATCGCCCTTCCGGGGGCCGCCGCTAAACCGGGGCTATACCGGCTTAGCCTTTTGCTGCAGCTATCGGGCCGGCCGGATGTCTACGACGCCTTCACCTTTAGCGTGTTCGACTCCGCGCAAACCCCGCCCGGGCAGAGCCGCATCGTGTTCCCCGGCCCGGACGGCGCGCTAGGGTATGCGCCTGATTTCAAGGGCAATCGGCCACTCGATTTTTCGAACGCCGGCTACGGCGGGGGCGGGGTCGCGCTGCCGAACGTGCAGGCGCGCGTCGCCGTCGAGCCGGGCGAGGGAGATGACAGCGCACGCATCCAGGCGGCGATCGACCAGGTGTCGGCGATGCCGCAGAATGCGGATGGCATTCGCGGCGCCGTTCTGCTCAAACGAGGCCGCTATGAAGTGGGAACGACACTCGTGATTCGCGCAAGCGGCGTGGTCCTGCGCGGCGAAGGCCAAGGCGAGGATGGAACGGTCCTGTTCGCTACGGGCACGGCCAAGCGGAATGTTCTGGAAATTCGCGGTTCGGGCGGCAGGACATTACTTCCCCTGCGCAAGCCGATCACCGATCTGTACGCGCCATCCGGAACACGCCAATTACACGTGAGCGACGCGAATGGCTTCTCGGTGGGCGATTCGGTCGTGGTCCGTCGCGTCGGCAATGATCGCTGGATCCACGCGATCCAGATGGACCAGATCGTGCAGGTGACGCCGGATATTGTCCAGTTCGAGCCCTTCAATCTCGATTTCGATCGCGTCATCACCGACATCGACGGAAATCTGATCACGCTTGACGCCCCGATTCCGAACGCCATCGAGCAGCGCTGGGGAGGCGGCGAAATCATTCGCTATGACGATCCGGACCGCATCGAGCAGGTCGGCGTCGAGCAGTTGCGCGTCGATGTCCAATTCAATCCGGCCGTGACGGCGGTCAACGCCGGCGTTACCTATTTCGCCGACGAAGACCACGCCCGAATCTTCGCCGCGATCAACAATGTCAAAAACGCCTGGGTCCGCGAAGTCACGACCTTGCATCTGGAGCATGCGCTGGTCAATGTAAGCAGCCAGGCCAAATGGGTGACGATCCAGGACAGCGCGGCCATCGATATGGTCAGCCTGATCACGGGCGAACGTCGCTATAACTTCAAACTCGCGGGGCAATTGACGCTCGTTCAGCGCAATCATGCGGAAACGGCGCGTCACGCCTATGTGGTTGATTCCCGCGTCCCGGGCGTGAACGTCTTCCTCGACAGCGACTCGATCAATGAATTCGCCACCAGCGAGCCACATCATCGTTGGTCGGTCGGCGGGCTGTACGACAACATCACGGCGGGCATCGCCATTCAGGATCGCGCCTGGTTCGGTACCGGCCACGGCTGGTCGGGCGCGAACTATGTAACCTGGAATTCAAACGGGATCATCACCGTGCAACAACCCCCAACCGCGCAAAACTACTCGTTCGGCCACGTAGGCGGCAAAGTCCCCGGTTTTGTGCCGAACGCCACGGATCCGCGGCCGCGGCCCGACGGCTGGATTGAATCGCTCGGCCAACACCTTGAACCGCGCAGCCTCTATCTTCAACAGCTCACCGACCGCCTTGGCGCGGACGCCGTACGTCGCATCAAGCGCACGACGGTCGGCGGCGGCGCGCTGGACACCCCGCGCGTGGAATCGGATCTGCCGCTGACGAAAGGGATCAAAATCAATAATCACGCGCTGGAAGGCTTCTCGCCGACGGTGTTCGAATACATTGTCACGCTGCCGGCGGGGGCGACTCAAGTACCCGACGTGCGGCCGCACGACAGCCGGCATCGCTACGAGACGCTGCCGGCGTCGCACGTGAACGGCAAGACCACGCTCATCCTGTGGGACAAGCATGACGCGTCGAAATCCGTGCGCTACACGATCCGATTCGTGACGCCTGCGCAATAAGAAGTCGTCGCGCTATGAAAATATGAAGACTTTTAGCCACAGAGCGCACAGAGAACACAGAGATCATTCAGGACTTCTCTGTGTTCTCTGTGCGCTCTGTGGCTATTGCTTGTCGGCGAAATGCGGAACTATAGCCATAACGTGGCTTCGGCGACTGGCGAAACATAACCGCCCACCTCGATACCATCCGCGCCTTGTTCGCCATTGAGCTGAACGTGGAGAATGCTGCGGCGTCCCATCTTGGTCCCTTGTTCACTGACAAAGCGCGAGCCTGCGGCGCCTGATACAAGGTCGTGTCGAAGCATGAAGGCGGCCAGCGGCCCAGTCGAGCTTCCAGTAGCCGGGTCTTCAACAATCCCGTATTCAGGCGCGAACATTCGTGAATAAGCCCCGCCGGATGTCGGCGCGAACACGAACATGCATGCCGGCTCTTGCTGTCCGTCTGTGAGTGTCGCCATCCCCTGAAGGTCGAGCCAGGCCCGATCAACTACTTCTTTGTCTCTGACGGCGATGAAAATAGTCGGATTACCAGCGCTCAGAAGTTGAGGCGTAATCTCAAGCAGATCATTCGGTTCGATTCCCAGCGACCGCGCGCAAAGTCCCGGGTCGAAAGTTCTTCCATATTTGATCGGCGGGGTGGTCAGCCAAATCAAGGGGCGTTCGCCATGTTCTACACGAATAGACACCGGTCCGACTTTCTCCTCAAGAACGAAGCTCCTGCTGTCTTTAGGTACGGAGCCTTCATCAAGTAACACGAAGCTCGTGCCGATCGTCGGATGACCGGCGAAGATCAGCTCTTTGGTTGGTGTGAATATCCGGACCTTCGCCGCGCAGTCCGCGCGGGTCGCAGGGCTGACGAAGGTCGTTTCCGACAAGTTCAGCTCTCTGGCGATTTTCTGCATCGTCGCGTCGTCAAGGCCGGGCGCGTCCGGAAACACGGCCAGGGCGTTCCCTTCCAGCGGCCGTTCGGTAAAGACATCCACCACTCGATAGCGGTATGAGCGAAGACTGTTCATAGATTTTCCGTTACCTCCTTACCGGCGCCTGGCGGCGGCTTTCAACGCGCCGCCACTACCATGATTTCCACTTTGAATTCCGGCCGCGCCAGCCTGCTTTCGACGGTGGCGCGCGCCGGCGGCTGGCCAGGCGTCACCCATTCATCCCACACCGCGTTCATCTGGTCGAAAGTCGAGATGTCAGACAGCCACACGTTGGCGGATAACACCTTCGACTTGTCCGTGCCGGCATCCGCAAGAAGTCTGTCAATCTTATCCAGAATCTGGCGGGTCTGGTCAGTTACGTCCGCGCTCGGATCGTCCGCCACCTGGCCTGCGAGATAGACTGTGGCGCCGTGGATCACGACCTGGCTCATTCGCGGCCCCACCTTGATGCGTTCGATTGTCATAGTCATCCTTTCTCTATTTATTAAAGTCGACAGCCACTGTGTTAGCGCCGCATACAAGAACTCCGACGCGCTCTTGCGGCTCGGGGCGATATCGGCCCGAAAACAGCGCCGCGAACGCCGCGGCCCCGCCAGGCTCGGCGACGATTCTCAACACCTTCCAAAGGGCTTCTTGCGCTCCACGAATCTCATCGTCTGTAACCAGCGTGACGCCGCTCACATATTTTTTCGCGATCGGAAACATCAACGAGCCGACACGACGTGGGGCCAGAGAATCCGCCGCGATGCCGCCCGCTTCGGCGTCGACCGGTTTTCCAGCCTCGAGCGCCTTATAGAGTGTGGGCGCGGCCTCCGGCTCGACGCCGATTATCTTGATACCGCCCGCGTACCATCCTGCGATACCGCCAATAAGCCCGCCGCCGCCGACCGCGACAAGAAGAGTGTCGAGGTCAGGAGCCTGTTTCTCGAATTCCAAACCAACTGTCCCCTGGCCGAGCAGCGTTCCCACTTGATCGAACGCATGGATCGGTAACGCCCCAGATCGAGCGCCCCAGGATTCACTGGCGGCAAGCGCGTCCGCATAGAGGTCTCCCTCTACGACCAGATCTGCGCCATAACTACGTATCTGCTCAATCTTTGCCGGCGATGCGACACTGGGCACAAAAATTGTCGCCTTCACGCCGAGCTTCATAGCGGCATAGGCGACCGCCACGCCATGATTGCCGCCGGAGGCCGCGACGACGCCGGCTTGCGGGAGGCGGTTGGCGAGCAGGTTCGTGAAGGCGCCGCGCGCCTTGAATGAACCCGAATGCTGAAGGGATTCCAGCTTAAAGCTTAACCGGAACGAGCCGAGGCCGAAATCGGCGCCTCCGGCCTCAATCACCGGAGTTTCGCGTATGTAGGGCTTGACGCTCTGATAGGTCGCGGCAATTCCGTCTCGACTGATAATGTCGGCAAACATCTCTTTCATGAACTTCCTCCGCGTGTCTGGCGCCGTCGGTCGAGCGGACCATAAACGGCGTGAAGGTCGTAAGGGGAATCTCCCGAGCCTTCCTTGACATCTTAATTGGGAATTAGCAAAATGGCAATATGTCTATTGAAAAAGCAATTCGGGCGCTCGCCAACGAGCGTAGACTTCAGGTCATGGAGTGGCTGAAGGATCCGAAGGCGCACTTTCCTCCGCAGGTCGACGGCGATCTCGTTAAAGACGGCGTCTGTTTGGCGCTCATCGCCGAAAAACTCGGCGTCAGCCAGCCGACCGCGACCGAGCACATGAAGGTTCTGTCTCAGGCAGGGCTTGTCCGCCCCAAGCGGATAAAGCAATGGACGTTCTATAAGCGTGACGAGGCTCGCATCAAAGAGATCAAAAAAGAGATAGCAAAAGTTTGACGCCTCTCGACAAAAACGAGTCAGAGCCTGCTACGGCTTAAAGTAAAGATAAAGGCGATGTTAAGAGGCCGTTGGCGACAAAACATGCGTGATGGAAAAAACTTCCTAGCGAATCGTGTAAGAATTGCCCGGATCACGTAATTGATCTCGTCTACGGAAAAGTCAAAATGCGATGGAATGCTCGATTTTATTGGGCTTATAGCGCGGCGGCGCCTAAGGAAACTCTCTGGCGCCGTGGTTGCAATAGACAGTGTGGGGCAACGAGATACCAAGTGGTTAGTTCCACTGACGGTGTCAGGCGGTTACCAGGGTGAGGAAGGTGACCGCCAAATTTTAAGCGCTTGCAGTTATCCCACGACTGCAGGCGCTTTTATTTTTGTCTGGTTTTTCCAGCAGTGCGCTTGCCGGAGACGGAACTTCAGATAAAATCTGGACATCGGTGTTGGCGGCAAAAATCGCATAAATAGAACGCCGATGACGCGGACGGGCGCGGATCATCGCGGATAAAACCAGTAAAGATCAGCTTCAGACCGCCCACCGCATTCTATTAACCGGTACACCTATGCGGAAAACCCTTCAAAAACCTTGATCTCTGATGCGCGCTCTTCTTTACGATTCTTTTGGCGCACCGCCGCGCGTCGCGATTGTTCCGGACCCTGTCGTCCCACGAGACGGTGTGATTGTCGAGGTGAGAGCGTCGGGCCTGTGCAGGAGCGACTGGCATGGTTGGCAGGGGCACGACGCGGACATCCGGACTCTCCCGCATATTCCCGGCCATGAGTTCGCCGGTGTGATCGCCGCTGTCGGCCCCGACGCGCGGCGATGGCGGACCGGGGACAGGGTGACTACCCCGTTCGTACTCGGCTGCGGAACCTGTGTTTATTGTCTAGCGGGAGACCAGCAGGTTTGCGAAAAACAGTTTCAACCGGGATTCACGGGACCCGGCTCGTTCGCCGAATATGTCGCCCTGCCCTTCGCCGACGTCAACCTCGTGCTAATTCCCGATGAGATTGAATTCGTCGACGCAGCGGCGCTCGGCTGCCGCTTTGTGACGGCGTTTCGCGGCATCGCGAAGCAGGCGCGGCTGCGAGCCGGCGAGTGGGTCGCGGTGTACGGATGTGGCGGCGTCGGCCTTTCGGCGGTGATGATTGCGCGCGCGCTGGGGGCGAACGTCATCGGCGTCGATGTTGCTGACGAGAAACTCGCTCTCGCCCGGGAGGCCGGGGCCGCGCATACGTTTAATGCGGCCGCTGTCCACGACGTCCCGCAAGCCGTTCGCGATCTCACGGAAGGCGGGGTTCACGTCTCTGTTGACGCGTTCGGCGGCGCGATCGCCTGTAGAAATTCTATCCTCTCGCTCCGCCGGCGCGGCCGCCACGTGCAGATCGGATTGCTCCTCGGAGATCAAGCAGAGCCTGCGATCCCGATGGGAAGAGTCATCGCGCATGAACTGGAAATCTTCGGCAGCCACGGCATGCAAGCGCATGCTTATCCGGAACTTCTCGACATGATTGCGGCAGGAAAATTGTCGCTAGGGAAATTGATCGGACGGCGCATCTCGCTTGATGACGCCGGCGCGGCGCTCGCAGGCCTCGATTCGGCCCCCGGCAAGGGGATCACAGTGATAGACCGCTTCGCCGCCTACAGCGGTTTTCACGTGGATGAATAGCCACAGAGGGCACAGAGGGCACAGAGGGTACAATGATTTCTCTGCGCCCTTTGTGCCCTCTGTGGCTAACAGTGTTCATCCATTTGAAACCGGTATAAGCGGCGTCGCCTTGGTTCCCCATAGATTGCATCTCTCTCGGCCCAGCCGTGTTCTGATTCCGGCGCCGCGATCATTCGCAAAATCCCGGCTCTGCCTCGTCAGTCAAACCGGCGAGCAGCGCTTCCATATGCTGCCGGGCCTTCCACGCGCCCGTGCGATTGGCCGCCTCGATGCCTTCCATCCACACACGCCGCGCTTCTTCAAGCCCTTCCTGTTTGACCAGCGCGGAGCCGAGTAACTGGTAGGCCGAAGTGTAATCGGGTTTGATGCGTATGACGTTGCGAAGCGCATCGACGGCTGCGGGCCAGTTCTCCAGTTTCATGTGCTCGTTCGCCAGCCCGTACCAGATCATTTCGTTGTTGGGCTGATCCTTCAGCATCGCGGTGAAAGCGTCAACTCTCGATTGTGTCATCAGAATATCTCCTCGCTTATATTCATCGAATTCCGAGGCTCCTCGGCTGAATTCCGGCTTAGAACGGATTGCAATTGCATGTACGGGAAGGCTGACTGAATCAGTACCGCGAGCGGTAGCGAGCGCGGCCGGAGCGTGAAGCCCGCTCGCTACCGCTCGCGGTACTGATCCGTACTGTCATCTCAGTATGGGTACATTTATTTGCAATCCGCTATAGTGAATGCATGCGCATTCTAGCGCCCGCCTTCCTCATTGAAAAAGCCCCTGTCCAGGTTTGGCGCCCACGCGAAATCCATGAGACAGTATCGCTATGAACGACGACCTCCAGCACCTTCGGTGGCTCACCATCGGGCACTACATATGCGCCGCAATAATGGCGATGTTCGCCTGCATTCCGCTCATTCATGTCACGCTCGGGCTGATATTCATGCTCAGCCCTCCGCCAGCTGATGGCGGCGAGGTGTTCCCGGCGCGAGCCTTCGGGCTGATATTCGCGCTGATCGGCGGCGCGGCCGTTCTATGCGGGTGGGCGTTTGCAGCGCTCATCTTCGCGGCGGGACGGTCGCTCGCGGCGCGCAAGCGGCAGACGTTCTGCATCGTCATTGCGGCGATCTGTTGCGCGGTTTTCCCGCTCGGAACAGCGCTGGGGGTCTTCACGATCCTGGTCTTGTCGAAGCCTGCGGTCAAGGCAATGTTCCAGCAACAGGAGGCCGTCGGCCCTCCACAGGCAGGCGTTCCGAGACCCGGGGCATGGCGTGATGAAACCTTCGTTGAGCGAAGCGACGGCTAACTTATGAGAAACTTTCTCCAGAGGCGCAAGCTTACTCTTTTTATTATATCGTTTATATCCATCTCCTTGCTTTCCTTATCACTTGCCGCGATACAGGGTCCAACTGACGCGACCAAGATTGATCGAGCGAATCATGTCGGAGTAGACAGCAGCGGCTATGGGGCGCCGGTTCATTTGTGCAATCTGGAA
>Ga0207428_10002890_pt1 | contig 17025 bp, 12 predicted proteins | sample RhiMethybrSRZTD1_FD_187600 | JGI IMG/M metagenome (GOLD analysis project Ga0207428, IMG submission 187600) | Populus rhizosphere microbial communities from Tennessee, USA - Rhizosphere MetaG P. TD hybrid SRZTD1 (SPAdes) (version 3) | ecosystem: Host-associated > Plants > Roots > Rhizosphere >...
CATCACAATAGTACTGTCGCTCGTTCTGACAGCATGTCAGTCATCGGGAACCGTCGCGTCGCAAAGAGAACCCGAGTACACAGCTTTCGGTCCCCCGGAGCGGGTTACGATTCGAGGCTACAGCGACCACGCGATGGAGCCGTTCATTACGCGCGATGGCCGCTACTTGTTTTTCAACAATTCAAATGATCCATCGGTCAACACAAATCTGCGCTATGCCGAACGAATAGATGATCTGACATTCAAGTACAAAGGCGAAGTCGACGGAGTCAACACTCAGGCCCTTGAGGGCGTGCCGACAATGGATAAAAACGGCGTCTTCTATTTTGTCTCGACCAGAAGTTATAAGGATACTTTATCGACAATTTACCATGGACGATTTTCAGGCGGCGCCGTGACAGGCGTTAAAATCGTGGATGGCGTTTCGGAAAAGGCGCTTGGGCGCTTGAATTTCGACGTGGAGGTTAGCGCGGACGGGCGGACCCTTTATTTCGTCGACGGGGTTTTTAGCGGAAAGCCCACGCCTGACAAAGCGGACATCGCCATCGCGGTTCGCGAAGGCGCAGGCTTCCGGCGTTTGTCGGGAAGCGCCGAGCTTCTCAAAAACGTCAACACTGACGCGCTGGAATATGCCGCCTGCGTTTCGCCGGATGATCTTGAACTGTTTTTTACGCGGGCAGGAAAGGGCCTGCCGGCGATTTACCGCTCAACCAGAAAGAACGCCACGCAACCATTTGATTCGCCTGCGCGAGTAGCAGCGATAAAGGGCTTCGTCGAGGCGCCCGCGCTTTCGCCTGATGGTCGTTCCCTTTACTACCATCTAAAAGAGGGCGAGCGGTTTGTGATATACAGGGTTACCAGATCGCTATAGCCCACCCATTGCCACTGACTTTTCCGAGCGCAGCATCAACTAAGGAGGGACAATGATTGAGAAAGAGATCGAGATACGCTTAACTGACGGGACGTCCGACGGCGTTCTTTTTCGGCCTGAGGGCGAGCGTCGCTGGCCCGGCGTTATTTTTTTGACCGACATCGGCGGCATACGTCCGGCGACGCGCGACATGGCGCGGCGGCTCGCCGCCGAAGGTTACTGCGTGTTGATGCCCAACGTGTTCTACCGATCGGGACGGCCTCCGATGTGGGACTTCCCGAGACGCCTGGGAGAAGAGCGGACTATGAAGCGGATCGCCGAGCTGTCGGCCCCGGTTACTCCTGAAGCCATGGAGCGTGACGCCTCGGATTATGTCGAATTTCTTGCCGCCCAGGAGTCGGTCGGCGAGGGGATGATGGGCGTTGTCGGTCACTGCTTCACGGGCTCAATGGCGCTGCGAACCGCCGCCGCGCATCCTGACAAAATCGCCGCCGCCGCTTCGTTCCACGGTACCAGGCTCTTCACCGACGACCCCACAAGCCCGCACCTGGTCCTGCCGCGCGTCAAGGCGCGACTCTATTTCGCGCACGCCGTCGAGGACAACACCATGCCCCAGGAGGCGATCGAGAAATTCAACCGCGCGCTCGAAGCCTGGGGCGCCGGGGGCAATAGATACGAAAGCGAAGTCTACGATGGCGCGCATCACGGTTGGACCGCGCCGGACAGCCCGGTTTACAACGAATCCCAGGCCGATCGCGCTTTCAGGAAGCTGACGGGGCTGTTTGCGGAAGCATTGAAGTAGCCACATGGGACCTAAGAGACGGAAACATCACGGTCGAGGCGAAGCGGGCGCGAAAGGCGACCAAGACGTTGAACGCGAATTTCGTACCGTTAATCGAGGCCTCCTTGCGCTCGGCCTGGTGATGACGGTCGTCGCCGTTTTCATGGCTCCTGTGACTGTGCGCAGCCTCTGCATCCTCATCAATCGTGGCGGGTTTGTTCAAGACGCGTTTGAGATCGAGTTTTTACATGAAGGGACTAGAGCCTCTTCCAGAACGCTCGAAGGGCGAATAGTGTCGAGCGGCGAGCGATTTGTCACTAAGCGAATCGACCTGGTAGGGGACGAGCAACGGAGACAACTGGCGGCCCAGGGGCGCATTCCGGGCCACCGTTTGCCTGTGTGGTATCTTCCGCGACGTGGCGTCTGGGCATGGGTAGATCGCGTCGCCGATTTTCGGCTGTTGTCGCCGGAGGAGTTCGAGACGCCTCTGGCATTCGACGTGGGTTTTGCGGCGTTCAACATCGCATTCGCCCTGGGAGGCGCGCTTCTCGTTCGTCGCGAGATTCGTCGCGCATTGAAGGAAAGCAGGAGTAAGGAGTAGTTGTGGCGCCGCATAGCCGAGGGTTCTGGATAGAAGACAACGTTCTCTCCGATCGTGAATGCGATGACCTCATCGAGGCCGGGCGCCCGAGCCTGCAAGGGCGCGCTCGCGCGGGCGCTCGCCACCTGATGTCCATTCCTGCAATCGGGGCGGCGGCGAAAGATGAACGGCTGCTTCGGATCGCCAGGCGCGGGCTGGGCGACAGCGCAGTTCCATTTTGGGCGACGCTCTTCGACAAGTCCGCGCGGGCGAATTGGCTGGTCGTCTGGCATCAGGATACGGCCCTGCCAATAGAATCGCGGAACGATTCGGCGGAATGGGGACCGTGGTCGCTGAAGGCCGGAATTCTCTATGCGCACGCGCCTGCCTGGGCGCTGTCCCGCGTCCTCGCGCTCCGGATTCATCTCGACGCCTCGACGCGCGATAATGGCCCGCTGCGGGTCATTCCAGGCTCGCATCTGGCCGGCGTATTGAGCGACAATGAAATCCTCGACCTTGCGAGAACACAAGAAACAGTAGAGGCTATTGTCCCGCGCGGCGGAGCGTTGGCGATGAGTCCTCTGCTCGTCCACTCATCGTCGAAGGCGCGCGGCGACGAACCAAGGCGCGTGCTTCATATCGAATATGCGGACGCGCTCGACCTCGGGCCGGGATTGCGGCTGGCCATCGCATAGCCGGGCGAGTATACTTCCTTCGTCTCCACTGCAAACTATTTAAGCGTTAACAACCTGCTCCCTCGGCGAGGTCGATATGATAAACCGTTTCATGCCCCCCCTCGTGGTTATCCCGGCACATGCCTGTCACGACATGCGCGATGCGCTCGCCCGGCTCTGACGCCAGTTTGGATTCGTATCGCGCGCTCCATTAACGAAATGTGGCATTACAAGGGAGACAAAAATGTTCAATTCGATGAATCGAATGACAACGATCAAGGTCGTGGGCGATCCGGTCGCATTAGCCGTCGGCGCCATCGCGCTCGCGCTGCTAACGGCGTGGGGCGTCGCTTAGGCGAGCGCTTGCTGAATGAGCTGGAAGCAATGGTGGCGAGCTTTATCACTTGCTATATCGTCGCTAACTGCGAAGAACGGTTCTACCAGTCGCTCGGGTTCTGTGAGAACGAAGGGCATTTACTCTATTACATCGATAAGCGCCTGTATGTTTGAGGTTGATCGGGAGTATGCGCCGCGCATAAGTGTCGTCGCGGGCCGATTTCCCAGCCAGATTAGAGACGGGCTGTGTTCGCGTCTGCCGGAAATAAGCCGATCCATTGCATACGCCTTGAGCCTCTCGTATACTCCGCGCAATCATATAATTCACGCCTTAATCATAAAAATGTTTCGTGACATTACTTTTGGGGGACGGTTAGAGAGATAACTAGATGAGCGATACGGCAACAGACTTGTCTGTGAAGGAGCAGGCGGCAAATGCGCGACTAGACGCCCATGTGCGAGAGATCGTGGAGTGGCATTTCAATCCCGAAACGGGATGCCCATTCTGGCTGGACTTCGCGGACAAGCTCGGCTGGGATCCGAGGCGCGAAATCGCCTGCTTCGAAGACCTCAGGAAGTTTCCGCCTTTTCAGGACGAATGGTTGCGCGGTGGGCCGGTGCGGCGGTGGCTACCGAAGGGGTTGGAGGGCAAGCCGCTTTTCACCTTCGAAACCGGGGGGACGACCGGCGTGCCCAAGAGTCGTCTTCAGATCGAAGACTTTCGCACCGACTATGAGATATTCAGCGAGACGCTCCCCGAAGAGTATTTTCCGCACGGCGCCAACTGGCTGATGCTCGGACCGTCGGGGCCGCGCAGGCTGCGGCTGGCGGTCGAGCACCTGTGCCAGCATCGCGGCGGGATCTGTTTTTGCGTCGACCTCGACCCGCGTTGGGTGATCAAGCTGATCAAGTGGGGCGAGTTCGCCGCCTTGGAGAAATACAAAGCCCACGTGATCGATCAGGCGGTGACGTTGCTCGGAGCCGGCCACGAGATCCGGTGTATGTTCACCACGCCGAAACTGCTCGAATCGCTCGCCGAGGAATTGGAGAAGCGCGGCGCCACAATCAAGGAGATGGGCATCACCGGCATTTTCGCGGGCGGAACCGAATTCACGCCGCAATACACGCGCTTCGCGATGGAAGAGTTGCTGGGCGATGGCGTTTACTTGACGCCGACCTACGGCAATACGCTGATGGGGCTGGCCTGCTCGAAGCCTGTCACGCCGGAGGACGGCTACAAGATTGCTTATTATGCGCCGCAGCCGCGCGCCGTCATCGAAGTGGTCGCGTTCGAGGACCCCGACGTTGTCGTCGATTACGGCGAAACCGGTCGTGTGCGCCTGACCACGCTGACCCGCGAGACCTTCATCCCTGGTTTTTTGGAAAGGGACGAAGGCGAGCGCGAGCGGCCTTGCGACAAATATCCGTGGGACGGCGTGAGCGGAGTTCGCCCGTTCCGGCAACTCGCCGCCCAGACCACCGTGGGAGTTTATTGAACGATTAGAGCGGATTGCAAATGAGTGTAATGAATCTCTTCGTCCAAGTCATAACGTACTGACAATTATTACGAGGAACTGATGTCAGTCCTGAATATTCCAATTCTTCGATGGGGAAGCCCCTACACGAGTCTTGAAACTGAAGACGTGGTTCATTTCATCACCGGCGAAAAGCTGGCGCGCGTGAGCCAGGCCAACACCGGCCTGCTGAGCCGCGACATGCGGCTGGCGCCGCGCGCGAGGGCCTCGCTCACAGAGATCCCGATCGCGGATCTGATCGCGATGATGAAGAAGGCCGCCGACCTCTATCTCAACGGCTCTCTGCCGATCGGCGACGGCGCGCAAACGCCGGATGATTTCGCCCGCCAGCAATCGGCCAGCACGGGGTTACCGGAGCGGATGTGCAAGGCCAACATGTCGAAGAATCACTTCGTGCTGTCGAATATGGACAAGATTCTGGACGCGCTGACTCGCGGATTGGATCTGAACATCCTGACTCGAGGTTACGGGGCCGAGTCCCGTGGAGTTACCGTCAGCTATCAAGTTCAATCGCCGGTCCTCGGACTGGTGCTGCCGTCGAATTCGCCGGGCGTCCACACTCTTTGGCTGCCGGTGATTCCGATGCAGGTCGGGTTGCTGCTCAAGCCCGGCCCTCAGGAGCCCTGGACGCCCTATCGAATGGCCGCAGCCTTTACCGAAGCGGGCGTGCCGAAAGAAGCGATTGCGATTTATCCCGGCGGCGGCGACATGGGCGCAGAGGTCGTGAGGCGATCGGATCGCACGATGATTTTCGGCGGCTCGGCCACTGTCGAACGCTACCGAGGCGACACGCGCGTTCAGGTTCATGGCCCCGGGTTCAGCAAGATAATGCTGGGCGACGACGTGGTTGACGAGTGGGAGAAATACCTCGACGTGATGGTTGACAGCGTGTTCCTGAACAGCGGTCGGGGGTGCATCAATTGCTCCGGCGTTTGGGCCTCGCGTCACACTAAGGAGATCGCTGAGGCGTTGGCCTCCCGCATCGGCCCGGTCGAGCCGAAGCCGCCCGAAGACCCCGAAGCGACCCTGGCGGCGTTCACCGTGCCGGGCGCAGCGCGGGCCATCTGGCGGAGCATCGAGGACGGCCTGCATGAAGCCGGGGTAGAACACGTCACGGCGAAATACGGCCCGAGGCTGGTGGAAAAACAGCGTTGCGGATACCTGCGCCCCGTCGTGATACATTGCGATTCGCCCGATCGCTCGCTGGCCAACACCGAATTCATGTTCCCATTCGTGAGCGTGGTTCGCTGCCCGCAAGACGAGATGCTGAATCGGGTCGGAACTACGCTCGTGGGGACCGCCATCACTCGCGACGAGCGCTTTCAACATAGGCTTATAGACGCTACACACATTGATCGCCTGAACCTGGGGCCCGTTCCGACGATCCGGCTCGATTGGTTGCAGCCGCACGAAGGGAACATTGTGGAGTTCCTCTTCAGGCCCAGAGCCTTTCAGTGGGACGGACAGTAGTCTGTCGCGCTATTGGCGCCTTCGATTTAGAGTAGGAGGCCATCAGTGGCGCCGACTTTAGTCTGTCCCGCTATGGCGTCTCCGATTTAGAGTAGGAGGCCAACATGACTCTATCCTCACTTCGTATTTGTCTCGGTATTATTCTGCTGGTCGCATTGCAATCACCCATTTGGGTTGGCGCCAGCAATATCGAGAGCAGCTCCTCCCCTAAGTCACCTTTGACATCTTTCCGGCGGGCGCCGCAAGACCCCCCGCCCGCCGCGGTTTCCGCTCCGCAACAAGAGACGCCGGTTCCCGCTCCGCAGCAAGAAACGCCTTTGGTTCTTATGGTGCGGGATGAAAATGGCGCGCCGGTCATGTCGGCGAAGGTCTATCTGTACGGGGAAGGCTCCCGCCCGATCGCCACGTGGGAAACCGATTTCGCGGGGCGAGTCACAATGACCGGCGTTGCGCCGGGCCTTTATAAGGCGCGCGTGGAGAAGTTTGGATTTTTTAGCGCCAAGCTGGAGCGTGTGGAAGTTGGAAAGGCCGAAAGCCTTGAGATCACCCTGGAGCATGAACAGGAGATCCGAGAATCCGTCGATGTGACGAGCGCGCCGCCGACCATCGATCATTCGAGAACGGCGGCGAGCGACGAGATCGGCGCCCGCGAGATTACCAGCCTCCCGTACCCGGGGAAGCGCGATTTCAAAAACATGGTGGCGTACCTTCCCAGGGTGCATCAGGATTCTACGGGGCAGCTTCACCTCAATGGCGCAGCCTCTTATCAGAGCTTCTACGCCCTCGACGGGTTCAACATTACTCATCCCGCGTCGGGGCTGCTGGACTTGAGGGTCAGCCCGGACGCGCTGCGCAAGATCGAAATTCAGAGCAGCCGATTTTCTGCGGAATACGGCAAGGCTTCGGGCGGCGTGTTGAATTTGACGACTGGAATGGGCGATGACCGGTTTCGCGTCGCGGCGACTGATTTCGCGCCTTCGGCCCAATTCCTTGGGGGCGTCAAACTCGACAGCTGGACGCCGCGACTGGCCATTTCCGGGCCGTTTCAGAAAGGGCGCGCGTGGTTTTATTCCGCCTCCGACGGCGAAGTGAACCTCGACATTCGCAAGGATCTTCCCCCGGACGCCAATCGGAACGTGCCCTGGCGCTTTGGTGAGCTTGCCAAGGGCCAGGTCAATCTCTCTCCGACTCACCTTGTGAATGTCGGCGCTCTTATGAATCAGTTTCATTCGGAGCATGCCGGTCTGTCAGGCGTCACACCCCTTGGAACCGCGCCCGAGCTGAAACAGGACGTCTATCTCCTCACGTTGAAGGATCAGGTTTTTCGCCCCAATGGACTCATGGTTGAGACCGGACTGGCGGCAAGCCGATTCAGATCCGCCATCCGGCCGCATGGCGATGATCCTTTTCAACTCATTCCCGGAACGGCGAGAGGCAGCTTTTTTAAGAGATCGGAGGTGGCTACCAGTCGCATTCAAGCGCTCATGAACATAACGCTTTCGCCGGCGGAATGGCGCGGAAAACACGAAATCAAACTGGGCACGGACGTCAATCATATTGTTTATGACCGGCTCCTGGACCGCAGCCCGATTCAGATTGTTCGCGCGGACAATACCATTTCGAGCGAAATCGCCTTTGACGGCATCACGCAATCCCGCATCGACAATTTCGAGATCGGCGTTTACCTGCAAGATCGGTGGGTCGTCTCGAATCGGTTGCTGATCGAAACCGGCATGAGGTTTGACCGTGACAGCATTGCCAGGCGGATTCTGCCGGCGCCGCGCCTGGCGGCGAGCGCATTGCTGACGAAAGACGGCAATACGAGGCTGTCCCTGGGGGCCGGCATTTTTTATGACGCTTCGAATCTCGACTTCGTGACGCGTCCACTGGAGGGGCGGCGCTTAGAGCAGTTCTTTGCGCGTGACGGCCTGACGCCGCTGGCCAACAGATCGGTGGAAACGGGGTTCATCTTGAACGACGATCGGTTGGAAGCTCCGCGCTCCTTCGGGTGGAGCATGGAATTCGAAAGAAAACTGCCGTCGGAAATTTATCTCCGCGCGGAATGGATCGGGAGGCGGGGGGTGAACGGTTACGCGTTCGAAGTGCAAGAAGGGTCGCAGTTGGGCCAGCTCATGACACTTCTTGAGCTGGGCAATACGCGCAACGATCGCTACGACGCGTTCAGCCTGACAGCGCGCCGGGCGTTCAAGACAAATTATCTACTCTTCGCTTCCTACACGGCTTCTTCCGCGCGAACGGACTCCGTCCTCGATTTCAGCCTGGATACGCCAATCTTCAGCCCGCAGGCGGGTGGGCCGCTCGATTTTGACGCGCCGCACCGCCTGATTTCATGGGGCTGGGCCCCGCTGGTGAAGAAATTCGACCTGGCGTATTCGGTTGAATGGCGTAGCGGCTATCCGTTCAGCGTATTCAACCAGGACCGGCGCCTGGTCGAAGCGCCTAATTCCCGCCGCTTTCCCAACTTTTTTTCACTGAATTTGCACGCCGAGCGGAAGGTCCGGTTGCTGAGTCTAAACCTCGCTCTGCGCGGCGGGTTCAACAACATCACAAACAGACAAAACGCGTTCGCGGTAGACAACAATATCAACTCTACTCAATTTCTCCGTTTCAGCGGAATTCAGGGGCGCGTGTTTACCGCGCGTATTCGGTTTCTGGGGCGGAAGTGATCTTGACTTTTCAGAGGAACTTCCAGGTCGCGTTGCGACGTTCAGAAACAATGAAAATAGACAGGATTTACAAGATTAACAGGATGAGGAGGAAGAAAATCAATCCTGTTAATCTTGTAAATCCTGTCTATTTTTTGAGGAGATTGCAGTGCGAAAGCTGATTGCTCCGTCGCTCGTCGTTTTGCTGCTCGGCCCGGCGCTCGCGCTCGCGCAGCGATATGCCGATTCGGATGGACGTTTGCGCGTGGCCCTTGTCAAGCAGCCCTTCTCTCCCACAGGAACATCATCAGGCCCCAGCACTATGGCCGACGGCGGTATCCAGCAGATTCTCGCCGGCATGGGCGCGGTCGTGCGGGTCGAGGAGGCCGCGCTAACGCCGGACGAGACCACCGAGTACGGCGGGTGGAAGAGGCTGGGGATGGCGCTGGGTCACTTCGCAGACATCGTGGCGAAGAACGAGCGGGACGGATACTTCACGGTCGGCCTGATGGCGACGTGCCCGTCAATGCCTGGGCTGGTCGCCGGGTTGCAACATTCCGGGCCGACGCGTGAGCCGATCAAGATCGGCATGCTCTGGCTCGACGCGCATCCGGATTTCAATACGCCGGAGACGACTCGCAGCGGCTCGCTGGGCGGAATGCCTGTGGCGGTCGCGACTGGCCGGGCGCTGCAGAGGCTGCGCCTGGACGCGCGCCTCGATCCGCCGCTCTCAGACCGCCACATCGTGATGGGCGGCGTGCGCCTCACCGATCCGCTCGAACAGCATTTGCTCGACCAATCTTTCATCGAGCAACTCAGCGTTGATGATCTACGCAATATGACGCCGGCCGTGTTCGCGCAGCTCGACCGCCTGAATCGCCTTACTGACAAGATATATGTCCATATCGACATGGACGTGCTCGACCCGCGGGAAGTGATGGGGCATGGCAACAAGGTTCCCAATGGCCCGTCGAGTGAGGAGTTAGCCCGCTTGTTCGAGGCGATTTTCAGTCGCTATCCGAAAGCGTCGGCGATAGGTTTCGCGACAATCCCGGCCACCGATGAGGGGAGGCTGTCTCTCTCGGCCGTGAATCGAATGATCACCGGCGCGATCCGTGGGCTGAAGACGCGAGAGAGTCGCCGTTAGTCAGCCTTTACTGTCGGCATCGCGTTGGCAGCATCGCAACAAATTCAACAAAATAAGTCGTAAGAACTTCAAAGGCAATCCCAATTATGGGAATGCTCAATCCCGGAAACGTACACTTTCAGCGCCTTTCCGCCCTCGCCTGTCCGATCAATCCCACTAAATTCAGGGGTTAGCTCTTCAGCCGCGCTGGCACAGTGTTTGGTTGAAAAATCAGAATAGCTGTTTTCGGCAAAAGTAGGGCAAGCTGCCAATTTGCCCGGGTTTCTCGAAAATCGTCAGTTAAGGAGTCAAGGCAAACTGCCAGTTTGCCTTCCTCCTTTTTGGAGGTGAAGAATGCAAAGCTTCTGGCAAGACTTGCGCTACGGCGCGCGAATGTTATTGAAGAACCCCGGCTTCACTTTAGTCGCCGTCCTGACGCTGGCGCTCGGCATCGGCGCGAACACGGCGATCTTCAGCGTCATCAACGGCGTGCTGTTCAGCGCGTTGCCCTATCCGCAACCAGAGCAATTGGCGATGGTCTGGCTGGACAACCGGCGGCAGGGAATCCCCGACGACATCACTTCTTATCCGAACTTTGTGGACTGGCGCGATAGGAACAAAACTTTCCAGGGGATGGCCGGGATGACATCCTCGACCTTCCACCTCACCGGCGTCGGTGAGCCCGAAGAGATTAGCGCCGCCGTCGTATCGATCAATTTCTTACAAGTGATCGGCGTGGCCCCCAGGCTTGGCAGAGGATTCACGGCCGAAGAAGAACGGCCGGGCAGCGATAGGGTAGTCATTTTGAGCCACGCCCTCTGGCAGCGGCGTTTTGGCGGCGATCCCGGGATTCTGAATAAGACGATTTCGCTTAGCGGCACATCGAACACTGTAGTGGGAATCATGCCGCCCGGATTCCAGTTCCCCGAGAACACTGACATGTGGAGACCTCTGGCGCCAAGCGATGGGATGCGCGCGGCGCGTTTTGGTTTTTTTCTCCCAGTGGTCGGCCGTCTCAAACCGGGCGTGACGCGCTCGCAGGCGCAGGCCGATTTGGACGTGGTAGCGAATCAGATTGAACAGCAGTTTCCGGACATGGCCGGATATGGAGTCAATGTTGTCCCTGTGCTCGAACAAACCGTCGGCGCCATACGCAGAACTCTGATGATCCTGTTTGTGGCGGTTATATTCGTGCTACTGATCGCGTGCGCGAACGTCGCCAACCTGCTGCTGGCCCGCGCCGCCGGCAGGCGTCGCGAAGTAGCCCTCCGGGCGGCGCTGGGCGCGGGGCGCTGGCGCATTGTTCGCCAACTGTTGACCGAGAATATGCTGCTCGCAGCCCTGGGCGGGGCGTTCGGCGTGTTGCTGGCATGGTGGGGGTTGCGACTGCTGGTCGATCTCAGCCCGGCCAACATCCCGCGACTTGAAAACATTCGTCTCGACGGGCGTGTGCTATGGTTCACCCTCGGACTATCGCTGCTCACAGGATTGATCTTCGGGCTGGCGCCCGCGCTGCAAATAACGCAGCTCAAGCTCAGCGAGACGCTCAAAGAAGGGGGGCGCACGGGGTCCGGCGGCCGGAGCGCGCGCCTGATCCGTGGAGTCCTCGTCGTCGTCGAGGTGGCGTTGACGCTGGTGTTGCTCGTCGGCGCGGGGCTGCTCATTCGCAGCTTCTGGCGATTGCAACAGGTCGATCCCGGATTCAAGACTGACAATGTGCTGACGCTGCGGCTTAGCTTGCCGCGCTCCAGATATACCGACGGCGCGCAAGCCGCCTCGTTCTTCGATCGGTTGCAAGAGCGGCTGGCCGCGCTGCCCGGAGTCGTGGCGGTGAGCGCCACGACCGACATTATGCTGCAAAGGCTGGCCACCTCATCTAACTTCACCATCGAGAACAGACCGCGAGACCCGAGCGAACTGTCGCTCGAACTGCCCTTCGACAGGGTACAGCCCAACTATTTTCAGACGATGGGCATTCAGTTGCTGCAGGGTCGCACGTTCACGGCCCAGGACGGGCGCGATAGCCCGAGGGTGGCGATCGTAAACGAGACCTTCGTTAAACGTTACTTCCCGAACGAGGACCCGATCGGCAAACGCTTCACCTTCGGCGACGGGGGACCCAACGCGCAATGGATCGCCATCGTCGGAGTAGTGCGCGACACCAAACGGCAGGGAGTTGATCAGCCGATCAGAATCGAATCCTGGATGCCTCTGGCGCAGAGTCCTGCCCGTTCGATGGATGTCGTGCTGCGCACAACGGGCGATCCGCTGGCGCTCGGCAACGCGGCGCGCGAAGCCATATGGTCGATCGACCGCGACCTGCCGATCCCGAGAATACAGACGATGGAGCAGAATTTGTCGACGAGAGTGGCGCAGCGGCGATTGAATATGCTGTTGCTAGGGCTGTTCTCGTCGGTGGCTTTGGTTCTGTCTGCGGTCGGCATCTACGGCGTGATGAATTACACGATCACACAACGAACGAACGAAATCGGCATCCGCGTGGCGCTGGGCGCTCAGACCCGCGACGTGCTCCGCCTCGTCGTAGGCGAGGGAATGATACTGGCGCTGGCGGGGGTGATCATTGGATTCGTCATGACGTTCGCATTGACGCGGTTGATGGCGAGCCTGCTATTCGGCGTGAGCGCGAGCGATCCGCTTACCTTCGCGGCGATTGCGGCTTTGCTGTTCGGAGTGGCGCTCCTGGCCTGCTGGATTCCGGCGCGGCGGGCGACTGAAGTGGATCCGATGGACGCGCTCAGGTACGAATAGATGCCAGATGTCAGATGCTAGATGTCAGATACCAGATGTCAGATGTCAGATGTCAGTAGAAGAGCGCTGCTAGAGACCCTTCACTGACATCTAGCATCTGACATCTGACATCTTTTCCTGGAGGAACGATGCAAACAGTATGGCAAGACCTGCGCTACGGCGCGCGGATGTTATTGAAAAACCCCGGCTTCACCGTAATCGCCGTTCTGACGCTGGCGCTCGGCATAGGCGCGAACACGGCGATCTTTTCTCTCACTGATCAGATTCTGCTTCGGCGCCTGCCTGTGGAAAGGCCGGAGGAACTGGTCGTGTTACGTTCGCCAGGGCCGAAAGGGGGGCATGTGTGGAGCGACGGAGATGACGCCGCTTCGTTCTCCTATCCGATGTATAAAGACCTGCGTGATCGTGGCGCAAACGTCTTTTCCGGTTTGCTGGCGCGATTCGCTATCCCGCTGAGCGTCGCGGGCGCGGGGCAGACCGAGCGCGCGGACGGCGAGCTGGTCTCGGGAAACTATTTTGAAATCCTCGGCGTACGCCCGTCGCTGGGGCGAGTCTTTAGTCAGGAAGATGATCGCGCGCCCGGCGCGCATCAGGTCGTTGTTTTAAGCCATGCCTATTGGACTCGCCGCTTCGGCGCCGATCCCGCGATTTTGAACAAGTCGCTGACAGTGAATGGAAATCCGATGACTGTGATCGGCGTGTCGCGCGAAGGCTTTCGCGGAGTACAGGTTGGGCAGACGCCCGATGTCTTCATCCCGATGATGATGAAGGCCCAGATGATTCCGAATTCGAGGGGGCTTGATGACCGTAGGGACTATTGGCTGGCGATCATGGGCCGGCTCAAGCCGGGCATGTCTCGCGCGCAGACTGAAGAAGCCATCCGTCCGAGCCATCGCTCGATCCTCGAAGAAGAACTGTCACTGAGAAGCGGAGGGAGCGCCCAGTCGCGGCAGCGTTTCCTCGACAAGATAATCCTGTTGGAAGACGGCTCGAATGGGAGGCAGATTCTTCAGCGTGAGTCCAAACAACCGTTCCTGGTCCTTATGGGGATGGCGGGCCTGGCGCTGCTGATCGCCTGCGCGAATGTGGCGAACCTGCTGTTGGCGCGCGGCGCGGCGCGGCAGCGCGAGATCGCCGTGCGCATGGCGTTGGGCGCGGGGCGATGGCGATTGATGCGTCAATTTCTACTAGAAAGTCTCCTGCTGTCTATGACGGGCGGCGCGGTCGGGTTGATCGTGGCCGTCTGGACGATCCAGGGATTGGTCGCGGCGATCCCGCCCAGCGTGGGCGCGCTGGGCCTTTCGACGGAGCTCGATCCCCGCTTGCTGGGATTCACTCTCGCGCTATCGGCGCTGACCGGCTTGCTCTTCGGAGTCGCGCCCGCCGCGCGGGCCACGCGTCTGAAACTCGAAGCTACTTTGAGGGAGCAGGGATCGAGCGCTTCCGGCAGCCTGTCGAGCGTGCGCTTCCGCAAGGCGCTGGTGGCTTCGCAGATCGTCCTGACCACTGTGCTGCTGGTCGGAGCCGGATTGTTCGCCCGAAGCCTCAACAATCTGAAACGGCTCGACCTGGGGTTACGCGCCGACCACCTGATCGCGTTCTCAGTCGCGCCCGAATTGAACGGTTATACTCCACAGCGAACCATCGCCTTCTTCGATGATCTTCGCCAGAGCGTCGCGGGGCTTCCCGGTGTGCGTTCCGTCAGCGCCGCAGAACTCCCGATCCTCACCGACAGCGCCGCCGGTTCGAACGTCACGATTGAAGGTTACCAGGCGCAGGAAAGCGAAGACATGGAAGTTCGCCATAACCGCATTGGGCCGGATTACTTCGCCACGATGGGCATTCCGCTCCTCGGCGGGCGGGAATTCACCGTAGCGGACACAGCAGGCAGCGCAAAGGTCGCAATCATCAATGAGACGATGGCGCAGCGCTTCTTCGCGAATCGAAACCCGATCGGGAGCCATTTCGCCTTCGGCGCCGGCGACCGTATTCGCCCGGACATCGAGATCGTCGGCGTCGTGAAAGACAGCAAACATGCCACCGTGCGCGAAGAGAAACGGCCTTTCGCTTATCTTCCTTACGCCCAGGAGACAAATCTCGGAAGGATCACCTTTTACGCGCGAACCGACCAGGACGTCGGCGCCATCGCGCCGTCGCTGCGACGCGAGGTCGCGCGTCGTGACAATAACCTCCCGATTTACGATTTGAAGACTCTCCGCCAGCAGGCGGATGAATCGCTGTTCGCCGACAGGTTCCTGACGTTCCTCTCGATCTGCTTCGGGTCGCTGGCGGCGGCGCTGGCAGCGATCGGCTTGTATGGGGTGATGGCCTACACCGTGACGCGCCGCATGCGTGAAATCGGCATCCGCATCGCGCTCGGCGCGACTCAAGGGCGCGTGGCCTGGCTGGTCTTACGCGAAGTGGCTTTGCTCGCCGGCGCCGGGTTGCTCGCCGGCGCCCCGCTGGCCTTCGCCCTGGGCAGGGCAGCGGAGTCGCTGTTGTTCGGCGTCAAGGCCGGCGACCCGCTGGTCTTCGCGGCCGCAGGCTCGCTCCTGACGCTCGTTGCGTTGTTCGGCGGTTATCTGCCGGCGCGACGGGCGGCGAAGGTGGACCCGATGGTCGCGCTAAGGAGAGAATAGATGTCAGATGTCAGATGTCAGATGTCAGATGTTAGTAGAAGAGTGGCGCCAAAGCTCTTTCTCTGACATCTGACATCTAAATCAGAGCGGCCGAGATTGGCGCATTTCGAAGGAACTGCGGCTTCGGCAGACGGTGTTTAGAGTGCCGCCTTTAGGCGGCTGCGGCGGCTTTAGCCGCACAACTTGGCTCGTAAACGAGCCGCAGCCGCCTAAAGGCGGTACTCTAAACACCGTCTGAACGATTCTGCAGGCTCATTCGGTGTACCGATGTTTCTTGTTTCGATTTAGCATCTGACATCTTCTCATGGAGGAACTGTGCAAAGCCTTTGGCAAGACCTGCGCTTCGGCGCGAATGATTGCAACATCTATTGCATAAACTTGCTGCGACGGCGAGCGGCGTGCTAGGCTGCAAATGCACGAGCTAAATCGCAACGACCGAGGTGAAATCAATGACATCCAAGTCGCGCAAGTCGCCGGCAGCCGAATCCGATCAGGCCCCTGTCGCAAACTCGCCGACTCAGCTCGAAATCCGGTTCGCCGACGCGCAGTCCAAACTCGCCCCGCGACGGCGGCAAATGATCCGGGCGATCCTCGATCGCCCGGAAGAGATCTACTTCCTCTCCTCGCGGGAGTTGGGCAAGCGCTTCAACATGGATGCGGCCACCATTGTGCGCACGATTCAGGTTCTCGGCTATGACCGCTACGCCGACTTCGCCGCCGACCTCCGGCGCCATTTCGTCGCGCGGATCACGCCATACACGACTATGCAGGCGGCCACGAGGGAGAAGCAGTCCGTGGCCGATCGCCTGCGCCAGAACGTCGACAAAGACATTGCCAATCTGCATCTTTTGAAAACCGGCCTGGACACCACGCAGGTCATCGCCGTGGCCAAGCGCATTCACCGCGCGCGTCGCGTTGTTGTGATAGGCATTGACCTGGCCGCGTCGCTGGCGCACTTCCTGGCTTACGGCCTGGCCGTGCAAGGGTTCGACGCTGAAGCGCCCGTGGGAAGCGCGGGGAATCTCATTCACAAGATCAAGGTTTTGGACTCGAAGGACCTGGTGATCGCAATCAGCTTCGGGCGGTGTCTGCGCGAGACCGTCGAGGCGGCGCAGCGCGCTCGTCAGCAGGGCGTGCCGACTTTCGGAATCACGGACAGCGATACGACTCCGTTGGCGAAGTATTGCGACGGCTACGTCGTGGCCTCCATCGCCAGTTCCGTCTTCACCGGTTCTTACGTCGCGCCGATGGCGGCTATCAACACCATCATTGCGGCCTGCGCCCATCTCCATCCGCAGCGGACTCTCGCCCTCTTGCGCGACTACGAAAAAGAAGCCGCTGCCGGGGCGCGCTGGTACGTCGAGGATGGAGGATGGAGGATGGAGGATGGAGGATAGAAGATCGACTGCGATCCTCGATCCTCGATCCTCGATCCTCCATCCTCCATCCTCCATCCTCTCCGTCTATCGCTTAGGCGTGAAAGTTAGCGGGGGCGATGAACCTTGCTCGACCGTCAAACTGCTCACTTTGCCCTCGGCCAGCTTGAATTGAACGAAGATGCTTACCGGCGCGCCTTCG
>Ga0207428_10002892_pt1 | contig 17021 bp, 12 predicted proteins | sample RhiMethybrSRZTD1_FD_187600 | JGI IMG/M metagenome (GOLD analysis project Ga0207428, IMG submission 187600) | Populus rhizosphere microbial communities from Tennessee, USA - Rhizosphere MetaG P. TD hybrid SRZTD1 (SPAdes) (version 3) | ecosystem: Host-associated > Plants > Roots > Rhizosphere >...
CAAGGCGTCGACCTCCTCGCGCTCAGGCATAGCGGCAAGATCGCCACGCCGGATCGTTGCCAGGGCGCCGACCGCGGCACCTTGATCGACTCGTTCCTGCAGGCTGCCGCCGGCAAGGAAAGCGGCGACATAGCCAGCGGCGAAGCCATCACCGGCGCCGACGGTGTCGATCGGAGTGACCGCAAAACGGCGGGATCGAGCGGTCTCACCGTCGGCGGTCCATGCCTGTGCGCCTTCGGCACCGAGCTTGATCACGACCTCGCGAGCACCGGCCGCCAGGTAAGTCTTGGCAATGGACTCAGCCTCGTCGTGGCCGGTGAGCAGGCGCCCCTCCCCGAGTCCCGGCATGATCACGTTGGCCTTGGCAGCAAGGGTGTTGACGACCGTACGCATCTCGTCGCGGTCGGGCCACAGATTGAGCCGCAGGTTGGGATCGAACGACACAGTGACCCCGGCAGCGACAGCTGCCTCCAGCAAGGTGAGTGCTGCGGCCCGAACGACGGGTGAAACGCCAAGCGTGATCCCGGTCAGGTGCAGATGATCGATGCCCTCAAAAGCTAGGACGTCGGCGGTAAGCAGCGCATCAGCATGCTGGGCGAACGCCGTTTGATGGCGAATCTGCAGCACCTCGGGATCACCCGTGGCGCCGCCAGCCTTGAACATCAGGGCGGTCGGACCGGGGACACGGTGTACAAGCGGCACAATGCCGAGCCCCGCAACAGCATCTGCCAAGTAGTCGGCATGCGCGTCGTCACCCAAAACGCTTGCCCAGATTGCGCGGATCCGAAGCCTCTTGAGGCCAACGGCGACATTCAGATCAGCGCCGCCGGGAAATCGGGTGAACTGTGTTGCGGTCCGTAAGTTGCCTTCCACGCTGCCATAGCCGACGAGAGCTTCGCCGAAGGTCAGTACCGTCCGGGGCGGCGTCACGACTGCACCGCTTCCTTGATCACCGCACGTACGGCGCGGCAGCGCTCGCGTAACCCGGACAGGTCACCACCCTTCAGGGCGTCGCCGAGCAGCGGCCCGCCAATGCTGACTGCAGCCGCGCCGGCGGCCAACCACTGGCGTGTGGCATCCAGGTCGACCCCGCCGGAGGGTATCGCTTCAAGATCAGGAAATGGGCCGCGCAGATGCTTGAGGTATCCGGAGCCGACTGTCTGTGCGGGAAAGATCTTGACCGCGGTCGCTCCGGCATCCCAGCCGGCGGCCAGCTCGCTTGGCGTCAGGCCACCGGGGAAGACCGCGACCTGGCGCTCGACGGCGAGCTCTACCACCCGCAAATTCATAGTCGGGGTGACCAGATACTGTGCGCCGCTGACCAACGCTCGTTGAGCCTCTGACTCGGTGAGAACCGTGCCAACACCCACATCGGCGGTGTTCGCGTAACGATCAACCAAGTCCCCTAACGCGTCGAGCAATCCCGGAGTCGTGAGCGTCAACTCCAGGCTGAGAATGCCCTCCTCGACAAGCACATCGCAGACTGGCCCAAGCGCCGAAACGTGTGAGGCCCGCAACACTGCGATCACCTTGCTCTTGCTGAGCCGGTCGCTGAGCGGCGGTCGGCGGATCGTGGCGATCATGGTGCTTGCCCCACGTGGGCCAGGGTTTCAACGAAGAAGTACTCGCCCCACATGACACTTTCGTCGACTCCTAGCTGCTTGGTCTCGTGGTACGAGCCGTGCTTCAGTACGCCCTCCCAGTCGTCTTCGTGGGCGAGAAACTCCGGCTCGCAGAGGCGAGCAATGGTGCCCTCGCCGTGTGCCTGGTAGCGCTGAGCAAGATCATCGTCGGCAACCAGCGAGGCCAACATGATCAATCCGCCAGCGGCGCAGGCGGCGGCGGAGGATTCCCAGCGGCGTGCGGGATTCGGCTCGTCGAAGTCGTTCGGCGGTACCGGGTCCTGCCCGCGCGTGTGCTCAAGCCAGTAATCTGCGTTCAGCTGGGCAGTGGCTAGCCAATGCGGATTGCCGGTCAGCGCGTACATGGACGTGAACCCATACAGCGACCAGGCCAGCCCGCGCGCCCAGGAGGAGTCGTCACGCCAGCCCTGCTGTGTCGTCTGACGCACGAACTCCCCGGTATCAAGATCAAAGATGCCTTCGTGGCTCGTCGACCCGTCGCCGCGTACCAGGTACTTGCGGGTCGTCTCACAATGCTGCTCGGCAACGTCGAGAAGATGTTGATCACCCGTCTCCAGCCCGGCCACCGCAATGATGCCGACGTTCATCATGATGTCGATGAAGATCGAATCCGGTGCCAGGAACGAGCGCAGATACTTGCCCTGGCTGTTGAACCGGGTGGCCATGGTCTTGCCACCCTGAATGACGACCTCGCGGCGGGTGTCGTCGCCCGTGAGCTCCCACCACTTCTTCCAGGTCGGACACAGCACGAAGCCAAGATCGTGAACTTGATCGTCATACTGACGTTCCTCGACGAGCTTGCTGTAATGCTCGGCTCTGGCTTTCCAGTCGTCGCCGAGCCCGAGTTCGTAGAACAGCCACATCTGGCCGCCCAGGAAGCCTTCACACCAGTTCGTCCAGGCCTCCTTGCCGTGCTTCCAGCGGCCCTGGTCGGTGTAGAGCGGGAAATAGTCAGGATGGGTTCTAGCCAGCCGCTCTACCTTGTCGGCGGCGACATCGAGGGCGGTCTTGGCGGCCGCCTTGGTGGCCTCGCTGAAAGGCAACGCTCGGCGTACGGAGACTTTGCGGGAGGCCCAGTACATGAGTTCGTTACCTCACTTCTCGCCGACGCCGCCGACCCAAGAGGGAGCCTGGGTGCCAGTGCGGATGATCGTGCTCTTGTGTTCGATGTACTCGTCGATCGCCGTCCGGCCGAGCTCGCGGCCGATGCCCGAGGCGCCATAGCCGCCGAACGAAATCTCTGGAAAACCGTCCATGTAGCAGTTGACCCATACGGTTCCTGCCTTGGTTGCCCGCGCATAGCCGAGCGCAGTGTCGATGTCGCGGCTCCAGACCCCAGCGCTGAGGCCGTATCCAGTCGCGTTGGTGATCTCCACTGCCTCAGCAAGATCAGCAAACCGCACCACTGACAGAACAGGTCCGAAGATCTCTTCTCTGGCAACACGGGCGGTCTTCGGTACTCCGGCGAGCACGGTGGGGGAGTAGTACCGGCCGCGGTCGGAGTCGAGCTGGCCGCCGCCGAACGCCACCGTAGCACCTTCAGCCTGCCCAAGATCAACATAGCCGCTGACCACACCGAGATGCTTCTCAGAGATCAACGCACCAACCTTCGTGGCTGGATCGAGTGGATCTCCGACAGCAACGTCCTGGGCGCGCTCCACAACCCGCGCGGTGAACTCCTCAGCAATGTCGGCATGCACGAGCAGCCGTGAGCCGGCGTTACAGCATTCGCCTTGATTGAAGTACGCGCCGAAGACAACCTTCTCCAACGCTGCATCAAGATCAGCGTCAGGGAAGACCACCTGTGGGTTCTTGCCGCCAAGCTCCAGGCTGACCTTCTTCAGGTCCTTGGCCGCAGCCTGAGCGACCATCCGCCCGACACCGGTGGATCCCGTGAACGTGGTCATATGCGTGCCGGGATGACCCGATAACCAGCCGCCGACATCGCCGCCGCCATGGATCAGGTTGACTGCGCCGTTCGGCAGTCCTTCGTCATACAGGATCTGAACGAGGCGCGTAGTGGTCCCAGGTGTCAGGTCGCTCGGTTTGACCACTGCCGTGCAACCGACTGCCAGGGCGAATGGCAGCTTTTGAGAAACGATCAAGAGCGGGAAGTTCCACGGCGTGATCACTCCCACAACCCCGATCGGTTCCTTGACCGTTACTGCCAGATAGTTAGGGCCGAGATCGTTGTGGGCATCGCCGTACGCGTGCTGGGCAAGGCTCGCGGCGTAGTACCAGATTCCCGCCGCACTGGACACCTCGTCCTTCGCCTGCGAGATCGGCTTGCCGGATTCCAACGTCTCGATCAAGGCCAGTTCGTCCAGCTCGGCCCTGATCCGATCCGCGACTCTCCGCAGCAGTGCGGCCCGCTCCGCCCCCGAAGTCTGAGGCCAGACACCGGCGCTGAAGGCCTTGTGAGCTGCGCCCACCGCGGCGTCGACGTCGGCCTGGTTGGCGCTGCGATAGCTCGCGACGCGGACATCGTGAGCCGGGCTCTCGCGCAGCACCTCCTTGCCGCCACCGTCGACCTCGCTGCCATCGATGATGTTGGGCCAATTTCGGGCTGGGGTGGTGGGTGGGGCCGTGCTAGTGATCGTGGTGGTCATGGCAGTGCTTTCGGTCGATGTTGTTGGGTGCGGATGGAGTCAGGTCCCGCGATATCGCGGGTCGCGTTTCTCGCTAAAAGACGCGAAACCTTCGGCCGCGTCCTCGGTAAATGCCGTGGCGGCTGAGCTGACTTGCTCCATCGCCGCGTAGGCGTCGCCGGCATCGACTGCCTGCTTGGCCATCTGTACGGCGATGGGGGCGCGGGCGGCGATCTTGTTCGCCAATGCATAGGCGGCGTCGAGCACCTCCGCCCGGGATGCCAGCTGGTTGGCCACACCCCAAGCCAAGGCCCTAACGGCAGTCAGCGGCTCGCCAGTCAAGATCAATTCTTTAGCTCGTCCGGCGCCTACCAGGTCGCGGAGCCGGCCCGTACCGCCCCAACCCGGGAGAGTGCCAAGGCCGACCTCGGTCAGGCCAAGCGTGGCGTCGTCGGCGAGTATCCGCAGGTCGCAGGCCAGCGCCAGCTCGAAGCCACCGCCGTACGCGTTGCCGATCACAGCCGCAATGGTGGGCTGTCGCAGCCCGGCGAGGTGATCAAAAACGCGGTGCCCAAGGCGAGTCCACCGCGCCCACATCTGCAGAGGCTCTAATGCCTTGAAGCGTTTGATGTCGGCTCCGGCGCTGAAGGACCGGTTGCCTGCAGCTGTGACCACCACGACTCGCACGTCCCGGTCGGCGTCAAGGCGGCTCAAGATTTCCTCGAGCTGCTCGAGCATCTCGGGAGTGAGCGCATTGTGCTTCGCCGCCCGATTGAGGCAGATGGTGGCAACCGTATCGACCTCCACGCCTATCTCGCCGACGTCTGGCTGGGCGGGTTCACTCATGTCGGGCCATCGCTGGGATCGGGTGCCATGAGGCCGCGCAGCACGTGGTGGGCACCCTTCTCGCCGATCATGGTCGAGGTGGCCATAGTGTTGCCGCTGATCAGCTTGGGCATGATCGACGCGTCGATCACCCGGAGGCCATCCATGCCGCGGACCTTGAGCTCTTGATCAACGACAGCGAGATCGTCGTCGCCCATCTTGCAGGAACCGACCGGGTGGTAATCGGTCTTGGCCCACTGTTTGACGTACTCCCGGATTTCGTTATCGGTCTCGACGTGTGCGCTGGGCAGGAACTCCTTGATCACGAATGGCTGGTACGCCTTGCTGCGCAACATCTCCCGGCCCCAGCGGAAGCCTTCGAGGGACTTCTCCCAGTCGTAGGGATCGGTGAGAAAGGCGGGATCAATGGCGGGCGGATCATCCGGATTGGCGGTGTGCAGGGTGACTGAGCCGATACTGCGCGGCCGGAGGTGGCAAGTATTGATCGTCATGCCATGGCCCTTGACTCGCATCCGACCGTGATCGATCACGTACGCGGGCAGGGCGTGCATCTGGATGTCAGGCGTGGCCACGTCGGGAGTGCTGCGAACAAACATGCCGGCCTCACAGACCGAAGCCGTGATCGGTCCGGTCCTGGTGGTGATGTACTGAAGCCCAGCCAGCGCAGCTTTGTCGGGCCGGTCGGAGGAGTTGTAGCTCACCGGGGTGGTTTCGGCAGTGAGATAGACGTCCATGTGATCTTGGAGGTTCTTGCCAACACCTGGAAGATCGTGGACGACCGGCACGCCGAGGGTGCCTATCTCGTCGGCCGGCCCGATGCCTGACAGCAGCATCAGGCGGGGCGAGTTGATGGCGCCGCCGCTCAAGATCAATTCTCGATCCACCTGCACGTGCTCCGGTTTGTCACCGATGATCATGTCCAAGCCGGTGACCCGACCGTTCCGCACAAGGATCTTGCGGGCCAAAGCGTGAGTGACAACGGTCAGGTTCTTTCGTGACCTGATCGGCTTCAGGTACGCGGTAGCGGTGCTCTCGCGGCGCGCGTCCTTCTGAGTGACGTCGTACCAGCTGACGCCTTCCTGCACCGCTCCGTTGAAGTCCGCAATGAAGGGGACCCCCAGCTCTTGCGCAGCGCGGACGAACGCCTTGCTCAACGGGTTGTGCTGGACCTGCTCTGTGACGTTCACGGCACCCGCGCTGCTGTGGTACCTGTCGTTGAGCCGCTCGTTGTGCTCGGCTCGCCGGAAAAACGGCAGCACCTGCTCATAACCCCAGTGCTTGTTGCCGAGCTCTGCCCAGGCTTCGTAATCCTCTTTCTGGCCGCGGATATAGATCATCGCGTTGATCGAGGTACTGCCGCCCAGCGTGCGGCCCTGCGGATACCACATCTCCCGGTTGTTCAACTGCGGCTGTGGGACAGTAGAGAACTCCCAGTTGTAGCGCGGACCGCCGAGCTTGGTGAACCCGACGGGCATGTGGACGAGCGGTGACCAGTCCTTGCCGCCGGCTTCGAGCAGCAGCACCCTGGTGTGTGAGTCGGCCGAGAGTCGGTTGGCTACGGCGCAGCCGGCGGCGCCGGCCCCGACGATCACGTAGTCGTAGTGGGTGGCGAGCATGGGGGTTTCCTTCATGATGGTGGACGGTGGACAGGTCTGTCAGCCAGCGTGACCTGGTGAGCACGCTCGACACGCTGGAGGGAGCGGGCGATTCGGGAGGGCTTGCGGGACAAGATCAGTCCCACGGGTTCGGGTCGGAACAAAGCGGCGGACATAAATCGCAGGTCCGGGCTCACCAGCAACGGAATGTCGGCCTTGGCCAGCACATCGCGTTCTAGATCGACCCCGGGAGCGATCTCGATCACCATGAGACCGGACTCGGTCAGCTGGATGACACAACGTTCGGTGATGTAGAGGACGTCTTGTCGGCGCTGGCGGGCCATCTCGCCGGAGAAGGAAATCTGTGCGACCTCCGGGACGAACTTTGCGACAGAGCCATCAGAAACAATGTGAAGCTTGCCGTCGCTGATCTGGATATCTTTCTTGCCGGCTGTGAAGTAGCCGGAGTAGACGATCTTGGGGGCCCTGGTGACGATGTCATTGAAGCCGCCCACGCCGGCCGTGACATGCGGACGCGCGGCGAGGTAGGAGACATTGACATCGCCGGCGCCCGACACCTCAAGAAATGAGAGCATCGCCACATCGAAGCCGCCGCCCTGCAGCAGGGTGAACTGATCAACACTTTGGACCAGGGCCTGAGGGTTCAACGCGCAGCCGAACGCGAACCCGGTCGCGGGGAATCCACCGACCGCACCCTGCTCAATGACCCACGTGACGTCTTCGGCATGGCCTTCCTCAAGCAGCACCCGCGGAATCGCAGCGGAGATCCCGAAGCCGAGGTTGACAACCGCATCGACCTGCAGCTCGGCTGCGGCCCGGCGAGCTATCACCTTCTCCAGGCCGAACTCGACGGGCTCGATGTCGTCTAGGTCGCGGTGCACCTCTCCGGACAGCGCCGGGTCGTAGAGGGTCTGGGTGGTCTGCATCTGGTTGGGGGCAACGACGATCGCATCGACGAGGATCCCGGGAATATGGACGGACTGGGTGGGCAACTGAGTATCGGAGCGTCGCTTGACCTGGGCGATCACGATGCCGCCGTTGTTGTGGGCGGCATAGGCCTGGTCGAGGGCTCCGAGCGTGCCACATTCCTGCTCGTACGAGAGGTTGCCGTGTGGATCGGCTGTCGTTGCGCGGATGATCGCAACGTCGACCTTGACGGCCGGGTAGAACAGATAGTCGTTCCCGCCGACCTGCATCAACTGGACGAAGTCCTCGGTGACGGTGTTCATCTTGCCGCCTTCCAGCCGCGGGTCGGCGTACGTGCCAAGCCCGACCTCGGTCAGCACCCCCGGCTGCCCCGTCGAGGCCGCTCGGTGCATCTGAAACAGCACTCCTGAGGGGATGTTGAGCGCCTGGATCTGATTGTTGTGGATGAGCTGACGGATCAGCGGCGGGTCAAGCTTCGAGCCGCCGGAAGGATAGGAGCCGGCGAGCACCCGGCGCAGTTGGCCGGGCCGGGCCAGGTGATCAATGCCCTTGATGCCGTACATGTCCCCGGCAGCGATCGGGTGCAACGTCGTCAGGTTTGCCGGTCCGCCGGTCTCGGCATACCGCTGACCGATTTCCTGCAATACGGCGTCGGGGCAGCCGAGCCCAGAGGAGGAGGAGACGGTGATGACGTCGGAGTCGCCAATCAGCCGAGCGGCTTCGGCGCCGGTCAGCACTGGCACGGTGCGCATTGATCCTCCGGAGGTGGTCGTCTTCAGGGCAGCGGTTGGGGACGCGGACAGCCGCAGGTCTCCCGCGGCTCGAGCTTGGTGGGAAACTCCTCGCGTACGGTCGGCTCAGTTGACCCGGCGGCACGCTCAAGCACCAGCTGGGCGGCTCGACGGCCGGTCTCGCGGGCCGGAACAGAGACGCTGCTGAGGGATGGCCGGTTGAGCCCCGCGTCGTGGACGTCGTCGAAGCCGATCACGCGGACATCCGACCCGACAGTTCGACCCCTATCGGCGATCGCGTCCAGGACGCCGAAGGCGACGACGTCGCTGAAGCAGACGATGCCGTCCACCTGGGGATTCTTGGTGAGCAGCCGCAGTGTCACCTCCCGTGCCTGAGGACGCGCCGGCTCACAGACCACCGAGAGCTCCGAGCTGAGCGTCAACCCGTGATCGCTCAAGAATTCCGCAACCCCACTGGCGCGTTCATCTCGGGCCGAGGAGTCGGTGAACCCGCCGACAAAGGCGATGCGGCGGCAGCCGTGGCTGTACAGATGCTCCGCGGCCGCGTACCCGCCGTCGCGGTTTTGTGCGCCGACGTAATCGACGTCCATGCCATTCAGGCGGCGGGCCATCAGCACTAGGGGGGTTCCGAGCAGTTCCGGCAAATCGTTGGGTACGGTGCCGTGCGCAGGTATCAGCACGATGCCGTCGACGTTGCGCTCTACTAGCGACGTGACAAGCCGATGCTGCAGGTCGCGATCCTCGCCGCTGACCGCCAGCAGCGGCACAGTTCCGCTGCTGGTCAGGATGTCCTGCACGCCGGTGGCGAACTCAGCGAAGTAGGGGTTGGTGATATTGGTCAGCACTACACCGATGGCGTCACTGTGTTGGGTGCGCAGCGCTGCCGCCGCTCGGTTGTAGACGTACCCGAGCTCCCTCATGGCTTGGCGGACACGATCCCGGGTCTTCGCTGCGACGAGCGGACTGTCATTCAGGACCAGGCTGACCGTCGCGCGGGAGACGCCGCAGTGCCGAGCGACATCCATGAGGGTTACGCGTGACATAAGGTGCTCGCCTCTCACAGTATTTAGATCGATCTAAGAGATCTTAGATCGATCTAAGCCGATGTTTGATCGGAAGTCAAGCCGAGCGGCGTCTCGCTATCCTGAGTTGACTTCCCGCGCTTGTGAAATCAGCCATCGTCGATTGCAGAATGTGACCGGCCAAGGCCAAGGAAAGCCGCGGTCGATCGAATGTGGGGACATACCGGTGGACGTTGCCGCGCTTTCGCTGATCTTTGCGGCGATATTCGCGTGGGGAATCATCTCCGCTCGGGCGGCTGCCATCTCGACGCCGATTTTCTTCGTCGCCGTCGGCCTCATCATGGCCGAGGGCCTCCAGCTGGTGCATCTCGAGGCCGATCCGCATGCGACGAAGATCGTTGCCGAGATAACGCTTGTCTGGGTGCTGTTCGCGGATGCCAGTCGGGTGCGACTCTCGGCCCTGCGAGAAGAACTGGGCCATTGCGTCCGGCTCCTTGCCGTTGGCCTGCCACTGACCACCACACTGGGAACGGTGGCCGCGGTCACCATCCTGGGCGTGAACCCTTGGTACGCGCTGCTTCTGGGCGCCGCCCTCGCACCCACCGACGCGGCCCTTGGCTCAGCGGTCATGTCAGATCGGCGGGTGCCTTATCGAGTGCGGCAGACCCTCAACGTCGAGAGTGGATTGAATGACGGAATCGCCACTCCGATCGTCACCTTCGCCCTCGCCGCTATCACTGCCGCGGCTGGCGTTGCGCATGAAAGTCGCGGCCACGCCTTGCTCGGCCTGGTTCTGGGCGCGCTGACAGGCGCGGTGCTTGGTGCACTGGGTGGCCGGGCGCTGCGTTCTGCTGGTCGTCGAGGCTGGAGTTCCGAAGAGTTCGCCGGTCCAGCCGTTCTGGCGCTCTCCTTGCTCGCTTATCTATGCGCCTTGCTGATCGATGCAAATGGCTTCGTCGCCGCCTTTGCCGCAGGAAGCGCCTTCGGTGCGTTCGCTGGCCGAGGAGAGGAGAGGGAGGTCTACTACGTCGAGCAGACCTGCGGCCTGGCATCGATGATCTGTTGGCTCCTCTTTGGGGCCCTCGCCGTTCCGACCGTCGTCGAGGACTGGAGCTGGGGAATCCTTCTCTACGCCGTGTTGAGTCTGACGGTCATCCGTATGCTGCCAGTGGCGATCTCATTGATCGGCGCGCGGATGGACTGGGCCACGGTGTTCTTCATTGGCTGGTTCGGCCCGCGCGGGTTAGCGTCGATCGTCTTTGCTCTCATCGCGCTGGAAGATCTTCATGATGTGCCTGGTCCCATCGACCGGGTCGTCGCAACCATTGTCCTGACCGTGCTGCTCAGCGTTCTGTTCCACGGACTGACCGCACAACCGTTGGCGGGACGATACGCAGCCACCCACCAACTCGATCCAGAACCGGTTGACCATGCGGAGCCGGCGCTGCGTCACCTGGTGAACCCGTCGCGATAAGGCTCCTGTGGCCGTAGCTGACGTACTCGCAGTAGCCTTTTTGCCGTGCGAGGCACGTCGATCGGGGCGGCCGCGCGGCGCGCCCAGGCAACCGAGGAACAGGCCGAACGGGTACGCACGAGGGTCCGCCTGCTGGTTCAGCTGACCACCCGCCACGGTCGTTACCGTCGCGGGCTGGTCCAGGCGGCCAAGACTCTTACGCCGCAAGAGGCTTCGGTGCTATCTGACCTTGAGGCGCACGGCCTCGACGTCAATCAGCTTCGCGATGTGCTCTGCGGCGGCCATGTCCTTGTGGACGACACGGAGCTTTACGAACGCTGGCGGTTTCCGAAGGTGACTCGGGAGCGGTTATCGAGTCACCACAAGACGGTCGATAAGCACACTTATCCGGATCTCGGGATGCACGGACCGCTGGTACGCGAAAAGCTGCACGGGCGGACGGCGAACGGCACCTGGGTGCAGTTGGAGAAGACCCCTGCGGCCTTCGGTGCAGGGCATCGGCTGCCGTCTTGGAACGATGTACTTCACTTGGCCGATTTCGTCGTCTACCGGGTAACGAAGCGCAACGTCGGGCCGTGGGGTCTTTCCGCGTCTACGGAGCGGCGTCCGATGTACCTCTCGCCGCGGCTGAGCACCACGGTGCCGCTGCCGGAGGCTACGACGCATGCGTTGACGACAGCCCTCGCCCGGCTGGACGCCGAGGACCAGGTAGTCGACGACGCCAGCAGTGCACACTCCGATCTGGTCCGCCGGTTCCTCGGGCCGCTGCGCAAGGACCCTCTGGTCGACCTGACCCCCGGGCCTGGTCGGGGACGAGGTCGGGGGCTGTTCGGCAACTCCCAGGTGTGGGTTACCGAAAGTGGAGCGGCCACTGCCCGCCAACTGCTTACATCCGAGGCACAGCCGGACCACTGGAAGCTGCCCAGGGTGGGTGCCGCACGAACGCTCGACGTGGCAGTGGGCGATCGACAGGTGCGCTTGGCGGCTCGCGTACCGGCGACTGCTAGGAGGGCGTTATGACCGATACGCAGTACCTCGGTGTCCCGCCGGGCTTGATCGATGCAGTCCTCCATCTGGTCAGCACCGGACCCGTGCCGCTCGGCGGTTACAGCCTGGCTGAGATGGTGGCGGTGGATGCCGTCGTGGACTTCCTCGATGAGATGCCACACGAAGAGGCGGTCGATGAAGCGGTACGGTCGCTGGCCGCGCGGCAATTGCTGGTGGCAATGCCGGATACGGGCCGTCTCCAGGTCCGCGGGGACCTCGGCATCGCTGTCGTGTTCCAACAACGCGCCCGATCCGTCGTCGATGCCCGTGTGACCGGCACCGAGCCGGGGCAGCCGTGGCGCACCCTGCTGCTCCCGCAGCCCGAAGGAGTTGCTCTCGAGGTGCTGATCGACGCGCTCGGCGTACACGAGCTCTCCCTGCGGGAGATAGACGACGCACTTCGCCGGCTGCGTGAGCGGCTCCCGGAAGGTGAGCCGGACCGTGACTCGGCCGACTCCAATGAAGTGCTCGCCGGAGCCGAGCGGAGCGCGCTGGTGACCGTCACGCAGTACTCGGCATCGGGCAGCACGGAGATCGCCGAGATGAGCGCGGACATCGTTCTCGCCAGAAAGGACGATCGGTTCTACGTGTTCACCCGCGACCCAGAGCAAGCCGAACGCTTGGTCTCCCAAGGACTCGACGAACGCGAGGTGATCGACCTCATTAGCAGCCTGGTGGCGCCGGAGGATGGTTGGCAGACCCACGAGACGGCTGAGCCGGAGTCAGGGCGCATTGCCAAGATGCGCACCGTGGTCATGAGACGGCTGCACCGCGGCGATCAGGCGGCCACGAGCTCAGCGACGACGAGGTCATGACCCCGCTGACTGAGACCAGCGCGGAACGCTGGACGCGCATGATCAGAGCCATCGGCGTGGTAGGGCTGGTCACCGTTGTCCTGCTGTTTGCTCCCATCGTCGCAGTCTCGACCGTCGGTGAGCCGCCATTCGTCGCCAGCGCCGAGGAAGCACGGGCATTCTTCGCCGGCGCCAGTCAGGGGTGGGTACAGGCTGCTATGGCCTTGACCAGCCTGTCAGCGATCGGCCTGATCTGGTTCGTGGTCGGCCTGTCTCTACTACTCGGTAAGGCCGAGGGGAACCCGCCGTGGTGGTCTGCGGTTGCGCTGGTGTCAGGGGTCGTGCTGCCCGCATACCTGCTGGTGGACGCGAGTTGGAACGCCGCCTCCTTCGGCGCCGCCGACATCGATCCGGCCGTCGCGAGCTTCGCGTTCGACAGCGGCAATCTGGGGTTCGCCAACATCTGGCTCGCCATGGGCAGCTTCGCGGTGTGCTGCGGCTGGGTCGTGCTGTCGACCCGAGTCGTTGGTCGCTGGCTTGGCTGGTGGGCGATCGCCAGCGGGTTGGGGCTCGGCATCAGTCGATTCTTCTGGACATCGGCGATCTGGTACTTGCCGTATGCTGCCTTCTGGATCTGGGTGATCGTTTTCTGCATCCAGCTCATACGCCAACGGACCACGTTGCCCGACGTTGCGGGTAGCAGGGAGGTGAGGTAGTCGCGCTGGGCTCGGAAGACGTCAGCTGCGCTTGGCAGGCTCCGAGTTGCCGAACACCTTGGACTCCTTACGGGCATGCTTGTCCAGCTTCAGTGCTTCGGCACTGTACTCGGCTAGGCCCTTGGACGACAGCTTGACGACGTTGACCAGTTCTTCCTTCTCCTGCTCACCGCCGGAGTAGTTCGGCTCGGTCGCAATATGGCCCACTCCAGGGCCGAAGTACTTGAACTCGGTGCCGTCCTCAAGTATCACGAGAGATTTGAAGCAGTCGTAGTCGACGCATTTCCTCTCGCCCACCTTGGCGACCTCAGCGCGAATGGTCTCCCGCGAGTTGTGCGCCTCGACGTACTTCATGCCCTCTTTGGGGTCGGCCATCATCCAAACGCCGGGCCGCGCGCCTCTCTTGGGGGCAAGCCAGGCATCGACGGCGTTGACAAACCGGCCACCCTCATATTTCTCGGTGTACGACCCGAGGTACCAGATATTGCCGAACTTGTCTTGGGCAAGGTAATCCAGCGAGGATTCGCCGATCTGACCTGCGTCGATGTCCTGGCCCAGAATGCCGACGGTCTTGACACCGTTCACCGTCTTCGTGACATCGGTCACGGTTTCCCGTAGCTGGTGGTGGAGCTTCCTGCTGCCGCGGTTGATCGAACCGTCTCGCAGCGTCTGAGTGCCAGGCACCAATGGGTACCACCTGTTCTGGCCGCCGATGGGATCAATGAAGTTCTTCGGGTCGAACTTCTTGTAGTTCGCATTGACCTTCTGGACCGCGGTGCTGCTCGGCTTCGGAGACGGCGTGGCCGACGGTGTCGAAGATGTCGCGGCGACTTGCGACGGAGTGGGGTTCTCAGGTGTCGACGGCGCGGTCTGTGATGGCGAGCCGCCACTACAAGCGGCCGCCGCGGATGCAACGACAAGAGCACCGGCGACGGCTAGGGCCTTACGGCGTAGGCGGACAGGCGCAAACACCTGGCTGACGATATCACCGAGGGCCGATCTCAAGGCGCGAGCGTTCGAGTCGTTACTCATCACGTAACAGCTCCCCAGGAGGTAGGCGACGAATAAGGGTGGTGGCAGCCAATGATGCAGCCACCGAGACGGCAAGTACGAGCGCCGCGAGCACGGCGATAGCGGTCCGCGGGAGGACAAGCTCAGGCTTGAGCACGAAAAGTGGTTGCAGCACGTTGACCAGGAAGTACGCCATGATCCCGCCCACGAACGCCCCGACAATCGCTCCGGCGACCACTACCCCTACGGATTCGGTGACCAGGAGTGACCGGATCTTGCCAATCCGCATGCCTTGGGCGCGCAGGGTGACGTACTCGCGTCTTCGCTGCAGCAGGAGTCCGAAGACAAAAATGGAGACTGCGGTTGCAGCCATGGCCAGTGCGTAGGCCGAGTCCAGCGTCAGCAGGCCGCGGATGTTGAGTGCCGCGAGGCTTGATTGATCCTTGTCGAGCGCGGTAGCCCGCGTGTCGATTTGTAGAACGTCGGCCGTACCCGGACCTTCTCGCAGTGCACTGATCGCTCGATCCAACGTGGCATCGCTCGGGTCGGTCGTCTGCGCTAGGAAGAAGGTGGCGTTGGTCGACGGGATGAGCTGCGTCTGACGTTTGATGTTGACCAGAACATCCGCGCCTTCGGGGAAGCCGGGAAGGCGGGTGAAGAGTCCGAGGACCTTCATCTCAGTCAGCTTTTGCTCCTGGGTCCCCCGTGCGAACAGCACCTGCACGTCGTCGCCGGCCTCGACGTCGAGGACATCGGCAAGGTCCTCGCCGAGGAACACCCCACCCGGCTCGCGCTGCAAGGCGTCCATTGCGTTGGCTGCAGTGATCCCGATGAAATCCGTATCGATGAGCGGAGCAATGTGGGAGAACGCGGCGGGATCGATGGCTGCCATGTTTCCGGCGTCCTCATTGACCTCGCTCTCCAGCAGTGTGTTGTTGAGTCCGTAGACCACGGGCGTCGCCGTTTGTACGCCGGGCACTGTCAGTTTTTCGGCGTACTGAGGGGGATGGTCCAGGGCGCTGATCGGCGCAGGTGTGATGCGGATGTCTGAGCCCACCACGAACCGCGCGTCGCGCGCCTTCGCCTGGTTGTAGGACGCGCTGAAGGACGCCACGCTCGCGCCAAGGGCGACGATCAGCCCGACCATGATCACCGCGGAGGCTGCGGCCCAGGAGCGACGGCGAATGCTGCGGGTCAGCAGACCTCGGAGCGGCCCGCCGAAGCGGTGGTGAAACGGCAGCGGCAAGTGGGCGAACACCCGTTCGACGACCCTGCCGAGCACGAGGACTCCACCCAGCCAGATCCCGATCGGGACGACCACCAGGTGCAGGCGCAGGGATACCGCCCGGCCGAAATACACCGATCCGCGGATACCCTCGAAGCCGCCGTGGCGGCGCTGGTACGCCTCGACGCCGACTGCCGCGGCCAAGATCAGAAAATCGATCCCGGCCATGCGCCACAACGGCGCTCGTGAGGCCAGCTGGGCGCGTTCGTCGCTGATCTGGTGGGTGATGGCACGTCGGCCCGCCGCGTACAGCGCAACCCCAGTCGCGAGAAATCCAGCACCTGCGCCGAGCAAAGCGGACCCGAGCAGACTGACCGGCGAGGCGCTGGCAAGAGCATCAGGGGATAGCACGAGCGCTGCCGATACGAGGCCGAGAGCCACGCCGAGCACGGACCCGACGGTAGCGAGGGCAAGGGTACGCAGAGCATGCATGCGCAGCAGGTGACCCCTGTTGGCACCGCGAATCCGCAAGATCGCCTGCTCTCGGCGCAGTGCGCTGGCCAGCACAGCGCCGGCGTAGGAGGTGAGGATTGCGGCCAGCAGAACACCGGGAAGTCCGAGGAAGACGAACATGCGCTTGGCGGTTCGGGCGTCGTCGCTGGCCACTTGGAGCGCATTTGAGATGTTGTCGATCAAGACGTCTTGCCCTGGTGCGACGGCGTTGACGGAGTCCGCGATCGTTTTCGTCTGGGCCAAAGCCGTTGCCGGATCGGCGTCAAGGGGCTCGCGTACCGCAAAGACGTCGACCTCGAGAATTGGCTGGTTGCGAAGGATCGTGCCTGGTGTCGTTGTGACGTTCTGGAAGGCCGGCACGATCGTTTTGGCGAAAACCTCAGGTCCGACGATCACGCTGTTGCGTACGTAGACGAACTGCTCGAGCTGTTTTCCTTCCCGGCTGTAGAAGAGGGACTTCGCCCGCGATACGTCGGCGATGCCGCTGATGCGCACGCTGAGCGGGTCGCTCATCCCTGGCACGCGTACGTCAATGACGCCCCCGGGATTGATGGACAAAGCCCGTGCGGCCTCCGCGCTAAGCAGCGCAGCGTCCGGTTCGTAAGACCCGTTGACGATCCGGATGGATGGGTCTTGCTCGATGTACCGCTTGTCCAGTCCGAAAACGCGAGCCGCCTCGGGAGATTGCTTCGCGCCGGCGGCCAGAGAGCCGGGGTCGAGGTCGACGAATGACAGTGGCTCTGCCCGCGCCACGCCTGGGATCTGGCCGATCCGACGCGTCAGCTCATCAAGACTCAGCGGTTCGGAGGTGTTGGCCTTGACCGGAACGCCGATCTCACGGCTAGAA
>Ga0207428_10002895_pt1 | contig 17012 bp, 16 predicted proteins | sample RhiMethybrSRZTD1_FD_187600 | JGI IMG/M metagenome (GOLD analysis project Ga0207428, IMG submission 187600) | Populus rhizosphere microbial communities from Tennessee, USA - Rhizosphere MetaG P. TD hybrid SRZTD1 (SPAdes) (version 3) | ecosystem: Host-associated > Plants > Roots > Rhizosphere >...
AATATGAATATTTAAATTAACATTGCTATTCAGAATTCAAGGGCTCGTAGCGCAGTTCATTTCAAGGGTTGAAGTGAGCGCAAAATGGATAGCGCGGACGCCCCCTAAGCGTCAGGTCGAGGGTTCAAATCCCTCCGGGCCCGAATCAATTCAACCTATCCAATGGGAAAGCACATCCACAAATACTATAGGAAATTATTATCTCTCTGCCTTTACGAGAGAATATGTCAAGACTCCGGCTGAAATTGCCAAAAATGAGATAAATCCAACTAAAATAAATTCCATTTACCTGACTCCAATTGTGTTATTAGTCTTTACGAACTCTTGGTAAACATCAGGATAACCCGAAATAAGTTCTAGATTAACTTCCAAGACATTCACATAGGGAGGAGCAAATACCAGGACATTGCTTACCTTGTTTTTTTCTACGTTATATTGAATGGCTGTTTTCAATGTGCTCTGTGGCAGTCCTGTTGCCTCGCTTATGCGCGGAATTTGTGAATAAGCGTCCTCTGGTGTTATATGAGGGTCTACGGTAGATGTTGAATTAGCCGCAGATCGAACATGGAAAAGTTTGTCAGATTTAAATTCTTGTGCAATAAGCTTGGAACCCACAACTTGTCCGTCAAATGTTAGTAGGCTTCCAGTTGATTGAAATGGAAGTGTGATACTGCCAACAAGAACCAATAAGAGTGGATACGCTATTCCTGCTGCAATTATCATTAGAATTACAACACGAACAGAGGGTCGCAAGTTTTCTTTGAAAATCTTCTTTACGTCGTTTGAAATTAGAAGCCCAGTTTTTTTGTAAAAAAATTTTGTAATATCTTTTATCATTTTTTGAATCACCCTATAAATAATGTTAATATAATATCAATAATTTTTATTGCTACAAATGGTAACGCTGCACCTCCAATTCCATAGATTAACATATTTTTAATAAATGTCTTTTCTGGTGGCTCTGGTTTGAACTTTATTCCTCTCAATGATAATGGAATTAGTGCTGGAATGATAAGTGCGTTGAATATGAGCGTTGACAGTATTGCAGTTTCAGGGCTATGTAAGTGCATCACGTTAAGTAATTGCATCTTTGGATTTTGCGTCATAAACATAGCCGGCAATAACGCAAAATATTTTGCTGCATCATTAGCGATACTAAAGGTAGTAATAGCACCACGAGTCATCAGCAACTGCTTACCCAGTCTAACAACCTTCAGAATATTGGATGGGTCTGAATCCAAATCAACCATGTTAGCTGCTTCCTTAGCGGCGGCAGTGCCACTGTTCATTGCTAGACCCACATCGGCTTTAGCCAGCCCTGGCGCGTCGTTAGTCCCATCGCCCACCATTCCTATAATGTGTCCCTTTATCTGTTCCTGCTCGACTCTTACAAGCTTGTCAGTAGGCTTTGCCTCTGCGATGACTTCGTCAACATCTGCCTCTTTGGCTATCACTTGAGCTGTCAACTGCGCATCACCCGTAATCATGATTGTGTGAATCCCCGTAGATCGAATTTCCCCGATATTCTCACGGATGTTTTCTTTCAAGTTATCCTTCAAAGCAACGAGTCCTATTACTTCTTGGTTGAGTGATACTACTAACGGAGTTTCACCTTTTTTAGAAATTTCCTGTGATTTCCATCTTATCTCATCTTCATTTACTAAATTATGTGCCTGTTTTAACATTGCTTCTACAGAACCCTTTAATATTGTAATATCATCACCTCTCTTTGCCAGGTTAACGAGCATGCTATTAAATTTCCCATTATTATCTGGAGGAACGATATAATTGTCACCTTCTCCACGGGAGTTCTTAAATGATTCAATCTCCTCCAATTCTTGTAGCTGCTCTTTGTTCAGATGTATCTCTTTTAATGGAACGAATTGTATTCCACTAAATTTGGTCTCCGCACTAAATTCTATTGACTTAGCAGTAAGGATTCGTTCAATAAGAGGAGGTATGAATTTTTTTTCCTCAGCTAGGTCGACAATAGATTTACCTTCGTGAGAGCTATCATGAATTGACGCTGCAAATGCAGCCTGACCAACATCCACTTCACTATACTTTTGCAGTGGCAGAAATCTTGTTGCACTTCGGCTTCCTTCCGTAATTGTCCCTGTTTTATCTAGAATTAATACATCACAATCCCCAGCAGCTTCAATCCCTTTACCAGACTTTGCAACAATATTGTCTCGCCCAAGTCGAGTGATTCCTGCTACACCTATGGCTGGAAGCAATGCCCCTATTGTTGTTGGCATTAAAGCTACAAGAAGAGCTACCAGCGTTGCAATATCAACCTTGTATCCCAGGAAATAAGCTAAGTATAGAAGTGTGCCAATGACAATTATGAAAATTAGTGAAAGACCCGCTAACAATATTGTTAATGCAATTTCATTTTGTGTTTTTGGTCTTGTCGCATTCCGAATAAGCCCAACCATTTGGTCTAAAAAGCTCCTGCCAGCTTCTGCAGTTATTTCTACTACGATACTGTCACTAGCTACTCTAGTTCCCCCAATAACGTGGTCGCCTCTCTCTTTATAGACTGGATTTGATTCTCCGGTCATCATTGATTCATCGATGAAAGCTTTACCTACATTCACAAGACCGTCTCTTGGAATTATTTCACCTGCGTTAACCCTTACTTCGTCTCCAGGTTTTAGAGCGCTTGAGCCTACATCCGCTAGTTTTCCATTCCCATTCACAATCTTATGGGCGATTACTTCTTTTTCCAAACTCCGAAGTGAGTCTACCCTGGCACGTGCCTGTGCTTCAGATAATGCCTCTGAAAAGGTAGCAAACCACACAGTGATGATTAGTATTAAGGCAGATGCAACATAAAACATTTGATTCTGGTTGACAAATTCTATTGAAACACTTGGGAAAAATGCAATGAATAAAACCAGAAAGAATCCAAGCTCTACGACAAACATTACTGGATTATATTTTGCCAAATAAAATGGATTTAGTCTTGTTATTGAATCATACATTACTTTATTATTTACTCCGGCAAAGAACTCCTTGCCTAGTTTATTTGTAAGCTTACTTTTACTTTGATTATACAAATTAACCACTTCTGTCATAAGCTCTTTCACATTGAAAATGGTCCTATCACCAAGAACGGGAAGAAAGCCAGCGCAGTCAAGAGGAATGTTACTACAGTTACAACTGAGACAAATACTACTCCTTTAGTCTTGATTGGTTCTATAGCCTCCTTTCTCTCCTTAACTGTAAAAGAACCTGCTATTGCTAACATCAAACCGATTGGAAGATATCGTCCCAGAAACACAATTAATCCTGTTGACCAATTCCAGAATGGAGTATTGGCAGAGGCTCCAAAGTAATCTGAACCATTATTAGCAGCCGCAGAAGTAAATTCATAGAGTGTTTGAGTGTATCCTAGCGGAGTTATCGTGTCTCCTATAATTGTCTGAGCGTATCCTGTGCTAAACGCGATTGCTGTTGGGATGAGAATCAATGCGGGATGTAATAAAAATAAAAATACTCCTTTTTTGACATCTTTTGGACTAATTTTCATACTCATAAATTCAGGGGTCTTACCAACCATGAGACCTACGACGAATAATGTCAGGATTACATAGACTAACATATAGAGCATGCCCATACCTGCGCCTCCTGGTATTGCCTGTATAAACATCGCTACTAAAAGTGAGACTATGGCATTGGGAGTCATTCCTGCTAGCGACACATTAACAGCGCCTGTGTTCGAGGATATGGAAATCATGTTAAATAGTGTGCTACTGAAGCTGCCAAATCTAGTTTCTATTAACGAAGATGCTGGATGTGTATACAATGCAAACACAAGAAGACCTCCGAATCCTATAAACATGACAGCAAGTATCGAAATTCCTCTCCCTTTGCCCAACAATTTAGCATAAGCAATAGGAAAAGATAATGGAATTACTAACATTAAGAACATTTCATACGTGTTAGACAAACCAGTTGGATTTTCAAATGGGTGTGCAGAATTTGCTCCAAAATATCCCCCTCCATTTTGGCCCAGCTCTTTAATTGATTCTAATGAAGCTACAGGACCTATAGGAATAGATTGATTGTTACCTTCTATAGTTTTAATCGTCTCTGATGAAGTAAGCGTCTGTGGAACGCCTGTAATCATCAATAATAATGAAGAAATGAACGAAACTGGAAGTAGCAGAGTAATGATGACCCTTACAAAGTCCACATAAAAATTACCCAGACCAAAGTTCTTTCTAATAAAGGAGCGGATAAATGCAAATGCAGTCACAATCCCAAATGCAGGCGCAACAAACATAGCAAATGTTAAGGCTACCATTTGAGAGACCACTGAAAGCTGATTTTCTCCTATGTAATGTTGTAAGTCAGTATTTGTGATAAAGGACATGGCAGTATTAAATGCCAAATCTATTGATAGTCCATCGACATGCTGTGATGACGGAAGATAATTCTGGAACGATAAAACTAAAATTACAAAAATTATTGAAATAACGCTGGTCATAAAGAGGGCAAGGAAGTATTCCTTCCATGTCATCTGCTTGTCTACATCTATTCCTATTAGCTTGAAGAAACTTCTTTCAATCTTAGCTAGGGGTCTTTCAAGCGGTCGCATCTCAAAGGAAATCATCCTCGCGATGTAGAGGCCAAAAGGGACCGAAAGACCTAGCGCGCCTAGTATTACAACGCCAAGTTGTATGGTTGTGTCCACGAAGGTCACTAATTTGTAACGTATCACTAAATAATCCTAGAAAATAAACATATCGAAAAAGGAATATGTAAAAATTCCAATATTTTTTTAAATTTATATGAAAATTAACTCTGGCATTTCTTTTTTTACGGGGATTATTTTATAGGCCCCTGAAAAGTGAAATAACTAGAAAGTGATAAGAATTTCTAACTCTCCGACGCCCACCAATTTTTATGGAAAATTTCTTATTATTTTAGAAACAAAAAATTATGTCAAAAATGATTCACAAACCTCCGGGCCCGTTATGTACTCGGATTTTTATAGTTGTTTAGAAGAAAAGAAAATCAGATGTCCGAAGTCTACTGCGTCCTTCGAATCAACATCTCTCATTGGCTAACTAATTTTCAAACAACATTATAGCCTTTTCTTTTCCTACCAACAATTCACTACGAGGAATCTTGAGATGTTTCATTCTGATACGAATATCAACGTATTGAGTAAAACCAACTCCAAACTTCATTAAATCTAACGAAAGACAAGAATCAACACAGCAACCCGCATCTGTCCTAAATGGCACTTGCTCAATGAGTCTTCGTGACAGACGCGACAATGCAAATCCTTGATGCAATACACGAATTATGGCACCGGAATTTTCTACTTTCGATAGCAACGATTCAAACTGTTCTATTTTAAACCAACGGTATCCTTCATATGTTGCAGTGCGGGGCGGATCTGGAGGCAGGAAAGCCGAGATGTTAGTATCGATATTGGTATCATCACGGCCGGTGTTGTTGCACCAGCCAGATATAGAATCATATGACTCGTCATAATTTACTATTGCATCAACATCTGCTTGAGTAACAATAAGATCGTCGGGCAGGATCATAAGATGAGTATAGTCACTTTGCAGAAAGAACTCTCTTGCTTTCTTGTATGCTTCGTCTTGTGGAAAATATTTAATCCATAGTTTAGAGATTCCGTTTATCTTTTCGATGGCCTTGTAAAATTCTGGGATACTACGTGGATTGAAAATTACTAACAAGGGCTTCATTGCTAATGTGTAGTTCAGCCAGGTAGTTTTTTACTGTTTCTTGATATTCGTCAACGGAGAACTTTACATTAAAAACTAATTCATCATAAAGCTTTAAAATATTGTCCTCTTTTAACGTTCGATTAATAGTTCATGTATTAAGGTTGTCAAAGAATCAGGTGTTGGTTCTTAGCCCTCATCACAAAATCTCTAAAGGTACTACATTCATATGGTGGAATGAATGGACGTACTTCTACCTATGAGTTACAGAAGTGGTTTTGGTTCAAGTCCAAAACCAGTAGAAATGGGAAAGGAATACGAAGTTGAAATATCTGAAATAAGCAAAAGGGGCGACGGAATTGCTAGAATCCAAGGATTTGTAATATTTGTTGCAGGTGGAAAATCTGGGCAAAAGGCGAAGATAAGAATTACCAGTATTGGAGACCGCTTCGCAAAAGCAGAAATCGTATGAATAAAGCATAAATTACTATACCTTTATAGAACTTAGTAGTACTTCTATGTGGAACGTTCGAATTCTAATCCGAGAATATCTCATCATATCATTAGATCTTAATCTGAGAAACTAAGTGATCTATATAAAAAAATTTTGCATTATCATTTTTCTAAACTCGTTGTCGGACTTACTCACTCTTGCTTGTATCATAGTGGCAGCATCGCTACCTACAGTGTATCTTAGTTGTGGATTATCAGATGTTACCGCTCCTAGTATAGTCTTTGCGACCTCTTCTGGTGGAGATGATTCATTTTCCATCATTAATTTAAAGTTGTTATCTACCTTTTGAATCAATGAAAAGTATGGAGATTTTGGATCTTGAGCTTTTTTTGCTATAATTCTCGAATTCATAATGTTAGTTCTAATGACGCCGGGTTCAATTATAACTACTCTAATTCCAAATGGCTCAAGTTCATATGACATTGATTCGCTTAGGCCTTCTAATGCAAACTTTGTACTATGATATGCAGACAAAACAGGAATAGCTATACGCCCTCCAACTGAACTTACATTTACAATTGTGCCAGATTTTTGCTTTCTCATGATAGGAAGAACTAGTTGTGTTAAACGTATAACTCCAAAAAAATTTGTTTCAAATTGCGCTTTCATCTCATCTATTGATATATCTTCAAGAGATCCAAAAAGCCCATATCCTGCATTATTAACTAATACATCAATCCTGTTTTTTTCTGTTACTATTTTAGTAACAGCTTCTTTGACAGATTTTTTATCATTGACGTCAAGCTGAACTATTTGCAAGGGTAAGTTTTCAGCGCTAGCGGATTCCATTATAGATTTGGATTTTTTAGGATTACGTATTGATGCATATGTGTGAATGCCTGCCCTTGCCAACATTATGGCTGTCGCGAAACCTATGCCAGATGAGCTACCTGTCACTAATGCTACTTTATTCTTGCTAGTCACATCCATATTTTCCGTCGCACCAAGCATGTGTTTGCATTTACGCAAATGTAAGTGTATGCTTAAGTTCCGACTGAATATTCAATGGGATCCCGACGGCTGAGTGATTAACTACACCTCATCTCATCAAGATCGTTCCCTACTTATTCGATGCAATATCACAAGGATAATTAGCGTGAATATAGGAATTAGTAGCATCAGTGAGGCAAATAACCAAACATTCTTTGAGATTAAACCAAACGCTTGAATTCCAAGTATAGAACTGCCTACGAACGTGATAAGCAAGACTGTTACAGGAATTATTAGTGACAAAATGGCCACGGTGAAATATTTAATTTCTACTTTTTGGGGTCTAAAGGCTAATTGTATCCCAAATATAGTAAAGGCGATAGCTACGAAAAAAGAAACAATTGATAGAACAACTTGACGTGGTGCAGATTCCTCCAGTATACTCCTTGATTTTTGCAGTTCATTAATTATAAGTTGGGTGTCATTGTTAGTTCCATTTTTATATAGCGGGTCATCTTTGGTTACTAAAGACCGATTTATTTGTAATGACCCTTGCGTAGTTTGAAAAGGAATACTCGATAAAACTATTACAATAATCAAGATGACAGGTATAGATATGGCAACCATTCTAAAAATGCAGATAGCAAAACGTGGTTAATGAATTTTATTCTTAAAGTGGAGTTGATTCATTAATGGATGAAGTATTAAACAAAAATAATTGTAAAATCTATTTGTTGGAATAAACCCAAACCAATAATTGAAGTAGTTCCGAATTGTTAACGATTCCCATCCCTACAACCAAATTGAGAATATCAAAAAAGTCAGGAAACTCGTTCTCGCTAAATTGAGAGCAGAGATTAAGCTAGATAATTTGAAAAATCAGACTAGTCCCTCCGTGCCTAAACCAATGAACACAATGCTCCTATCATGAACAGACTCCTTTAGGTACCAATCAGAAGCTCCCTAAAATTTATTTTATATTCGATGCTAATTGATAAACTTGAAACTCATCTCTTATTCTTTATCATAAACTGATTAATAGTAACAGACTTTTACATAATTGAATCTTGTCCCTATGATTACAAATAATTTTTTCATTTTGCTTTCCCTTAATTCGTAGTAGTTCCAGCGTTTACCACTGAAGGTACTAGATTACGAGCATCGATTAATTTATCGTGAATACAAATGGTTTCGTGACATTACCGGGCTGCCCATTCTCTGACAGGTAATAAATAGTGGCACTGGCTGGAGTTTTTCCAGCCTTGATTGCTTGATATATTGTCCCAGAAGCTGGTCCGGCTATTGTAACCTCTTGTCCTGGCTTTAATTCGAATGGAGGTGATTTCGCGGTGCAGCCTTGGGTATGTTTTATAACCACATTATTAGACATAAAGAAAGCAGTCAAAGGTGAATCGCAAAGCCCAGCAGGTAACAGAATCTTGTCTGGTGAATTATTAACTACTGTTGATAATATTTCAAATTTGCTGCCAGTCTTTACATTTGCTGGCGAGGGATGAGTGTCTTTTAGGTCAACGCCAGAGCTTGTTGCATTTGTGGTTGAATTGGGTTTCATAGATTGGGAGTATACATATCTATTTTGGTCCGATGAAAAACTGAGGATAGTAATAGTGATGAGTGTGACTAATAAGGGTAATTTGATATCCTGTTTTAGTTTGCAAAATTGCATGAAGCATTATGCTTCCTGAACTATTTGTGCTTATCCCTAGCGTGTTGAAATGTCTGTTTCCATGATTTTGCTCGGTTTTCCCTAGATTTGGAAGGTTTGTCAAAAGCCAATGATACGTTTTCTTTATATAATGAGAGGCGATATATATTCAGATATGCAATGTCCAAAATGTTCAACTGAGATGATGCTAAAGCAAAAGTACGAGACATCAATTGATTACTGTCCATCTTGCGGGGGAGTATGGTTGGATAGGGGTGAGATAGACAAATTAATCCAAGTCCAAACTAGCCACGAAGACGAACATTATAAAAAATACCATTATAGAAATGGAGACTATGATGACTATTATTATAATAATAGATATGGAAGGAGAGGATTTTTTGGTGACTTGTTTTACTAAGACACCAGCGAGAATACGATAATTGAAAGGTAAATCTTAAAGAAATATAAAATTAGTAATTTAACTCGTGAATAATTTATAAAAGAGAATGGAGCGACAATCGAAGAATTTTTGAAACTTGCAACCATTGACATGAAAGACTATTTCTAAGGTTAATTGGTTCTATTTTTATTTATAATAAGATATTAATTATTTATTATTGTGAGAAAGTAAGAGATCTAATAAAAAAATTTTGCATTATCTTTTCTTTAAACTGGTTGTCGGACATACTCACTCTTGCTTGTTTTATAGTAGCAGCGGTGTTACCTACAGTGTATCTAAGTTGTGGATTTTCAGATGTCACTCTAAAATCAGAATAACTGAAGAATGTAAAAAGAGACTTCGAAATAATCAAATTTAAGCAAATCATCTTCAGAATTTATCTTAAAAAGGTAATAAAGTTGCTCTATAAATAGGATTTAGTGTATTAGATTGTATGTCCAAAAGACCCTCTAGTAAAAGATCTAAGGTCGATACAGCGTTATCTCCGAGAACAAAAAAGGCGATAGATTCACTGCCTGAACACGCTCAACACATTTTTAAAAAGGCACATGCAAACGCAGTGAAGCAGTATCAGAATCCTGAAAAAAGACGTGGCGGAAAGAGTCAAACTGCTGAGGAAGTAGCTCACAAAACAGCTTGGGCCGCAGTTAAGCAGAAATACAAGAAGCAAGGCGACGAATGGGTAAGAAAGTAACGAGCAGTTTGATTTTTCATATTCGATTAGAATTTGGCACTCAATGAGCGTTTTATAAATTCTATTAAGGTTAGTTGGATACACACAACTATGTCTGAACGGTCCCCAAAAATCTGTCCAAATTGCGGTTTTTGTTACTGGTGTAGAGATTTTGAGTGCCTTCACCATACTTAACAACTGTCATGTTAGATAGAAGTCAACATGATGACTAATCTATAATTTCGAATTTCTATATCATTAAATAAAGTATGAGGCTTGATACAGATTAGTCAATTTTGTACCACCTATAAGAAACACTTTCCAACCCACAGAGAATTGAATCATCGTACCTATCCACGATCTGCTTGACTCCCATCAGCGCTCAAAGACGCCATAGAAGCAGCATCGATGATCTTATTAGCCATCTCGACTGATGTTGCGTTATCGTGAAGTGCTACATTTGATGGCTGCTTGGTGACGATGCCAGTGGTACTTTTAGATGTGTTCGTTAATGTTGGGTCAGCATTCAGTGAATCAAATAGAGCTGCGTCGATGATCTTATTAGCCATCTCGACTGATGTTGCGTTATCGTGAAGTGCTATATTTGATGGCTGCTTGGTGACGATGCCAGTGGTACTTAAAGGTGACTCCGCTACCACCTCTATTGCAGTGGGATTTGGAATTGCTTTTACCATGGTTGGTACCGTAGCTTTAATTGTAGCATTTGGAATTGCTTTTACCATAGTCATTTTTGCTGTTGTAAATTCTTTTATGTCCAGGTCCTTCCTCATTTCGTTGAATCTAAGATCTCTCATAGTCAACACCTGAAAATTATTATCGTGCAAATATTTCATCTCTTTCTCAAACAAATCTAGATCAGTGTTGTACTCTAGGACTCCACTGTCGCCTGCTCTGTGATATATTATTATAGGTATTGCATTTATCACTCCGTCTTTATTATATTTGCTTTGACTGTTCACGACTTTAACGAATCTATCAAATAATTCTTCATCAGTATATGAATTTACTAATCTCGACATATCGTGACTCCAGCCTCTAATGGAGTACTTGTTAACATAAGTAAGACCACCTTTTTTGCTGGTTTGTAAACAGTCGTCTTGATTTGATAGTTCTTTCAACCCGTCACACCTTAAAAATGCAATGGGACTACTGGCAGTCCTAGCCAAGTCATAATATTTTGCTATTATATTGATGACATTCTTATCACTAGAACCCTCATTAAACGGGTAAGCAAAAGTTGTCGCATTTATTCCATGATCTTCAAAACATTTTTTCGATTGAGCTACCTCAAATGACACACCTTTCTTTGATAATTTCTCAAGATGCGCATGACTCATGCTATGTGATCCGATATCATGTCCTTCCTTGTATAATGTTTCTATATCTTTCCAACTCATGTATCCTTTTTTATTGTCCAGATAATTACATACAGCATAGAATGTAGCTTTGAATCCATACTTGTCAAGTATTGGTTTGGCTTGGGTATATTGACTCTTACGACCGTCATCAAAATTTAAAATAACTACCTTGTCGCCTGTTACAATTTCAGACGCAGGTTGTGCATGTATTTCATTAAAGTCAATTTGTTGAATGCCAAGAGGTAACAGAAGGATAACTAAGGTTGATAGCCCACAGACACTTACTCCACTAAAATTTAGTTTCTGATTGTCCGTCAACAATCAGATATTCAAGAAACCTTGAGGGATTATATATAGGTAAGCTTTATACAAAGTGCTAAGCTACCCAACAAGTGAACAATCTTTGAATATCAAAATGTAGTAAGATTCATGCCGAAAATGAAATATTTACGTAAGAACCATCGTCCACGGCTGTTCGGTTACCAATAAACTCTAGAATATTTTGCGTTGATATTCCTCTATCTGGTCTCTTAAAAAATAGAATTGTCTTAAATGATATGTCACTAAGCTCATTTCAATAAATACTAGAATAAAACTTTGATATTGAACTGTTGAATAGTAACGCAAAATCATACATGAGGCATTTCTTTATTGACCTAGTATATTGAATAAATTGTCGTCATATGTTTACATTATCTCTTCTGTTCCAGCTTTAGACATTGAAATTCATCTCATCGATAGGTTCTTAAGAGCAAGATAATAATACTAATTATGAGCAATAAAGAAAGGAACCATTTACTTATATTGTCATACCAACAAAAGTGGCAATTGCATTCTAGGATGTTCACTTAATTGAAAACCTTACAGTTTGTGACCTCCTTTATTCCTCGGCCAAGGCAAAAGAGCAAATTCTGCGTTATGTGTTCAAATGTGGCGACACAGATAGCATGCTATGAGGTTGGAGACAATGTTACACTCATAGAAAAGTACTGCAATGTTTGTATTAGCAATATTAGAGAGCTTTAATTCTTTATTCCAATTTTAACAAAAATACAACATGAACTCTAACATGTAAAGTTTTAAGATGAGGAATCTTGAATATTGTATTACCAACTTGAGATTTATTTTAAGTATAATTTCGTTGCATTCTTTTGGTATAGAATGTTTTTATATCCCAAATATTGAATCAAAAAAGAAACTATTTGACTATCGATTCAAAACAATACAAGGAAGACCTGCGTCATGGTTATGATAATGCGGCTCCTGGTTGGCAAAAGTGGTGGAAGACAATCGAATCAGCCACCGAAGGAGTTAGCAAACGCTTAGTGGAGCTCGCAGAGATAAAACCAGGTTCTAAGGTTCTGGACATTGCGACAGGTATAGGAGAACCAGCTCTTACCGCTGCAAAACAAGTAGGTAAGACTGGCGAAATATTAGCCATAGATATTTCACCACAGATGTTATCCTTCGCAAAACAAAGAGCTATCTCTTTAGGTCTACAAGACGTGGTTGAATTTAAAGAGGGCGATGCTGAAACAATTGATTTACCATCCTCAACATTTGACGCAGCACTATGCAGATGGGGATTGATGTTTTTTCCTAATCCTAAGGCAGGTTTATCTAATATTTACAGGTCTTTAGTAAAGGGTGGTCATTTCGCAGCCGCTGTTTGGGCAACGCCAGATAAAGTTCCTTTCATTTCGGTACCTATGAATATCGTACTGAAAGAAACAAACAGTCAGCCTCAGGGAACGCTTGGACCGTTTAGCATGTCGGACCAAAACAACCTTAAAAAATTCTATGAAGAATCAGGATTCATGCATCATATTATCGAAAGAATAAACGTGGTTTCTGATTTTGATTCAACTGATGACTTTACAGCCTTTACGATTGACCACGGTGGTCCTGCTCTTCAAAAAATCCTGACAGGAGAGACAAACGAAAGAAGGGAACAAATACTGAAGGCAATTAGTAAAGGATCAGAAAAGTATGCCGACAGTACTGGAAAAGTTAGCTTCGAGAATGAAGCTATACTAATTGTTGGAAAAAAATAGAAAGTTTATCTTAACAAACTGCTGACATAGAAGCATGCCAAGTTTACAGATGCCGAATGAATTCATTCAAATAATGAAACAGATAATTAATTCGAATTAGGAATTATTCTATAAACTGAACCTTCGTCAGTCTTTCTGAATCCTGAAACAACATACAAATATCCATCAGGTCCAACTTCTAAATCAGTTATAATTCCAAAACCTTCACCAAAGATTATTTTACTCGAGCTATCTTTTTTATTTAATACTAAATCAGTAAGATTGCCTGATAAAGACAATGATTTTCTATTTTCCTTAAGGTTAAAATCATAAATTCTTCCATTTTTTGCTGAACCTACAAAAATATCATTTTTATATTTTTTTCCTAGCTTATCCGAATCCAAAAATATCAGAGAAGTAGGTGCCACAGTTTTGTCCCATACAAATTCTGGATTACTATATTTTCCTTTACCATTAAAATTAACAAACTTTACTTCCTTACTCGATTTACTAAGTATTCCATCTTTCTCTCTTGTCTGGTTTAATTTCCAAATTCCTTGAACTTTTTCCCATCCACTATTGAAACCGGGTTTAACTAGATTAATTTCATCTCCAAACTGGGGCCCATTTTCTGTATCCCATAAATTTCCCGTAAGTGGATCAAAACTTATGCCAAAACTGTTTTTTATACCATAGGCAAAGTACAGATTAATGGGATATTTATCGCCAATTATTCCATGACCAATGGGTTTGCCATCTTTAGTTAGTCTAAGAATACCTGCACGTCCATCAGGATCAGTGCCATTTATAAAATTCTGTGACTTAGTATTAAAAACTGACTGATTTTGAATAAAATTAGTTGGCTGTAAATCTCCAACAGTAACATAAAGATTTTTGTGTTTATCCAACTCAAGTACGCCACCATTGTGACTTGGTCCTGGTAAAGCAGGTAGACTCAGAATTAATTTAGGATCTGTAAGTGTATTATTCTCAGTTTCAAATCTATATCTATATACATAATTTCCACAATCTCGAAATTTACTTTTACTGTGATCTTTTGTACAGAGTGTATAATACAGAAAAACAAAGGTCTTATCTTTATTTAAATTGTCATTCTTCAATATCGCAATTCCTAATAACCCACGTTCATCTTTTTGTGATACATCAATGTGGATAAGTGGACCAGTAACATTACCGTTAAGTATCCTGTATATATCTCCAGTATTTTTCTCCAGTAATAGAAAGTCGTCTTTTCCTAGAAATTCTATGCTTGTTGGGAAATCAAAGTCACGCGCTACTAACTCTACCCTAAGATCCCGATCTGTCAACGAAGGTCCGACTATTGTTTGGTTTTGGTTTTGAGCATTTATGATATATTCAGGCCCAAAAGATAGAGAGAACAAATAAAAAAGTGAAATTAATGATAGAGAAAAGATAAAAATTGAAGATATATTCTTAAAATAGTATGATATGACAGAATTTAGACTGCTCGCATGTAGGAAGACATTTGTTGGGTTCGTGATGGGACAGATCATTCTTTCCATTTTTTATTTATCCTTCTATATCGATAACTTTCACCAAGGTACGGAACTAAAAGCATTTGGTCAACAACAAGACCAAAATAAAGAACTAGCAGAGAATTATACTATTGAAAGAAGTTGGGGATCAAAAGGTGTAGGAGACGGTCAATTTATGAATCCTCATAGTCTTGCAATAGACCGATTTGGTAATGTATATATCACAGATACTGGTAACAATCGGGTCGAGAAATTTTCTTCCAACGGTACATTCCTTGAAAAATGGGGATCCAATGGTATTGGGGATGGACAATTCGATCAATTACACGACATTGCAGTTGATCCAACAGGGAATTTTGTTTACACAGTAGAACTTGCAAATCACCGGGTTCAGAAATTCGATGGTAATGGCACTTTGATTACAAAATGGGGTTTCGGTGATACTGGCGGCGCAGGAGCCAATAGGAGACCTCACCAATTAGCTGTAGATTCCCATGGTTACGTTTTCCTCACAGATAGGGCAGGATCTGAAGTTTTAAAATTCAATAATATAGGTAGGTTTATGGAAGAATGGGGGACGCGTGGATCAGGAGACAAACAATTCGTTAAGCCACATGGTATTGCTTTTGACTCGGAAGATAATATGTACATCACGGATATGGGAAACTCAAGGATCCAGAAATTCGATAGGAATGGCACGTTTATTTCAACCTGGGGTTCTTACGGTACTGGAAATGGTCAATTTTCAGACAGCATTCCTGGAATTGCCGTTGATTCTAAAGGATTTGTATATGTGATTGATAGATTGGAATCTCGGATTCAAAAATTCGATGGCATGGGTACCTTGATAGCAAAATGGGGTGCTAAAGGTTCTTCTTTAGGCGAACTTAATAAACCTGAAGATATTGCCATAAACAACAAAACTGGTGAGGTCTTTATTACAGACACCCAGAATTCTAGAGTTCAAGTGTTCCAGATAAAGTGAGACAAAGAAAGGTACAAAATAGCCCTTGGTTGTGATTTCTGCTGAAGTTCTATTACCTGTGACCCCTCATGTGCTAAAATTTACAAGAAATGACGAGGGTTCTTCCGTTGTGTTTCATGTAAATCGTAATATGAAGTAAATTGAAGTAAATCTACTTTGGAATTATGCATACTTTCCATACTTTCCCGCTTTTTAACCCTACATTTAGATAGATGTATCAGATCACTTAACTAATCGAAAACCAATAAAGCACACATCTCTGAATGGAAAAAAATCAATACTTAATTTTCATTTTACCCATATTGGTATTATCTTTTGGTGTTGTTTCGATTGTTACTAGTGCCTATATTCCAGCTTCGGCACAAAATATCACCAAAGGCACGGACGTACGATCGAATTATTCATTTATTGAAAAGTGGGGCTCATTTGGTACAGGTCCTGGCCAATTTAATAGACCGCATGATCTAGCCTTTGATTCCATGGGGAACGTCTATGTGAGTGATAGGGATAACAATCGTATCCAGAAATTTACTCACAATGGAACATTCATAAAAACATGGGGTTCAAAAGGTGACAAAAACGGGCAGTTTAGTATTCCGTATAGTATAGCCATAGACGATTTAGATAATATTTATGTAGCTGATAGAGAGAATTCACGCATCCAGAAGTTTGATACTAACGGTACTTTTCTAGCAAAGTACGGTACTGATGGCAAACTCGATGGGCAATTTCATAGACCAGAAGATGTTCGAATAGAGCCACGTACAGGTGACATCTATGTCACAGATACATACAACAATCGGATCGAGAAGTTTGACAAGAATTTCACGTTCATTACAAAATGGGGCTCCAAGGGCACTGCAGATGGACAATTCAAGCTTCCTCATGCAATAGGCTTCGACTCAAAGAGTAATGTATATGTTGATGAGCTAGAAAGACCAGGAGTTCAAATATTTGATAAGGACGGAAAGTTTTTACGCAAATGGGGGACTGTGGGAAAGGCTGATGGTCAGTTTAGCCTTCCTCAGGAACACCTTTGGATAGATTCTAATGATCATGTATATCTTGTTGATGGAGCGGACAATCCTCGAATACAAGTATTTGATATAAACGGGCACTTCCTAGGCAAGGTTGGTACCGA
>Ga0207428_10002898_pt1 | contig 17004 bp, 15 predicted proteins | sample RhiMethybrSRZTD1_FD_187600 | JGI IMG/M metagenome (GOLD analysis project Ga0207428, IMG submission 187600) | Populus rhizosphere microbial communities from Tennessee, USA - Rhizosphere MetaG P. TD hybrid SRZTD1 (SPAdes) (version 3) | ecosystem: Host-associated > Plants > Roots > Rhizosphere >...
GTCCAGGTCAATCGGCGTCAAAGGCACTGCTGTCTTTGTGACATTGATCGCCCCGCCGTTTGTGGTTGAAAAGGCAGCTCCGGCATTGGTAACCGTAATAGTGCCGGTGTTCTCAGCGGCTACCAATCCCGGACCATTCCCGTTCGATCCCGACAGCGAAGCGAATGTAACGGCGCCGACATTTCCGAGAGCTACGCCGCCGAGATTTACCATCGCCGCCGTAGAACTCATGGTGATGCTCGTCGCGCCAAAAATGGCAGAGGTGCCAGTCGCCAGACTTTGAATGTTGATCCCCTGACCCGTTGCGGACACTCCCGAAATAGTCGTTGCTCCAGCCGTACTGTTACCGCCCCCCACGGCGGAAGTGAACGTCGCATTCGCACCGGTGTTGTTTTGTAAAGTGAGGGCGCCGAATGTGCGAGTGCCACTGGAGTTGTTCTGTAACGAAATACAATTCGTGCCGCCTGTGCCGGCCACCGCCGTACCGACTGCGGTAGTGCCAAAATTCAGATCGGCCGTAGTCGTGCCAATCAAAATGCCCTGCGTGGTGCTGCCGGACACGGTGGTTGATCCAAACGAGAACGCGCTGCCGCCGGCGCCGTCGGAATCAGCAACTCCTGAAAGGTTGATCCCTTGAGCTGTGCTGGATGTCGTGGCAACGCTCGCAAATCCTCCGGCTACCGACAGAGTTCCGGTTGTTAGACTCAGTGCCTGACCATTGCCCGCCAGAGTGACGTCGGGCGAACCACTGTCCCCAACAATTAAGGTTCCAAAATTCGTACCCGAGATCTTTGTGCCTGTCGTCGCGCTCACCTTAAAGCCGCGCAGCAGGTTGCCACTGCCGAGATTGATCGCATTCGCAGCGCTCGTGATGTCGACGATGTTGCCGTTCCCTGAATTCGTTGGCGGCAACGGATCAGTGCCGCTCGGCTGCGTCAAACCCGAGATCGAAATCAGACTCGCCGTCGCGTCCTGCCCGATAAATTTCTGACCCGTGCGCAGTGTCACCGGACCGACGTAGGCCGTCGCCGCAGTGTTCTCAAAAAGAAAAACGACGTCGTTATCCTGTGGATGTCCGACGCCGCCGTCATTTACTGCCTGAAAGTTGGCGAGACTTGTAAATGGATGCGACAGCCGTCCGTCGCAATTCGAAGCACACGCGCCGGCGTTGTTGTTGACGAACCAAATGCGACCCGTAACCGTGATTTGGACAGTCGCGCTGGCGGATTTATTAGCGCCATTCTTCGCCGTGTAAGTAAAGCTGTCGGTGCCGGTGAAGCCGGCTTTTGGATCGTAAGTGAAGCTGCCGTCGACGCCAATCGTGACGTTACTACATCCGGCGCACTGAGCGCTCGAGACCGTCTGCGCCGTCGTTGTCATGCCGGTATTATTGCCGGCACTCAGATCGAGATCGTTAGTAAGCAACCCAGGCGCCGGCACATTGATACTCACCTCGCCAATCGTGTTGTACAAGTCCGACATTGCCAGGATGCCCGAACCGTTGACATAAGCCGTGTGCACATCGATATCGTCGTTGAACTGCACACCCGTAGCGTCGGCATCACCCGTATTCTGAATGGTGACCGTGTAATTGATCGTGTCGCCGGGCTTGGCGCTGGCGGGATCGATCGCGGGCCGGTTATCAGTCATCGAGGAAGTAACGACTGCGGCGAAGGGTGGAGCCGGAGCCGGCTCGGGAACCGGGGCGTTCGCGAACACCCTTTCAGTCGATGCTTTCGTCGCAGCACCGGATACTGTGCCCAGACGTTTGGCTTCCTTTGCCTTCGGAGCCGCCAGAACTTTGGGCGCGGCCATCGCGGCAATGGGGGCAATCAAAATAGAAAAAGACAGCAAGCAAGCGACAAACACTTTAAGGCTGTCAGGTGTGGGCTCAGGGAATGAAATTTTCACAGCGGTTATCCTAACTTCGGATGATTGAATGATTGGATTCTGACTTCAGAGTAACGGGGGCACCATGATTACCAAGCTCGTTTCAATGGTGCATAAGACTAATACGGAAGCTAAATTAGGTCAACGAAAAAGGGTTTTGCGCCTCGCAGGTCGACCCACGGAGAGAACCCGAACGTTGAGCTTCTTCGCGAACGATGGCGCCTGGAACTTCAGTAAACCGGGATCCGATCCTCTGGGATCCGCGCCCAAGCGTGCACAAATGTCGCATGGACCGCACACAAGCCGCAAGTCTAAGGGCGGCTACCACTTATGACGCCGACTGACCCGGGGCTTTGAGCGGTGGGTCCGTCGATCAGATGAACGTTGGCACAGTTGCCCATCTCACCGGCCCGGCGTCGGCTTTTCTTCCGCTTTCTTTTCGCGGTTCCGCAGTTTTTTTTCGGCTTCGACGTCCTTCATGGAAACATAATTGAGCGCGCCGCGTTCGCCGCCCGCAAAGACGCGAATCTCAACCTCAGCGCATTTCAAAACCTTCATTTGCGTGTCCATGCCGGGGTAGTCCTGCCATTGACCAATCGCCGGCAGGTTCGAATTCTCGATAACCTTCTTTACGAAATCGTCCACATGCGTCCACTGCGGTCCGTTGTAACCAATCGTCAGGTTATAAGCGTGGCCATCAAAGAACGTGAACGAGAGGCGGCTCACGCCGGGAAATTTATCCTTCGATTGATACTTCGGCGGGAAGACAGTCAAACCGGAAACCCCAAACTCGCCCGGGGGACGCGCTAAACTTGTGCGCAGCTCGGGATCGTCTTTGCTCCCGGGAATCGCCTCAAGGATTTCCGTAGATGTCATCCCAAGCTTCAGTCCGTTAATGACCGGTGCCGCCGATGCGGTCATCGTACAAGCGGGCTTTTCCTGGTCCACTTTGGTCGGCTGATCAACCGTTTGAGCCGGAGCTGTGTTGGCGTTGGGAGCAGGCGGGGCGGCAGATTTGGAAGCAGAACACGCAATTGAAATAACGATCAACAGCGCGGCGACAGCAATCAGGAATTTCATTTCACTATGATGCCACGGGAGAGCTTTCCGTACCACCGGCAAACCAGGTAACAATAGAATATCGCTCACCGTAAGTTACCGGCGTTACTTCATGTGTCAACTCCGAACGAAATGCTACGAGCGTACCGGCCACCGCCTTGAGCTCGCGCGTCGCGCCGCTTCGCCAATCTGAGAATACTAATGACCCACCGCAGAAAGAACCCTCAGCCGGCTCGCCAGACTGCGCGTTCAGAAAGAGGCTGATCGAGATCCGCCGTAAACGATCCGACTCCATCCGGACCAATCCGGTGTTCCCGTCCTGATGCGCGACAAAGAAATCTCCTGTTCGATAGCAAAGAAACTGTGGTTCTTCACAATCACCGAGGCCAATGCCGAAATGCTGCTCCAGCTGCGCTTTCGCTTTAATCAGGCGGGACTGCACCGACCGGACCGTTTCAGCGGCAGCCAACAGGCGCGTGACATTACGGATTGTGGCTGCCACCAGCGGCGTTTGACTCTGGCCATAGGTCAGCGCGGGAGTCGCCGGGCTGTGACGTAGTTCGTCGATCAAATCGCGGCAACTTGCCGAGGCGAATAGCTCCGGTATTTCCAGCAGGTCAAAATCGGACGGGTGGCGACTTGTCATAAACGAAAGACCGTCAACGCGATCGATAAGATACGCGTTGGCGGTCTTTAACCTCTAACCTCTCGGCCGTGACGTTAAGGTCGCGCCGGGAAAACGCCCTGCATCGCAATGCAGAAGTTGAGCGTCAAGTACGGCATCATGTTGTTGTGCGGCAGGCCGCCACCGGCTGGCGCCAGCATCTCAAACGCCATTTGCACCACGTCCGTTGGGGGACTTGGCTTATACGCGAACCCGCCAGACGATCGCGCAAAGGTGCGATCGGCGCCGGGCGCGTCAAGTTGCGCGGGCTGGTTCTGCGCCATCAAACTGTGTGTGTGAAGCGGTATTTCGCTGACCAGAAGGGTCACAGTGTCACTCCCACCCTGCTGACCCAGATCGTAAAGCGAAAGACCCTGACCCTGACCTGGATGGAGCGGAGCATTGCCCTGCATATCAGGTAAGGCAAAAGTGGACTTGCCGTCGCCTCCATAGACCGTTCCGAGCAACGAGAAGAGGGCGGTGTTCTGGGAAATCGGCAGTAATTGCCCGTCGCAAAACGCCCACCCTTTGGGCGCAAAATTAAAAGGGAAAATCCTAATCTCAGCTACAAATGGATCTGACATATATCGTATCTCCTCTCGCTAGGTCTGCGACGGGAACACCCCGAAGAGCGATAGAATGAAGTTCACGCACAAGTACGGCTGAAGGTTGTCATGCGGCTGGCTGCCGCCGGCCGGGGTAACCGCCTGAGCATTAAGGGCCTGGTTGGCGTCTTGCGCACGGTAGATTGTCACCGAAGCATTCTGGGCCGTCAGGTTCCCCGCCGGTTGAGTTTTGTCTCCGGCATTCCCCGTCGCCAGTACCGCATGGGTGTGAATCGGAATCTGATTCGTGGTTAAGGTGACGGATTCCACTCCCCCGGTCTCGCCTATTTGAAACGTGGCGCCTTCCGGAGCCGCACCCATATGGATTGGCACTCGACTTTGCAAGTTCGGCAGATTGAACGTCTCTTCGCCATCGCCTCCATATGTCGTACCGATCAAGACGAACAGCGCATCATTTTCTGCGATGGGCATGGTTTGACCGTCACAAAAGGCCCAGCCATTTGGAGGAAAGTTACCTGCGAATATTCTGATTTCGCCAATGTATGGTTCTCCCATTTTTCGAATCTCCTTTTAGTTCTGCGACGGAAAAATCCCTTGCAGTGCAATGATAAAGTTCAGCACCAGATACGGCTGCCTGTTTTCGTGGGCTTGGCTACCGCCGACATTTGAAAGCGTGCTCGGAAGCAAGGGAGTCAGATTCGCCGGGGCGCCATAAAGGTTATTGACCACCCCGAACAGCGCGTTGGAGGCGATTGGCGCATAGTTCTCCGGGTTCGAGGTGTGCGCCGTGCTGCTGGCTTGCGCTTGATGGAGGTGCGTAGGCATTGACGACTGGTTGATGGTGACGGTGGGCGTGCCCGCCTTTTCCCCCAACGTGTGACTGTTGCCCACGTGAATCGGGACTTGCCCACGAAGATCCGGGAGAGCGAAGGTCGTCTGCCCGTTTCCTCCATAGGTAGTGCCGAGCAGCGAAAACAGCGCCTGGTTCTGATTTATCGGCAGAAACTGGCCGTTGCAAAGGGCCCAGCCCTTGGGCGGAAAGTTAAAGCTAACGATTTTGATTTCTGACAAGAAGGGTTCTGACATGTTTCTTACTCCATGGATGAAGTTAAACCAATGTTGAGAGTTCGTCTTCGGAACCGCTTGAACTCGAGGGCGACAGAAGATTAACTAGACCGATCGACCGCAAGTGCTCGCAAGCTCAATCGTCTGAATGGCCTGAGCAAAGTGGCGCGGATTCTATGCCCAAGCGGAACGGATTGCAAGCAAAATCTTTTACGAAATGCAGAACAGTCTCGGCAACGGAACGATTGCCACTGCCAGGTGCACATTTTTAAGTTAGCTAATCGAGCGCGCCTTTGACGCGAGCAGTCGGCGGTTCGATGAAGTTCTTACAAGCCTTCCCTGGCACGGGCGGGGACTGACCACACGCGCTGAACGCGCCGAGTCATCTGTTCGCCGCCCGCGTTGCGATGAAATTGTTAAAGGGTACGACCTGGTATCAGTGCCGGATCCGCTGTGGCGGCGGATTATTCAGCGCATCCGCATACGAGAGGCGATTAATGGTCGCCACATAACCCTGCGCGCCGTTGCTGTCAGGCCCACTGGGAACAAGCAACAGTGAGAAGCTGCCGAGCGCAGCATGGTCCAGCTGATAACTTCCCTGCTTTAACGGCTGACTACCGCCGCGGAACTGAAGTGAAAAACATTCGCCGCCACTCGAGCCGGGAAGATCTCCAACCTCAACCAGAGTCACCTCGACAATGCCGGAGGTGGCGTGAAGCTGAAAAATTGACTGCAGGTATGATTCAAATGTCGCCTTGGAATAGTTGCTTAGCGCATCGTCCTGCGGATCCTCAACATAGTTGGCTTTCCAGGTTTTTGCCAGTGTATCTGTCAGGGGCACGGCCGCAAACATTGCTGCGAACGCACTGGCCTTAAGGAATCTTCTTCGTGATGTCGACATTCTGCCTCCAAAGAATTTGCCGGCCGGAGGCTGCTCCGTTTGCCGGGCGGAATGGTGAGTTTCCGTGTAGAACGCGTGCAGTCTAGTATCTTTCAGCAAAACATTCAATTAACTTTTCCGAAATATGCTCGAAGCCTATGACGACCGCCGGGCGCTGTTTTGCGCAAAGAGGACGTTCTTTCCTGAAATCAAAGGACGCACTTGTCTTTATGAGAGGACTGCGATTACGACTGGTCAGTTCTGCGAGCGATATTCAAACATGACGTTGTAGCCATCGTTTTGCGTCGGTTGAAAACCCAGCCGTTGAAACATACCCTGCGCCGGATTGTCCTGCTCAATCCAGATTGTCACCGCCTGACCGTTTCGGTTGGCTTCGGCGATTATCTCCTGAACCAGCGTCGTGCCGATGCCGGCAGACCGATGCTCGGGCAACACGGTGATATCCAATATCCGGATCAGGTTCGATTCCCGGGAAACGTAGAGCCGCCCCACCGGTTCATCCGCCGTTTCAATTATCTGGAAGTTGGCCTGGGGGTATTGCCCTCGATAATGCGAGTTCTGGGCATCGAATTGAAACTGGAGAAAGGCCTCGCGCTGCTCATCGGTCCAGGGAACCACAGACAGCTCGCGAGCGCGAGTGCAGGCGTACACCTTGCGCAAAAACAGATCGTCCTCAGCCGTAACATCGCGAAGAGTGATACTCATACCTATTGCCGGGCTCACTTCTTTTTAACCATCCGATTAAAGCAGGCTTCGTATTCTATTCCCTCCTCGTCACGGCCAACGGGAACGAGGAACAAAGTAAATTCCCCCATCAGGTCGTGCTCGAAGTCTCTAGTTCCCTGACCAAGAAAGGTTTCGTTCGAGGTTCGAAAAACAACCGCGAATCGCTCTTGTCTCTCTGACAGGCGCAGATCTGAGACGTCTGCCAATTCAGCCTCCACGCTTTCGCTTTCGTTTATGCGGATGCGAAATTTCGTGTGCAAGTGCTTTGCAAATTCCGCTTGTTCCAGAACAGCCGGCATAGCTAGTCCTCTCTTTTCTCAATAGCAGGCTCGCAAATCATTTCGAAATACATTCCGTCTTCGTCCACCACCGAAAACCCTAAACGTTCGTAGAGGCGACGCGCGGGGTTCATTTTCGACACGTGCAGTCTTACCGGTTTTTGCGCCGCCGCCGCGCGCTCTAACAGCGCTTCTATCAACCACCTGCCGATTCCGAGATTCCGCGATTCGGGTAATAGCGCCACATCCACCAGCGTAAATTGCTGGTCGCCGTCACTCACAAAGAACCGTCCGACGGGCTGACCGTCGCAAAAAATGATGTTATCTTCAGCGTCCGGATATCCGGCTTCATACTGTTGCCGCTGCAGATTGAACTGCATGTTCAAGAGAGCTTCCAGTTGGCCCGGGTCTCCGAGAAATTGAAATTCGAGCCGCGTACTCGCAAACAGTTGGCGCAGAAAAGGTTCATCACCGGGCGTGGCCGGTCGCAGACTCACCAACCTGGGATGGATCATTTTCTGGTCCACGCAAAAGAAATCTCTGAAGATAGAAAGTAGCAGACGATGACCACCATCAAAGACGCGCCAGCATCGCATAACCCGAACGGTTTGCTCAAGGAACCGCAGCGCTTTTCGAACCTGCGCGCCGGCGGACGCGAACTCGCGTCACGTCTCGAAACGTATCGCAGCACGCCCGATCTCCTGGTGCTGGGGATTGCTCTGGGCGGTCTGCAGGTAGCCCATGAAGTGGCCCAACATCTGGCGGCGCCGCTTGATTTCATCGTCATTCGCCGGCTGCTGGTTCCGTCCCCGGACACTCACCAATGCGCCGTGAGTGTGGCCGGTTCCCTTGTGATCGACGACGATGTTCCGATGGTTGAGAAACCTTCGACCCCGCTCGAATACTTTCTTGATGACGCACTTGCCGGTTTAGCAAAGCGCGCGCAAATCTGCAGGCGGCAGCGCCCGGCCGTCTCGGTTGAGGGTCGTAACGTTCTCCTCGTCGACTGCGGTATCCGCACAGGTTCAACGATGAGAGCTGCCGCCCAAGCCGTGCGAAGGCTGAAGCCAAAACAGCTCATTGGCGCCGTGCCCGTAGCGTCGCGCGAAGGGTTTGCGGCGATCGCGAGTCTGTATGACGAACTGATCTGCCTGGCCCAACCGGAGCAGTTTATTAACGCGGGTTATTGGTATCGGGATTTCAAAAGGCCGGGCGATGACGCCGCGGGTGAGCTATTGGAATTGTGAGGCCTTACTCTGATTGGTCGTGGAGCGTCTTTAAACTCCGGATTTCGAAACGGCGCGAACCCGACGGAATACTGACCACAACTTCGTCGCCTTCTTCTTTTCCCATCAGACTGCGACCGATTGGCGAGACGGTCGAGATCAAACCTGCCGGCGGATCGCTCTCCTCAGGAGTTACCAAACGATAGGTGACTTCCTCCTCGCGCTCGGCATCGTAAAGCACCACGGTCGAACCATAGCCGGCCTTGTCGTGCGAAATTCGCGACAGATCAATTGAAGCAACCTCGCTCATGCGCTGGCGCAGTTCGCGGATGCGCGCCTTGACCATGGTCTGACGCTGGAGTGCCGTCTGATACTCCGAGTTTTCGCGCAGGTCTCCAAACTCGAGCGCGCGCTTAATTTCCTTCGGCAGGTGCACGCGCAGTTCGGACTCTAACTTGTCGAGTTCAGCCTGGAGTCTTTGTTTTACTTCAAGAACCATGAATGAATTTATTCATCGAATCATTTGATCATTGAACCAATGATTCAATGAACAATGGATCAATCGCTCAGACTTACCCCTTACTATTTAGCGACTCTTCAATCGCCTGACGCATGGCCTGTGGCGTCGAGTAAACGTTGAACCCACTGAAATACTTGACGATGCGACCGTCGCGAGAAATCACAAAACTTTGAGGGATCACTGAGCGCCCTTGCACGGCCTGGACCAGCGGCGCCGCCAGCGTGCCATCATCCCAAATTATTTTGTAAGGAATGCTCTGCGCCTTCACAAAGTTCTTCACGCGCTGCGGATCATTCTGCTCGTTGTAAGTCGTCGCAATGCCCAGCACCACGAGACCACGGGATTTGTAATCGTTGCTGATCTTAACCAATTCAGGCATTTCCAACTTGCACGGCCCACACCACGTTGCCCAAATGTTCAAGACCACTACTTTGTCCGCATAGTCCGAAAGTTTCAATGATTCGCCGTCGATGGTTTGCACCGAAGTTTCCCGCAAGCCCACCGGAAGCGGAACTACTGCGAGCGGAACCGTTCTCGGCGGCGGATTTCCAGGACGATTAACGCCCGGGGTGGTGGTGGTGCTGACTTTTCCATTTGAACTCCAACGGGAAATTGCATAGCCAACCACCAGCACGCCGACAATCAAGGTGATGGCCACGCGGCCGGGGGTCCAAAAGGGACTCTTCTCTGTTTCCTGGGACGACACCTCGGTGGTCTTTTTTGATGATTCCGTTACCGCCATTCATTCCTGCTTTCCTGCTTAGTTTGCCGTCCCAGCGACGCGAAAGCTAACTACGCGATCCAAGTCTTCGCCAATAATCGCATACTCCCCCGGCATCAGCGAAGTGCGCGGGCGCAGTTCCATGAAAACCTCTTCGCCGTTTTTGGCCAGGCCGCGGACCGCCGGCCTCACAATTTCTTCGGATGAAATCGCAAAACCTTTCAGGCCTTTTTGGGCGATGGCCGTGGCCCGGCGGGTCCCTTTACGCGGCGTCAGCCAGACGAGGAGCGGAGGATGCGCGCCCCCATGATCAATCGTGAAAAGAAAAATTCGCGTGTTTGCCGGCAAGACCGTGGCCGAGTGCTCGCCTTTCAGCTCTATGTAGCTGGTCTTTGTGCTCCGGGCGATTTCTGTGGGACGGAGCGGCGTCTTGGCTTTCTCAAAGGGCAGCGACACCAACTGGTTCTGCTGATCGAGCACATAAATCAGGCCGTGCTCTCCGGGCGGCGCCGGAAGAAACTCCTGAGACCAGGAAATCGGTGCAAACCAAAGAACGAGTAAACCCCAAACGACCACCGGGATTAATCTTTTGTTCATGTTGAGTTTCACCTATGAGCTCTTTTTGACAAAACGGTCAGCAACCCGAAGGGTTGCAAAGAAAGTAGCCGGTGGTCGGAGTCCCCGGAGACCACCGGGAACGCGAGATTAATGGGTCGCACCCCGGAGGGGTGCCAGATCCTCCGCTGTAAAGATCTTTTATGTGGATCTGACGTCTGGCACCCCTCCGGGGTGCGGTCATGACTAATGACTCCTCCGGTGGTCTCCGGGGACTCCGACCACCGGCTACTTTCTGGCAACCCTTCGGGTTGCGCTGAGGTAAGTCAACTATATGAATGCCCAAACCTATGTCATCACCTACTTGTCGTCAAGCAGTGCTAACATTAGACTCTGCTGGTATATCTTCAAGCTGGGAGCGGACGCCAGGGTTTCCGCGTTTTGGCATCGGAACATTGATGAGATTGAAAGCCACAAAGCAGATCCGGAGCAAACTTATGATCAAGCCTTCAGCTTTTACGCGCGTGGTGGTTCTCACGCTAACGTCTGCCTTAACTCTGAGCGCGACCCTGGCCCAACAGGATATTAGCGGCGGCGCCGGATCCTTGTTGGCGAGCGCCGAGGTCGAGGCAAAACTGGGAAAGGGCATTTTCACGCCGGCACAAAATCGCACGCACGCGGCCAAACCGTTGGAAAAGAAAACCGTCACCCGGTCAGCTCACACTTCGCGGCAAACAACAGCCGGCAACCGTCAGGGCAGCAATAGCGGACGAGGATCGAATCGGAACACGAATACGGGCGGCACGAATACGGGCGGCACGAATACGAGCAGCAGGAATACGGGCAGCACGAATACGGGCAGCACGAATACGGGCAGCAGGAATACGGGCAGCACGAATACGGGCAGCACGAATACGGGCACTACCTCTACGGGCGGAACGACGACCACGCCGGCGCTCGATGCCGAAGACTACAACCAACAAGGCGACGATTTTTTTGACGCCGGGCAATTTGATAAAGCCGTCGCGTCTTATCAGCAAGCCATTAAATTACGCGCCGATTATCCTGAAGCGCACCTCAATCTCGGTGAGACTCTTTTCAATCTGGGTCGTTACGACGAAGCGATTGCCGCCGACCAAAAAGCGATCGCACTCAAATCAAATTGGGCGGAAGCGTATCGCGCACTCGGCATTGCATACCTGAAAACTGACAAATCGCGCGAGGCGCTGGAAGCTTTAAAGAAGGCCTATGATTTGGGCGCGAAGGATTCGGAAACAACCGGCGCGCTCAGCCTGGCCTATTACGATGAAGGCGTCGCGGCTTACAACGCCGACAAGTTCGCCGAAGCCATTGCTGACTATCAGCAGGCAGTTAATCTGAATCCGAATTACGCGGAAGCCTTTGACAATCTCGGCGATGCTTACCGGCGGATGAATAAACTTCCCGAGGCTGCCGAGGCTTACAAACGGGCTGTGGCAATCAAACCCAACCTGCTGGAAACCTACAGCAACCTGTCCTGGACTTACGACAAGTTGGGCCGATATCCGGAAGCCGCCGACGCTTACAAACAAGTGATCCGACTGAAGCCCGATGACGCCGAAGCCAATAACAACATGGGTTATGCGCTGGGCAAGAGTAAGCGTTGGCCGGAGGCGCTGGCCGCTTTTCAGCGCGCGATTCAGCTCAAGCCCGACTATGCCGAGGCGTACAGCAACCTGGGTTGGGCCTATAACAATCTGAAAAACTATACGGCTGCGGTGGAGCCGTTGAAGAAATCAATTCAGTTAAAGCCGGCGCTGCCGGAGGGCCACTTCAACCTGGGGCTTTCGTATTTTAACCTTAAGCAACCCAACGAAGCGCTCGCAGAATTTCAACAGACAATTCAATTGAAGTCGGATTGGCCTGCGGCCCAGAATAACCTCGGGGTGGCTTACGGCAATCTGGGAAAATTTAAGGAAGCAGCGGCCGCGCACAAAGAAGCCGTCAGACTAAACCCTCAATACAGCGGAGCTTATTTCAACCTCGGTGTTGATTATTGGAGACTTGGGGACAAGAAGGCGGCCAATGAGCAGTACGTGAAGCTCCAGACCCTGGATCCTAATAATGCCAAGGCGCTCTATCAGGTGCTTCAGACGAAGCCGCCGAAAAACTGAGAAGTACCGCAGGTTGTCTAACCTGCGGCCGCTCTGACCATGCGCCATTTATCTACCAACAGTCGTCCTGTCTAACGATGCGCAGGTTAGACAACCTGCGCTACTCACAAGATGTCCTGCGCCCTTAGCGAGATTATCGTCGCAATCACCAACCCAAAGAACATCAGCATCAGCACGAAGGGATCGAGCAAGCCGTGCCCCCACGGGTGAAGGAAATTTATGTAGTTGCTCAGGTCCTCGGGCAGCTTGTCGGCTTCGTGAATCTTCGGAACCGGTTTTAGTTTAGGGGCCTCAGGCTGGTTCGACTGAACTCCACTCTGCAGGTCCTTTATGTAGTCCTTCATCTTCCGCTCGTATTCCTTCGAGTCGGCTTCGGCATCTTTCTTGTAATTCTCAACATCCTCGCGCGCTTTCGCGATGTGATCGTCGTTCATCTCTTCGTAATGCTTGTAGAGTCCCTTCCCTTTGTTCTCGCCATCGGGATCAGAGCCTTCTTCGTCGAGAGTGTCCAGGGTCGAAAATCGCTTGATGCCATCATAGGCCCAGGTCGCCGGTACCACAGTGCTGATCACGCGCGCCATGTTTTCCGGTACACCTACCAATCCGCAAAAAAGGATCTGCGGAATCAGAATCAGGGGCACCATGCTGGTGGCCATCTCGGAAGTCTTCACGATCGCTGAGATGAATAAACCAAGCGCGATTCCCACCATGGCCGTGATCAGCATGATCGTTACTTGCGGAAGGGCCCAGCCCGGCACGCTCATCAGACCGGTGTAGTGCATGAACTTCAAAGAACCGTACAGCAGCAGGCACTGCAAAGACACGATGATCGCCAGGACGAACAGTTTTGATCCGACGTAAGGAAACAACCGCAGATTGACCATCCGCTCGCGCGTGTAGACCGCGCGCTCGCGAATAATTTCGCGCGAAGCCACTGACGTTCCAAACCAGATCGCCACCAGGGCCATCACGAAGTAAGGAAAGTCGCGCGGCAATTTGTCGCCCACCACCAGAAAAGTCAGAAAGGCGATAATCGGCGCCTGGCCAAACAGAATCAGCAAATTGAATTTGTCGCGCGTCAATACCTCCAGATACCGGCGCGTCAAAGTGCCCCACTGACGTACCGCATCGAAGATGCTCATTCGCCGCTTGGGCGGCGCCGCGGCCCGCCCGTCGCGCGGCAGACCGCTGAGCGGATCGACAACGTTGCGCCGGTATTGCTCAGTCTGCTGGAACTTCTTCTTCCAATCTTCGGCGACTTGTTCTGAGATTTGCTCGCGCTGTCTCTTGCGCTCACCCGTCTGCGCTTTACTCGCGTTTGGCGGCAGCGGTGGCAGGGCGGCGAGCTGCTGATCTACCGGGCCTTCCAGTTTGTCGTAAAGGTCTTTGAAGCTGTCCGCCTTGACGTGGGCCAGCGCTTCCTGGGGCGCGCCGTAGAAAACCAGTTTGCCGCGCATGAGCACCACGATCTTGTCGAACAACTTCACGTTCTCCATCGCGTGCGTGGTCAAGATTACGGTGCGGCCGCTTTCCGCGATCTGGCGGAAGAGCTTCATGATCTTTTCTTCCGTCGCCGGATCGAGGCCGGAAGTCGGCTCATCAAGAAAGATCACTGAAGGCTTGGTAATCAACTCTACGGCGATCGAAACCCGTTTGCGCTGACCACCAGACAACTGTGAGATGGGAACGTCCCGCCTTTCTGACAGGCCGGTGACGTCCATTACTTCGTTAACGATTTGATCGATTTCACGTCTTGATACGTCGCTGGAAAGCCGGAGCCGCGCGACATAGTAAAGCGTGCGATAGACGGTCAGTTCACGATGAATAATATCGTCCTGAGGCACATAACCAATCGACTGCTTGAGCGAATCAAGATGCCGGTACAGATCGAGATTATTGATGAGGACTTGACCGCTCGATGCCGGACGCATGCCGTTGAGCGAATCCATCAGGGTCGATTTGCCGGCGCCCGAAGGACCAAGCAAGCCGACAAATTCGTTTGGCTGGATCGTCAGGCCGACATCATCAAGCAATCTGATCGAGCCGCCGCCTGATCGGTTCTTGACGACCTTCGCAATGTTGATGCAGTCGATCCGCGTCTTCGAACGCGTGTCATAAACCGCAACCCCCTGGCCCGCATCGGCCTGTAAAACGAACGGTCCGATTTGAATTACATCGGAAAGTTGCACCGCCCGACGGCTGCTGATTCGTTCGCCGTTTACGTACACGCCGTTGGTCGAGCCGGCGTCTTCGACGGTAACGTTGCCATTCGTGCGTACGAAACGGGCGTGATGATTCGAGATCTGTAAACCGTCGAGGCGCACATCATTGTCCGGCGCGCGACCCACGGAAACCTGCGGCTTGCTCTCGAATGACAGGCGGGCCAAAAGCTGCGGTTGTGAACCGCCCTGGGGCGCAACCGGCTGCAGAGTCCCCGAGGTCGAAACAATTGTTCCGCCGCGAGCCATCGCGGCGATTTGATTGAAGGCCGGCGGAATTAGATTCTGACTCGGAGTGGGCGCGCCCGGTTGGACCACGCGATGCGGCGGCGCCGGGTGCGCTGGATCGCTCAAGCGCAACAGGGGACCGCCGGCCCCGAGTTGAATCTCATCGCGATCAAACAACGGCGCCGTTTCGCTGATGCGCTGGTTATTGACGAGCGTGCCGTTAAAGCTCTTGAGATCGGTGATCGCGAATTGATCACCGCTCTTTTTGATCTCCGCGTGACGGCGCGAGACCACGGCGGCATCGGCATCAATGACCACTTCCCCTTCGGGATCGCGGCCGAGCCGCGTCACTTCTTTAACCAGCTGAATCTGTCGAGTTTGCCCCGTTCGTGAATCAATCAGATCCAGGCGTGCCGGAGTGCTTCGTGGCGGCGGCGCGCTTGGCGTTCGAGGCGGAGGAGTCGGAGTCTTCGGCGCCGGCGGCGCGGTGGCTGGCGCCGGATCAACCACCAGACCCGGATCGCGAAACGTCTCCATGCGCCCCAAACCCGATGACTTTGGATCAACGCCAGCAACCGGCGTTTGTTCGATGCTGACAACTCGGAGGATGGGCCCGCCACTGCCAAACTGAATCTGAGTGCCCACACGCACTTCAACCGGCGCACTGATTTGCTGACCATTGACGAACGTGCCAAAACGCGAATTGGCATCAAGGACGGTGACGTGGCCCTCGCCCAGTCGAAACTCGGCGTGCTTGCGCGAGACCATCGGCCATTGCTCCTGGGCAAAGAAGTAATGACAGACCGCCGGGTCGCGACCAATCAGGACCTTGTCATTGGTGAATGAGCGCTCACCATGCAATTCACCATTTCGATCTTCTGCGAGAACGATTTTCATGTGTTAGGGAGCACAAGTAGATTCATTGCGCTCATGAATGAATAAACTGAAGCGGGATAATTCGCAAGTTAAAAGCCTGAATTTGTAGGGGCGTCCCTCCGTGGGCGCCCGCTTTATTGCCTACTTGAGAAGAGCGGGCGCCCACGGAGGGACGCCCCTACAAATTAGGGACTTGGGTTACTTTCCAAAACGAAATGAATCGAGCATCATCGGCAGTTCACCTCTGACCCCAACATCATTGACGGTTTTAAGTTCGGGTGCCAGCGAGGTCGCCAGCATCAGCAGCGTCACACCGCTGGTGCCACCACTGACCGGCGGCAGAAAGATTACTCGACCCCAAATCCTGATGTCGCCGTGTTCGGTATTGCGTGAGATGCTTTCAAATCGAAATTCATACCCGTCGTAAGCTCCGACTTTCACTGACCCCTCAGAGACTTTCCGATATTCGTTGAAGCTTTTCGCATACTGAGAACTCAGATTTGCGGCGAGACCAGGAAACGCCGCGCGGTCGCCTTCTTCGGAACCAGCCGACGCATACCAACCTACGGCAAAGTTCTCCTGGGTAAAGTCAGGCGGTAAACGACGCTCGACTCTCGCAAAGTTAACCGCGCCGGCAATGCCCGCTTTAGGATCCTTCTGCCAACTCTTCGGGTAATAAAACGAGAAGTCGACGTAGTGCTCGGCGAGTTTTCCGTTAAGCCTGTCCTTTGAATTTACAAACTGGACCGCGCCGGCCGGTGGCGAGTACGGAGGCACGTCTTTCACGTTTTCAGTCTTTGGCGGCGTTGTCTCGTTGGGCGTGTTGGCGGCGGTTGGTGTCGGTTGCCGCGCAGGGTCGGTGTTATCGTTGCGGACTTCGCGACTCTTCTCCAACATCGGCCGAACCACAAACCAGTAGGCTGCGCCGAGTCCACCTATGCCAAGCACAAACAGGACGGCCAGGATTCCCAGCACTAACGGCAATTTTGATTTCTTTTTCCCCGGAGCTGGAGCATGGGCCGGCACCGGAGCCGTAGCCGCGGCGACGGCCGCATTGGTTGGAAGGGGTCGGCTCGCAGCCAACGGTGGCGGAGCAAATGAAGCCATCGTGAGCTGACCCACGTCGTCCGAAGAATTCTGCAGCGGCTGAGAGGGCGCGTTGATTGGACCTGAGCCTTGCGGCGGCGGCGGCGGCAGCGGCGCACTCGAATACGGCGGCGGCAACGGCGCGCTCGAATACGGCGGCGGCAACGGCGCGCTCGACGGCGGTTGCTGCAGCGGAGCACTCGGGGGCGGCGGCGGTTCAATGGGACCAGAACTTTCCGTGGACCAGGGCGAGGGTTGCGGCGGCATTGAA
>Ga0207428_10002899_pt1 | contig 17003 bp, 21 predicted proteins | sample RhiMethybrSRZTD1_FD_187600 | JGI IMG/M metagenome (GOLD analysis project Ga0207428, IMG submission 187600) | Populus rhizosphere microbial communities from Tennessee, USA - Rhizosphere MetaG P. TD hybrid SRZTD1 (SPAdes) (version 3) | ecosystem: Host-associated > Plants > Roots > Rhizosphere >...
AATCACTACAGGATGAAGAGCCCGACAGAACCCGGCGATTGTGGAATCTGCAATTCCGTAAAGCGCGCGCAGCAAAGAGCGCGCCAGGTCCCGAAAAGATCAAGCCGCCAGTGGACCCAGCTCAAGACACAAGCAAAACGGAAAAGAAGCCGGCCGCGCCGACGCCTGGCGCTCTAGCGGACCCAGCCGGTACGATCGAAGGCGAGCTGATTGGGGTGACCTTCTGGCGTTTGCGCTCTGCGACCGTTGAAGACAAACAGGATCGCAAACGTTTGCTGTTGCAGCAGGTCAGCGATCAGAACAGCTCTTTTCTGCCCGAGAGAGTCAGCGCCGACATGCGTTTCAAGGAAGGCAGTCTGGTGCGGCTGAGCCTCGAAGCGCCGCGCCAGACAAGGAGCTATCTTTACGTCTTCGATCACGAAGTTTACAACGATGGAACGACCAGCGACACATATCAGATTTTCCCTTCTCAAACCACTCCTCCCGGAGGCAATGTCGTCGAGCCTGGCAAAGTCATCTTCGTGCCAGCGCAAGGCGACCCTATTCCTTGGTTCACACTCAAAAGAACGGAGGGCGCCCGGATTCTGGTCAGCGAGATGTTGACGATCATCGTCAGCCCTGAGCCGTTACCAGCCAATCTTGTCATTCCCGTCCGCCTGGCGGCGGATCTCACGCTGCCCAAGCTCAACAAGCCGATGAAGGAACTGGAGGAGGATTACGGCGGCCCGACCGAAAAACGCGAAGCGAGCAAGGGGGACGGCAATCTCTGGACGGTCGCCGAGAAAGATGCCGGCGAGGGGAAACGACTTCTGCTGCAGCAGGACCCATTGCCACAAACCATCTATCTGGTCAGAGTCAAACCCGGCGCGCCGTTCCTGGTGCGCCTCCCGCTATTGCTCGCACAATAAGAAAGCTCGTTGTCCCGCTGTAACTCGGGTTGTGTTGCAAAAACAGGCGGCTTGTTTTCGATGATGGTAGACTGACCCGCTTCTTATTCTCGTCGGGAGGCCTGCCGTGATTAAATCCAGCCCGTTCAAGTGGCGACACCACCAATCCGAGATTATTCTCCTCTGTGTACGCTGGTATTTGCGTTACAGTCTGAGCTATCGAGATCTCGAAGAAATGATGAATGAGCGCGGCCTCGCGGTCGATCACACGACGATCTACCGATGGGTACAGGCCTATGCGCCGGAATTGGAGAAATGATGCCGCCCTCACCTCCGACCAACAAATGACTCCAACCGCGTCGATGAGACCTACGTAAAAATCAAAGGGAAATGGTATTACCGCTACCGCGCGGTGGATTCTACAGGCCAGACGATTGACTTCATGTTGAGCGCAAAAAGAGACGCGAGGGCCGCCAAACGCTTCTTCCGCAAGATGCTCAAGTCCCCGTCACACTCATCTCCACGAGTCATCAACGTCGATCAGAACAAAGCCTACCCGCCCGCGGTCGAAGAACTGAAGGATGAAAGAGTCCTGTCCGTCGCCACTCAATTACGCCAATGCAAATATCTAAATAATATCATCGAGCAGGATCACCGATTCATAAAACGCCGAGCCAATCCCGGACTCGGGTTCTTCAGTTTCAAGACGGCGCGGGGGACCATCGGCGAGTATTAGGTCACGAACATGATTCGGAAGGGCCAGGTTGAAGGAATCGGGAAAGGCGACATTCGCGGACAAGTGAGATTCGTGGCCGATCTCTTCAAGGTTGCCGCCCGACGAGAAGTCAGGGCCAGGCTTTTTGCGTCCCCGCCCAAGCTTTGCAGCAGAACCCAAAATATTGCGGAAAAGCAATCATCCAAACCACTATAAATTGTGGTCGAAATTTTATTTGCGCCAGCGCCGACGTACACCGCGAACATCTCGCGCAAGCCTAGCGCTACTGACAGCCACATACCGATCAAGGCGCCGATAAAGCCGATGGCGGTTGAAACCAAAATGCCTCCCCGAAAACCGACAATCGCCCGACCAATTGCGCCGTAAATTTCCGCAATCAGCAACAGAATCAAAAACGACAACAGTGTCATAGCTTCCTCCTAGAGATTGAAGTCGCTAAATGCGCCTGCGCCTTTCAGCTTCGTCCATCACTGCGAGACGCTACGCGAGTAACGACCCGGCGATCAGCGATCTTTAGTAGTCGGAATAGCGACGCACGACAACGTGATCGCGGCCAACAAACAGTTTGAGCAGGAAGCCGATCAGGACCGAGCCGATGATTGACCAGAGTATTGGGAATGACCATCCACCGATGTCAAGCGGAAGCAGTTCACCCAATCCGAGCCTCCTGGCCAGCCACGACCCAACCAACCACCCAATAAAACCGATTACAATAGAACCCGGAATTCCTCCGGTCCAACTACCCGAAATCGCCTGTCCAATGGCGCCGCAGATTCCGATGAGTAATAACAAAATGAGAAGTGATTCCAGTGACATATTTCATCCCTCCTTCATCAATGTTGAATCAAAAATGCCAGTTCACGCTGGTGTAAAAATCCGGAAATCGGTCGACTTCCGTTCCTATCGTCAAATCATGGTTTCATCACTGTGGAAAAGCAGAGAGAAAAGCTGAATGACCAATATCAACGTCGCCCCAGCCAGCAGCAGATGAATCAAACCACCGCCCATTTGTCCTATAACGATCAATGCCAACGTTAGCCCAATGACTAAAATAGTCCACAACATAAATTCTTCTCCTTAATATCTCGGTTCTCATGAGCTAACACTGTTATTCTTCAGCCTGTTATCTGCATTGGGAGCCATGATCTGGTACTAACACTTGCAAACCCCGTGCCGAGGATTTTCATAGCTGGAAGTAAATAAACATTGTTCACGAACGAGAACCGCTATTGCCCAGGGAGAAGAGCCACACAGAATGTAGCGAATGGTTACATAAGCCCCCGATCCAGTGGATGACTTCCGAAGTTTTCCACCTGGCTAGGCTCCCTACTCCAATAACCAGTTCGGCGGCGCTCACCGGCTTGGCGACGTGCATTTGAAAACCCGCGGCGAGCACTCGCGCCCGGTCTTTCGCGCAGGCATGCGCCGTCAGCGCCATGGCTGGTGTGAACTTGTCACGTCCGGCCTCCATGTCGCAGAGGCGGCGGATCAACTCATAACCATCCACCTCCGGCATCTCAATATCGCTGATCAACACGTCGAACGGCTGCGCGCTGAGCGCCTCCAGCGCGGCGCCGGCAGAGTCCGCCTTTGTTACCAGCGCGCCGCGCTGTTGGAGGGCGACGGTAAGCAGATCGCGCGCATCCGGCTCGTCGTCCACCACGAGCACGCGCAGCCCCGCCAAAAACGGCGCCTGCGCGAGCAGCAGGCGATCCTCTTCTTCGTCAGACACCACGGCTTCCGGTTGTCATATGCCATTTGATATTTGTCACTGTCCCGGAAATCGCTCAATGTTAATCAGGCGCCGACTCAGTCTGGCCCGCGGGCAATGCAAAATGACAAGCGGAAAATGATAAATAGAAATTGGAGCTCTTCGTCCATTTCGCGCCTGCTGACAATCCGCTCATATTTACCGCGAGGCAGCTATGCGCAGGCTTCTCCCTGACAGTAGAAAGGCGAGCGCTAATCCCGCCACGAATCCGCCGATGTGCGCCATATAAGCGATGCCGCCAGTCTGCGTCGATTGCGTAAACGAGGCAATGCCGCTGATGATTTGCAGGACGATCCATAGACCGATCACTACCAGCGCGGGCAAGGCCACTACTCTGCCACGCATCAATACTCTGACTCGCCCCTTCGGGAATAAGACCAGGTAGCCCGCAAGCACACCAGATATAGCGCCTGATGCGCCCAGGCTGGGAATATTCGATTCCGCGCTAACCGCCACCTGAGCGAGCGTGGCCGCTATTCCGCAGACCAGATAGAAGATCAAAAACTTGGCGCGCCCCAGATGGTCTTCGACGTTGTCGCCGAAAATCCAGAGGAAGAGCATATTGCCCAGCAAATGCATCCACCCAGCGTGCATAAACATTGACGTGAAGATAGTCGGGATCTCAGCCGACGGGTTAGTCACCAACTGACGCGGTACGACCGCCCATTGTCGGATAAATGATTCTCCCTGGTTTAGCTCTATAAAGAAGACCAGCACGTTGAGCGCGATCAACACATAAGTGACCACCGGTAGGGGGCGCCTCGATGAATTATCATCTCCAATTGGAAATAGCATTTCCTTCCTCCTTGAGTGGCGCCTGAGCGCAAAGATTTCTGTCCGGCGCCTTTGGCGCCCTTACTCAACCGCTACTGAGAGGGCAAGTCTCACGCCAATGTGCTTAACGAAGGAAGATGGGTGTAGATTTGATGTGTATTTAAGGATTTAAGGTGGTGGACTGTTGCGAAATACAACAATACCTGTACGGTTAATTGGTGGGTTTTGGGACAAAGTAGCGTCCCACATCTAATTACCTCTGAAGCTGCCCCTGAAGCAGGGGTAGCGCAAACTGACGAGTTTGCAGGGCTCCTACTCTCGCCCATTGGCGGAAACTGTGCGACCTCGTCGATTCTCCAGTTTCTCCCACAAATTCAGTGTTGGAAGCAGCGAAAACCGGGGCAATTTGCGTTTCCCCGCCAAGGCATTACTGAAACTGGTAACCGCTTCGACGGCTGTGTATGGCGCCGTCCTTGCTGTCATGGCAGGTGAGAGAGGATGCAGGAGAGATTGAAAATCTGGATAGGGCCGGTAGGGGACGAATGCGCCTGTGAAGAGCGCGTCCGCAGAAGGCTACGAGGAGCAACTGAGGAGAGAAGGAGCTATGTCATTTAGGAACGAGAAGACATTGAAAGTCGCCGCTGGCGTCGGTAACAAATCAGAATTAGTCTCACTCAACATCAAACAGAGATGCGACGAGGCCAGCGAATTCGAGCAGGAACTATTCCAGCGAATCGTGGCGCAGGATGATGCTGCCCTGGCGCTTTCGCAAATCTATCAGGTCTATCTGGCGAAGATGACATTGCCAGGCAAACCGCTCGGCGCGTTGCTATTTCTAGGGCCGACCGGGTCGGGCAAGACACGGGCAGTCGAGGCGGCCGCCGAGGCGCTGTTCGGCGACCCGCATGCTATGGTGAAGATTGACTGCGCTGAATTCCAGCACTCGCACGAAATCTCCAAGCTCATCGGCTCGCCGCCGGGATATCTCGGTCATCGCGAGACTCCGCCGCTGCTGACACAGGAGAATCTGGAGCGATTCCAGACGGCGAAAGCAAAGCTCACCTTCGTACTCTTTGACGAGATTGAGAAAGCTTCGGACGCGCTCTGGCAACTTCTGCTTGGTGTTCTGGACAAAGCGACTCTGACGCTGGGCGACAACCGTCGGGTGGATTTTTCGAACTGTGTGGTGGTCATGACTTCGAACCTTGGCGCGAGGGAGATGAGCGAGCTGACGGAAGGCAAGATCGGCTTCTCCTGCCATGCGACAATGGCGCCGGAACTCGATTCGCGGCTAGAGAAGATCGGCGTCGAGGCCGCGAGGCGCAAGTTCTCGCCTGAATTCATGAACCGGCTCGACAAAGTGGTTGTCTTCCGTTCCCTGACCAGGGGAGCGTTGCGCCAGATCATCGAACTCGAATTGATGTTGGTGCAGCGCCGCATCCTGTCTACGGGGAAGGGCGGCTTTGTGATCAATTGCGCTGACGAGGCGAAAGATTTTCTGCTCGCTGAAGGATTCGACCGCCGTTATGGCGCGCGCCCTCTCAAACGGGCCATCGAGCGTCATCTCGTCATCCCGCTGTCGAATCTGATCGCGACTAGGCAAGTTGCGGGTGGCGAAGTGGTCTGCGTTGACGTGGACAATGAAGCCCGCGAGTTGAGCTTTAAGAAAGCGCCCCGCTCAACGATGGTGCGATTAAATCCTTCAGGCGCCTATAACTCATAACGGTCGATAGCGGATTGGAAAAATGTGGGATGATGAAATTGAAGAAGATGAAATCAATCAGTGCGCGAATCAGGCGAATATCTGACTGATCGCCATCGCAATGGCGTTTCTACTGATGGCGCTGGCGCAAGGCAGCAGAGTCGTACCGCCGAAGAACAGGTACAAAGTCTGTGATGAAGTCCAGCTAGGCCGGCATGCCGGCGCCCAGGTTGAACGCCAGTTGCCGCCATTGCCGGAAAACAGCGAGATTGACGCTTACGTCGAACGCATGGAAAGGCGGCTAGTCGAGGCGGTCCCCACAAGTTTCAGCATCAGGGGTCCACTTACCAGTTCGACGTGGTCAATGCGCGCGAGATCAACGCCTTCGCGCTGCCGGGCGGTCCGATATACGTCAATCGCAATATGATTGACGCGGCGCGCAGTGGCATCCGTGAAAATCCGCGGTTCCAATCTCTGTCTCACTGGCCGAAATGATGATCAACGCCCATCGTGCTCTTCGTTTCTTCGCGGTTGATTTTCTGGGTATGAACGGAATTTTTCAGTATTTCGACCCGTGTACATAAGCGCTACACAAATCTCAGCTCGAAACCACCCCTTTGCGCAACAACTTTTAGATCAATCTTCATCTACAAAGGCTTTATCGAACTTTAGCGCCTCTTCATTAACAGCCGGCAGTGGCACATTCCTTGCCGATATGTATTGTGAAATTAACGTGAATCGGCGCCGCGAGCGGTAGCGGATATAGATCGCGGCCGGAAGATTTTCGGATGGTCACGATCGCTACCGTTCGCGGCGCCGACTCGTTGAAGCAAGGAGTGTTTATGGCACGCATAGTTAGTGGACCGAGACCGGAAGTAGAAGTAGTGGCTGCTGAGGGCAGAGGCCCATATGGACGACGATGGACAGGCGGAGGGTCGCTGGTGTTTGTCCTGATTCTCGCCCTGGTAACAATATGGCTGTATCGAAATAGGGGCCCGGAGGTTTTTGGGAAACAAACAGGTATTGATGCGCCGGCGCGCGGAAGCGCTACTCCCGTCGAAATTGAGACAGAGCCGGTTGATCCACCTTTCGTGGCTATCCCGGAACAGCCGCGAGTAATTGTCGAAAAGCCACCAGTAGTGATAGCCGAGCAGCGACCATTAATAACTGCCGAGCAACAATCGGATATTATGGGTTATGCCAGAGTCATGTCAGATAGCCTCAACCTTCGCGCGCGTCCAGGCTTTCGGTACGGGGTCATAAGTGTTTTGCCCAGGAACTACGAGGTGGCGGTTCTCAGACAATCACATGTTTACCACAATGGAGAAACATGGGTCGAAGTAATGGCATCGACCAATCAAGGATGGCGGAAGGGATGGGTAATGCGGAATCATCTCGATTCTTGTAATTGCCCAACTTATTGAAGCTGACAGATTATGTTACAGTCACAGGTCATTTCTGTTTCAATTCGAGCCTCATATTGATAACTTCGCGAAGCGCTGCGTATTAGGCTGGGAGGATGAGTGGTTTCATAAATCATTACAGCGGCTGGCCTGACTCGATGTTGCCAGTCGCCTTGTGATCCCAAATTAACCAAGCCATAGGCTACGAAGCAGGGCGCGGCTCTTGCTGCTATGGAGTCGTAAAAAAAATCAGTTCATCAATTTGTGAAAGCCTCTTCACTGCAGAGACGCTGCAGTTCGTAGAGATAACGCAGAGGATTCTATATTCTCAGCGCAGCCTCTGCGAACGCTACGCCTTCGGCGTTGAGCGATTTTGCAAGTTGGGACGTTGAAGGTGGCCAAATTATTTTTTACAGGTGTGAGAAGGTAACTATCGAAGCCAAAGAGGCGACCGCGGGTCGGTGGGCTAAATCAATCCAGGTCTCCGCGGTGAAATCGAGCGAGTAAGTTTCTACTTCCCCGCGAACCTGAATATTACGCTCTAGAGGGTGTTATCAACTTTACTGGCGCTAACGGATTTTGGGGTTGTAGCCGATGCTCCGGCCCCGGAGGGGCGGAATGTTTATAGCAATGTGTGCGAGTTTAATTTCAAGCCCCAGCGGGGCGACATCTCCTATTGGCGGATGTCGCTCCTGACGGAGCTTGGATGGATTATTTCCTCGTTTCTATAAACATTCCGCCCCTCCGGGGCCGGCGTCACAAAATCACTTAGTACCAGCAACTTTAAGCGAGTGCCTCCGCAACGTTCTTTAACATCAAGATGACGAATGCTACGAAATGCAGACCGGCCACGGTTTCAGGCAATCGTTCATAGTCACGCGCCAATCGGCGAAAACGCGATACCCAGCCGAAGCTTCGTTCGATCACCCATCGCCGCGGCAACAGCACAAAGCCTCTTTTCGCCGTTGGGAGTTTGACAACTTCGAGCTTGAGCCCATGTTCATCCGCCGCATCGGCTGCGTTTTCGCCTGTGTAGCCTTGATCAACATAGGCGATCTCGACTATTTCGCCGGTCTCAGCTTGCACTCGCTCGGCAAGTTCGGCGACCCGGGCTCGATCCTGCTCATCGGCTGCGGTTACGCACAACGCAAGAAGATGTCCCAAGGTGTCAACTGCCAAATGAACTTTGTTGCCTTTGCGGCGTTTCGCCCCGTCGTAGCCGGCGCGGTACCGGCTCTCGACCGTCGATTGCATCGTACGACTATCGAAGATCGCGGCCGTCGGCTGTTCCTTCCGGCCTTCGGCGATTCGCAGCACTGCGCGCAGGTCGTGGACGAGTGATTCAAAAACTTTAGCTTTGATCCATCGCTGCGTCTGTTGGTAAACGACATACCAGGTTGGCAGATCGTGAGGCATCAGTCGCCACGATGAACCACTACGAACTATCCAGCGCAGGCCATTGAAGACCTCGCGCAGTGGAAAATCGCGCTGCGGAGCATCTTCGGTCATTAAGGTTAAGTAAGGCGCGACGAGCGCCCATTCCGCATCACTGACATCAGTTGGATAAGCCTTTCGCTCCATACATCGAGCTTATCACAGCCGGGAGAGTCAGTGGTCGGAGGCAAGCGGTGGACCAGCAAGGTCGGACGGTCGACTTCCTGATTAGTAAGAATCGGGATCAAGCGGCCGCCGTACGTTTCTTCAAGAATGCGATCGGTAATAATGAGGCCCCGGAGAAGATCACACTCGACGGCAGTCAGGCGTCTCATCAAGCCGTCGCCGATTTGAAGGCCGAAGGCGTCTTGCCCGCTCAAACGCTTGTCCGGGCCAACAAGTACTTGAATAACATGATTGAGCAAGATCATCGGAAGATGAAGCAGAGGTGTTACCCGATGATGGGGTTTAAGACATACGGGAATGTGGAAGTAACATTGAGTGGAATCGAGTTGGCAAACAAAATCAAAAAAGGACAGTTCGACACATTGGAGATCACCGGCCCAGGGGCCATGATCCTGCAGATATGGGAAGCAGCGCTTGACGCGTAAGGAGAAGTTGAATATAGGCTCAGTCTGCCTTATCTCGAAAAATTGCGCCAGAACCAGCCAAACTGCAGGGGAGGCGCGCGAGTGGGCGACGGAGACCGTTAGGCTCGCAGGTGGACTGATCGAACAATATCAGCAAACTGCCCACCGGTGGGCAGTGAACGAATGAAGAGGAAGGGGCGCAAAGAAAAAGTTCAAGCGCCGCTGCCATAGGGTCGGGTAATAATCTCGAGATTATGTCCACTCGGGTCTTCAAAGTAAGCTCCGCGCCCTGTGTCATTGGTATTGATCTCGTTCGCCCGATGGTGATGAGGGTCTGCCCAGAACGGAAGCCCACGCCGCCGGATGCGTCCGAGAATTTCGTCAAACTCCATATCGCTCACCAGAAAGGCGTAATGTTGCGGCGCAATCTCGCGGTCGGCTTCGTAGAAGTCCAGAGTGACCTCATTATCCACCTTCACCGTCAGGAACGGTCCAAAGGGAGTCGGAGCAGGAAGCCCGAGAATTTCAACAAGAAAAGCTGCAGACTCATCCTTGTCGCGCGAGTGGACGATGGTATGGTTAAGTTTAATGCTCATAGCCGCGATTCCTCTTTATGAAAAATTCGTTTTGTAATTCAATTTCTCAAAGACAATATTCGCAATGGCCGTGCCAGTTCCGCGCCAATCGAAGCCTGCAACACTTATGCGCGCCGCCCTGTAATAACTTCCCTTTCACGTCGGCCAAGCGTAGTATCCGTGTGGATTTTGGCCGTCCAGCCCCATCTGTCAGGTCGGCAATCAGTCTCAGTAACCTCTTACATTGATTCTCTTTCAGCGCGTCAGAAAGGGTTTCGGAGATGGTGATCTGGCGAAAACACACAGTAGTGAGTTGGCTTTTGTCCCGAACCGCGACCGAGTATAGACTTGAAGAGAAGTATATGTCCGCACTGCCTTCCAAGTCGTTGCAATATTTTGTAGCGATCACGGCGACAGCGATCGTGTTCACCGCCAGGTTTCTGCTTAATCCAGTTCTCGGCGATGTAGCCCCGCTCCTGATGTTCACACTCTCGGTTACGGTGGCCGCCTGGTACGGTGGTTTGGGTCCAGGGCTTTTGGCGACCGCGCTCGGCGCGCTCCTCGGCGCTTACACCTTCATCGAGCCGTTTTACGCATTCCACATCTACAGTGGCGCGGAGTTGATAGAAGCGGGCCTTTTCCTGGCCATCGGCGTAGCAATTTCCATCCTGAGCCAGACGCGGTTATCGCTGTTGGCGAAACGTCAACGACTTCTGGCTAGTGAGCAAGACGCGAGGAAGGCGGCAGAAGACTCAAGGAGGGCGGCAGAAGACGCCAACCGGCTCAAGGATGAGTTCCTCTCCACCGTCTCTCACGAACTGCGGACGCCGCTTACCGCGATTACCGGCTGGGCGCAGATGCTACGCTCGGGCCGCCTCGACGCCGCGAAGTCCGCGCGCGCTCTCGAAACCATCCTGCGCAGCGCCAAGTCTCAAAAAGAGATCATCGACGACTTGCTCGACGTCTCGCGCCTCATCACCGGCAGGATGGGCCTGTACGTCGCCCCACTCAAGCTCGGTTCGGTCATACATGCCGCCGTCGAGGCGATCCGCCCGGCGGCGGAGGCGAAAGGGATCCATCTGAGCGTGTTGCTCGATCCGGCGGTGGAGGCTGTGTCGGGTGACGCGGAGCGGCTGCAACAGGTCGTATGGAACCTACTTTCCAATGCGGTTAAATTCGCGCCGACGGGCGGGCGCGTGGAGGTAAAACTTGTGCGCGCCGACTCGCAATTCGAGATCATCGTCGCCGACAACGGGCAGGGGATCAAGTCGGAGTTTCTGCCTTACGTCTTCGAACGTTTCCGGCAAGAGGACGGCGGGATGAGCCGCCGGCAGGGTGGATTGGGACTGGGACTCGCCATTGCGCGTCATATAGTCGAACTGCACGGCGGCACTGTTCACGCCGCGAGCGAAGGGCTTGGCAAAGGCGCGACTTTCACGGTCGCGCTGCCGATCGCATCGGTTCGCGCCGTGTCGCCGGATGAATTGCGCGACACAGCGGCGGGTGTGAGATTGGCGCCCGAAAATCCGCCATCGCTCGTAGGTGTGCGTGCGCTGTTTGTGGATGACGAAGCCGATGTGCGTGAGCTTATAACCATGATGCTCGCGCAGAGCGGCGCGGAAGTGCGGACTGTGGCCTCCGCGACGGAGGCGCTGGCAGCCTGCGACGAATGGCAGCCAGACATACTCATCGCCGACATCGGTATGCCGGAGGAAGACGGCTATACGCTGATGAAGAAATTGCGCGCGCGGGAGAGCGAGCACGGCGGGCACATTCCGGCCATCGCCCTCACGGCTTATAGGCGTCCGGAAGACCGCCTGCGCGCCCTCTCCGTTGGCTACGAGTCCCATGTCTCCAAGCCGGTTGAGCCGGAGGAGCTGCTGGCTGTAGTAGCAAGTCTGACCAATCGAATCGAAAAGGATGAGGAATTCATCGTAGATCCTTCCTGAAGCATGCAAAGCTCACCTTGCTGTTAAAGAATCGAGCGACGCCAGAGACGGGATTCAACAGAGCTAGACCTGTGTAACCCCCGAATTCCCTTTTGCCGATGTCATAACGGACATTATCGGGCGCATCGGTAACATGTCTACCTAAGCGCTTTTCGTCGTTGTGTCACTTTACCCATAAATTGGCCGCTTGAAGCATAAATTGGGACTCCCGCAATTTTGATGAAGGCAGCGGAATTTGATATGTTTTTAGGTGGTTTTAAGAACATTACTTGCTGATCCCGCTGTAGTTAGGCTGAATAAAATCGTTTCTTCTCCGAACTCATTAACACTGGTAGTCGAGGCCGCGCAAAAGCAGGCCCTTTGTCCATCTTGCGGAGAGCAGTCAGGACGCATTCATAGCCGATATACGCGAAGTGTTTCCGATCTTCCCTGGCAAGGGAGCGTCGTCAAGCTCGAACTCCTGACCAGAAGATTCTTTTGTGACAATTCCCAATGCCGCCAACGTATTTTCTGCGAGCGCCTGCCATCGGTGGTCGGGAAATATGCCAGACGCACGGTTCGACTCCATGAGGCTTTAACCCTTATTGGACTTGCCCTGAGCGGCGAAGTTGGCGGGCGCTTGACGCTCCGACTGGGAATGAGAGTGAGCCCTGACACATTGCTGCGCTTAGTTCGAAAGACCGCTTTGCATAGGGCTCCGACTCCGCGCGTGCTTGGGGTTGATGACTTCGCCTTTCGCCGTGGGCGAAGTTACGGGACGATTTTGGTTGACCTTGAGCGCCGCAGCGCCATTGAGTTGCTGCCGGATCGCGAACAGTCCACACTCGCCGAGTGGCTCAAAACTCACCCGGGGATCGAAATCGTCACTCGGGATCGATCGCGCGCTTACGCCGAAGCTATCGCGGATGGCGCGCCGGACGCGGTGCAGATTGCGGATCGCTGGCACATTTTGAAGAATCTTTATGAAGCCCTAGAGCGCCTTCTTACTCGCCAACATCACTTAATACGCCAGGCCGTGCAGCCTGACAGCCCTCCGCCTCAACCGCTACCTGAGTCTAAGCCGGCGTCACTCTCTCCTATCTCGAAACAGTCATCTTCACGTCGGAGCTTGCTTCAGCCTAAGCGGGAAGGAGTCGCAGAGCGCCGCCTGAGACGTCTGGCGCTATATACCGACGCCATCCACCTAATGGGGGAGGGATTGTCGACGGAAGAAATCGCCCAGCAACTCGGCAAGAGTCGCCGCACCGTGCAGCGATGGGTCAATGAAGGAAAGTTCCGTCACGATGTCAGACGCCGCCGTAGCAAGCTTGACTCGCGCCTGCCCTTCCTCAGTAGGAGGTGGCAGGAGGGATGTCGAAATATTTCGCAATTGTGGCGCGAGCTCACTGAACAAGGTTATGACGGCTCATATAAGTCGCTGTACAACTATCTGGGCCGCCACTTTTCATCACCGCCTGTACTTCCGGCCCTTCCGTCGCCTCCAGTTCAATTGGTCGATAAGGGACGGAGCGTGCGCCGGATTCATCGGAGTGGCAGCCCGCCACTGATTCCTCCGCCGTCGCCGCGACGAACATTATGGATGTTGCTCAAACCGGAAAAGCTCAAAGAGCCTGATCATGAAGTGATTAAACGCCTGGTCGAGCTATCGCCGGAGATCAAAAAGGCAGTGAAGTTAGCCGGTCATTTTTATCTGTTGATGAAAGAAAGAAAGGTCGGGCAACTGAGCGCATGGATGGAGGAAGCGCAGAATAGTAAGATTCCTGAGTTGAGAGCGTTTGTCCGAGGGATAGAAAACGATCGAACTGTGATTGAAGCGGCAATGAGTTACGAATGGAGCAATGGTCAAGTTGAAGGCCAGGTTCATCGATTGAAATTATTGAAAAGGCAGATGTATGGGCGCGCAAAAATTGACCTGCTGCGCGCAAAAGTGTTGTTAGCTGCATAAATTCAGGCGCCATATGGAATCCGATGCATACTGGAAAAATTTGATAGATCGAGTTTACCGTCAACATGAGAAACTCCAAGGAGATGAAGACCTTTTCTATCGACTCTCATGTATTTATGGAGAAACCATGGTCGACGGCATTGAGTCATACTTCGAGCGAAGATTCGACGAATATGAAATGGACATGAGAGCCCTCACGCAGTGTGGCTTTGCCAATATCGCCGCGGATTTTGGCGAAGCTCGAAACGTAATGTTTGGAGATGCTCCCCTGGAGGAGTCTTTAGTAAAACGGATAATCGTCGAACTGCTGGATGAGGACCCTACTGTGTCACCGACGTTGAATACATTGCAAGTCATTTATGATCGTCTGGTTCAGACGTTGGAGGATCTCGCTGATTATAAATGCCAGTTTGGATTGGAAAGAGGGTTTTACGAGGAAAGCGCCTAAGACATAGTCGTAGCCTTGGCCGAATGTTCAGCGCATACCCCCTCATCACCAAAATTGCGGGAGTCCCATAAATTGGCCGCTTGAAGCATAAATTGGCTCTCCCGCAATCTCGATGATGAAGAATGGGCATTCATATTTGATTCAGTTGAGAGGATCAATTTCATTGGATTTATGGCCTCGAATCTCGCTCATCAAACATCCTTACGCTCCAGAATCATCATGTCCCTTCGGTGAGCGGGCGTGGCGCTGGAAGAGATCCGCAGGAAGCGCGTGGCTCAAGTCAAGACTCGTCACCGAAAGGACACATTCGATGGATTACATTCCTGCCGATTTACTGGAAATGAAGAATAGATTCGGTCGTGCTTTACTTCGCATCATCATCGCACATATCTAACCTCCACCCCTTATCCCCTCGAGTTTTTCTCCAGTCCCAATATTTATCATAGAAATCATCATGCAACATTGCATAAGGAGGATCTCCAACCGTATCCGCGTCTACAAGTTTGACTCCAGTCCAGTCCTCTGATTCAGGATCACTAGTTCCGTCAATCCAATTAAGCATATTGAATATGACCGAGGCGCTGGCATTCGCCAAAACCTTCCTGAGAGCTGACTCAGCATTGGGAACTGAGGCTATTGAACGCAAGGCTACCTTTTCCTCATCAGTAAAACCACCATTAGGAGGATAGACAGCCAGACTATCAAAGTCTTGCTGCAGTATATTTTTTGAGTCATCTTCTGCCGCATCCTCAATAGCTTTGTTAAGTTCCACGAGGAAAATATTTCTATTCGATTCTGATAGTGGATATTTGTCCATAATTTAATTTAAAAAGCTTACGCGGCTGAGACTGAATTCGCCAACTGTATCGATGGTTGCCGAAGGGACACGAACAATCCAGGCGGATTACGCACTGGACGATGAAATTAGATGCTGGCTTTGAGATAGAACTTGCCTGTGGGTTGAGGGGAGCCTCCTCTTGGTTCGAGAGTCACCGCAGTGGCGGCCAGGTCGGCCGGCGCGTCTGGAGGCAGCGTCAAATTCAAGACAGTCCGCCCTTGCTCGTCAGTGCGAAAGACGGCGGCGCTGATCTTCGCATTCTTCGTCACGTACCAGAGTTGATAGTCCTTGTCGGAAGGCGGCGCCGGCAAATCGAAGATGTAAATGGCCCACTGCCGCGCATTCGTGTCCCAGACGACCTTGGCGTTGGCCTGCGGAGCTTCTTCGCCGACCATCGCTATTATCCTGGTCGTGGGAGAGACTATGTCGTCGACCTGCCGCCTCCACATGGCCATCTCTTTCGAGAGATCGTCGCGCTCGCGAGCAACATTGTCGTACTCGCGGGCGAGGTCGGAGTTCTGTTTGAACAGATAGCCGGCGGTAAAGGCCAGCAGCGCGGTGGCGGCGATCAACAGCCAGCGCGCGGGCCTCGATTCGGCGCGGCGAGGTTGAACGAACAACAGGACCTTCTCCTCGGCCCGCCCGGCCAGCCCTTCCGAGGTCGATTCTTCGACGGCGATCTCGATCGGAGTTTGCTGAGTTTCTTCGGCGATCCGATTGAGCAATCGCTCTCTAACGTGATCCGGCGGGGATTGAAGTGACAGGGCCTGAGGCAACGATGTGGCTACATCGCGCCACCGGGCGATGACGCGCTGCTGTTCGGTAGTGGCGCTATGCAACGACGCTTCGACTTCCTGCGCCGTTTTCTCATCAAGCGCCCCGATTACATACAGGGCCGCTATTTCTTTTACCTTATTCCATTTCATATCACACATTCGAAGCCGAAAAACCTTGCCAGCTTTCTAGTCCGCGAGAATTCCGGCGAGCCGGGCAAATCAACGAAGAGCGCCTGCGCCAATCGTTCGAAGACCGCTCCCATGAAGCCTCGGAGGAGTTTGCAAATTTTGCGGAAACTGGCTTGTGGGTTCGTGATCAGCCCGACCTGGTAGACGCCATGTACGGTCACGAGCGGGATCAGCGTCAGGAGCGCGTCCGGCTTGTCGCCGGCGAAGACGAAGTACTCGACCGAGCCGTGCGGCGGGTCGAGGAAGTCTTCGGCGTCGCGGGAGCCGGCGCCGTCGAGGTAGATCGCCGACTTCGCCTCAGCCCAGACGTAGACTTGGCGCAGGATGGCGCTGTCTACATCGGCGGTGTGATCCACACGCCTGATGCGGTCCCCAAATAAATTCACAGAGAAGATAAATTTGTAACAGTGGGAGATATTGTAAATCGGGGATGGAGTGGGGATTAACGAGCCAAGCGAGTGCAGGTAATAGTCACTCAGCCCAACCAGTAACAACATGAGGGAGGTTGTTACCATTGATGCTTACACTATACCCCATCAAAACCGCCACTTCAAGTGTTAATTATTCCCGCGGCCCTCAAGCTATTAAGCAGTTCATTGATCTCGTCCCGGTTCACCTGATGTCCATAGTAATAATTCTGTCTCTCTTTATTTTCACACACTTACAGACATCCAGTGTTGACAGCTAACTTGCTGTTCTTAACTATCCCTCTACGATAGGATCAAATTTCGATTTCGAAAATTTTGGCTGGGAGAAAGACAAGCGAAGTTGTTGAATACGCAGATGAATCAAGTTTTGGCGAAGGACAAGCGCGGCGGTGGGTATATAAACAAGCATGGGTTCTGTTGCAAATAAACCAGACATCCTGTCCTCAATGCTGGTAGACTGACCCCATTCCATTATAATTGGGGGCTGCTCTGACTAAATCCAATCCGTTCAAATAGCGACACTACGAATCCGAAATCATCCTTCTCTGCGTGTGCTGG
>Ga0207428_10002900_pt1 | contig 17001 bp, 13 predicted proteins | sample RhiMethybrSRZTD1_FD_187600 | JGI IMG/M metagenome (GOLD analysis project Ga0207428, IMG submission 187600) | Populus rhizosphere microbial communities from Tennessee, USA - Rhizosphere MetaG P. TD hybrid SRZTD1 (SPAdes) (version 3) | ecosystem: Host-associated > Plants > Roots > Rhizosphere >...
GCAACCGGCAGCCGCGCCCGTGCCGCCGTGAACAGCGCCAACATGCCCTCGCACAGCCGATGGCCGGGGAGGGACGACCCAGGAGGATCGACCAGCATCGCCATAGGGGAGGGGCCCGAGTGTACCCCAAGGGGTGTGAACCGCAGGCGGACGATCGGGACTGTCCGCTACGAAGCAAGTGTCCGTGACCGACCAGGAATCGCCGCCACAGCGGCGTGCTGACGCCACCAATCTAAGTCCTTTCAAAACCAACTGCTTAGACCGACTCAGCGTGGCGATGACGCGCCCGGGACGCGGTGGGAACGGCCGTCGCAATGGTGCCCGGCATGGAGTCGAGGCACATGACGCTCACCAGACTGATGACAGCCGCCGCGCTGCTCGCGCTCGCGACCCGAGCCGGCGCCGACGAGCCGCTGACCCTGACCGAGGCGACCGGCCGCGCGCTCGCCAAGAACCACGCGATCCGAGTGGAGCGCGAGCAGGTGACGGCCGCCGATGCGCGCGCTCGCGGCGCCGCCGGCGTCTACGACGTGCAGTTGAAGGTCGACGTCAACGCCCGCCATCACCGCGACCCGGTGAACTCGTTGTTCGCCGGCGCGCCCGATGGCCGGCCGGCACCCTCGCAGAACAGCTTCACCTCGACGATGACGCTGTCGCAGCGGCTCCGGACCGGGGCGATGGCCTCGGCATCGACGTCGGTGACGCGTGAAGGCACCGACGGACTCTTTTCTCCTTTCGCCCCCGCCTATACGTCCTCCCTTGGCGTCGACCTGCAGCAGCCCTTGCTCAGGGATCGCGCCATCGATCCCGCCCGCACATCCCTCCTGGTGACGGCGCTCGACCGCGATCGGTCGAGCGCTGTTCTGTCTCGCCAGGCGATGGAGACGGTCGCGGACGTGGAGAAGGCGTACTGGGGGCTGGTGGCCGCGCGACGTGAGCTCGACGTGCGGCGCGGCAACCTCACGCTGGCCGAGCGCCAGCGGATCGATACGCAGGCACGAATCGAGGCGCGGACCGCGGCGGTGTCCGATCTGGCGCAGCCGACCGCTGAAGTCGAGCGCCGACGCGGCGAGCTGCTCTCGGCGCAAGAAGCGGTCGTCCGTTCGGAGCGTGCCTTGAAGCTGTTGATTGCCGAGACGCTCGACGATCCCATCTGGGCGCAGGACCTCGTTCCCGCCGACGCACCCGACACGACGATGCGGCCGGTCGATCTGCCGCGCGCGCTCGCCGAGGCGCGGCGCAACCGGCCCGAGGTCGCGGAACTCAACGCACGCGGATCTCAGCACGACGCCGAGATCAAGCTGGCGCACAACCAGTTGAAGCCGCGCGTGGATCTCGTGGCCAGCTACACGATTCGCGGCATGGCCGGCGACCTCGAGACGAGTGGACTGCCGTTCAACATTCCGGTATCCCTCCCCGCGTCGCTGAACGGCGGCCTCGGCAACTCCTGGAGCAACCTGTTCGATCAGAAATTCCCCGACTTCGTCGTCGGCGTGTCGTTCGATGTCCCGCTCGGAAAGCGTGAGGCGCGTGCCCAGCTGGCCGCCGCCGAAGCCGATCGTCGCCGGATCGCGACGGAGATGAGTGGCACGCACGAGCGGATCGCGACCGAAGTGCTGAATGCGGCGACCGCGATCGAAACCGCCGCCGGCCGGATCCAGGCCGCGCGCGCCGGACTGGCCGCCGCACAGACGCAGCTGCGCGCCGAGCAGGACCGCTTCGAGGCTGGCCTGAGCACCAACTTCTTCGTGCTGACGCGGCAGAACGATCTCGCTCAGGCGCAGCTCGTCGAGATCTCGGCGCTTACCGACTACCGCAAAGCTGAAACGGAACTCGCGCGCGCGAGCGGGACGTTACTGAACGACCGAAATATCCGGATCCAATGAGCGGGTCCTTGTTCTTGGGCCTTGGTTCTTGGTCCGTCCTTGGTCCTTGGTCCAAGACCACGACGGGGGAAGGGCTGCACACCAGGGACCAAGGACCACGGACGGACCAAGGACCGGGGACGGACCAAGAACCAGGCACCAAGGCCCAAGGACTGACTGAGAGGAGACCATGACATTCAGGTTCACGTTACTCATGCCATTCATCGTCCTAGTGGCCGCGTGCGGTGCGAAGGACGACCCCAACATCGTGCATTTGAATGGCCGCCTCGAGGCGCCGCTCGTCGACCTCGCACCGAAAGTGGCGGGACGCGTTGTTGAAGTGCGCGTCAAGGAGGGCGATCGCGTCAAGGCCGGCGACCTGTTGATCGTCCTCGACCTGGGCGACACCGCGCTGGCGGTCGAACGCGATCGTCACGGCGTCGAGTCGGCACGTGCGCGGCTGCAGGACCTCGCCGTCGGCAGCCGGCAGGCGGAAGTGGCCGCGGCCGAGGCGGAGCTCGCCGATCGCAAGGCGGCGGTCGATCTCGCCAGCCGCGAGCTGCAGCGGCAGCAGATGCTGCTCGAGAAGGAGGTCGGGACCGAGCGCGACTTCGATCGCGCGAAGACCGATCTCGATCGCGCAGCGGCCGCTGCGCGCGTCAGCGAAGAGCGGCTGACGCTCACGCGTGAAGGCTTCCGCGCCTGGCAGACCGCGCAGGCACGCTCCGAGGTCAACCGCGCGCAATCGCAGCTTCGCCAGTCGGAAATCGTTGCGCGTGAAGGCGAGATTCGGGCGCCGGCGGACGCCGTCGTCACCCACCGGATGGTCGAGCCGGGGCAGCTGCTCGCCGCGGGCCAGAACGGCATGACGCTCGCGCTGACCGGTCGGCTCTACGTGCGGACGTTCATTCCCGAAGCGAAGCTCGGTCTCGTCAAGCACGGCCTGTCGGCGAATGTGACCGTCGATTCGTTCCCCGGCAAGTCATTCGAAGCTGTCGTCACGGAGATCGCGCCCGATCCCGAGTTCACGCCGAAGCAGGTGGAGACGCGCGAAGAACGGGTCAACCTGGTCTACGGCGCGAAGGTCGATCTGATGGGCGGATGGGGCGTCTCGCTCGTGCCCGGTCAGCCAGCCGAGATCCACGTGAAAGCCGCAGACCCGATGGTCGCGACAAATGCCGAACCGGCCGCGCGCGAATCGGCGTCAGCACAGCGCCGCTGACGGACGAAGGACCAGAGGACCAAGGACGGACCAAGGACCACGCACGGACCAAGAACCACGAACTAAGGACCAAGGACCATGATCATCGCCAGATCCCTAACGCGCACGTTCGACAAGACCGTCGCCCTGCGCGAGGTCTCGCTGACCATCGACAGCGGGGAGATGTTCGCGCTGATCGGTCCCGATGGCGCCGGCAAGACGACATTCTTCCGCATCGTGACCGGGTTGCTGAAGCCCTCGTCCGGAGAGATTCGACGCGACGGGCACAAGGACTTCGGGTTCGTGCCGCAGAAGTTCGCACTCTACACGGACTTGACGATCGACGAGAACCTCGCCCTGCGCGCCAAGCTGTACGGGCTCGACACCAAGATCGCGACGTCCCGCGGGCAAGAGTTGATGGCGCGCGTCGGCCTGGCTCGATTCGGCGCGCGTCTGGCCGGCAACCTGTCAGGCGGAATGAAGCAGAAGCTGGCGCTCGTCGCGGCGCTGCTGACCAAGCCCGATCTGCTGCTGCTCGACGAGCCGACGACCGGCGTCGATCCGATGTCGCGCCGCGAGTTCTGGTCGATGCTGCACCAGCTCCATCACGAGGGTCTCACCATCGTCGTCTCCACGCCATATATGGACGAGGCCGAGTACGCGACGCGCCTGGGCTTCATTCATGAGGGCCGGCTGCTCGACGTCGGCACACGCAGCGAGATCGTGGCGCGGTATCCGCGGCCGTTGTTCGAAGTGCGCTCGGCCGATCGTGTTGCTGTCCGCGCGCGGCTGGCCACCATGACCGGCATTGACGACGTCTCGCTGTTTGGAACGGTGCTGCACGTGCGGGGCAGCGCCGGCGCCGATGCGTCACTGGTCGATGCACTGCGATCGAAGCTGCACGACCTGGTGCCGCCGCTCGACATCACTCCGATCCGACCGTCGCTCGAGGACGTGTTCGTCCTCCACGGCGAGACCCAGGAGGCCGCGGCATGACCGGTGAATCTTTGATCCAGGTGCACGAGGTCACGCGTCGGTTCGGCACATTCGTCGCCGCCGATCGCGTCAGCTTCGACGTCCCCAAGGGGCAGATCTTCGGCTTCCTCGGCCCGAACGGCTCGGGCAAGTCGACGACGATCCGGATTCTGGCGGGTCTGCTCGCGGCCTCGAGCGGCCGCGTGACCGGCTTCAATGGCCTCGACGTGGCGAAGGACACCGAGCGCTGGAAGCAGCAGACCGGCTACATGAGCCAGAAGTTCTCGCTCTATCTCGACCTCACGGTCGAAGAGAACCTGCGCTTCTTCGGCATGGTCTACGGGCTTGGCAAGACGGTATTGCGCGATCGCATTCGCGACCTTGCCGCGCGTCTCAAGTTCGAGCCGCTGCTCGGCTCGCTGACGCGGACGCTCTCCACCGGACAGCGGCAGCGTGTCGCGCTCGCCGCGTCGCTGTTGCACGAGCCGAAGCTGCTGTTCCTCGACGAGCCGACCGGCGGCGTCGACCCGCGCGGGCGCCGGATGTTCTGGGATCTGATTTACGAGCTCGCCGCCTCGCGTGGGTTGACCGTGCTCGTCACGACGCATTACATGGACGAGGCGGAGCAGTGCGATCGGCTCGCCTTCATCCTCTACGGCCGCATCATTGCCGAAGGCCAGCCGGGCGAGCTGAAACGCGGGCTCCTCGAGCGAATCCTCGAGGTCGATCCGCAAGCCGACCCCTTCGCCATTCTCCCGCTCGCCAAGGCGCACGCGGCGATCGAGGACGTCTATCTGTTCGGCACCAAGCTTCGCCTGGTCGCCCATCCCACGACGGTTGACGACGCGACACGCTACGCCACGTCGCTCGGTACTTACGCGGTGGCAACGCCATCGCTCGAGGACGTGTTCGTCTCGCTGGCGAGACAGCACGCCGCATCTACGGAAAAGGTTGCGTCATGAAACGCCTGATTGCGCTTACCTGGAAGGAACTGCTGCAGCTCAAACGCGATCCGATCAGCATGAAGCTGATCGTCGGGATCCCGCTGATGCAGCTGATCATCTTCGGCTACGCCATCAACTACGACGTCAAGCACTTGACGACGGTGGTGCTCGACGAATCGCGGTCGTTCGAAAGCCGCGAACTCGTGGCGAAGATGGACGCCACCGACTACTTCGACATCGTCGGCCGCGTCGATTCGCTCGACGAGCTGCAGCAAGCCGTCGATTCGGCGCAGGCGGCCGTGGGCCTCGTCATCGACCACGACTTCGGCAAGGATCGCCATCGCGGCGCACCCGCCAAGGCGCTGCTCATCGTCAACGCCTCCGACTCGACGACGTCGACGCAGGCGATGTCGATCGTCAACGGGATCACCAGCGGCATCTCGATCGGGACGCTGCGGCGCAAGGCGAATTGGACCTACGCGTCGATGCCCGTCGACGTGCGCATTCGGCCCTGGTACAACCCGGAGCTGAAGACATCGAACTTCATCATTCCCGGCCTGATCGTCGTGGTGCTGACGTTCACGCTGATTCAGTTCACCGCCGGCAGCATCGTCAAGGAGCGCGAGCTCGGCACGCTCGAACAGCTGCAGGTCACACCACTGACTCGGGCGCAGCTCATCGTCGGCAAGATCCTGCCGTTCGTCCTCATCGGCTACGTGCAGCTGACGCTGCTGGCCCTGGCGATGCGATGGCTGTTCGACGTGCACATCATGGGCAGCGTGTTCGCACTCTATTGGCTCGTCGGCATCTTCATCGCGGCGGTGCTGGGGCTCGGCATCCTGCTGTCGACGATTGCGCAGACGCAGACGCAGGCGACGCAGCTGTCGACGATGGTGCTGCTGCCGTTCGTGTTCCTGTCGGGGTTCATCTTTCCGATCGGCGGGATGCCGACGTTCTTTCAGTGGCTGACCTACCTGGTTCCGGCGAAGTACGCGGTGGACATCGTGCGCGGCATCGTGCTTCGCGGCACGACCGCTGCGGACCTGTGGCAGCCGATCGGTCTGCTGTCTCTATACACCGTCGGAATCGTGGGCCTGGCGGTCCTGCGATTCAAGAAGACTGCTGCGTAATGTCCGCCTTCGCCGCTGCGCGGCTACGGCCACTCGTAAGGCCTCAGGGCCCAGGCCCCAGGCCCCAGTGAAGATAAGGCAGCGCCAGTGGCCGAAGGCCAACTGAGGCCTGAGGCCTGGGCCCTGGGGCCTTTACGTGGAGGGAAGTCATGTTGCTGTTCGAATTGATACCGGCGTTCATCATGGTCTGCGCGTTCATCGCCGGCGTTGGCTTGTTCGTCGCTGATCGGCAGGCGAGGCGCGAGCCCGCCAGGCAGGCGTCCGGGGCGTGGCAGCGCCCGCGACGGTAGCGTGCGTGTGCCGAAACGTGTAGAGACCGATCCGAGGACGTGCCGTAGTACGCTGGAGTCGTTCCGTGCTGTTCTTCGAATTCTTCCCGTTGTTCGTTGCCGTCGTCGGCGTCGTCGCCGCCGTCCTGCTGTATGTGAGGGATCGGTCGGCGCGCGCGAACAACGAAGCCGAGGATCCCGTCACCCCTCGCGACCCGTCGCGCAAGGACGATGACGGGCGGCCTGGTGTGCGTCCCAGCATGCGCGCGTGACGGCTAGGGCATAATGCTGGCTGTGGCGGAACAGTCGGCCGATCCTGGTGCGCAGGTTCGAACTCACCATGAGAATCGCGATTCTGTTGATCGCTCTCCTGATCATCATGATGGCCCTAGTGGGCCTCATTTCGCCTGACACCCTCATGGGTCTGCGACGTGAGTATGTGGTGAACGATTACGGCATGTATGCGCTCGCCGCGTTTCGTCTGGTCCTCGGCGTGCTCTTGATCCGGTTTGCTCCAGCCTCACGCGTACCGAGAGTCTTGCGCGTGTTCGGCATCCTGGTGTGCCTGCAGGCACTGGTGCAGGCCGTCGGAGCGACGGTCATCCCACTCGATCGCGCGCGCGCGATACTCGAGTGGGAGGGGAGCCATCCCGGCCTCCTGCGCGTCGGTGCGCTGATCGCATTGGCGATCGGCGCCTTCCTCAGTTTCGCTGTGACGAAGACACCCGATCGCCGTTCGACCTGATCTGAGGCCTGGGGCCTGGGCCCTGAGGCCTTCTCGAATCACGTGCCCGGGAAGCCGACGCGCTTGATCAGATCGGCATACCGTGGATCCACGCGCAGCGGATCCATCCAGGGTTCGGTCTTCAACCAGACCATGCAGTCGCACTGCTCGTCGATGCCCCGGCGGAGCCACTGAACCGCCGTTTCGCGCTCGCCGAGCTGTAAGTAGACCGAGCCGATCTCATAGGCGCAGGTGTAGCGCGTGTCTGCGGCTTTGGCCAGCTCGTCGATCAGGCGTCTCGCCTCCGCCTTGTTGCCGGCGGCCGCCTGCGCCATCGCGAGGAAATGCGACGTCGTCACGTTGTTATCCAGCTGCCGTGCGCGTTCGAGATGCGGGATCGCCACGGCGACCTGCCCTTTCAGCACCAGTCCCATCCCGAGCCACGCCGACGCGGCCGCGAAGTCCGGGTGCGCCTCGAGCGCGCGTCTGGCCTCGGCGATCCCCTCGTCATATTGCCGCCCCGTGATGTAGGCGGCCATCAGTGACGAGTAGGTCGGCAAGGACGAGGGGTTGAGCTCGCGCGCGAGTTTGAGCTCTGCGATCGCCTCGGAGTTCTTGGCCACCGCCATGAGATAGGAGCCATAGAGCTCGTGCGCGTCGGCCGAGCTCGGGTTCAGGTCGATGGCGTGCTTGATCTGTCGCTCGGCCTCGCTCCAGTTCCAGTCGTAGCGGAACAGCACACCCGCCAGCGCGGTGTACGCCTCCGAGACCGTGTTGTCCAGCTCGATCGCTCGCAGTGCAAACTCGCGCGATTTGGGCATCACCTCTTTCGGTGCGCGATAGGACGGGTTGAGCAAGCCGTAGGCGAGCGCCATCGCCGCGTGGGCCTGCGCGTTCTTCGGATCCTTCTCCAGTGCCTGCGTGAAGTAGGCGATGCCACGCAGAATGGCGTCCTCGGTGCCCTGATAGATGGCGGCCCGTCCCAGCAAGTACAGTCGAAGGACTTCGGGATCGACCGGACGCCGAACCGCCAGGCGCGCCTCCTCGCCTGGCGTCAGCGTCAGACGGATCTGGCCCGCGATCGAACGCGCCACGTCTGCCTGCACGTCCAGGACGTCACGCATGTCGCGGTCGTAGCTCTGCGCCCAGAGATTTTCTTCGTTGCGGCCGGCGCGGACGAGACGAACCGAGATACGCACGCGGTCGCCCGATCGTTGAACGGTGCCTTCGACAAGCGCGTCGACGCCGAGCTCCTCGGCAATGGTGGGCAGCGGCTTCGCGGCAGCCTTGTACTGCATGACCGACGTGCGCGAAATCACGCGCCACGCGCGGATCTTCGACATCGCGCCGATCAGTTCTTCGGTCATGCCGTTGCTGAAGTAATCCTCGTCCGATTTTGCCGACACGTCCGCGAGCGGCAGCACGGCAACGGATCGAATCTGCGGCGCGGCCGGCGCGCCGAGCGATGTGAACGCGCCGCGTCCGGCGATGAGCGCACCGATGATGCCGACGACGACGAGCGCGGCTGCCGCCCAGGGCATCCACGGTCGCCGTGGCGCGGCCTGCAGGTCCGGTCGCGCCTCCGCGACGTCAGCGAGTCGCGCCGACACGCTCTTCTCGAGGCAGCGCCGCAACAGGCGCCGAATGGATGCGGGCGTGTTGCTGGGCAGCCGATCCCAGGGCGGCTGTCGTTCGAGAATCGCCGCCACCGTGTCGGTGACCGTGCCGCCGTCGAACGGCGCGTCGCCAGTGAGCAGCTCGAAGAGCACACAGCCGAACGCCCAGATGTCGGTTCGCGCGTCGACCGGGTGACCGCGCGCCTGCTCGGGGCTCATGTACGCAGTCGTACCGAGAACGAGCCCTGGCCTGGTCTCGCCGAACGCGGTGACGTCCCCAGTGACGTCTGCGACCCCGTCGGTAACCGCGCTCGCTGACAGCTTGGCGATGCCAAAGTCCAGGACCTTCACCGTGCCGTCCGGCCGCACCTTCACATTCGCAGGCTTGAGATCGCGATGCACGATCCCGCGGCCATGGGCAGCCTCGAGGGCGTCGACGAGTTGGCGGGCGATCGCGAGCGCCTCGGGAATCGGCAGGGGTCCGCGACCAAGGCGATCCGCCAGCGTCGGGCCTTCGACCAGCTCCATGACCAGCGCACGATCCTCGAGCCCGTGGACCGTGGCGATGTTGGGGTGATTCAGCGAGGCCAGCAGCTGCGCCTCACGTTCGAAGCGCGCACGGCGATCCGAGTCCGATGCAAACCGCTCTGGAAGGATCTTGATGGCGACGTCCCGCCCCAGCCGGGTATCGCGGGCCCGGTAGACCTCACCCATCCCGCCGGTGCCGAGCAGCGCAACGATCTCGTAAGAGCCGACGCGAGTACCGCGGGGGAGTGTCATGACAGCTGATGTGCGGGATGTTAAACGATCAGGCCATCGATGAGCACGATGTCGGTCTGCACATCGGCGACGGCTGCGTACACCGACCGACTATCAGGCGACCAGGAGACGCCTCGAGTGATCAACGTCTGACGATCGCCAAAATCAGTCAGCGGCTGCAGCGGCCCACCTGACGCCGGCAGTGCCCAGAGATTCGTGGTCGCGCCATCGATCAACGATGTTGCCAGCCAGCGGCCATCCGGTGACATGGTGGCGTGTCCCACTGGCGGCCCCGGGGCTCCGGGGATGCGGTTGCCGTTGATACGCACGATCGTTTCGATGGCGGCGTCCTCGGGTTGCGCTTTGCAGATCTCCGTCATGTAGGCGAACGACACCCCAAACAAGCGTGCAGCGACTGGATAGACGATGAAGAGCGCCGAGCCGTCCGGTGCCGGCACGGGGGCGGCGACGAAACGGCCATCCGAGTGACGCACGACGACGGGCGGGCCGCCGTCGATGGGCGTCTTTTCGACCCGCCCTACGTGCTCACCGAGCCTCGTGTAGTACAGCCACGTGCCTTCACCAGACCAGCACGGAGACCAGCCGTGAACGATGTGGCGGAGGTCGGATCCGTCGGGGCGAATCGTCCACAGTCCGCCTTGTCTGTCGCGGTTCATGACGACAGCGATCAGGTCGCCTCGGGGGGACCATTTGGGCACGCCGACGTTGGTCGTCGGGTCTGTCTCGAACGTGATTTGTCGTGCGCCGGACCCGTCGGTCTTTGCCACCCAAAGGTTGCCGTGGCCGCCGTTATCGGACACGTAGACGAGGCGCGATCCGTCCGGGCTGACGGACGGAACCTGCACATGCCCGGTCTGCGCGGTGATACGAACGGCATCGCGAGTGTTCTCCGGCGGTGACCCCGCTGTCGGAAAACGCCAGATATCCGAGCGCATGCGAAGTCGGCTGGCCAGCAGTCTGCCGTTCGCGTCGACATCGGGCTGAAGGAACGAGTCGTCGCCGCACGTCAGCTGTCGATCGCCGGTGCCGTCCCGGGCGATCCTGCGGAGATTGCACACGGGCGGATAGGCCAGGGTGCTTCCACGCGAGGCGCTATAGACGAACCCCGAGCCATCAGCGAGCCATGAGAACCCGTTCAGCGCCGAGTCGCGGACAACCTCCGTACGTCGACCGTCGGCGAGAGCGACGATCTCGAGCGCGACGTCGAAGCCGAGTTGGTAGCTCGTTCGCTGAACGGCGATCGCGCGATCGTCCGGCGACCATCGCAGCGACGTGTAGACGGCCGTCGGGAGCGGCGTGACGACCTCGAAGTCCGAGCCGGCACGCGAAGACGTGCCGAGCACGAGCTGATCCCCCTGCGCCCGGAGCACGGCCAGGCGACGGCCGTCGTGACTGATGTCGGCCCCCGCCAGTGCCCTCGTCATTGGCCGGGGCCAGCCGCCAAGCGCGCCGATCTCGAAGATGGTGCCTTCCTCGAGCGGCGACGCACCCGGTGTGAAATAGATCAACGTGCTCGAGTCGGGGGCCCACCGTGGGAACAGGTGATCCTCGTCGTCGCGTGTCAGCTGCAGCAGCGCGCCACCGGCGAGCAGACGAATCCAGATCTGGCGGCGGCCGGCGATGAGCGCGACGAAGGCCACCATCTTTCCATCAGGCGAGACGACCGGTGTTTCCTTCGACCCGACGAAGTCGGTGATGCGCTGGAAATCGAGGTCGCGTTTGACCGCGACGACGGCTGTCCGCTCGATCGCCTCGTCACGTGCGGCTTCCGCCTCGTCGAGATCGAAGCGCACGTCTGCCATCGCATGGAGACGACGTGCGGGATCCTTGGCGAGGCACCGCGTGAGCGCACGATGGAGCGAGGGCGGCGTGGTCGTCGGGAGCGCCGTCCACTCCGGGTCGCGACGCAGAATCGAGGCGATGACGTCGGTGACGGTTTCGCCTTCGAAGGGTGGTCGTCCCGTCAACATCTCGAACAACACGCAGCCGAGGGCCCAGATATCCGTGCGATGGTCGACGGCGACGCCGCGCGCCTGCTCGGGACTCATATACGCGGCCGTTCCCATGATCACGCCGGCGCGCGTCCCGCTCGGGAGGACCGTCGGAGACCGCGTCAGGTCAACGCTGCCTGAGCCCCATCCCGCTGCGCCGGTTGCGTCCGTCTTGGCGAGGCCGAAGTCCAGAACTTTGACGACACCTCCCGACGTGATCTTGATGTTGCCCGGTTTCAAGTCCCGGTGAACGATGCCGCGCTCGTGTGCGGCGCTCATCGCGTCGGTAATCTGGCGCGCGACGGCGACAGCCGTCTCGATGGGAAGGCCGCGACCGGGGCCAACCTCGGCGATGCAGTCTGCCAGCGTCCGACCGTCGACGAACTCCATCACGAGCGCGGTTCCCTCGGACGTCTCCTCGACCCCGTATAACGTTGCGATGTTGGGATGGTTGAGCGCGGCCAGCAGCCGGCCCTCGCGCTCGAACCGGGCCAGATACTCGGCGTCGGACGCAAATGCCGGCGGCAGAACCTTCAGCGCGACCTGCCGTCCGAGCTTCGTGTCACGTGCGCCGTAGACCACACCCATACCGCCTTCGCCAAGTTTCGCGATGACTTCATACGGGCCGAGTCTCTGGCCGATCACTCGCCGGTGATTATATGTAGCCACGGACGAGCGGTGGATGCTCGTTCCTGAACGATCCATAATCGCGCTTTCGGCGAGGCCCGCGGTGACGCACTCGTGGCTTCGCGGTCGAGGAGCTCGCGACATGTATCGAACCCTGGGTCTCTTGATTGCCTTGGCAGCTGTTCCACTTCCCTCGTCAGCCCAGACGACCGACGGCGGCGCCGACGAAGCGCTCTCGATGTCGATGGCGGCATCCGCGAAGGCGATGCACGCAACCATCCGTCGCAATCTCGCTGAAGCGGCCGCCAGCATGCCCGCGGCGGAGTTCGCCTTCAAGCCGACGCCCGAGGTGCGCAGCTTCGGTGAAGTCGTCGGTCACGTGGCGATGGCCAACTTCTATTTCTGCTCGCAGGCCAAGGGCGCCCCGATGCCGCCGGTGCAGAACCTCGAGAAAGTGGCGGGCAAGGACGCGCTGGTCAAGGTGCTGAACGAAGCGCTCGCGTATTGCGATGACGCCTACAACACCACGACCGACGCGAATTTCACTCAGGCGACGAAGATTAGCGGGCCCGGTCCGGGTGGCGGCACGCCGACGACCCGCGGGCTCATTCTCATGTTCAACACGACGCACAACAACGAGCACTATGGCAATCTCGTTGTCTACATGCGCCTGAAGGGGCGTGTGCCGCCATCCACGGCGCGCGTGCAGAAGAAATAGTCGGAGTTTCCTTCGCAGGGGCCGCCTCGAGGCCGCCCAAAGGGGAGGCAGGTTTCATGAACGCCAGAGTCGTCGTCACATCCCTCATCTGTTCGCTCGGTTCGCTCGCCGTCTTTGCGCAGGATGTGCCCAAGCTCACTGGCAAGCCGGGCGCCTACACGCCGGCGTCGGTGCAGGCGCCAGCCGATCCGGGTTACGAGGCGCTGACCAAAGCGTGTAAGACCCCGCCGGCGGGTCGCGGGCGAGGCGGCGCCGGTGGTCGCGGCGGCGGACGCGGTCCGGCGCCCGCCGCAGGCGTGCGCGAATACAAGGTGGAGGCGATCGAGGGCGTGATCGCCGCCGGTCAGAAATGGACCTTCCTCTGGCAGGAAGAAGGCAACAACGGCGATGGCATCGCCGGCACTGACGATGGTGGTCTGCTGCTGGCGCAGAACGACAACAGCAAGGTCGTCAAACTGGACCGCAGCGGCAAGCCATCGGTCGCGTACTCGAATACGCACACCGGCGGCGCGCTGTCGATGAACAAGAAGAAGGCGCTCTTCATCGTCGAGCGCGGGCTCAATCAACGGATCGAGCAGCTGACGCCGCAACGCCGCGTGTTCGCCGACAAGTACATGGGCGAACCGATCGACTGCATTGGCGGCGTGATCAACGACATCACGGCCGCGAGCAACGGCGGCGTCTACTTCACGATGGGCGGGGTCTACCACGCCAACCCCAAAGGTGAGATCACGAAGTACGGCGAGAACATCACGCCCAACGGGATCGTGTTGAGCGGGGACGAGAAGACTCTCTACGTGACCAACGGCGACGCGATGGCGGCGTTCGACGTCAAGGCAGACGGCTCGTTGACCAATCAGCGCGAGTTCGCCAAGCTCGGCGCCGCTGGCGGCGATGGCAGCACGATCGATGCGGCGGGCCGTGTCTACGTGACGTACAGCGGTGGGATCGCCGTGCTCAGTCCAGAAGGCAAGAACCTCGGGACGATCCCGACACCGCGCGGTGTGATCACCGCGGCGTTCAGCGGGCGCGACAAGAAGACGCTGTTCATTCTCGCGCGTGGCGCGGTTGCCGCCGACGGGAGCGACGTCGCCAACGCGGCGCAGGTGTGGTCGATCCCGATGATCGCGCAGGGATTTAAGGGGCGCGCGAAATAGAAATGCAAAATTCAAAATGCAAAATGCAAAAAATGGCCAGGGTGACCTCTTTTGCATTTTGCATCTTGCATTTTGAATTACTCGGCTCTTAATACCACATTCGGATCCAGCCGCGACGCACGCCAGGCGGGGACCAGGCTCGCCACCAGCGCGACACCGACGAATGCGATCGGCACGCCGACGAACGTGACGCGGTCGGTGGTGCTTACGTCGAAGAGCAGCGACTTCAGCAGGCTGGTCCAGGCGTAGGCTCCTGCGATCCCCAACGTGATGCCGATCAGTGTCACCCGCAGCGACGGCCCGAGCACCATCCACACGACCTCGCCATGGCGGGCGCCGAGCGCGCGGCGAATCCCGATTTCCTGCGTGCGTTGAGTCACGCTGTACGAGAGGACCCCGTACAACCCGATGAGCGCCAGCGCGAGCGCCGTGGCAGCGAAGAGTCCGAGCACCCGCGCGGCGAGGTGCTGCTGCCCGATTGATCGTTCGAGCAGATCGTCCATCGTCTTGATATCGACGACCGACTGGTTCGGATCGATGGCGCGCACCTCGGCCCGAATCGCGTCGACCATGCGCAGCGGATTGCCGTCGACGCGCAGCGCAAGGAAGGCGCTTTGTGGCGGATAGAGCCGATCGGACACATAGATCTGCGGGTTCGGCTCGCGCTCCGTCAGCCCGCCGTGGCGGACGTCCGCGACGACGCCGACGATCTCGAGCGGTGTTAACGAGATCACCGGTATGAACAGGCGCTCACCGAGCGGCCCCGACTGCGATGGATAGGACGGCCAGAACGTCTTCGCAAAACGCTCGTTGACGATGGCCACGGGCGGAGCGCCGCGGCTGTTGTCGCGTGGCTCGATCGCGCGGCCGCGTTTGACCGCAAGGCCCACGGCTTCGAAATATCCGGGTGTGACCGTATGGATCTGCTGGCCGACGTGTCCCGGGTCGGGAATCCGCTGGCTCTCGATCTGGATGTTCGTGGCGAGTCCTCCCGTCGTCGGCATGGCTCTTACAACAGCGGCACCGCGAACGCCGGGAAGTGCGTTGACGCGCTGCACCAGTTGCTCGAAGAACGTGGCGCGTTTGTCCGCGGTGTCGTAGGTCGTCACCGGCAGCGGCACTCGCATCGTCAGCAGGCCGGCTGATGGGAAGCCCAAGTCGACGCGCGACAGCTTCACGATCGTCTGCGCCATCAGCACCGCACCGATGAGGAGAATCAGCGACAGCGACAGCTGGGCGATTGCCAGTGCACCCCGTGTGCCGACGCCGAGCCGGGTTCGCCGCGTCGACTCCGGCGACGTTGCACCGCTTTGGCGAAGGCGATCCATCACCGCGGGTTTGAGGAGCTGGAGCGAGGGACACGTGCCGAACAGCACGGCGGTGGCACAGGTGATGGCCAGCGTGCAGATCAGCACGGTACCGTCGATGGCGATCTCACTTGCGCGAGGAAGATCGAACAGCTGCATCGTCGAGATGCCATGGATGCCGACGCGCGCCAGCACCAGTCCCAGCGCTCCGCCAACGATCGTCAGCCCGAGACTCTCGGTGATGAGTTGTTGCACCACCCGCCATCGTGCGGCACCGAGCGCGGCTCGAACGGCGAACTCCCGCGCGCGGGACGTGGCGCGCGCCATCAGCAGCGTCGCGACATTGGCACAGGCGATCAGCAACACAAACGCGACCGCGGCCATCAGCATCCACAGCATGGTGTCCACACGCCCGACCAGGTCGTCCTTTAGCGGCGCAAGTACAGCCGCTCCGGCGTCGACGCGGCGCGTGCCGCTTTCATATCGCGTGTTCAGCACCGCAAGCTCTGCGGCCGCGCGCTCACGCGTCACGCCGTGTCGCAGCCGCGCAACGCCCATGAGTGGCGCACAGCACGCTTGATACTGTCGCTCGAGGAATGCCGCCGCCGACGGTCTCGGCAGCCAGACGTCGACGTCGCGCAGTGGAAACTGAAACGTGCCTGGAAGCACGCCGACGATGGTGATCGGCGTCGAGTTCATCGTCACCGGCATGCCGACCACCGATGGCGCCTTTGCAAAGCGCGCAGTCCACAGGCGCTCGCTGATCAACGCGACCGGCGGAGCGCCTTCGGCATCTTCGTCGGGCCGGAAGCCTCGCCCGGCCATGGGCCGCACGTCGAGGATGTCGAGCATGTTCGCTGACATGCGCGCGCCGCGTAGCACCTCGGGCTCGCGACCGGCGAGGATCACGTCCTCAGGGCCGGGCCGATAGACGCCGGCGTCGAACGAGCGAGCCTCCCGCATCGCTTCCCACCGCCGCAACGAGATCCAGCGTACCGCGGCGCGGTCGCCGGTTCGTGTCAGCGACATCAGCGCATCGGGATCGGCGTAGGGAAGCGGCCGCATCAGCACGGCGTTGACCACGGAGAAGACCGCCGCGTTGGCCCCGATGCCAATGGCCAGCGTCAGCACGGCGATCACCGTGAAGCCTGGCTGCCGTCGGCAACCCCTCGCGGCGAAGCGGATGTCCTTCGCCAACGACTCGATCAGCGGGATGCTTCGCACGTCACGATGCGCCTCGCGCAGCGGTGCCGTGGCTCCGAGCTTCAGTCGGGCGGCGCGGTCGGCATCGGCGTTGGAGAGGCCCTGGCGTCGATAGTCATCCGCCAGCATCGTGTGATGCGCCTCGAGCTCCTGTTCGAGGTCGTCGTCTTGGTGCCGATCCCTGAGCAGCGCGATCAGTCGTTGAAATATGCGCATCGGTGTTGATTCCCGGAGGAATCAGGCTGATTCCTGAATCCTGTTTCCTGATTCCTTCCCCGATCACAAACGAAGCGCATCGAGCGGATCGATTTGCGTCGCACGACGCGCCGGTAGGTAACACGCCAACAGCGACACCACGGCCAGGAGCGCAACGACACCGGCGAACGTCGCCGGATCGGCGGCACTCACGCCATAGAGGAACGTCCTCAACACCTGCGCGACCATGGCCGCGCCGACGAGACCGGCAGCGAGTCCCGCCGCCACGAGCGGACCGA
>Ga0207428_10002902_pt1 | contig 16993 bp, 26 predicted proteins | sample RhiMethybrSRZTD1_FD_187600 | JGI IMG/M metagenome (GOLD analysis project Ga0207428, IMG submission 187600) | Populus rhizosphere microbial communities from Tennessee, USA - Rhizosphere MetaG P. TD hybrid SRZTD1 (SPAdes) (version 3) | ecosystem: Host-associated > Plants > Roots > Rhizosphere >...
CACCCTGCTGGAGACGCTGGCCGAGAACGACGAGCAGGTGCTCGAGGCATACCTGGGCGGCGAGGAGCTGTCCGTGGACGAGCTCAAGGCCGGCATCCGCCGCGCCACGATCGCCCGCGCGCTCACTCCGGTCCTGTGCGGCACCGCGTTCAAGAACAAGGGCGTGCAGCCCATGCTCGACGCGGTGGTCGACTACCTGCCCTCGCCGCTGGACATCCCGTCGATCAACGGGACCGCCCTGGACGGCGAGACCGAGGTCCTCCGGCACGCCGACCAGAACGAGCCGTTCGCGGCGCTGGCGTTCAAGGTCCAGACCGACCAGCACCTGGGCAAGCTGACCTACATCCGGGTCTACTCCGGCAAGCTGGACGCCGGCTCCCCGGTCCTCAACTCCACGAAGGACCGCAAGGAGCGGGTCGGCAAGATCTACCAGATGCACGCGAACAAGCGTGAGGAGCGGCAGGGTGTCGGCGCCGGCGAGATCGTCGCGGTCAACGGTCTGAAGCAGACCACGACCGGCGACACGCTCAGCGACTCCGACAAGCCGGTGATCCTGGAGTCGATGACGTTCCCGGAGCCGGTCATCCAGGTCGCGATCGAGCCGAGGACCAAGGGCGACCAGGAGAAGCTCGGCACCGCGATCCAGAAGCTCGCCGAGGAGGACCCGACCTTCCAGGTCCACAACGACGAGGAGACCGGCCAGACGATCATCGCGGGGATGGGCGAGCTCCACCTCGAGGTGCTCGTCGACCGGATGCGGCGGGAGTTCAAGGTCGAGGCCAACATCGGCAAGCCGCAGGTGGCCTACCGCGAGACCGTCCGCAAGAAGGTCGAGAAGGTCGAGTACACGCACAAGAAGCAGACCGGCGGTTCCGGTCAGTTCGCCCGGGTCGTCATCGACCTCGAGCCGCTGACCGACGGGGCCGACGGCGCCACGTACGAGTTCGTCAACAAGGTCACCGGCGGCCGGGTGCCGAAGGAATACATCCCTTCGGTCGACCAGGGCGCGCAGGAGGCCATGCAGTACGGCATCCTCGCCGGCTACCCGCTGGTGGACGTCAAGGTCACGCTGACCGACGGCGCCTACCACGAGGTGGACTCGTCGGAGATGGCGTTCAAGATCGCCGGCTCGATGGCGTTCAAGGAGGCGGCCCGCAAGGCGTCGCCGGCGCTGCTCGAGCCCATGATGGCCGTCGAGGTCGTCACCCCGGAGGACTACATGGGTGACGTCATCGGTGACCTCAACTCCCGGCGCGGCATGATCCAGGCGATGGAGGAGCGCGGCGGAGCCCGCGTCGTCCGGGCCCTGGTGCCGCTGTCGGAGATGTTCGGCTACGTCGGCGACCTGCGGTCGAGGACCCAGGGGCGGGCGAGCTACACGATGGTGTTCGACTCCTACGCGGAGGTCCCGGCCAACGTGGCGAAGGAGATCATCGCGAAGGCCACAGGCCAGTGAGCACCGGGATCCCGACCGGCTGAGCCGGTCGGGGTCCACCACCCGCACCAGACCACCGACGTACCAGCACGACAGTCCACAGGAGGACCACAGTGGCGAAGGCGAAGTTCGAGCGGACCAAGCCGCACGTCAACATCGGCACCATCGGTCACATCGACCACGGCAAGACCACGCTCACCGCGGCGATCTCGAAGACCCTGCACGACAAGTACCCGGCGCTCAACCCGGACACGCAGGCCTTCGACCAGATCGACAAGGCCCCCGAGGAGCGCCAGCGGGGCATCACGATCTCGATCGCGCACATCGAGTACCAGACCGAGAAGCGCCACTACGCGCACGTCGACTGCCCCGGGCACGCCGACTACATCAAGAACATGATCACCGGCGCGGCCCAGATGGACGGCGCGATCCTCGTGGTCGCGGCGACCGACGGCCCGATGCCGCAGACCAAGGAGCACGTGCTGCTGGCCCGTCAGGTCGGCGTGCCGTACATCGTGGTGGCCCTGAACAAGGCCGACATGGTCGACGACGAGGAGATCCTCGAGCTGGTCGAGCTCGAGGTGCGTGAGCTCCTGTCCACCTACGAGTTCCCGGGCGACGACGTGCCGATCGTGCGCGTCTCCGCGCTCAAGGCGCTCGAGGGCGACCCGGAGTGGACCGCCAAGCTGATGGAGCTGATGGACGCGGTCGACGAGTCCATCCCGCAGCCGGAGCGCGACACCGACAAGCCGTTCCTGATGCCGATCGAGGACGTCTTCACGATCACCGGCCGCGGCACCGTGGTGACCGGCCGGATCGAGCGCGGCATCATCAAGGTCAACGAGACCGTCGACATCGTCGGTATCCAGGACCGCAAGCAGTCCACGACCGTCACCGGCGTGGAGATGTTCCGCAAGCTGCTCGACGAGGGCCAGGCCGGCGACAACGTGGGTCTGCTGCTGCGGGGCATCAAGCGCGAGGACGTGGAGCGCGGCCAGGTCGTCATCAAGCCGGGCACCACGACGCCGCACACCGAGTTCGAGGCGCAGGTCTACATCCTGTCCAAGGACGAGGGCGGCCGGCACACGCCGTTCTTCAACAACTACCGTCCGCAGTTCTACTTCCGGACCACGGACGTGACCGGCGTGGTGACCCTCCCCGAGGGCACCGAGATGGTCATGCCGGGTGACAACACCGAGATGTCGGTGCAGCTCATCCAGCCGATCGCGATGGAGGAGGGCCTGCGCTTCGCCATCCGGGAGGGCGGCCGGACCGTCGGCGCCGGTCGAGTGACCAAGATCAACAAGTAGTTCGCAACCGGTGGCCGGATCACCCCGATCCGGCCACCGGTCCGTGTGAGACGGCACCACCCGCAGCGGCAGCAGAGGACGAGAAAACACGATGGCGGGACAGAAGATCCGCATCCGGCTGAAGGCCTACGACCACGAGGCGATCGACGCGTCCGCGCGCAAGATCGTCGACACCGTCACGCGTACCGGTGCCCGGGTGGTCGGCCCCGTGCCGCTGCCCACCGAGAAGAACGTGTATTGCGTCATCCGCTCGCCGCACAAATACAAGGACAGCCGCGAGCACTTCGAGATGCGCACGCACAAGCGCCTGATCGACATCCTCGACCCGACGCCGAAGACGGTCGACGCGCTGATGCGCATCGACCTGCCCGCCAGCGTCGACGTCAACATCCAGTAAGGGCCGCACACAGATGCCAACCGAGAACCGCGCCGTACGCGGCGTTCTGGGCGAGAAGCTGGGGATGACCCAGGTCTTCGACGACCGCAACCGGATCGTGCCGGTGACGGTCGTCAAGGCCGGGCCGTGCGTGGTCACCCAGGTCCGCACGCCGGACAAGGACGGCTACTCCGCGGTCCAGCTGGCGTACGGGTCGATCGACCCGCGCAAGGTGACCAAGCCGGTGGCCGGGCACTTCCGGGCCGCCGGGGTGACCCCGCGCCGGCACCTGGTCGAGCTGCGCACCGACGCGGCCGCCGACTACGAGGTCGGTCAGGAGGTCGGGGCGGACGCGTTCGCCGCCGGCACCGTGGTCGACGTCGTCGGCACCAGCAAGGGCAAGGGCACCGCGGGTGTCATGAAGCGGCACGGCTTCCACGGTCTGGGCGCCTCGCACGGCACCCAGCGCAAGCACCGCTCGCCGGGCTCGATCGGCGGTTGCGCGACCCCGGGGCGGGTGTTCAAGGGCCTGCGGATGGCGGGCCGGATGGGCAACGCCCGCACCACGGTGCTCAACCTGACCGTGCACGGTGTCGACGCCGAGAAGGGCCTGCTGCTCATCAAGGGCGCGATCCCCGGCCCGACCGGTGGCCTGGTGCTGGTCCGCAACGCGGTCAAGCGCCCGGCGCCGGCGACTGCGCCCGCGGCAGGGGGTGAGTGAGGATGCCGACGATCGACGTCCGCAACGCCGACGGCAGCACCGCCGGCAGCGTCGACCTGCCCGCCGACGTCTTCGACGTGCAGGCCAACATCGCGCTGATGCACCAGGTCGTGGTGGCCCAGCAGGCCGCTGCGCGCCAGGGCACGCACGACACCAAGACCCGCGGCGAGGTGTCCGGCGGCGGCAAGAAGCCCTACCGGCAGAAGGGCACCGGTCGGGCCCGGCAGGGCTCGACCCGCTCGCCGCAGTTCGCCGGCGGCGGCGTGGTGCACGGCCCGACCCCCCGCAAGTACGACCAGCGCACGCCGAAGAAGATGAAGGCGGCCGCGTTGCGCGGGGCGCTGTCCGACCGTGCCAGGGCCGACCGGGTGCACGTGGTCGAGTCCTTTGTGGACGGTGACGTGCCGTCGACCAGGTCGGCGCTGGCCGCGCTGGTCGCGACCACGAACGCCCGCAAGGTGCTCGTGGTGCTCGACCGGGACGACATCGCCGGCTTCAAGAGCCTGCGCAACGTCCCGTCGGTGCACGTGCTCGACGCCGGCCAGCTCAACACCTACGACGTGCTGGTCAACGACGACGTGGTGTTCAGCCGCGGTGGCCTCGACGCGTTCCTGGCCCGGACCGGGCACAAGGAGCTGCCGGATCTGTCCACTGACGACATTCCCGGGCAGCCGATCCCGTCCGAGGTGCTGGACGTGGGCACAGTTGACACGGAGGACGACGAGAAGTGATCGCCGACCCGCGGGACGTGCTGCTCGCTCCGGTAATCTCGGAGAAGAGCTACGGGCTGCTGGACGAGAACAAGTACACGTTCATCGTCCGCCCGGACGCCAACAAGACCCAGATCAAGATCGCCGTCGAGCAGGTCTTCAACGTGACCGTCCTCGACGTCAACACGCTGAACCGGCAGGGCAAGCGCAAGCGCACCCGGCAGGGGTTCGGTCGCCGGAAGGACACCAAGCGCGCCATCGTGAGCCTGGCGCCCGGCGACCGGATCGAGATCTTCGGCGGACCGGTGAGCTGAGGGACTGACTCGAATGGGCATCCGCAAATACAAGCCGACCACCCCGGGCCGCCGGGGGGCCAGCGTCGCCGACTTCGTCGAGGTCACCCGGTCCGAGCCGGAGAAGTCGCTGGTCCGCCCGCTGCACTCGCGCGGTGGCAGGAACAACACCGGCCGGATCACCACCCGGCACCAGGGCGGCGGGCACAAGCGGGCTTACCGGGTGATCGACTTCCGGCGGGCCGACAAGGACGGCGTGCCGGCCAAGGTCGCGCACATCGAGTACGACCCCAACCGCACCGCCCGGATCGCGCTGCTGCACTTCGCCGACGGCGAGAAGCGCTACATCGTCGCGCCGTCCCGGCTGCGCCAGGGTGACCGGGTGGAGAGCGGCGCCGGCGCCGACATCAAGCCCGGCAACAACCTGCCGCTGCGCAACATCCCGACCGGCACCGTGGTGCACGCGATCGAGCTGCGGCCCGGTGGCGGCGCCAAGATCGCCCGCTCGGCCGGCTCCAGCGTCCAGCTGGTAGCCAAGGACGGGCCGTACGCGCAGCTGCGGATGCCCTCCGGGGAGATCCGCAACGTCGACGTGCGCTGCCGCGCCACCGTCGGCGAGGTCGGCAACTCCGAGCAGTCCAACATCAACTGGGGCAAGGCCGGCCGGATGCGCTGGAAGGGCAAGCGCCCGTCGGTGCGCGGCGTGGCCATGAACCCGATCGACCACCCGCACGGTGGTGGTGAGGGCAAGACGTCCGGTGGCCGGCACCCGGTCAACCCGGCCGGCAAGCCCGAGGGCCGCACCCGCCGGGTCCACAAGTCGAGCGACAAGATGATCGTCCGCCGCCGGCGTACCGGCAAGAAGCGCTAGGAGTGGCTGACTGATGCCGCGCAGCCTGAAGAAGGGCCCGTTCGTCGACGACCACCTGCTCAAGAAGGTGGACGTGCAGAACGAGCGCAACACCAAGAACGTGATCCGGACCTGGTCCCGGCGCTCGACGATCATCCCCGACATGCTCGGGCACACGATCGCCGTGCACGACGGCCGCAAGCACGTCCCGGTCTTCATCACCGAGGGCATGGTCGGGCACAAGCTCGGCGAGTTCGCCCCGACCCGCACGTTCCGGGGTCACATCCGGGACGACCGCCGCAGCCGTCGCGGCTGATCGAAACGCAGCAACGAGAGTCTGAGGGGTAGCGAGAAATGGCACAGGGCACCGCGGTCGCCGACGACCGGCGCGCCCGGGCGACCGCCCGGTACGTGCGCATGACGCCGATGAAGGTGCGTCGCGTCGTCGACCTCATCCGCGGCATGGAGGCCCGGGAGGCGCTGTCCGTGCTCCAGTTCGCACCTCAGGCCGCCAGCGAGCCGGTCGCGAAGGTGCTGGCGAGCGCGGTCGCGAACGCCGAGCACAACCACCAGCTCGACCCGGAGTCGCTGATCGTCGCGGTGGCGTACGTGGACGAGGGGCCGACGCTCAAGCGGTTCCGGCCGCGCGCGCAGGGCCGGGCGTTCCGGATCAACAAGCGAACCAGCCACATCACCATCGAGGTGGAGAGCGTGGCGACGCGTCCGGAGCCGGCCCGGCCGGCGAAGAAGGCGGCGCCGGCCAAGGCCACGAAGGCGACCAAGGCCACCAAGGCGCCGGCGACCAAGGCGACCAAGGCCACCAAGGCCGCGCCGGAGAAGGCCGCCGCCGAGGACGCCGAGACCACGACCGCGACGGCGGCGCCGGAGAAGGCGACCGCGACCAGGGCGGCGAAGGCGACCAAGGCCACCAAGGCCACCGCCGAGGCGCCGGCCGAGGACGAGACCGCGACCGCGGAGCCGACCGAGGCCACCGAGACGGCCGAGACCGCCGAGACCGCGCCGGCCGCCGGGGCGACCGAGGCGACCGAGGCCACCGAGACGGCCGAGGCCGCCCCGGCGAAGAAGGCGGCGCCGCGCGCTCGCAAGGCCACCAGGGCCACCGCGAGCGACGAGGCGAGCGACCAGACGGACGAGACGACTGAGGAGGGGACCCGCTAGTGGGTCAGAAGGTCAACCCGCACGGGTTCCGGCTCGGTATCACGACCGACTGGAAGTCCCGGTGGTACGCGGACAAGCTGTACAAGGACTACGTCAAGGAAGACGTGGCGATCCGGCGCATGATGAGCAAGGGCATGGAGCGCGCCGGCATCTCCAAGGTCGAGATCGAGCGCACCCGGGACCGGGTCCGGGTCGACATCCACACCGCCCGGCCGGGCATCGTCATCGGCCGGCGCGGCGCGGAGGCCGACCGGATCCGCGGTGAGCTGGAGAAGCTCACCGGCAAGCAGGTGCAGCTGAACATCCTCGAGGTGAAGAACCCCGAGGCGGACGCGCAGCTGGTCGCTCAGGGCGTGGCCGAGCAGCTGTCCAGCCGGGTCAGCTTCCGCCGGGCGATGCGCAAGGCCATGCAGTCGGCGCTGAAGTCCCCTGGCGTCAAGGGCATCCGGGTGCAGTGCGGTGGCCGGCTCGGCGGCGCGGAGATGTCGCGCTCCGAGTTCTACCGCGAGGGCCGGGTGCCGCTGCACACGCTGCGCGCCATGATCGACTACGGCCAGTACGAGGCCAGGACGACGTTCGGCCGCATCGGCGTGAAGGTCTGGATCTACAAGGGCGACGCGATCGGCACCCGCTCCGAGCGGGAGGCGGCCGAGGCCGCGCTGCGCCAGCAGCGCCGGGAGCGTCCCGAGCGGCGCCCGCGCCGGTCCGGCTCGTCCGGCACCACCGGCACGAGCACCGAGGCCGGGCGCGCCGCGGCGACCGCTCCGGCGGAGGCCGTGATCGAGGCCCCGCCGACCGACTCGCAGGCGGTCGAGACCGCCGTCGGCGTGATCGAGGCCGGCGACACCTCGGCGCTCGCCGAGCCGATCGGCGACCCGTCGGTGGCGCAGGCCTTCGAGGGCGGCGGGACGAGCGGCGCCGAGGCCGCTCCCGAGGCCGCTCCCGAGGCCGCTCCCCAGGCCGCTCCCGAGGCCAGCGCCGAGGCCAGCCCCGAGGTCGCTCCCGAGGCGAGCCCGGAGGCCAGCGCCGCGGGCAGCGTCGCCGCCGAGGTCGACGCGCCGGCGACGGACGCCGGGTCCGACGCCCCTGTCAGCACCGAGAACACGGAGGGCTGAGGCATGCTCATCCCCCGCAGGGTCAAGCACCGCAAGCAGCACCACCCCGGACGGGGCGGCGCGGCCAAGGGCGGCACCAGGGTCACCTTCGGCGAGTACGGGATCCAGGCGCTGGAGCCGGCGTACGTGACGAACCGGCAGATCGAGTCGGCTCGTATCGCGATGACCCGGCACATCCGCCGTGGCGGCAAGGTCTGGATCAACATCTACCCGGACCGGCCGATCACGAAGAAGCCGGCCGAGACCCGGATGGGTTCCGGCAAGGGCTCGCCGGAGTGGTGGGTCGCCAACGTCAAGGCGGGCCGGGTGATGTTCGAGCTGTCCGGCGTGCCGGAGCCGATCGCCCGCGAGGCCATGCGGCGCGCGATCCACAAGCTCCCGATGAAGTGCCGGTTCGTCAAGCGCGAGGTTGGTGACGTCTGATGGCGGCAGGGACCGTCCCGAGCGAGCTGCGCGAGCTCGCCGACGACGAGCTGGTCTCCCGCCTGCGGGAGGCGAAGGAGGAGCTGTTCAACCTCCGCTTCCAGGTGGCGACCGGACAGCTGGACAACAACCGGCGGCTGCAGACCGTGCGCCGCGACATCGCGCGGATCTACACGATCATGCGCGAGCGCGAGCTCGGCCTGTCCGTCGCCCCGGGCGAGGGTGTGGCGTGAGCGAGCGCAAGCGCCCACAGAGTGAGCGGGGAGCGACGAGGCCTGTTCCGACCGAGGGACGAGGTCGGGACTGGATGAGGAGCGGGAGATGAGCGAGCAGACGAGCGCGGCGGCGGACGACGCCGTCGTGCGCGGCCGCCGCAAGGTCCGCGAGGGCCTCGTGGTGGGCGACAAGATGGACAAGACCGCGGTGGTCCAGGTCGAGGACCGGGTCAAGCACCCGCTCTACGGCAAGGTCATCCGGCGCACCAGCAAGCTCAAGGTGCACGACGAGCAGAACGCCTGCGGCGTCGGTGACCGGGTGCTGGTGATGGAGACGCGCCCGCTGTCGGCCACCAAGCGGTGGCGGATCGTGGAGATCCTGGAGAAGGCCAAGTGACGCACCGGAGGATCCGAGCGCAGCGAGCATCCTTCGGTGCGCCAGTGAGCAGCCGCGCCGACGGCGCGTCGGGAATTGGACGGACGCTGTGATCCAGCAGGAGTCGCGCTTGCGCGTGGCTGACAACACGGGTGCGAAGGAGATCCTCTGCATCCGGGTGCTCGGCGGTTCCGGCCGCCGGTACGCCGGGATCGGCGACATCATCGTCGCTACCGTCAAGGACGCGCTGCCCGGCGCCGGCGTCAAGAAGGGCGACGTCGTCCGGGCGGTCGTGGTCCGCACCGCCAAGGAGCGGCGCCGCCCGGACGGGTCGTACATCCGCTTCGACGAGAACGCGGCGGTGCTGATCCGCAACGACAACGAGCCGCGCGGCACCCGCATCTTCGGCCCGGTGGGCCGGGAGCTGCGGGACAAGCGCTTCATGAAGATCATCTCGCTGGCCCCGGAGGTGTTGTGATGGCCGGGCCGTCCATGAAGATCAAGAAGGGCGACACCGTCCAGGTCATCTCCGGCCCGGACCGCGGCGCCAAGGGCAAGGTCATCGCGGCCTACCCGAAGGAGCAGCGGGTCCTGGTCGAGGGCGTCAACCGGATCAAGAAGCACACCCGGATCACGACGACCTCGCGGGGTGCGCAGACCGGCGGCATCGTCACGCAGGAGGCCCCCATCCACGTGAGCAACGTGATGGTGGTCGACTCGGACAACAGGCCGACCCGCGTCGGCTTCCGCAGGGACGAGGACGGGCGCAGCGTCCGCATCGCGCGCCGGTCCGGTAAGGACATCTGATGAGCGAGCGCGAGCGCCCGCAGCGCGAGCGGGGAGCGACGAGGCCTGTTCCGACCGAGGGACGAGGTCGGGACCGGCAGAGGAGCGGAAGATGACCGCCCCCACCCACCCCGTGCCGCGGCTCAAGCAGCGGTACGCGGACGAGATCGCGCCCGGGCTGCGCGAGCAGTTCTCGTACGACAACGTCATGCAGATCCCGGGCGTGGTGAAGGTCGTCGTCAACATGGGCGTCGGCGAGGCGGCCCGGGACGCGAAGCTGATGGACGGCGCGGTGCGCGACCTGACCGCGATCACCGGCCAGAAGCCGCTCGTGCAGCGGGCCCGCAAGTCCATCGCGCAGTTCAAGCTGCGCGAGGGCATGCCGATCGGCGCCAAGGTGACGCTGCGCGGAGACCGGATGTGGGAGTTCCTCGACCGCCTGCTGTCGATCGCGCTCCCGCGCATCCGTGACTTCCGTGGCCTGTCGCCGGAGCAGTTCGACGGGCACGGCAACTACACGTTCGGGCTCACCGAGCAGTCGATGTTCCACGAGATCGACATGGACCGGGTGGACCGGCAGCGCGGGATGGACATCACCGTGGTCACCACCGCCCGGACCGACGAGGAGGGGCGTGAGCTGCTGCGGCGGCTCGGGTTCCCGTTCCGCACCGAGGCGGCGGCGCAGCCGACCACCATCACGACGCGCGGCCGGCGCCGCTAGGAGCTGACAGAGAGATGGCGAAGAAGGCGCTGGTCGTCAAGGCCAACCGCAAGCCGAAGTACAAGGTCCGTGCGTACACCCGTTGCCAGCGGTGCGGGCGCCCGCGCGCGGTCTACCGTGTCTTCGGCCTGTGCCGGATCTGCGTCCGGGAGATGGCCCACGCCGGGCAGCTGCCCGGCGTCACCAAGTCCAGTTGGTAACCACCCCACACGGGCGGCAGACCTCCCGTGCACCCCACTTCGCCGCAGGCCCTGACCGGGAACCGCGGCGAGAAGGGCAAGACCTCCGATGACCATGACCGATCCGATCGCGGACATGCTGACACGGATCCGGAACGCCAACTCGGCGTACCACGACACCGTGACGATGCCGCACTCGAAGCTCAAGGCGCACGTCGCCGAGATCCTCCAGCAGGAGGGCTACATCGCCGGCTGGTCGGTGGCCGACGCTCCCGACGACGCGCCGGGCAGGATCCTCTCGGTCGACCTGAAGTACGGGCCGAACCGGGAGCGCTCGATCGCCGGGCTGCGCCGGGTCTCCAAGCCGGGCCTGCGGGTCTACGCCAAGGCCAACGCCATGCCCAAGGTCCTCGGCGGCCTCGGTGTCGCGATCATCTCGACCTCGACCGGCCTGCTGACCGACCGGCAGGCGACCAAGCGCAGGATGGGCGGGGAAGTCCTCGCCTACGTCTGGTAGGGGAGGGGTCACCGATGTCGCGTATCGGCAAGCTTCCGGTCCCCGTCCCCTCGGGCGTGGACGTGCAGATCGACGGTCAGCGGATCGTGGTGAAAGGCCCCAAGGGTGAGCTGTCGCACACCGTCGCGGAGCCGATCACGGTCGCCCGCGGCGACGACGGCGCGCTCGTGGTGAGCCGCCCTGACGACGAGCGGGAGTCCCGCTCGTTGCACGGGCTGTCCCGGACGTTGATCAACAACATGGTCGTCGGCGTCACCCAGGGCTACTCGAAGACCCTGGAGATCGTCGGCACCGGCTACCGCGTCCAGGCGCGCGGCCGGGACCTGGAGTTCGCGCTCGGCTTCAGCCACCCGGTGCCGGTCCCGGCGCCGGAGGGCATCACCTTCCGCGTGGAGGCGCCGACCCGGTTCGTGGTCGAGGGCATCGACAAGCAGCAGGTGGGCGAGGTCGCGGCGAAGATCCGCAAGCTGCGCAAGCCCGACCCGTACAAGGGCAAGGGCGTGCGCTACCAGGGCGAGGTCATCCGCCGCAAGGCCGGGAAGACGGGCAAGTGACATGACGACCACGAAGGCAACCGGGAGCACGGTCTCGCAGCAGCGGCGGGTGTCGCGGCTGCGCCGGCACGTGCGACTGCGCAAGAAGATCCGGGGCACCGCGGCGCGGCCGCGGCTGATCGTCACCCGGTCCACCCGGCACCTGTACGCGCAGGTCGTCGACGACACCCGCGGGGTCACGCTGGCATCCGCCTCGACGTACGGCCTGCAGGTCGACGGCGACAAGACCGCCGCCGCCCGCAAGGTCGGCGAGTTGGTGGCCGAGCGGGCCAAGGCGGCCGGGATCTCCGCGGTGGTCTTCGACCGCGGCGGAGACAAATACCACGGCCGGCTGGCGGCGCTCGCCGACGCGGCCCGGGAGAACGGGCTCGACTTCTGATGGGCCCGGGTACGAACAACGACTACGGAAAGGACGCCTGATGCCAGGGCAGCAGCGCCGAGGCGGGGGCGCCGGCGGCGGAGACCGTCGGGACCGTCGGGACGGCGGCGGCCGGGGCGGAGCGGCGGAGAAGACCCCGCACGTCGAGCGGGTCGTCGCGATCAACCGGGTGGCCAAGGTCGTCAAGGGCGGCCGCCGGTTCAGCTTCACCGCGCTGGTCGTGGTGGGCGACGGCGACGGCACCGTCGGCGTCGGCTACGGCAAGGCCAAGGAGGTGCCCGCGGCGATCGCCAAGGGCGTCGAGGAGGCCAAGAAGCACTTCTTCAAGGTGCCGCGCATCCAGGGCACGATCCCGCACCCGGTGCAGGGCGAGGCCGCGGCCGGGGTCGTGCTGCTCAAGCCGGCCAGCCCCGGTACCGGCGTGATCGCCGGTGGACCGGTGCGGGCCGTACTGGAGTGCGCCGGCATCCACGACGTGCTGTCCAAGTCGCTCGGCTCGGACAACCCGATCAACATCGTGCACGCCACGGTCGCCGCGCTGCGGGCCCTGGTCCGCCCGGAGGAGGTCGCGAGCCGTCGCGGCCTGCCGCTGGAGGACGTGGCCCCGGCCGGCATGCTGCGGGCGCGCGCGCTCGGGGGAGCCTGAGATGGCCAGGCTCAAGGTCACCCAGACCCGGTCCGTCATCGGCGCCAAGGACAACCAGCGCCAGACGCTGCGGTCCCTCGGTCTCAAGCGGATCCACGACACCGTGGTGAAGGAGGACCGGCCGGAGATCCGCGGCATGGTCGCGACCGTGACGCACCTGGTCACGGTCGAGGAGGTCGAGTAACCAGTGACGATCAAGATCCACCACCTCCGCCCGGCCCCGGGTTCGCACACCCCCAAGACCAGGGTCGGACGGGGCGACGCGTCCAAGGGCAAGACGGCCGGCCGCGGCACCAAGGGCTCCAAGGCCAGGGTGCAGGTCAAGCCGGGCTTCGAGGGCGGTCAGATGCCGATCCACATGCGGCTGCCGAAGCTCAAGGGCTTCAAGAACCGCTTCAGGGTCGAATACCAGGTCGTCAACGCGGGCCGGCTCGCCGAGCTGTTCCCCGACGGCGGCACGGTGGGCGTGGACGACCTCGTCGAGGTCGGCGCGGTCCGCAAGGGTGCGCCGGTGAAGGTGCTCGGCTCCGGCGATCTCGCCGGCGTCAGCCTGAACGTCACCGCGCACGCGTTCTCCGACTCCGCTCGGGAGAAGATCACCGCCGCCGGCGGCACGGTCACCCAGCTTTCCTAACCGATCCGGCTGGTGGCCGGGCGCTGATCACCCGGCCACCGGCTGTTACAGTCGCAGTCTGCGGTTCCGCACCTGGCGTACGGTTTCCGTAGTCCCGCCTCAGGCTTGCCCGCGCGCAGGAGGATCTGTGCTTTCCGCGTTCGCGTCCGCTTTCCGGACGCCTGACCTGCGCAAGAAGCTGCTGTTCACGCTGGCGATGATCGCCGTCTACCGGCTCGGCTCCAACGTGCCGACGCCGAACGTGTCGACCGCCAACATCAACAGCTGCATCAACCAGGTCAGCAACGGTGCGTCCCGCGACCTCTACTCGCTGGTCAACCTCTTCTCCGGTGGCGCGCTGCTGCAGCTCGCCGTCTTCGCGCTCGGCATCATGCCGTACATCACCGCGAGCATCATCATCCAGCTGCTCGTCGTCGTGATCCCGCGGTTCGAGCAGCTGAAGAAGGAAGGCCAGGCCGGGCAGACCAAGCTCACGCAGTACACCCGCTACCTGACCATCGGGCTGGCGATCCTGCAGAGCACCGGCATCATCGCGCTGGCCCGCAACGACCAGCTGTTCCAGGGCTGCAACCTGCCGGTCCTCTACAACGAGGACATCTTCTCGCTGGTGACGATGGTCATCACGATGACGGCCGGCACCGCGGTCATCATGTGGCTCGGCGAGCTGATCACCGACCGCGGCGTCGGCAACGGCATGTCGGTGCTGATCTTCACCTCGATCGCGGCCCGCATCCCGGGTGAGGGCGGCAACATCCTGCGCACCCGCGGCGGCTTCATCTTCACGCTGATCTGCCTGCTGGGTCTCGCGATCATCGCGGCCGTGGTGTTCGTCGAGCAGGCTCAGCGCCGGATCCCGGTGCAGTACGCGAAGCGCATGGTCGGCCGGCGGATGTACGGCGGCACCTCGACGTACCTGCCACTCAAGGTCAACCAGGCCGGTGTCATCCCGGTCATCTTCGCCTCGTCGCTGCTCTACCTGCCGCAGCTGCTGTCCCAGCTCAACAGCAACACCACCAGCGCCTGGCAGCGGTTCATCCAGAACTACGTCGTCAACCAGGCGAGCTGGCCGCACATCCTGCTCTACTTCGCGTTGATCGTCTTCTTCACGTACTTCTACGTGTCGATCACGTTCAGCCCGGAGGAGCGGGCCGAGGACATGAAGAAGTACGGCGGCTTCATCCCCGGCATCCGGCCCGGCCGGCCGACGGCGGAGTATCTGTCCTTCGTCCTGAACCGGATCACCTTCCCCGGCTCGCTCTACCTGGGAATCATCGCCGTGCTGCCGAACTTCTTCCTCGGCGTGACCGGCAGCGGCAACAGCGCAGCGAACAACTTCCCGTTCGGCGGCACCGCGGTGCTGATCATGGTCGGCGTCGGCCTCGACACCGTGAAGCAGATCGAGTCGCAGCTCATGCAGCGCAACTACGAAGGCTTCCTGAGATAGTGCGGCTCGTCCTGGTCGGTCCGCCGGGTGCTGGGAAGGGGACCCAGGCGCAGTTCATCGCGGCGCAGTTCGCGATCCCCAAGATCAGCACCGGAGACATCTTCCGGGCGAACGTGAGCGAGGGCACCGAGCTCGGGGTGACCGCCAAGAAGTACATGGACGCCGGCGACCTGGTGCCGGACGAGGTCACCTCGGCGATGGTGCGGGAGCGGCTGCGCGAGGACGACGCCAACGACGGGTTCCTGCTCGACGGCTACCCGCGTACGGTGCCGCAGGCCGAGACGCTGGACGAGATCATCACCGACGTCGGCAGCGACCAGCTCGACGTGGTGCTCGAGCTGGTGGTCGACGACGAGGAGGTCATCCGTCGCCTGTCCGGCCGGCGGACCTGCCGGAACTGCGGGCACATCTGGCACGTCGACTTCGATCCGCCGAAGCAGGAAGGCGTCTGTGACGACTGCGGCGGCCAGCTGTTCCAGCGCGACGACGACAAGTCCGAGACCGTCCGGCACCGGCTGGAGGTCTACGCCGAGCAGACCGCCCCGCTGATCGCCTTCTACGCCGAGAAGGGCGTGCTGGTCGGCATCGACGCGACCGGTCCCGTCGACGACGTGACGGAGCGGGCGATCGCCGCCCTCCGGCCGTTCGCCTGACGGCGTGTCCCGGATACGCCCTGGCGCCTGCGTGGGGGTCGGTGCGCGGGCAGATGCCCGTCGGCCGCGCCGCCGGCCGTATCGTCGCCGTATCGTCGTGTTCGGAGGCGGAACGTGCGTGCGTGGAGAAGGCGGGACCGGATGATCCAGATCAAGACCCCGGACGAGATCGCGCTGATGCGCGAGGCGGGCCTGATCACGCAGCGGGCGCTGGCCGCGATGCGTGCGGCGGTCCGGCCCGGGATCACCACCGGCGAGCTCGACCGCATCGCCGAGGACTCGATCCGGTCCGAGGGCGCGGTGCCCTCCTTCCTCGGTTACCGCGGCTTCACCGGCACGATCTGCGCGTCCATCGACGACGAGGTGGTGCACGGCATCCCGTCCCGGAAGCGCAAGCTGCGCGAGGGCGACATCATCTCGCTCGACTGCGGCGCGATCTTCGAGGGCTGGCACGGTGACTCGGCCATCACCGTCGGGGTCGGCGCGATCCGCCCGGAACACCAGCAGCTCATCGACGTGACCGAGCAGGCGCTGTGGGCCGGACTGGCCGCGGCGGTCGCCGGGGGCCGCCTGACCGACATCAGCGCGGCGGTGGAGGCCTCGATCCGCTCCCACCCGCACCACTACGGGATCGTCGACCACTACGGCGGCCACGGCATCGGCACCGAGATGCACCAGGACCCGCACGTGCTCAACTACGGCCGGGCCGGGCGCGGGCCGCGGCTGGTGCCGGGGCTGGCGCTGGCGATCGAGCCGATGGTCACCCTGGGCGGTCCCGACACCAGGGAACTGCCCGACGGCTGGACGGTCGTCACCACCGACGGGTCGTACGCGGCGCACTGGGAGCACACCGTGGCGATCACCGAGGACGGGCCCTGGGTGACCACGGCCGAGGACGGCGGGTTCGCCCGGCTGGCGGAGCTCGGCGTGAAAGTGGCGCAGCGGGCATGAGCACGTCAGCCTCCTCCGGTGACGGCTCGATCCGGGCCGGCAACGCCGACCGGGAACGGGTCGTCGCGCAGCTGAACGCGGCGTTCTCGGAGGGCCGGCTGGACGTGGCCGAGCTCGACGAGCGGGTGGCGGCGGCGTACGCGGCGAAGACGCTGGGCGAGCTTGTGCCGCTGACCGCGGACCTGCCCGCGGGGCAGCAGGCGGGCCGGTCGGCCGCACCGGTGCCGCGTGCGTACCGCGTCCCGGCGCCGGCCGGCGCGCCGAGCCCGGCGGTGCGCTGGGCGCCGGTGACCGGCGCGCTCGGCCTGTTCCTGGTCAACGTGGTGATCTGGGGGGCGATCTCGCTCGGCACCGGTGAACTGATCTACTTCTGGCCGATCTGGACGGCGATCCCGTTGGCGCTCGCGCTGGTCGGGATGATCGCCGGGGCCGGCGACGCCCGCGACCGCCGCAACCGGGACCGGCGCCGGGACAGGTAGCCCCTTTTTGCCGATCGTCCTGTGCCTGCGTACACTGGGGTGTCGGC
>Ga0207428_10002904_pt1 | contig 16985 bp, 10 predicted proteins | sample RhiMethybrSRZTD1_FD_187600 | JGI IMG/M metagenome (GOLD analysis project Ga0207428, IMG submission 187600) | Populus rhizosphere microbial communities from Tennessee, USA - Rhizosphere MetaG P. TD hybrid SRZTD1 (SPAdes) (version 3) | ecosystem: Host-associated > Plants > Roots > Rhizosphere >...
TACTCCAAAGCTGATTCGTTGCCGCATATAAAAATCTACTCCAAAGCTGATTCGTTGCCGCATATAAAAATCTACTCGAAACAGATGTGTTCATGGCGACATGTGGGGTTTTATCTGTAGCCCTCTCTGATTCGAGTGGCGCTTTAGTTTGAGCGGCCGCTTCTTACTAGCGAGACGAAATAGCTCCTTGCGTTGTTTGTCGAGCTCTCGCTTCAGCGCCGCGGGATTGAGCAGTCGATATTGGCGTTGCAATTTCTTTTTGTCAGCCAGGGTAACGGCAGCGCAAGCCAGTACTCGTTGATAAGGAGTTTGCGGCGCGTGGTAGCTCTTCTTCACGCGACTACCAAAACGTTCCTTGCTTTTAAGCTTCATCGTCGGTTGAAAGAAGTTAGTGTATAAGCGCAGTGTCGCATACAACTGCTGCAGCACCATTAACTCCGCCGCCGTGTCGAAACGTTGATAACCCACTGTCTGCCGGACCACCGAATAGTTCTTTTGTTCCACATAACAGTTGTCATTCTTGCGATAAGGACGAGCGCGCGTGAAAGTAATCTGCTCTTTCTGACAATAGCGCAGCAGCTCCTGGTTCACGAATTCGGAACCGTTGTCGGAGTCCAAACCGAGCAACGGAAACGGCAGGCGCTGACGAATTCGCTGCAGCGCTTCAAAGACCCAGACTTGAGCCTTATTCGGCACCGCTTCGGTCTCGGTCCAGCCGCTAAAAACATCCGTCAGATCAAGTGTTTGGCAATAGTCACCAAGTGCCAGACCACCATCATGGGCCACCAGATCAATCTCCGCAAACCCGGGTTGTTGCTCATTCCACTCGGCAAAGGTGCGAATCGGGATCTGGTGTTTGAGTAAGGTCCCCGGCTTGGTATGAGCACGCCGGCGTAACTGCTGTTTGCGCCGTTCAGGCTGCAGCAAGCGATCGACGGTAGTGGCACTAATGCGCAGCAGTTTTTCTTTGCTACTCGGCGAGAGTCGCAGTTCGCCGAACTGCTCGAGCTTAGCAATCAGCTCTGGCATGATCGCTACCAGCCGCTTGCCACAACTATAATTCAGTAGCTCCCAGAGTTTAACTAACTCCTGCACTATCGCTTCGTTATAATAGCGGGGCTTCTGCCGCTGCCGCCGCTGGTGCACGTCTCCCACGATCACTCTTTTTCCGCGTAGCCATACTTGTCGCCCGTGATTGCGCAAAACAAAGCGCGCATAACCACGGCAGTAACCTGTGGTCTCACAAAACTCATCCAGAATCTGCTGCTTTATCTTTTTACTGCCATTGCGGTATCGCTGGACTGTCACCGCAGTGACCGCTTGTCGTTGCTTCATCGTTAGCCTCATCGCTGCCCTCCAGCCCTTTCGGACCGCGGCAGTGTCTACTTTTTCGAGTAGATTTTTATATGAGGCAACGAATACCCTTTCGAGTAGATTTTCAGTGAGTCAATTCGGGATCTTGACCGAAAGAGACAAGGGGAGTAGGCTCACTGCTGTTCTACATCCTCGCACCTTCGAAGTATGGCCTCGTGAGGTTCTACCATGTTTTATCTTCTTTAGTGGATCACGAGATTGTCGCTGAGACATCGCATCCGCGATCCTTCTCGTACACCACGTGATACTCACCCCCAACGCTTACTCCGCTTCGCTGTTTGAAGCCTGCCATAGCGCCGCAGCTTAAGTTAATTTAGAGCTGTGCCTGCCCAAAGGAGCACGAAATGAAATTCACCCTCTCTTCCAGATCTGCTCAGCTTAAGATTTTTCTTCTCGTGATATCGCTTGCTCTACTCGCAACACTGGTTCCTGCATTCGCTTTTGAAGAAACGCGCATGACACCAGCTCAACAGAGGCATGACGAATGCAGCGAGTCTGCTGAATTGCGAGTGCTTCTCAGTCGCGATCTCACCACGATTACTTTCCCGGGTATTCCCACAACTATCTCAGGTACTAAGTCGGCCCTGGTCAAAAGTGGTAATTGCCCGACCGTTCATCACGTTGATAGCCGCCTCTCATCGTTTGCCTGGAAACTCGAGAGGCCGCCCGGCAGCACGGCACGTCTGGAGAACACCACTACTCTGACGGTGCGATTTACTCCCGATCGGGTTGGCCAGTACATCGTGAAACTCACCGCCTGTCCAAACAAGTGCACTTTGCGGCTACTCAGTGGACAAACTCCCGCGGGCAAGCCCATCTTAGAGGAGACGGAAGTCGGTCCTGTCGAACGCGCGATGACGATCGATGTGCCGGCGGAAGCCCAAATACCTCCGCTCTACACTCCCGCTCCGTTGCCGTCGCTGAGTGGGGCTACTCAACCAGAACACTATGCTGATCCACGCAGCCACTGCGGCGGCACGATTGGAATCGGCATCGGCGACTCAGCGCAATGGTATACGACGGACGTCTTTGATCCGGCCACGCCGCTCTACAGACTCGTCGAAGGGCGCGTGTATCACACCCTCGTTTCGCGTAAGGACCATCCGGCCAGCCATCACAGCAATGATGCAAATGCTTTCGTCGAGCTCGATCCGCCCTTTCGACGTCTGTTAGTGGACGATACAGCGGAAGACAAGGGAAGCCTGTTGCCTTTTGGCGGCATAGAGGTCGAATGGGAAGAGCGCGAGTGGCCCGAGGCTTTCCGCCCCGTTACCGGCGATCGCATCAGTGCACTGGGTTTCCACGTCATCGATTGTGGCCATGAGAAGTACACCGAACTCCATCCGCCAATTGCCGTGGCTGTTCACCGTCCGCGTGCGGTCGTGTTGCCCGCGCGCGTGCGTTTTCAGGATAACGATCCGCAAACTCAGCCTACGGGCAGCAACGTGGTTGTGCCCGGCGTCGTGACCGATCTCTGGGCCAGTCTGCGCGGTGGTCAGGCGCTGGACTGCGATTCGGCTTCCCTCCATCAACCTGTGTTCACGACCTTGCCTAATGGATTGAAAGTTCACGCCACGTGTGTCAAGCAACCGACCACCAATGGTGTGAACTTCGACTTCAATATCTTTCTGCCGCCGAATCCAGCGGATCGCCTGAGAGAAATCGGACTTACTTTGCCGGTCAGGCCCGCGCTGTTCTTCGACATCCAGAACCACCCCGACGCGGCCGCTCTCGGGGCGCGCAGCGACGTGGGTGTGACCGTTCTTGAACGACACCCCGAGGGTCCGACACCATTTGTAAAAGTTCGTGTAGCGCTGTCGCAGATGCGTACGGGGCAGAAATTCGCGAAGCGTTTTGTGGCGGCGTGGGTGTATCCGGACCACACCACTCACAATTTCGGTCTGCGGGCGTTGCGGGTAAAATTGGACCACCTTTCCGTAAGAGATGATGGCGATCCGTTTTTAAAGGGCGACGGCGATTGGCATTTTTGGGCCGTCTTTCCTGGTTTACTGCGTCCATGGACCAAGCTGATCGACTGTGATGGTTGCGTCGAAGAAAAGACGTACACGCCGCAGAGCAGCATCTTTAGACAGGGCGCATTTGATGCGGACGGTGCACTGCGAGGAGAAGCGCTCCTGTTTGATCGTCAGTTCGGCTCGTTACAATTCACCGGATACGAAGGCGACTTGCTGACGTCAGACGATGTCGGGAATGTCTTTGAGATCATTAACAACGCGCCGGCGACGAGAAATGCGATCTCAAAGTGCAACGATCAGACGGTCGGAGGACTAAACGATATCGATCCTTCTACATCAGGCTGCGCAGCGTACAACGTGGAGTTTGAGTTTTTGCCGGGCCGGCAGCCGGTGGCTGCGACGTTCAGTGCGGAAATGAATCGGTTTGCGCAACAGCTTCTGGTGCGCGCGGAAGATCGAAAACGCATACGTGACATTGTTGATACTGAGCTCTTCACATTTGATCGCGCGGTTGATGAGCGTACGCGGCTGATCGTCGGCAAACGGGGAGACTTGGATACGTGGCAAGAGGAGGCGACAACCGCGAAACTTCAACAGCAGATGCGGAGCGGGAATCCGGAGCCGATGATCAAGGATCTCCGCAAGCACGTTCAGGAGTTGCTTGGTCCAGCACCTACGGAGAAGCATCGCCGCAAGGTTGCGCTGGAACTGCAGGAACTGAAAAAGTCGATACCACCCGCATTGTATCGGAAATACCTGTGCGACCTTGAAACCGGCAAACCGTGTACAGGACCTTAGGCACTTGAAGAGCGGTTAGCGACCCGTGGCATCACCCGCGCCCTACACAGTGTCTCCTTTCGGTTTTATGTCACACCCGTGAGTTTTACCACTGGCGGTTCGAAAGGGCACCTGCTTCATAACATCAGAGAAACTGGTTCAACGATGCCGGTCGGCACCGAACTTCCTCATGGGAAAACGAAGAAAGTATTCCAAATTCCCCGGCCGCATCCAGATGCTCTTTGCTGCGTGGGAGAAGAACTTACCGATACGTCCTGAGTGCAAATACGACGCAGCCATCACCCTGTGAAAGTTCCCGTACGCTCGACGCCGCAACTTCAAAATCCTGGGATCGTTGGTGGCGAAAGCTTTTTCATAGAACATTGACATCCCGCGTTCCATGTTTTCAACGTTATGATGAGCGGCAGCGCTGTGATTACGGTAATTTACTAGAGGTTCGGGAACAAATCCGATCTTGAACAGTCGAGCAACGCGATAACAAAAGTCCCAGTCTTCACCTACCTTCATGCGTATATCAAAACCACCAACGTGATCGAATGCTTTACGACTAACAGTGATTCCTCCTCCGGGACCGACGATAACTGGACCTTCCCATAGCAGCATATTGTCAGCCACGCCGTCTTCCGTGCCCTCCATATAAAAGCGAGTCGTTTCGCCGGTCTCACCGTCAAACTCGCGCATGGCACAGTGGACAAGGCCGATGTCCTCGTCACTCTCGAATTTCTCCACCTGCTTTTCGAGATTGGTCGGTGCCCATAAATCGTCTGCATCCAGGAAGGCGATCAATTCCCCGGAAGATTCACTAACGCCGCGATTGCGCGCGGCGCAGACGCCCGCATGATCCTGGTGGATATACCTGACAGTGTCGCCGAACGCTCCGACCACCGCCGCTGTTTCATCTGTCGAGCCATCGTCAACGACGATGATCTCTGATGGCATGCATGTCTGTTCAAGGACACTGCGGATTGCCTCTGCGATGAATCGTCCGTAGTTGTAAGTGGGAATAACGACTGAGACCGATTTCGACATCTGGTTGGCTGCGGCCTGCGATCACCTAGAAGCGGTCTAACTTCTCCCGCTTAAAAATCCTTCGATACATGTCGTATATAACGCTAAGCCTCCGCTCGTCGTTCGGATAGTCCCAATACCATCTCGGGGGTAGGCGCATTATCCGTTCCAATTCATCTCTATCAATACCCAGCTTCTTGGCAATGTAGTTTTTTGCCCCGTCAATTTCGTCAGGATTGTATGGTAGAGATCTCAGTTGCTCGACTGCTTGGGACCGATCGATCGCGCCGGCACATATCTGGGTTGACAAAGTCGCTCGACGGTAATCGATCTTAAACTTTTCGTAGAGATAGTAAGATTGAATGAATCGCGTATATGTCGATTCATAATGTTTTCCTCCGTACGCTCTCCAATCGAACTTCTGGCTTAAAAACTTTATGGCCTCATCTTTATTGAAGAGCACGCAATTCAGCGGATAGATCATCCGCATACCGCTAACGACCTTGTAAAAAATTTCCTTCTTGTAACCGAACGTCGGAAAGCTCTTCACTGGTCGACTGCCGAATGTACGGTGAATGTAGTTGAAGTATTTTAGATCCTTGACATCGTAGTGCCAGGATTTCGGCAGTATTCCCTCCGTCGCTAAATTTCCGCCGCTAAGTATGTACTTGATCCCATGCCTGGCAGCGACCGAATGCAGTGCGGCGGGTATTGCAACATCAGTCGGTGTTTCGGCCTCCGGAACTGATGCTTTCAAAAACGCGAGTTGCAGGTTTTTGAACTCTTCCCAATCGAGAACGTAGCTTTCGTAATCAATGCCGAGTCCCCGGGTGACATTCTTTATGTTGACGACTGCCTTGTCGGAATTCCAACCGTTGTCCATGTGGACCGCCAACGGCCGCAGTCCGCGCTCTCTAATTATGTAGGCCAGGTAGCTGCTGTCCGCACCACCGCTCACGCCTAGAATGCAGTCGTACTTCTTCCCCCTGCCCGCCCTCCTCACCTTCTCGATAATCTGGTCCAGGGCGATGTCGCTTTCCTTCCCGTGATAGCTGTGCTTCGCCCTCCTTTCAAGGAATTCGGTGCAATGGCAACAATGACCCGCGCTATCGAAAGTTATCAGCGGATCGGTCGTGTCCATCACGCACCGGCTGCATTCTTGATAACTACTTGATCGCAGAGAATTGTTCACTGGCTCAGGGCACCGCTGTCTGGGCTTGAAGAATGGCACGGTTCAAAAAGACACGTCGCTTTTTTCCGGATAATTGATCAGCACGCCTCTTCGTTTATCCTGGTACACAAACAGGCTACCGGCGGCAAGCCCGTTCGCAAATCCGTAACGATAGGCGTCGACCAAATCTTCGAGTTGTCCTGCGCCACCCAACGCGACCACCGGAATGCTCACGGCCTGCGAGATCGATCGGATCAGACCAATATCGTAGCCTTGCATCATCCCGTCCTTTTCGATGGACTGAACGATCAGCTCGCCGGCGCCTTGATCTTCCATGAGTTTGGCAAAGTCGAGTGGAGAGAAGCGGGTAGAGCGGCTCCCGCCAAGAATCCACGCTTGCTCCACGCCAAGAAAAGTTTTCTTTACGTCGATGCAGACAACGATGGTTGAAGATCCGAACTCGTCTGATGCAGCTTTTACAAATTGCGGATCGCGACCGGCACTCGTATTCAGTACTACTTTTTCCGCCCCAGCCGCGACTACCGCTTTTATGTCCTGCAGCGTCCTGATCCCTCCACCCACGCAGAACGGCATTTGCGACTCTTCTCCGACAGCCTTTACAAAGTCGAGCGAGATCAGGCGCTTCCTTTTGGAAGCTATGATGTCCAGAAATACCAGCTCGTCGGCCTCGAGGTCGTTGAATATCCTCACCGCGTTGATCGGGTCGCCAATGTACTTGTAATTCTTGAATTGGACCGACTTTACTATGGCAAGATCTTTCAGCAGAAGAACCGGAATTATCCTTGGGCGAAACATTTACATTTCAACAAAATTCTTCAAGACTTGTGCGCCGGCACGATGACTTTTTTCGGGGTGATACTGCACTCCGAATATATTGTTCCGCTCGACCGCAGATGCGAATGGAACGCCATACTTAGTTTCATTAAGCAGATCTAATCGATCGTTGATATTCAGATAATACGAATGAGCGAAGTAGAATTCAGATTGATCCTCCACGCCTTTCATCAGTACGCTTTCTTTTCTTATTTCTATGCGGTTCCATCCCATGTGAGGAACCTTAGTCCCCGCTCCCGCTGAGATCTTAAACCTAACAGCTTCGGCATCGAGCCACCCGAACCCAAGCATATCGCCCTCCTCGCTCGTCATTGCCATCAGTTCCATTCCCAAACAAATGCCCAGAACTGCTTTTCCTCTTATCAGAATGGCCTCATTAAGCGCGTCGCGCAATCCAAGTTCGTTTAAGTTAGCCATCGCTCTCGCGAAATGACCTACTCCTGGGAGTATTATTTTGTCTGCGTGTTTAAGATCTTCGATCTTTGACGAAATTATAGGCAGGCTACCGATGCGATTCAGAGTTCTCTTGATCGAATTCAAGTTCCCTGTACGGTAGTCGACTATAACAATTCTGGCGGACGAACTTATATTAAGATCCAACCGATATGCCCATTTCTCCGTTGCTTGATTCAGCCCAGCGTGATGCTATGATCGCGCAATTGCGAACCGTTTTTGAGGGTTGTTCCTTCGCTGCGCAGGAATGTGCACCAAAAATCCGGGGAATCTGCGAAGTGGGCAGAATTTAATCTCAAGTTGAACCAATGTCAACGCACGGTAGAGCGTAAGGACGAAAAGGATCAGGTCTGATGGTGAAGAACAGACTTACGGTAATCTACATTGCAACTGCGCTGATGGCGCTGATGTTAATGACAAACATTCATCCCCTCGCCCAAACAATTCGCGTCAAGCCGGGTCGATCTGTTGTGCGAAGCGAGCATGCAATGGTTGCCAGCAGCCAACCGCTCGCGTCGCAAGTCGGTCTTGAGGTTCTCAAACGCGGTGGCAATGCAGTCGATGCAGCGATCGCAATGGCGGCAATGCTAAATGTAACTGAACCGATGATGACCGGCATCGGCGGCGACGCCTTCATGCTTGTTTACTGGTCCAAGACAAAAGAGCTGAAGGGTCTGAACGCGAGTGGACGAGCACCAGGCGCGTTGAGTCTTGATTACTTTGCAAAGAAGCAAACAACGAAGATGCCGGAGTTTGGCATGGAGAGCATCACTGTGCCGGGCGCATTCGATGGCTGGGTAACGTTGTTGGAAAAGTACGGGACGATGAAGCTCGCGGATCTGTTGGCCCCGGCTATCGAGTGTGCGGAGAACGGATTTCCAGTCATGGAGAAGACTGCTGAAGACTGGAACGCCGAAGTGCCAAAGTTGAAGAAGACTCCGGCGTCTGCAGCTAATTACCTGATTGACGGGAGAGCGCCACGGCCAGGCGAGATTTTCCGGCAACCCAATCTCGCTCGCACCCTTCGCACGCTCGCGCACGGAGGGCGCGATGCTTTCTACAAAGGTGAAATCGCAAAAGCAATCGCTGACTACTGCGAGAAGAACGGCGGTTTCATTTCACTAAAAGATCTGGCAGCGCAGAAGTCAGAGTGGGTAGAACCGATCTCGACCAATTATCGCGGTTACACGGTCTATGAAATTCCACCGAACAGCCAGGGTTTGACTGCCTTACTCACGCTTAACATTCTCGAGGGTTTCGATCTTGCCGCGCTGAGTAAACAACCTGTTCGCTACTATCACACGCTCATTGAAGCAACCAAACTTGCCTTCGCCGATCGCAATCGCTACATCGCCGATCCGGCTGTCGCCAAAGTCCCTGTAGTCGAGTTGCTGTCGAAAGACTACGCGGCGAAACGACGCGCCCTCATCAATCCGAACAAAGCACTCGATTCACCTCCGCCTGGCGGTATCAACGCCGGCAGCGATACGACCTACTTTACAGTCGTCGATAAGGACGGGAACGCCGTGTCGTTCATCAACAGTCTCTTCGACTCGTTTGGATCAGGGATTGTCGCCGGTGATACCGGGATCGTACTTCAGAATCGCGGCAGTGCGTTTTCACTGGATCCAGCCCACCCCAACCATCTCGAGCCGGGGAAGCGACCTTTTCACACGATCATTCCGGCGATGGTCTTCAAAGACAACAAGCTGTTCATGTCGTTCGGCGTTATGGGTGGCGGCATCCAGCCTCAAGGACACGTTCAGGTGTTGGTCAACATCATCGATCTAGGCATGGGTTTGCAGCAGGCGATTGATGCACCGCGCTACCGTTACATGAGCGGGAGGGATGTTTTGCTCGAAGACGAAATTCCGGCCACAGTGATCATCCGGCTCATCGCCCTGGGCCACCGGCGAGCTTCGCCTCCCGGCGTGCTGCGATCATCTATGGGCGGCGGCCAGGCAATTATGATCGACCCGGTGAACGGGACGCTGATGGGCGCGTCCGATCCACGCAAAGATGGACTTGCTATCGGTTATTGAGTAAGGTGGACCGGCTTTGCACCAAAAGTCTCGTTTCACAGGACTGACAGGATTATTCAGGATTAACATGTAAATCCTGTTCAATCTTGTAAATCCTGTCAAAGATGTGACTCAGCATTTCCAGTGTCGCCGATACCTCCAGAGCACGGGATGTAGTGCTTTACTCGTATCGCAATGCCACCAGGGGGTCGACTTTCGTCGCGCGGCGCGCCGGGATGTAGCAGGCGAGCAGCGCCACGAACAGTAGACCCGCCGTGACCAATCCAAAGGTCAAAAGATCTGTTGGCGACACGCCGAATAAGAGACTCGACATCAATCGAGTTAGACCAAAGGCGCCGATCAGTCCCACGGCCACGCCGATTACAGCCAGGAACATTCCTGATCCCACCACCATCTTCAGTACATCTAAGGCACTCGCACCGAGCGCCATTCGAATGCCGATCTCCTGCGTACGTTGTGTGACCCCGAAAGCCATTACGCCGTAAATGCCGATGGCCGAAAGCACCAGTGCGATCACGCCGAACAACAACATGAGCGTGAGTGTGAATCGACGTTGACCGAGTGATTTCGCAACGAGTTGTTCGAGCGTCTGCATTTCGTAAATCGGTTGGGCTCGATCGATCTCGGCGATTGCATCACGAACGGAAGACGTGAGTGCGGCCGGATCACCCTCCGTGCGCACCACAATCGCAAGCGACGGCGTTGCGCGAATCTGCGATACCGGCCAGTACATAGTCGGTAGCGGCGGCTCGTCGAGCGCGAAGCCTCGCACGTCACCCACGACTCCCACGATCGTGGCCCACGGAAACTCATTAGTGAGTTTGCCGAGGCGGATGCGTTTTCCGATCGCATCGCCATTTGCAAAGAATTGTTTGGCGAAAGCTTCATTCACCACCAGGACGCGCGCGGCTTTTTCATCGTCTGAGCGTTCAATTACGCGACCGCGCACGAGCGGAATGCCCATGGCAGCGAACCATCCCGGCGTGGCCTGGCGATTCTGCGCGTCTGGCATGTCACTCTGATCGCGGGGCACGTAGCCTTCGATGTCGATCAACCGATCGGTGCCATTTCCGTCGAGCGGAATCATGTTGGTAGCGCCGGCAGCGCTTACTCCGGGCAGCTCGCTCAGTCTCGCGAGCGTGCGATCAAAGAAACTCATGAAACGATTCTCGTCGTCAGTGGAGATTCGGCCGTTCGGAACCGGCAGCGATACGCGCAACGTCAATGCATGATCTGTTCGAAACCCCGGGTTTACACTGCGCAGACGAGAGAAGCTGCGCAACATGAGACCGGCGCCCACCAGTAGCATCACCGAGAGTGCGACCTCGGTCACCACCAGCATTTTGCGCATACGTCCACCGCCGGCGGTTGAGCCGCGACTTCCTTCTTTGAGTGCATCGGTGAGTTCAACTCGCGGTCCCCAAAAAGCCGGCACGAGCCCGAAGATGATGCCGGTTGTTAAGGCAACGACGCTGGTGAACGTCAGCACGCGCCAGTCGAAACCAATTTCGCGAGCCCGAGGCAGTGAATCAGGACTGAGCGCGACCAGCGCGGTGGTGCCCCACGTGGCCAGCAGCACACCGATCCCGCCGGCGAGAATCGCTAGCAACATGCTTTCAGTCAAAAGCTGGCGCAAGAGATGATGCCTTCGCGCGCCGAGCGCAGTGCGCAGGGCGATCTCGCGCTGACGTGGCGCAGCCTTGGCGAGGAGCAGGTTCGCGACGTTAGTGCAGGCGATCAGCAGAACGAAGCCGACGGCGGCCAAAAGAACATAGAGTGGCAACCGAACGTCGCCAACAATGTCGTCCAGATATGATCGCGCGCGAAAATCGAATCCGGAGCTGGCCGGAAACATGTCGGGAAAATTATCGCTCTCATACTTCGCAACTGCGCTCAGATCGGCAGCGACGCTTTTCTCCGTTACGCCTGGACGCAGGCGCGCGATCACGCGCAGGAAATGCGCATTGCGCACCTGAATTTCCGGATCAGTCGTCGTGAGCGGCACCCATAGATCGACAGGTGCTTCAAATTGGAAGTCGCGCGGCAGGACGCCGACGATCTGATAGTCGACATTGTCGAGGTACACCGACTTCCCGATGGCATCGTCACTACCACTGAACCGCCGCTGCCAGAGACCGTACGTGATCAGCGCCACGTGGTCGCGACCTTTGGTGGTTTCCTCGGGCAGAAAATTGCGGCCGCGAACCGTTTCCACTCCGAGGGTAGGCAGCAGTGACGGGAGTACGACTCGCAACATCACGCGCTCGGGCCTCGCGCCTTCGGAAAAATTCGCGTCACTGTCGTACCAGGCGCCGATGCTTTGAAAGCTGCGCGTTTGCTGGACCACATCCTGATACTGCGGGTACGAGAGTGGACCGTCGTAGCGGTTGAAACTCGCCGCACCCGTGTGCACAGCGTAGAGTGATTGCGAGTCCGGCAGTGGCAGAGAGCGCAACAGGACGCCATCGACGACGCTGAAGATGGCACTGTTTGCACCGATACCGAGCGCCAGGGTCATCACTGCAATAATTGTGAAGCCGGGTTTCTTGATTAGTCCGCGCACTGCGTAGCGCAAATCCTGAATCAGTTGTTGCATGTGGGCTCCTTAGACGTACCTCAACGCGTCGCACCATTGTCAAAGGGTGTGCCACGGCGAGAGCAGTCACCAGACGGTCGTGTCACTTGAAGAAATCTTAGGGATTGTGACGATTAAGCTGGCCCGATCTCGAAGGCGGGTGCAATTCCAGGGCCTGTGAGGGTTCAGTTCTGGGATCACGCGATCCCATTTTTACAAAAAACGAATGCGAATAATTGAACTGGTTATCCATGGAACCGAATCCGGAAATTGGGTGCTGGTTAGTTCGACAACGCCGCAGGCGTTCACTAACCACAGCCCAGGGTTGGAGCGCCAGCGACAACCCTGGGAAACAAATCAAAATACGCTTCAACCCTGAAAGGGTTTTTGCGGGAGGAACCCTTTCAGGGTTGGTTTCTTTCTCAATGATGATCCCCAGGGTTGTCGCTGCCGCTCCAACCCTGGGCTGAGGTTAGCGAACGCCTTCGGCGTACCTTCAAAGTGAACCAGTACCCGGAATTTGCCTCTGCTCCAACTAATACTTCGTACAACTCCGTCGAGTGTTTGTGACTGGCGTGATCTTTTCGCCTCGGAATATGAATGCGCGCTCGCGACATTCCTCGCCGCGCGACGACTCGACGCGAAACTGAGCGACGAATAATCTGCTGTTCGCGCGGGTCAGAAGGTCTGTAACGTATGGGTATCCCTCGCGCGTTTTGGGTGGTGGTTCCGCAGCACCGAAGTCTTTCAGGAGATCGAGCTCTTTGCCGGAGGATAGGTCGGTCATCGTGTAGTTCCTGCAACCTGTTCCGCAGCTATGTACAGCAACAAAGTATTTCCCGGCAAAATTGATCTCGGGAGGTTCGACGAGTTTTCCAGCTTCATCTCGCCATTCGTTATCGGCAACCCGCCGTATCCACTTGGGTGCGTGAACGGTGCCTCTATAGATCGCTACTTCGTAATCTTCGAAGCGTGGCGGTGTCTGGCCTATCACCATTAAGGTGACGCCGAGGAGGACCAGTAAGAGTGTAATTGGCTTCATCCCATCACTACCGCAACCACTGTGACTCTGTGGTTGTAATCCAAATTAAGACATCACTGGCTGAACAAGACATTGTCTGTTGCCTGCGAAAGGACTAAACTTCGAGGCGCCGTCACATCATCTCGTTATCCACCGATCTCGCGAAAATGTCAGAGCAAATCAGAGTCATGATCAGCAGCACTGCCCGTGACCTGCCGGAGCATCGCGAAAAAGTGATGGATGCCTGCATGCGCCTGGGGGTGAATGCGGACATGATGGAACATCTGACGGCAACAGACGCTAACGCATTGGAGATTTCATTGGCGATTGCCGATCGGGCAAATGTGTACGTAGGTATTATAGGTTTCCGTTACGGCTACGTTCCTGATAGCAGTGTCATTTCTGTGACTGAGGCCGAATACAACCGGGCGGTGGAATTGGATACTCCGCGCTTGATCTTTCTGATGAGCGACAAACACCCGGTCACGCATGCGGACGTGGAAACCGGTGATGGTGCTCAGAAACTGAAGAAATTCAGGGAACGGCTTGAGAAGGATCGAGTGGTGGCATTCTTCGATTCTGCGGACGACCTCAAAGCCAAGGTTATTCAAGCTCTCGTTCCGTACTGTAAACCTCGAGAGGTCAGCGGTGGCCCCCAGCCAGTCATTCACACGCTGTCCACACAACTCGACATCGAAGGCCGTGAAGCGGAATGCGCGGCGATCCTGCGGGCTATGAGCGAAGCCAACCACCGTGTCTACGCTTTCGCGGCTCCCGGAGGTTTCGGCAAAACAGCATTGCTTGCGAAGGTCGTAAAGACTTTATCTCCGGATGGCCAGAGCCTTATTGAAAAAGTGAGTTTGCCGGACAGCACGATCGAAACCCACACGAGTGCACTACTGCACGTCGATTGCCGAAACAACATAAAACTGAGCGAGTTGTTTGCCAAAGCCGGGAGATTAATTGGGCAGGAAAAGCAGTTTGAGGAAATCTACAACACCAACGATAGTTTGTCTGACAAGCTGCAAGAGGTTTTTGGTCGCTTATCAACGAACCAGGAAAACCGAACCTGGTTCATGTTCGACAACTTCGAACCGATGTTGAACGATAAAAGTGAAGTTGTAGACCCGCAACTGCGCGAGTTCTTCAGCTCGGTATTCAGCGGGGGACATAACGTCCGCTCCCTGATTGTTGGACGCGACGTGCCGAGGTTTTCTCCACGCGAACAGGTCAAAGAACTGGAGGCTATAGGTGAGAATTTGTTTGGAGGCTTGCCGGTTGATGATTGTGTGAGCTTCCTTAAAAAGAACGGCGCTGCGAAAGGTCTCAAAGGCTCGGCGGAACAGGTCGAGGCAGTTCTGAAAGAGTTTTCTGAACGAGTCCACCGCATTCCCCTCGCGCTGGTGTGGGCCATTGGTTATTTGGATGAAACCGACTTTACGATCAGAGAAATATTGGACAGACCGGAACTCTTTGCTGATTTTGATGCGGAGCTAACTAAGCCTGCCGACCGGTATGAAAACAAGGGTTTGAAGCGGCTTCATTTCGAGCAGTTAAAGATTCAACCGGCGGAGAGTTTGCCACTCTTGGGCCTGCTGGCTTTCTTCAAACGCGCCGTGCCCAAGGGCGCCCTGGCACACTTGCTGGACGAAGTTCAACTGAACAAGACGCTGACACGGCTTGAGCGGAACAAATTGGTTACACGGAAGGAATCGCCGGATGCCTATACCCGGTACTTGAACGACCCGCTGGCGACGAATCTCTACGGATTGCATCCCGTCATCTGCGAGAACGAATTTTTCAGCGGTCTTCCAAATAAAGAAACGCTCTACGAAACCGGCGCGGAAAAATGCTGGGAACGAGCAAATGCTGCGGCCGGCGTTAACCGTTTCGCTTATGCCTTGGAACTCTATGAGTGTGGTGAGAAGTTGTACGAGCACCTGGCCAAAGAACTTAAGCGGGAAGATCTGCTGAACAATTACGCGGCCATGTTGACGAACAAAGGCCTTGCGCTTTGGAAACTCACCCGGTTGGCCGAGGCGCTTGCTGAATACGATAAGACCATTGCGATTTTGGAACGGCTGGTGCACAAGGAGCAGCAAACGCATCTGGCCAACGACCTGGCTACGGCTTACCTGAACAAGGGCGTTGCGCTTCGAAATCTCACCCGGTTGGCGGAGGCGCTCGCGGAATACGACAAGACGATTGCGATTTGGGAGCGGTTGGTGCACGAAGAGCAGCAAACGCATCTGGCCAACGACCTGGCTACGGCTTACATGAACAAGGGCATTGTGCTTTACGATCTCAGCCGGTTGGCGGAGGCACTCGCGGAATACGACAAGGCGATTGCGATTCGGGAGCAGCTGGTCCACGAGGAGCAGCAAACGCATCTGGCCAACGACCTGGCTATGGCTTACCTGAATAGAGGAGTTGCGCTTCGGAATCTCAACAGGTTGGCGGAGGCGCTCGTGGAATACGACAAGGCTATTGCGATTCGGGAGCAGTTGGTGCACGAGGAGCAGCAAACGCATCTGGCCAACAGCCTGGCTATGACTTACATGAATAAGGGCGTTGCGCTTATGAATCTCAACAGGTTGGCGGAGGCGCTCGCGGAATACGACAAGGCTATTGCGATTTGGGAGCGACTTGTCCACGAGGAGCAGCAAACGCATCTGGCCAACTACCTGGCCACGGCAAACATGAACAAGGGCCTTGCTTTAGAAGGGCAATCAGATTTCGACGAAGCCCTGGCTTGCTATGAAAAGTCCAGTCAAGGATGGACGTTCTGCGTCGAACATCTGAACATGTTCTGGGTAGTGCCAAAGCTGTTTCAGACCCTTCGCTATCGGCTGATGATCTTGTTGCGATTAAAACATTGGCCGACCGCAGCCGGAGAATTTATGCGGTTTCACGCACTGTTCACTAACTACATCGAAAGGGACGGCATCGACGATGGGCTCAAAGAGGCCGCCCGGAACGAGATGGTTACGATGATTTCAGAATTGCGCGAGTTGAGTTCCGAACAGCACGAGCTGCTGTATGCCGAGCTGGGCGCCGACGGAGAGACAGTGCGGTCTTTGATCGAGGGCAGTTGAGATAAGAACACCGGGGACGGGCAGCTAGCAAAACCGTTGCCCATGACTTTCTTTGGAAACGACTTTGCTCAAAGTCGATGGCGACTACCGACCTCAGTCCACCGGCGGTAGCTAACAGTGGCGTCTAACTCAACTGAGACCACTTCGCGAGAAGCTAGTCTTTCTCCACCTCAACCTTTGAATCAACGACAACGAGACTGATTTTTGCTTTTGCTCCGGATTTGAACTGCAGGGTTAGTGTCTGTGTCGAGGCTGATTTAGTCACCAGCAAGCCCTTCAGATTAGCAAGCCGTAGCGTGCTCTTATCAATCACTTCAAAGTCGACCGCCTTTCCTCGAAAGGTCACCGCTTCGACATCACCTAAGCCATCTCCTACTACAATCGCCTCATCCGATCCGACTGTTACACTTTCCAACGCCTTGGGTGCTTCAGGCTTCTTTGGCTCAAGTTCCGGAATATTCACGAGAAAGGGCTTGCCCCCAGGCCTCTTAAACAACACCTGCTTGTTGGTAGCCAGGTTACCGGCGGTCAAAGTCAACTTTCGCAGCGTTTCCGGATCGTCACCGATTAAACCGAGCTTGGCTCCGGCAGGTGATAGAACATCTATGTTGCCGAGT